>ERZ773359.102-NODE-102-length-103165-cov-9.137581_pt1 | contig 103165 bp, 95 predicted proteins | sample MGYA00374955_ERZ773359 | MGnify/ENA primary metagenome ERZ773359 (study PRJEB29098, sample SAMN04486028) | biogas fermenter metagenome | study: EMG produced TPA metagenomics assembly of the Biogas fermentation microbial communities from Germany - Plant 4 DNA1... | reverse complement strand
TGGCACGTCAACTTTGTCAACTTGGCAGAAAATTCAGATTTTTAGTATCTGGCCCGGCGATTTGCCAACTTTATATTTGTACCGTTATTTGATACAATAGGAGCCAAGGGGGTGGAGAGGCTTGTTTTTTGCCGGTCACTCGGTAAAAGAAGTGATTCACCGGAACCGAAGCTGGCTGTTTATGGCCGCGGCCCTATTTATCGCCAGCGGGGTCTTCTTCTACTACCGGTTCCCCGGAACCGGCGGGCTTGCCGACTTGCTGGCGGGAGAGGCCGGCCTGCAGATGGACCAACTGCAGAAGCTGGTGAACTTTATAGTGAACCTGCCCGCCCCGGCGGCGGTGGCCTTTATCTTTATCAACAATTTCTTGTCCACCGTGCAGATGCTTCTGCTGGGGGCCGGGCTGGGAATTATGCCCCTGATTACCCTCGCGCTAAACGGGGCCCTGGTGGGCGCTACCGCGGCCGCGGCTGTCTCCGAAGGGACCAATCTATTTAAGCTGATCTGCTTCGGGATTCTCCCCCACGGGATCTTTGAACTGGGGGCCTTCTTCCTGGCGGGAGCCCTGGGACTCAAGTTCGGCTACCACTGTGTGGCCTCCCCCCTGCCCGGGCTCAACCGCTTCCAGAGCTTTAAGTATATCTGGAAAGAAGCCATCTCCATCCTGCCGCTGGTGGTCTCCCTCCTGGCCCTGGCCGCCCTGGTGGAGATGACCATTACCCCGCTGCTTATCACTCGCTTTCTTTAGAAGAAGCCTCTCCTTCTTCCGGCCTCAGCAAGGGGGCGACCCGGTCCAGGAGGCGGTGGGCCAGTTCCTCCTTCCCCATCAAGGGCAGCTCTTCCATCTCACCCTGCCTGTTGATCAACTTGACCTGATTGGTTTCCACGGCAAAGCCGCACCCCGGCGTGGAAGGATTGTTGACCACAATCAGGTCCAGATTTTTCTCCTTTAATTTCAAGCGGGCATGCTCCACGGGGGCCTCCGTCTCCACGGCAAAGCCCACCAGCACCCGGTCGCCTTTCTGCCGGCCCAACTCCTTCAAAATATCCGGGTTGGCCACCAGCTCCAGGGACAAGGAAGACTCCTTTTTCTTTAATTTCTGAGGGGCCGCATCCGCGGGCCGGTAATCCGCCACCGCCGCCGTTTTAACTACCAGGCGGCAGCGGGGGTAGTGTTCCAGGACGGCCCGGTACATCTGCTCCGCCGTCTCCACGGCCACGACGGCAACCCCGGGAGGAGGCTTCAGTTCCGTGGGCCCGGTCACCAGGATTACCTCCGCTCCCCGCTCCTGCAGCGCCCGGGCCACGGCAAAGCCCATCCGGCCCGTGGAGGCGTTGCTGATAAAGCGGACGGGGTCCAGGTGCTCCCGGGTCGGCCCCGCCGTTACCAGGGCCCGGACTCCGGCAAAATCCTTGGGGCTCAGGACGGCCCGGACATAATTGAAGATCTCCGCCGGCTCCGGCATTCTTCCCCGCCCGATAACCCCGCAGGCCAGCCGGCCGCAGTCGGGAGTCATGATCCGGCAGCCCCGGGCCCGCAAGCGCTCCAGGTTCTCCTGGACCGCCGGGTGCTCATACATATTCTCATTCATGGAGGGAACCAGCACCACCGGACAGCGCACGGCCAGGAAGAGGGTGGTTAAAAGGTTGTCGGCGATCCCGGCGGCCATCTTGGCCAGGGTATTGGCTGTTGCCGGGGCGACCACCAGGACCCGGGCCTCTTCGGCCAGTTCCACATGGCGCACCCGCTCCCCGCTCAAGGGGGCAAAAAGGTCCGTAAATACCTGGCGGCCGGTTATAGTCTGCAGGGTCAGCGGCGTTATGAAGCGCTGGGCGGAAGGGGTCATCACCACCTGGACCTCCTCCCCGCTGCGGACAAAAAGGCGGGCCAGCTCCGCCGCCTTGTACGCCGCGATCCCTCCTGTTATGCCCAGTATAACGGTCTTCACAAGTGCTCCTCCTATTTGATCCCGTCTTTCGTGCGCTCGTAGGCAATCTTGCCGCTGTTGATCTCGTGCAAGGCGATGGTAACCTCTTTCCGCGAGGAGCATTCCACCAGCGGCGGGCTGCCGTCTCGCAGCTGGCGACCGCGCTTGGCGGCAGCGATAACCAGGGTGTACTTGCTGTCTACTTTATCCAGCAGTTCATCGATGGACGGGTAGATCATCTAATTCGCCTCCCAGCAGGGGGGAGCAGCCCCCCGTTTAACTCTGCATTTTTCCGCGGTGATCACGGCATTGATCAGGCCGGCCGTCTCCTCCAGCCGGTCGTTGACAATCAGGTAGTCATACTCCGTATAAAGGGCTATCTCCTTCTCCGCTTCCGCCAGGCGCCTCCGGATCTGTTCCTCGCTCTCGGTGCCCCGGCAGCAGATCCGCTCCACCAGGGCCTCCCAGCTAGGGGGCACCATGAAGATCATTACGGTGTCGGGAACCTGCCGGCGGACCTGGAGCGCTCCCTGGACATCGATCTCCAGGAGAACATCCCGCCCCCGCTCCAGCTGCTCCAGGGTAGTCTCCTTCAAGGTCCCGTAATATTCGCCGTGAACCTTGGCCCACTCCAGAAAGGCTTCCTCGTGGATGAGCTTTCTAAAATGTTCGGGGGTAGTGAAATAATAGTCGCAGCCGTCCACTTCCCCCGGGCGGGGGTGCCGGGTAGTCAGGGAAACGGAGATCACCAGGTCTGGACGCATTTTTAGCAGATGCTGGCAAACGGTGCCCTTGCCTACCCCCGAGGGGCCGGAGAGGACCAGCAATAGACCCTTGGCCATATATATCTCCCGCTACTCTCCTTCTTCGTTAATTACCGTCTCCCGGTTCTGCAGGCGGTGCTTCACCGTCTCCGGCTGCACTGCCGACAAGATGACGTGTCCGCTGTCGGCCACGATGACCGACCTGGTCCGCCGTCCATAGGTGGCATCGATAAGCATACCCCGGTCCCTGGCTTCGCTGATGACCCGTTTGATGGGAGCGGAATCAGGGCTGACGATGGCAATAATCCGGCCGGCGGAAACGATATTCCCAAAGCCGATGTTAATTAATTTAATATCCATCCCTGCCTCCCTGACCTCCTTACTCGATATTCTGGATCTGTTCCCTCATCTTATCCAGCTCAGATTTAATGGCGATGACCTGGCTGGTTAACCAGTAATCGGCGGACTTGGAGCCCACCGTATTGATCTCCCGGAACATCTCCTGGGCGATAAAATCCAGCCGGCGCCCCCAGGGCCCGGGCCCGGACATGGTTTGAATAAAGGCTTCCAGGTGGCTCTGCAGCCGGACCAGTTCCTCATTGATGTCCATCCTTTCCGCCAGGAGGGCGGCTTCCATGAGCAGGCGGTTCTCTTCCAGCTGGCCCGTCAGCATCTCCTTGAACTTCTGTTCCAGGCGGCGACGATGTTCCTCCTGGATGGCGGGGGCCCGCTCGGCGATCAACCGGACCGCGGCGGAGATGGCCCGGCAGCGCTCGTCCAAATCGGCGGCCAGGTTCTTCCCCTCCTCCTCCCGACGCCGGATTAGCTGCTCTAAAGCCTCTTCCAGCGCCTCCTGCAAGGGCGGCCAGACCTCCTCCTCGGAGGGCATCTCCCCTTGCACGCTGAGAACGTCGGGCAGCCCGCCCAGAAATTCCAGGGGGATGCTTGCCGGCAGGGAAAAAAGCCGGGCCAGCTCCTCCAGGGAACGGTAGTAGGCCTCCGCCAGAGGGCGGTTCACCTCTACGGTGAAGAGGCCGGCCGCCGTGGTTTTCATGGCAATCCCCACTTCCAGGCGGCCCCGCTTAATCTCCCGGGCGAGCAGCCGGCGCACCTTCTCCTCCAGGAAATAGAGTTCCCGAGGGAGACGGATTAAAAAGTCGGCGTAGCGATGGTTAACGGCCCGGATCTCCACCACAAATTGACAGCGGTAGTCGCCGGCGCTGCTCCCCCGGCCGTAACCGGTCATACTGCGCATCAAGGCAAAATCCTCTTTTCATGGTCCAATTGCCATCTTCTTTTAATATTATCATTAAAATGGGCCAATCTCAAGGAAAATTACCATATCCTGCTCCTGGAGCCCGCCATCAGCTTTTAATGGCCCTTTTCAGCAAATAGCCAATTCCATCCAGAAGGCTCGGCACCAGGCCCGCCCCGGCCACCGCCGCCCACTCTCCCCAGGAGAGGGGAACGGTGCAAAAAATTCTTGCCAGGGTAGGATTTTGCACCACCAGGACCATGAGCAGCAGCGACGAGGCTACGGCGGCATTCAGCAGCCAGTTGGGCCTCCTTTTGGCGAGCCAGAGAGGCTTCTCCTCGCTGCGGCAGTCGAAAACGTACACCAGCTGGGCCAGGATCAAGGTGGCCAGGGCCATGCTCTGGGCCCGGGCCAACTCCATTCCCGCCAGCAAGGCCCGGTAGAAAACCAGGATGGTGACCGCGCCGATTAATACTCCCCGGGTTAGCAGCTTCCTCCACAGACCTCTGCTAAACACTCCCTCCCGGCGCTCCCGGGGCGGTTCCTGCATCAACTCCTCCTGGGGGGGGTCATTGCCCAGGGCCAGGGCCGGCAGCCCGTCGGTAACCAGGTTTATCCACAAAATCTGGATGGGCCGCAAGGGGAGAGGAAGTCCCAGGCCTACGGCCGCCACCATGGTCAAGATCTCGCCGATGTTGCAGCCCAGAAGGAAGCGGATAAACTTGCGAATGTTATTGTAGATATTCCGCCCCTCCTCCACCGCCGCCACAATGGTGCTGAAGTTGTCATCGGCCAGCACCAGGGCCGCCGCCTCCCGGGTCACATCGGTGCCCGTCCGCCCCATGGCAATCCCGATATCGGCTTCCTTGACGGCGGGGGCGTCGTTGACCCCGTCCCCGGTCATGGCCACCACGCAGCCCTGCTTCTTGAAAGCGCGAACGATGCGCAGTTTGTCCCCCGGGTTGACCCGAGCAAAGACCTGGGTCTCCCTCACCGCCCGGGCCAGCTCCCGGTCATCCATGGCCGCCAGCTCCGCCCCGGTGAGGACCCGTCCCCGGCGGTTCACAATCTCCAGGCGCCGGGCAATGGCCACGGCGGTGCTGCGATGATCCCCGGTGATCATGATCACGCGGATTCCCGCCTGGCGGCAGAGGCGGATGGCAGGAAGCACCTCCGGGCGGGGGGGATCCTCGAGACCCATCAGGCCCACCCAGACCAGGTCCCGCTCCAGTTCTTCGGGAGCTTCCCCTTCCCTGCCCCGGCGCGGCGGGAGCTCCCGCATGGCCACGGCCAGGCTGCGCCAGGAGAGGGCGGCCATCTTTTCGATCTGGCCGGCCAGCTCCCGGCGCCCCTCCCGGTCCAGCAAGACGGCCCGGTCCCCGGACCAAACATAGCGGCAGCGCTCCAAGACGATCTCGGGAGCCCCCTTCAACATCAGGCGGCGGGAGCCATCTCTCCAGATCACGCTCATCATCTTCCGCTCCGGGGTAAAGGCTAGCTCCCGCTCCCTCTTCTCCCGCTTTATCCTTAGTCCGGCCCGCTCCGCCGCCTCCAGCAGCGCCACCTCCGTGGGGTCTCCCCGGTACCCCTTCCCCTGGGAACTGGCGTTGTTGCAGCAGGCGCCGATCAGCAGCGCCAGCTGCAGGGTCCGATCCCGGGCGGGAGAGACGGCGGACCACCCCCTGCTCCCCTGGACCTGGAAAGCCTCCCCCTCCCGGCGGTAGACCCGGCCGCCGGCCTGGATCTGCCGGAGCACCATCCGGTTTTCCGTCAGGGTGCCCGTCTTGTCCGAGCAGATCACCGAGGCGGACCCCAGGGTCTCCACCGCCGGCAGGCGCCGGACGATGGCCCGCCTCCGGGCCATTCGCTGAACCCCCAGGGCCAGGGAGATGGTTACAATGGCCGGGAGGCCCTCGGGGATGGCCGCCACGGCCAGGGTGACTCCGGCCATGAACATCTGGTAGGGGGGCAAGCCCCGGTAGATGCCCAGCCCGGCCACCAGGGCGCAGACGGCCAGGCAGGCCCCCACCAGGACGGCTCCCAGGCGGGAGAGCCTCTGCTGGAGGGGGGTGGCCGTTTGTTCGGCGCCGGCAATGAGGTGGGCAATCTGACCCATCTGGGTCTCCATCCCCGTGGCCACCGCCACCCCCCGGCCGCGCCCGGAAACGACAATGGTGCCGCTGAACAGCATGTTCAGGGCGTCTCCCGGATTCTCCACCCCTCCCGGCAGGGGAGCGGCCATCTTCTCCACGGCCACCGATTCTCCCGTCAAGGGGGCTTCGTTTACCGCCAGGGACTGGGCGGAAAGCAGCCGCAGGTCGGCGCAGACCCGATCCCCCGCCTCCACCAGGACAATCTCCCCAGGGACAACCTCTTCCGCGGGGATGGTAGCGATCCGTCCCTCCCGCAAAACCGTGGCCCGGGGAGCGGCCATCTTCTTCAGGGCTTCCAGGGAACGCTCCGCCCGGTACTCCTGGATTACTCCCAACACCGCATTCAAGATCACAATAATCAGGATGGTCAAGGCATCCGAGAACTCGCCCAGCAGCCCGGAAATCAGGGTCGCCCCCAGGAGAACCAGGACCATAAAGTCCTTGAACTGGTTCAGAAAAAGAGAAAGCAGAGAGGGACGGCCGGCGGTGGCCAGGAGATTCGGCCCCCAGCGGCTCCGTCGCCTCTCCACTTCCCCGGCAGATAGACCCTTGCTCGGACTGGCTCCCAGCTGCCGGCAGACCTCCTCGCCGGTTAAGGTAGTCCACTGGGAAAGCACGATCGGCCTCCTTTTTTGCGTTGCTGGTTATAACAAGGATATGCCCCAGGAGGCCGCTTAATTACTTAATTACTTTTCGCTGTAATCGTAGAAGCCGCGGCCGGTTTTGCGTCCCCACTCCCCGCGGACATACTTCTCCACCACCGTGGGAGACGGTTTGTCCAGGGGGTTGCCGGTTTCCCGGTAGCGCTCCATGGCAATATGGTAGCTGAGGTCGATCCCGGTGAGATCCATCAGCCGGAAGGGGCCCATGGGATGGCCCAGGGCGTTGACCACGGCCCGGTCAATATCCTCTGCCGAGGCCACCCCGGTATCCAGCAGGAAGAGGGCCTCCTCGCTGATTCGGGCCAGGATGCGGTTGACCAGGAAGCCGTAAATCTCCTTCTTCAGCAGCACCGGCTCCTTCCCCAGCTTCCGGGCCAAGTCCATGGCCAGGGCGGCGGTTTCGGGGGCCGTATGGGGCCCCTGCACCACCTCCACGCACTTCATCACCAAGGCCGGGTTAAAGAAGTGCATGTTGCATACCAGAGCCGGGCGCCGGGTGGAGCCGGCCAGGAGAGAGCTTACAAAAAAGGAGCTGTTGGTAGCCAGGACGGCATGGGCGGGAGCAATGCCGTCCAGCCGGGCAAAAATCTCCCTCTTCAGTTCCAGGTTCTCGGTAACCGCCTCGATGACGAAATCCGCTTCCCGGGCAGCCTCCTCCAGGCTTTCGGTAAAAGTCAGCCTCTCCGCCGCCGCCCGGGCCTCCTCTTCCTTCAACTTCCCCTTGGCTACCCGGCCGGGCAGGTAGCTTTTCATGAACCCCTCCGCCTTCTGCAGCTGCTCCCGGCTGGCGTCGCAGCAGCTGGTGCCAAAGCCGGCCAGGGCGCAGGCCAGGGCAATCTGGTGGCCCATGTTACCGGCGCCGATAACGGCAATTTTCTTGATCGCCTCCGCCTTCATAAAAATGCCTCCTTGTGGCAATATTAATAATATTATAACACGGGATTGCCCCCTGGACCGGGAAGTCACCCCACAACAGTTCACTCCTTTTACCCCCAGCGCATGGCCTTTTTCGGCCTTTTTTTGGACTTGCCCCGCAGTCCGCCCCGCTAATATTTACTGGCCGCGCCGGCCTTTTTTCGGACTTGTCCCGCAGCCCTTCCCCGGGGCGGGCCTTTCCAGCGGCGGAAGGCCCCCCCTGGAAAAGGGTTCCCCCCTCCCGGACTAGGGTTTTGAAAACCATCTCCCCCGAGGGAACCCGTCCCGGACGCCAGCCGGCCCAGGCCCTCCTCCACCTCGACCCGGCGGGAGGGCCGCAATTTTCTCCTTGGCTTAAATACAAATCTTTTCCCGGCGGCAGCTAAAACGGGAAGAAAGCAAGCCGGGGCCAAGAGGTTTGCCCCGGCGGCAGAAAAAGGATATACTGGACCACAGGAGGTGTAGCCGCCTTGACCTTTGATGCCCTGGTGCTGGCCGCCGCGGTGGCCGAATTAAAGCAGGCCCTATTGAACGCCCGGGTTCAGCGCATCTACCAGCCTTCCGCCACGGAAATCGTGCTCCACCTGCACCGCTACCGGGAGCAGCACTGCCTGCTGCTTTCCTGCCACCCCCGGCTGGCCCGCCTGCACCTGACCGGCGCCTCCTTCTCCAATCCCCAGTCACCGCCCCCCTTCTGCATGCTGCTGCGCAAGTACCTGGTGGGGAGCAGCCTGGCCGCCATCACCGTTCCGCCCCTGGAGCGGGTGGCTGTTTTTCAGTTCAACCCCCCTGAAGGGCGGCCGGGGGCCCGGCTGATCGCAGAAGTAATGGGCCGGCGCAGCAACATCATCTTGGTGGATGAGGGGGGAACCATTCTGGGAGCAATAAAGACCGTCTCTCGGGAGAGCAATCCCCACCGGGCGGTGCTGCCGGGAGAGCTGTACCAGCCCCCTCCCGTTCCCCCCAGGCTGGACCCCCTGGCCTTCACCCCCCGGCAGTTGCAGGAGGCCCTGGCCCCCCGCCTGGAGAAGGGGAGTTCCCCGGAGGCGGCTCTCAGCGCCGCGGTACAGGGGCTAAGCCCCCTGATGGCCCGGGAACTGCTCCACCGCAGCGGCGGACTGCTTCCCGGCCGCCAGGACCTGGAACGCCTGGCCGGGGAGATCAAGGCTCTCTTCCTGGCTTCCCGGGAGGGGCGCTGGGAACCGGTCCTGGTCCCCGAAGGGGGCCTGTACGCCGCTTTTCCCTTGAAGCACCTGGACTTAAAGCAGCCGGCTTATCGGGAGATCAACCGGCTGCTGGATGACTTCTACCGGGAGCTTGCCCGGCGGGAGCTCCTGGCCCGAAAGCAGGAGACCGTCAACCGGCTGGTGCGGCAGCATCTCTCCCGCCTGGAGACAAAGCTGGCCCGCCAGCAGGAAGAGCTGGAACGGGCCGAAGACGCCGACGCATACAAGCTGAAGGGCGAACTGCTTCTGGCCTACCCCCATGCGGTGCCCCGGGGCGCCACCCGCGTGGAGCTGCCGGACCCGGAAGGGAGCGGCCAAAAGCTGGCCATCGAGCTAAATCCCGCCCTGGGAGCAGTGGACAACGCCCGCGCCTACTTCTCCCGCTACCGGAAGGCGAAAAAGGGCCTGGAGAAGATCCGGACCCAGATGGAGAAGACCAGGGAGGAAAAGAAGTATTGGGAGGAGATCCGCTTCGCCGCCGGGGAGGGCGACGCCGCCAGCTTGGAAGAAATTTGCCAGGAACTGGAAGAGGCCGGCTACCTGAAAGGAAAGAAAGGCGAAGGGGGAAGCCGGAAAAAGGGAGCCCCGCCCCCCCAGCCCCTCAGCTACCGGACCTCCCTGGGGCATACGGTCCTGGTGGGGCGGAACAACCGCCAGAACGACTACATCACCTTCAAGCTGGCTTCCCGGCGGGATACCTGGCTCCACGCCAAGGATCGGCCGGGAGGGCATGTCCTGCTTAAAGACGCCCCCTATCCCCCTCCGGCGGAGAGCCTGGAAGAGGCGGCCCTGCTGGCCGCCTACCACAGCCGCGGCCGGGAGGAGAGCGCCGTCCCGGTGGACTTTACCTCCGTGCGCCATGTGCGGCGGGGTCCCGGAGGGAAGCCCGGCTTTGTCCTATACGATCACTTCCAAACCATAACGGTAAATATGAAAGACCCCCGGCTGAAGAAAATCCTGGCCCGGGCCGGGCAGCCGGAGGCGGAAGCCCCGCCCGCAGATTAGCCGGCGCCGGGCTTAACCGAGCCGCAGCCGGCGCAATCCCCGGCGGATCTCCTCGGGCAGGGGCGCCGTGAAGCACATGGTCTCCCCGGTGCGGGGGTGCTGGAAAGAAATGCGGCGGGCATGCAGAGTCTGGCGGTTTCTCAACTCCAGAGGCAGCCGGGATTGATCCCGCGGCCCGTAGACGGGGTCGCCCACCACCGGGTGGCCCAGATGGGCCAGGTGAACCCGCACCTGGTGGGTTCGCCCGCTTTCCAGCCTAACCCTGAGCCAGCTATAGGGGCCGATGTAGGCCAAAACCCGGTAGTGGGTAACCGCCGGGCGCCCCTCCGGAACCACGGCCATGCGCTGACGGTGGCGAGGATGGCGGCCGATGGGGGCGTCGATGCTGCCCTCCGCCGGCTGGACGTGCCCGTGCACCAGGGCCAGGTACTCCCGGCGCACCTGCCGGGACTTCAACTGGGCCGCCAGGGCCTGGTGGGTAAAATCGTTTTTCGCCACCAGGAGGAGGCCGGAGGTATCCTTGTCCAGGCGGTGGACGATCCCCGGCCGACTCTCGCCGCCGGCCCCGGAGAGCTCCGGGCAGCGGTAGAGGAGAGCGTTGACCAGGGTATCCTCGGAGTGCCCCGGCGCGGGATGGACCACCATCCCCCGGGGCTTGTTTACCACCAGCAGATCCCGGTCTTCGTAGATTATCTCCAGGGGGATGGGCTGCGGCTGGGGACGGGCGGGGGGTTCCGGGGGAAGGGCGACTCGAATCCGCTCCCCGGCTTGAAGACGGTAATTCTTATCCAGACAGGGGCGGCCCTCCACCTCCACCGCCCCCGCCAGGATCAGTTTCTGCGCCCGGGCCCGGGAGAGAGAGGGAATCTTGGCGGCGATGAAAAGATCCAGGCGGCTGCCGGCCTCCCCGGCCCCGGCGGTCAGTTCATAGTACTTTTCCGTCACTGGGGCATACCTTTCTTGGCTTTGCCGGCCCCGGAAAGGAGCACCACCCCGATGATGGCCACCGTCACCACCACCATGCCCAGGCAGAAGAGCTGGGCCAAGGTCAGCCCTCCCCAATAGGTGGTGGGGCTGTAGCGGAAGAATTCCGTAATAAAGCGGAGAACGCCGTAAAGGGCAAAGAGGGAGATGGTGGTGAACCCCACAAAGGGCCGCACCGGCCGGATCAGTTTTAAAATTACAAAGATGATCAGGGCGCCCACAGCGGCATAGAGCTGCACCGGGTGGCGCAGCTGGTTGTCCACCATGGCCGCCGGCAGCGCCCAGGCCACGGAGCTTACCTTCCCGTAGCAGCAGCCGTTTAGGAAGCAGCCCACCCTTCCGATGGCGTAGCCCAAGGCCATGTAGGGAGCCATCAGGTCCGCCAGCTTTAAGAAGCTTATCTTGCGCCAGCGGCACCACAAGAAAACGGCCAGGGTTCCTCCAAAGAGAGCCCCCAGGTAGGAGAGCCCCTCGTAGCGAGTGAAAAATATCTCCAGCCAGCGGCTGCTGTAATAGGACCAGTGCTGGGCCACATAAAGCAGGCGGGCGCCCAGCAGGCCGGAGAGGGCGGCGATAACCACCACTTCCAGGATATGTTCGGGATTATAGCCCTGCCGGGAGGAATCGATATAGAGCCAGATGGTGCAAATCAGCAAGGCCAGGGCAATCATAAAGCCGTAAGAATAAATGGTAAACTCTCCGAACTGGAACAGTATCCGGTGCAAGCGATCATCTCCTATCTTTTCTTTGCCATGTTGACCCGCTAACTGTTGCCGCCTTCCAGGAGAGGAGCCATGCGCCAAAAAGAGAGCAGGAAGATAATAATTCCCACCACGATGGCCGAGTCGGCCAGGTTGAAAACGGGAGGCCAGATTTTAAAGTCCAGGAAATCGATAACGTAGCTGCTCCTGACCCGGTCGATCATGTTGCCGATGGCTCCGCCCAGTTGCAGGGCCAGCCCTGCTTTCATGAGCCAGAAGCCGGGGGGAAGGGTGCGGTAGTAATAGATGATCAAGCCGATGACCAGGAGAGTGATCACCACCAGGAGAACGGTGCGGTACGGCAGCATGCCAAAGGCCGCGCCGGGATTGCGCACGTAAGTCAGGTGGAAGAAATCCTTGATCACCGCTATGGACTCTCCCGCTTCCATGTAGGTGGCTACCAGGTACTTGCTCAACTGATCCAGCGCCACCACCAGGGCTACCAGAACAAACAGGAATAAGATGTCCCTTTCCTCCCCTGCCGGCCTACTAAATACTGTTATTAATTTTATCACAGGGGTGGAGTTGAAGACAAGTTTAAGAGAGAAGGCTAATCCTCCAGTTGCTCCCGGTAGTCGGCCCCCGTGAGGGAGTCGATCCCCTCCACCAGGCCGGTGTTTTCATCCTCCAGCATGTCTTCGTAAATATTCGGCCGCTTGTTGTGGCGGGCTGCTTCCTGCCAGAAATCTTCCTCGTCAAAACCCGGGTCCCCGGCCACATTGCGCCGGGCAAAAGGGGGGAGCAGCCCTCCCTCCTCCTGGGGCCGCGGGCTGCGATCCACCGCTTCCCGCTCCTCATGTTCCCGGCAGGCATGGCACAAAAGGGCCTCGGGGAGTGCTTCCAGGCGCTCCCGCCCGATATCTGCTCCGCAGCGCCGGCAGATCCCGTATGTGCCCTCTTCTATCCGCTTCAGGGCCTCCTCCACCTGCCGCAGCCGGTTATAGCTCTGTTCTTGCAGCGAGATCTCCTTGCTGCGCTCAAAATTCTCCGAAGCCAGGTCCGCCGGGTGGTTGTCGGCAAGGGAGAGCTCCCCCACCATGTCCCGGAGGGAGCGGCGCTCGCTGCGGTCGCCGCTCTCCAGCCGGCGGAGCAATTCCCGGCGTTTTGCCCTTAATGCCCGTTCCTGCTGTTCCCAGGCCAATCTGCTCACCTCTTACAGTTGTTGGTTTACAATGCGGACCAGTTCGGCAATGAAATCGCCGATTAAAGGCAGGTTGAGGACCACCAGCCGCTGCATCAGGTAGAGCACCAGGGCGGCGAAAATAGTCGCCCCCAGGGCCACCCCCAGGCCCCGGGCGATGCCGCCTAAAAAGTTAACCGCAAAATATCTCCGGGGGTCGTTTAGCAGGTTCATGTATTCGGCGATATTATATTTCTCCATTTCCCGGGATAATAAACTTAGCTTCACCAGCAGGCGCCGCTGAAGGCGCCTCTCCTTGCGCCTTAAATCGTCGTCCATGCTTTCACCTCTCCTGCTACCTTTTATGGTTCCCCTTAAGCGGAATTATTTTTACCGGCATTCCTCTCTCCCGGCATAGCCGGAGCCCCGGCCGGCCTCGGAAAGCCCGGCCGGGGCTCCTTTCGGGCTGCTGCACCAGGCAGGCTGTCAGCGGAATGGTTGGCTGTCGTTTTTAAGGCTCCTCCTTTTCCAAGAGCATCCCTGGCGGCGGCTTCAAAGCATGTACCGGCCGCATACAAATGGACGGAGCCAGCCACTGGCTTTTTTATTTTCAATATTTTGGGGCAAGCCTCGACAAAAGATACTGTAGTATATTGAGTACCGAGCAAATTTATGTTTGGCTTCTTAGGGCAGCATTAATTTAGTTCTGATTATGAAAATAAAAAGTGATTAATTAACTACAGGATAATTCTTGGGCAATTTATTACTGGGGGATCCTTTGGCATGCCTGGGGTATGGCAGCAATGGCATTATGGGGACTTTTTGGATATGAAGGCCCGGGATTGGGAATTGTTGTAAAATAGCGTTAGTATTAATTGGACCAGGTATAATTTTTTTCTCTATAGGCTTTTGTTTTGGCGGCTGGAAAGAGGGTCAAAACCTGCGGCCATACCTTTTTGCATATATTTTTTAAATGGCTGGCTAATACATGGCTGATAATACTTTTGATAATACTTTGTCGAGACTGAAGCGTTATGGTTGTGAAGATGGGGAAAACGGCCCCCGACCTGGCGCCGGGGGCCGTCTCTTAGCCCTTTTAATCCCTTTTTAATCTCTTGTTGTATTCTAATTGCCTCCCTGTTTTATAAAGCGGAGACCACGCTGCGGCAGCGGGAGCAGAGTTCCCCGGGCTCCGGGCTGTAGATCCAGCAGCGCTGGCACTTCTGCCCCGGCGCCCTCTTAACCAGCAGCTTCAGGTTCAGCTTCGGCCCGGGGATGGCTTCCGGCGGCGCCTTCTTTACGCCCTCCTCCAACTGCACCATCGATACGATAAACAGGGAAGGGAGCTGGGGTTCAAACTCCTTCAGCAGCCGGTAGTGCTCGCCGCCGGCCCAAAGGCTTAGCTCCGCCTCCAGGGAGCTGCCAATGGTCTTCTCCTGGCGGGCCCGCTCCAGGACCCAGGTCACCTCTTCCCGGATCTCCAGGAAGCGCGCCCAGCGCTCTCCCAGCCGGGGATCCTTCCACCGGGGATCCGCCTTCGGCCAGTCGGCCAGGTGCACGCTGGAAGAGCGCCGGCCGGGAAGGTGCTGCCACAGCTCCTCGGCGGTAAAGCTCAAAATCGGCGCCATGAGCAGGGTCAGCTTCTCCAGGATCAGGTTCAAGACCGTCTGGGCGGAGCGCCTCGCCGGCGCCTCCGCGGCGGAGCAGTAGAGCCGGTCCTTGAGCACATCCAGGTAAAAGTTGCTCAGGTCCACCACGCAGAAATTGTGGAGAGCGTGAAAGACCTGGTAAAACTGGTATTCGGCGTAGGCCCGGTCCACCCGCTCCATGAGCTCGGCCAGGCGGTGCAGCGCCCACCGGTCCAACTCCTCCAGCCGGTCATAGGGCTGCGCGTGCCGTTCCGGGTCAAAATCGTAGCAGTTGCTCAACAGGAAGCGGCAGGTATTGCGGATCTTGCGGTAGATCTCCGTCAGCTGCTTCAAAATTTCCGGGGAGAGATGCATGTCGCTGGTAAAATCCGCCGAGGAGACCCAGAGGCGCAGGATGTCGGCGCCGTAGTTGCGGATCACCTCTTCGGGGGCGATGACGTTGCCCAGGGACTTGGACATCTTCTTCCCCTCGCCGTCCACCACCCAGCCGTGGCTGAGGACGGCTCGGTATGGGGGCTCGCCGCGGTTGGCCACGGAGGTCAGCAGGGAGGACTGGAACCAGCCCCGGTACTGGTCGCTCCCCTCCAGGTAGAGGTCTGCCGGCCAGTGAAGGTCGGGCCGGTTGTCGCAGACCGCCAGGTGGCTGGAGCCGGAATCGAACCAGACATCCATGGTATCCTTCTCCTTGATAAAGGTGCCGTGGCCGCAGCGGGGGCAGGTATAGCCCTCCGGAAGGATCTCCTCCGCCTCCCGGACAAACCAGGCGTCGGACCCCTCCCGGGCAAAGAGTTGGGCTACCGCCTGCAGGGTGCGCTCCTCCATGATGGGCTCCCGGCAGCCGGCACAGTAGAAGATGGGCAGGGGGACTCCCCAGACGCGCTGGCGGGAGATGCACCAGTCCTGGCGCTCCCGGACCATGTTGTAGAGGCGCTCTTCGCCCCAGGGAGGGATCCACTGCACCCGGCGAATGGCCGCCAGGGCCTCCTCCCGGAAGCCGTCCACCGAGGCAAACCACTGCTCCGTGGCCCGGAAGATGATGGGATCCTTGCAGCGCCAGCAGTGGGGGTACTGGTGCTCCAGTTGCCCCACCTTCAGGAGCGCCTTCTCCCGCTCCAAGGCCTTGATTACAGCTGCATTGCCCTGGTCGTAGCGCAGGCCGCTGAATTCGCCGGCTTCCTGGGTGAAGCGCCCCTGCTCGTCCACGGGGCTGAAGACCTCCAGGCCGTAGAGGCGGCCTACGTCATAGTCTTCCTGCCCGTGGCCGGGAGCGGTATGCACGCAGCCGGTGCCCTGTTCCAGGGTCACATGGTCCGCCAGGATGATGGGACATTCCCTATTCACCAGGGGGTGGCGGTATTTGAGCCCCTCCAGCCGGCGGCCCGGGAAGCGAGCCAGCACCTTCCAGCCGGAGGCCCCCAGCTCTTTCTGGACGCTCTCCAGCAGCCCCTCCGCCAGGAGGTAGCGCTCCGGTCCCGCCTGCACCAGCACGTATTCCAGGTCGGGGTGCAGGGCGATGGCCAGGTTGCCGGGGATGGTCCAGGGGGTGGTGGTCCAGGCCAGACAGTAGGTATTCTCCGTGCCCCCCAGCAGCCCCTGGTCGTCGGTAATCCGGAACTTGACATATATGGAATAGGAGCGGCGGCTGCCGTACTCGATCTCCGCCTCCGCCAGGGCCGTTTCGCACTGCGGGCACCAGTAAACGGGCTTCAAGCCCTTGTAGATAAAGCCGCGGGTAGCCATGGTGCTAAAAACTTCAATCTGGCGCCCTTCGAAGGAGGGATCCAGGGTGACGTAGGGGTTGTTCCAGTCCCCCAGCACCCCCAGGCGCTTGAACTGCTCCCGCTGTAGCGCCAGGTAGCGCAGGGCGTAATCCCGGCACAGGCGCCGAAATTCCAGGGGAGAGATCTCCTTGCGGTTGACCCCGCTGGTTTTTAAAACCTGGTGCTCGATGGGCAGGCCGTGGGTATCCCAGCCGGGGACGAAGGGGGCGTCGAATCCCTGCATGGTTTTATATTTAACCACAATATCTTTTAAGACCTTGTTCAGGGCATGTCCCATGTGAATATCGCCGTTGGCATAAGGAGGCCCGTCGTGAAGGACAAACTTGGGCGCGTTCCGGCGATGGCGGCGAATTTGGCCGTACAGGTCCTCTTCTTCCCAGCGCTTGAGCATCTCCGGCTCCCGCTGGGGCAGTTGGGCCCGCATGGGGAATTCGCTCCGGGGTAGATTTAAAGTCTCGCGGTAATCCATAATCAGCACCCATCCTCCTAAAAACAGTATAATAAAAAAACTCATCCCCAAGTTAGGGACGAGATTACTCCCGCGGTACCACCCTTCTAGCCGCCTGGAAACAGACGGCCACTCGGCATCGATAACAGCGATCCCTGCTCATGCCTACTGAACACCTTCGACATGAGAACTCCCGGGAGATATCCAGTGCCGCGGTTTTACCGGGATTACACCGCCCCCGGCTCTCTGCAAAAACCGGCCGGCACTGAACGGCCCGTTCATGGTCTGTACAATATATAAATGTTAAACTATATTATACAAATTATTCCCCGCCGGGGCAACAATTAATCTTCCTGCTCTTCTTCCTCTTCCTTGGGCTCCATCCAGTCTTCCATCTCCAGGGCGGCCAGCTGGGCTTCGATAAAGGAGCGGAAACGCATCTTGAAGATGGCCGCCTGCTTGTAAAGCTCCTCGTGCTCCGTCATAATCTTGCTGGCCCGGTAGCGCGCCTCCTCCAGGGTCCGCTGAGCCTCCCGCTCCGCTTCCTTGCGGATCAACTCCGCTTCCCGGTTGGCATTGTTTTTGACCTCTTCCGCCGTCTGCTGCGCCACCAAAATGGCGTTATGCATGGTTTCCTCCAGCTGCTGGTAGCTCTTGAGCTTATCATTCAACTGGTTGATCTGCTCGCGGAGGTCCAGGTTTTCGCGGATCAACTGCTCCATATCCTTGGCTACCTGTTCCAAAAACTCGTGGACCTCCTCCACGGCATACCCGCGAAAAGCCCGTTCAAATTCCTTGTTGTGAATATCCATCGGCGTTAAACCCATTTTTCTCCCTCCTTTTCTTCCAAAAAATTCGACATTTCGCCAATGTTTCCTGCCATTCAGATAAATTTTTTCAGCCTCACCCGGACCCGCCCCTTGCGGGTTTCCCCCTCTACGGCCGACACCTCCAGTCTCCCCCTCCCCCGCAGGGAGATCAGGTCGCCCGCTTTCAGCTGGCTGCCGGGGGAGGTGACCTCCCGCCAGTTAACCCGGACCAGCCCGCTCTTGATCAAGGGAACCGCCTTGGAGCGGGAGATTCCGAAGCCCAGGGAGAGGAGGGCGTCGAGACGCAAGCTGGCCACGGTGCCGTTGATCTCTTTTCCTTCCCCGACCAGGAAGGCAAGCTCTTCCGGCTTCGCGGGGAGGCAGGATACAGGATGGCTGCCCACCCGGAGCAGTTGGGCGCAGATAAAGTCCGCCTGGGCGGGCATAACCGCCACCGCCGCCCCGCCCTGGGGAAGCAGGATGATATCCCCCACTTGCTCCCGGCGCAGGCCCAGGGCCAGGATGGACCCCAGAACCTCCCGGTGTCCCGGTTCGCCGGGAAGAAATTTCCCCTCAATGCGCAAGAACGCTACTTCCGGAAGCTCCCCCTGCCACCCTGCGGGAAAAACGGCCAGGCGAACCCGCTCGGCGTTGGGATAACCGCCGAAAGCCAGGTGGGACAAATGGGGCAGGCGCCCCAGGGCCCGCTTGGCCAGTTCATACTGGAGCGGGTCCAGGAAGCTGGTCTGGAAAGCTTCCTGCTCTCCCAGGGAGGCCAGCCTGGCGTAAAACTGCTCCTCCCAGCGCTTCTCTCCCTGGGTCAGGGGGATGCCTCTCAGGCTGCTCAGATCCGGCACCTCCTGTTTTCTTAGCTTACAGATAGGCAATCACCAAATTCCGCAGTATGGCCATTAAAAAAAACAAGGCCAGCGGTGAAAGATCCAGGTAGGCCGTGCCCCAGGGCACGGGCGGTATAACCCGCCGGAGGGGCGACAGCAAAGGCTCCGTCAACGCGTAAAATAACCGATATACCGTGCTCAAGGCAGGATGGCGTTGATTCTGGAAAAAAGAGAGCAGAATCCGTCCCAGGATAATGTAGTAGTAAACTTCAAAAAAGATGATCAGGCCCTGCTTTAAATACGAAATAACCTTTTGCCTCCTTCTATTCTTCCCGCTGCTTTCATCTGTTCCGGCGCCCCGGAAAAACCGGGGCCGATCCTGCATTTAAAGTGCCTCCAGAAAAGCCGGGCATTCTTATTCTAATCACGACAAACCGTCCCCCCAATATATTTTTAGGGGGCGCCCCCGAAGAGGGAGGAGCCGATGCGGACAATGGTGGCCCCCTCCTCCACGGCCACGGTGAAATCGTTGCTCATGCCCATGGAGAGGTGGGGCAGGGCCATCCCCCGGGCTTCCGCCTCCTGCTGCAGTTCTTTCAGCCTCCGGAATACCGGCCTGGTCTCCTCCGGGTCTTCGGTATAGGGAGCCATGGTCATCAAGCCTTCCACCTTGATCCGGGGGAAGTCCCGCAGGGCGGCCAGGAAATCGGCCAGTTCCTCCGGGGCCAGGCCGTGTTTGCTTCGCTCCCCGGAGACATTAACCTGGACCAGGGCCGGCACAAGGCAGCCCCGCTTCTCTCCTTCCTGCTGCAGGGCTTCGGCCAGGGAATAGCGGTCCAGGGAGTGGATCAGGACAAAGCTGCCCACCACCTTCTTTACCTTGTTGGTCTGCAGGTGGCCGATGAAATGCCAGCGCTCCCGGGGAAAGAGCTGCACCTTGGGCAGGGCCTCCTGGACCCGGTTCTCCCCGAAATCGTGAAGTCCCAGGGCTAGGGCTTCCCGGATCTGTTCAACCCCCACCGTCTTGGTAACGGCCACCAGGCGCACGGCTTCCGGATCCCGTCCCGCTCTCCGGGCCGCCGCCGCTATCTCCCGCCGAATGCGCTCCAAGCTCTCCGCCAGCAATCCTCTCTCCTCCTTGACGGAACCTTACCAGAGCCGTTGTCCTTCCCGAACCAGCTCCGGCCTGGTGATCACCAGGCTGTAGGCAGGGAGCCCCTCCACCAGGGCTTCGCCGTTCCGGCGCCGGAGAACCTGCACCGGGTTGAAGAAGACCACTCCGCCCTGGTTGACCAGGACCCCCGTCTCCTCCTCCTTCCTGGTTATGGCCTGCTCCGGTATAATAATCCCTTCCTGGGGCTGGTAGCTGATGGCCGCTTCCGCCCAGCGCTGCTCTTCAAAGCCCTGGACCTGGGTCCCCAGGCGGTAGGTCAGGCGCACCGCTTCCTCCTCGGGGTCCACCGCCGCTTCCACCTGCTCCCCCGTCAAGGGCCTCTCCGGGGCGAAAGCAAAATAGAAAGTCAGCTGCTTTTGCGCGGCCACCGTTCTCCCGGGGCTCAGGGGAAGGACAAAGCTGAAGTACCAGGACCAGTTGTCCACGATCTTCAGCAGGGGCTCCCCCTTCTCCACCAGGGCCCCCCGCTGCAGCGGTTCTTTGTTGGTTATCCGGTCCGCCTCTTCTCGGGATAGGTAGGCAAAACCGTCGCCATCCCAGTCGTCCAGCTGGTAAGAGAGCAGCCCCGCAGAAAGGCTGTTTACGGTAACGGTCTCCCCCGTTCCTCCTTCCACCATCCCGGCGGGGTTGGGCGATGCCTCCTCTTCCTCTTCCCTGCCGCCCCGGAGGCGCTGCAAGGCGCCCCAAATCTTCTCCCAGAAGCTTTCTTCTTTTTCTTCTTCTACTTTCTTGCTCTTCCGGACCTCTTCATCGGGAAGAACGGCGATCTCCACCAGGGGGGCGCCCAAGGGAACCCGTTCCCCCCCTTCCGCCATCTCCACCACTACTCCCGAATAGGGGGCCGTGTAAACTTGCTCCGAACGGGTGACCAGCCCCTCTATCTCCAGGCGCTCTTCCATGACCCCGTATTGAGCCACTACCATGTCCAGCCGGTAAGCCAGCAAGGCCCGTCCCAGCCACTGGCAGGCAAAAAGCACCACTATAACCGCCGCCAGAGCCAGGAGAATATGGTAGGCCAGGGATTGTTTCCACAGGGACTCCCGGCGTCCCTGGCCGGGGAGGACTTTCAAGTCGCCCCGGCCCGCAGCTCTTCTTCTCCGCTCGCTCATAGGCTCCTCCGACGGCTGTTATTAAGGACCAGAAACCCGGCCATGCGGCCGGTGTGGCCCCCTTCGCGACGATAAGAATAGAAGAGATCGGGGCGGCAGGAGGTGCACCAACTGTTGTCGCCAATATGCTCCGCCCGGATCCCGGCCCTAATCAACTGCTCCCGGTTGATGGCCGTAAGATGGAGACAGCCGCCCTCCCCGGCGGGGGTGAAATAAGGGGGCTCTCCCCAGCCGGCCCCGGCAAATTGCCGGGCCACCTCCTCTCCTACCCGGTAGCAGCGGCCGCAGATGGCCGGGCTCAAGAGGGCCAGGATCCGCTCCCGCCGGGCTCCGCACTCCTTTGCCAGGTACTCCACTGCCCGGGGGCCAATCTCTCCCAGGGTGCCCCGCCAGCCGGCATGAGCCAAAGCGATAACGGGCACCTGGGGTTCCACCAGAAAGATAAGCTGGCAGTCGGCGGCAAAGGCGGTCAGCACCAGCCCCGGTTCCGTAGTCACCAGGGCGTCGCAGCCGGGAATGCTGCTCCCCGGGGTGCTGCCGCGGCCCAGGTCATCCCTCCCTACCTGCACCAGGCCGGTGCCGTGAACCTGTTGGGCGGCGACCAGTTGATGGATGGAATAGCCCCAGCGGTTGAAAAAACGCCGCCGGTTCTCCAGAACGCGCCGGGGCTGGTCGCCGGTATGAAAAGCCATGTTTAGCGAAGCCAGGGGGCCGGTGCTGCAGCCCCCCAGGCGGGTGGAGAAGCCGTGCTCCACCACCCCGCAGGAAAGAAAAAGCGGTGCCTGCAGGCAGGGGGGGGCCCCGCCTTCCACCAGCTGAAAACCCAGGTTCTCCGCCAACCGGCAAGCCTCCCTCTTGCTGCCGCCGCTAGCCTGCTTCCCAGGGGACCGGCTTCCTCTCCCGGAGGGAGCGAGGCAGGTGCAAAAGGCGCTGGTTGCGCGAACCGCGGTAAGGGAGGGACAGGTCCCGCTGGGCCAGGATAAAAGGACCGTCCACCAGCAGCCAGCCCGCCTCCAGCAGGCGCCGGATGTTCCGGTCCCCGTCGCCGGCCTGCAGAAGCTCTTCAAAAGTATACCCCGAGTAGAGGACCAAATTCAACCCCATCTCCAGGATCGCCTCTCCCAGCCGGGCCAGGGGGGCGGCCTGTTCAAAAGGCTCCCCGCCGGTGAAGGTAACCCCGTCGATCCCCCGGGCGGAACGGATCCGCTCCTGCAGCTGCTCCACGGTCATCTCCACCCCACCCCGGGGATCCTGGGCCTCCGGGTTGTGGCAACCCGGGCAGCGGCGGGAGCAGCCCTGGACAAAAAGGGCCAGTCGTATCCCCGGCCCGTCCACGATACTTTCGGGAACCAAGCCCGCTACCCTAAGCTTCATTTCCTGCACCCGGCCATGAAGTGGGGCCGGCGATCCCGCAGCTCCGACCGCTTGGCCGAATTGAACCGGTCGTTGGTAGTCAGGTAGCCGGTGATGCGCCGGATCCGCCGAATATCGGTGGAGCCGCAGCGGGGGCATTCCCCGGGGAAGACCCCGCTGAAAGCACAGGAGCGGCATTCATCCACGGGGAAGTTGATCCCCCCGTAGCCCACGTCGGACTCCGCCATGTGGCGGACAATCCGGTCCACCGCCTCCAGGTTGTGCAGAGGCGGCGCCTCCAACTCCACGTACGAAATATGCCCGGCGTTGCAGAGACGGTGGAACTGCCCTTCCCGGGCAATCTTGTCGTGCATGGTGATGGCATAGTTGACGGGAATATGGAATGAGTTGGTATAGTAATCCTTGTCCGTGACTCCGGGCAGCAGCCCGAAGCGCTCCCGGTCCATGGCCACAAAGCGCCCGGCCAGCCCTTCTGCCGGCGTGGCCAGCACCACAAAGTTCAGGTCGTATTCCTCGGCATACTGGTCCGTGCGCCGGCGTATGTGCTCGATGATGCGCAGCCCCAGCTGCAGCGCCTCTTCATCCTCCCCGTGATGCTTGCCGATAAGAGCGTTCAGGGTCTCGCAGAGGCCGATAAAGCCGATGGCCAGGGTGCCGTGCTTTATCACCTCGCGGATGGAGTCCTCGGGCCCCAGCTTTTCCGAGCCCATGTAGAGATGCTCTCCCATCAGGAAGGGGAGGTCCTTTTTCTGCAGGCGGGAGAGCACTTCGTAGCGGTGCAGCAGCTGGCGGGCCGCCAGCCGCAAGACCCGGTCCAGGTTCAGGAAAAAGGTATCCCCGTTCCCCCGGCTCTCCAGGGCCACCCGGGGCAGGTTGATGGTCACGAAGGCGATATTGCCCCGCCGGGCGGAGACCTCTTCCCCGTGGCGGTTGGCAATAACCCGGGTCCGGCAGCCCATGTAGGAGACTTCGTCGCCGTAGGACCGGTTAAAGGAGCTGTCCATGAAGCTAAAGGTGGGGTTCATGCGCCGGGCGGCCACCTCCAGGGCCAGCCGGTAGAGATCGTAGTTGGGGTCGCCGGGGTCAAAGTTAATCCCCTTCTTCACCCGGAAGACCAGGTTGGGGAAGATGGGGCTCTCCCCCCGGCCCAGGCCGCGCTTAAAGGCTTCCAGGACAGCCCGGGTTACCAGGCGCCCCTCCTCGGTAGTATCCGTACCCAGGTTAAGGGAGGAAAAAGGCACCTGGGCTCCGGCCCGGGAGTTGTGCACAAAAATACCTTCCGCCGTCAGGAAATTCTCATTGTCCGCCACGGAGATGTCGTAAACATATTTCTCATGAGGCGCTTTCCGCAGCTCCTTTACCTGCATCGGCCACAACTGCAGCGCCCGGAGAATCGTCTCCCTCAGGTGCCGCATCTTTCTATTCTGGCGCAAAACCTGCTTGGCCCAAGCTGCTACCAGCTGAGGGCTGCGGCAGTTATTTTTTATCCGGCTGCCGGTCTCCGGATCCACCGTTTCCGGCAGGAAAAAGCGGGCCAGCATATCTTTGTACGGGAAGAAGATAGGCAGGTATTTGCTGAAACGAGTCAGTTTTCCCGCCCGCAGCTTCTTCCGGAGGTGCGCTTTTCCCGTCGTCTCAATGCCGGGAAGTGCTTTCGCCAGGCAGTCCAACCAGAATTGACGGTCCGTTAAATTTTTCAGCAGGGTTTCTTCCTCCCCGCTTAGCAGGCGGCCTTCCAGATCGGCAGCAATTTGCTCCAGGTATTCCGGGCTCAGCCGGTAGTGCAATGCATTTTGGCAATGGACTCCATATACTTCTTTAATCAGAGGACGGAGATATTCATAATCATAGGGCGTCTGCTCCCCCGGCGTTTGGGAGGCCAGGTAAAGCTGCTCGCTTTTAGAGCCGCTGATCTCAATTCCAGCGCTGTAGTAACCACCCAGCGCCACCAGATGACGTTCCCGGGCCGAAGCAAACTGGGTTTGCGGCAGCGCGGAGCGCAGGGAAACGGGCAGGCCCAGCTTGCAAAAGAGCAACTGCAACCCATCCCGCAGCTCTTTGGACACAGTAGTGGCGGTCACTCGGTTGGCTCCCACAGTACCGTCCCCGGAAAGATAGCCGTCGAGAAAAGCCCGCACTACTTCAGGCCCGGCAAAATAGATTTCGCTGGGGATGCGCTTGTTCTCCGCCCGGCGGCCGCATTTATCCGCCAGGAAGGCGGCAAACCGGCGGCCCACATTGCACGCCAGAACCCTGGTTTTTCCCCGGTACTTCCGCAGGCGTGCGGAAAATTTGGGGTGGACCTGCCGGAGCAAGGTCCGGGCTTCTTGTTCCAGTTCCCGGTCAAAAAGCGCCAGGTAAAGGGTTGAGCCGTCTACGAATCCCTCCGCCGTATACAGCCCCATCAATTTGGCCAGGGAAGGCGTCAGTTTCAACCGGTGGAAGGGATACCTGGTTGAAACGGGATAACCGCTCAGATCAAAGGTAATCTCCTCTCTCTCCATAACCAGCCGCCTCGGAACCAGGGCGCGCTTGAGGGTTGAAGGAACGGCCGTAGCAATGTTCCCGTCTTCCCCAATGGTCATTACCGAGTGGTTGTCCGTAACGGTTACCTGTTGACCGGATTTTAACCTTACAGTATAAAGGGAATGGAAATTGACATGTTTATACGAGCCGGTAATATCCTTCAACTCGACGGCTCCCGTTTGGTAATTGACACTCAAAGCCTGGTAGCGGCCGGGAGTGTACTTTTCGTGGAAGTCGGCCATGCTTACGGTGGAAAAATTTCCCGACAGGCGGTCATAAACCCAGATCCGCTCCGCACCGCTCAGGGAATGCATGGTATTTAGGTTGTAGATCAGCCCCTCCATGGCCTGGTAGATCTCTTCGTAATCAGGCTTCTCCTTGAAGCCGCGGATGATCTCCCCCATGCTGCGGTCAAAGTGGGGGAAGCTCTGCCCTCCGAACATGTCGTTCTGGTTGCTCTGCAGGATGATGGCCGCCTGGGCGGCGGCGGAGGCGATCCGCTTGGGCGGGCGGATATAGCCGTAGCCGGTGTTAAAGCCGTTTTTCAGCAGGCTGGTCAAATCGATCTGCAAGCAGTTGAGGGTCTTGCTGTAGTAATCCAGATCGTGGATATGGATGGCCCCGTCCATGTGGGCCTGGGCGTACTCCTCGGGAAGCAGGTTGCTCAGATAGTACTTCTTGCTGGCCGCCATGCCGATCTGGAGCATTTTGGCCGAGGGAGAGTTGCTTATATTGGCGTTCTCCCGGCTGGTCTCCACCAGGATCTCCTTAACGATATCCATCAACTCCGACTTTGCTTCCCGGATCCGGGTCCGGCGGTCCCGGTACAGGATATAGGCCTTGGCCGTCCGGGCATGTCCATTTTCAATGAGGACCTTCTCCACGCAGTCCTGGACCTCTTCTACCGAGGGGATCACGCCGTTGAAGCTGTTCTCCTTCAGCAGGCGGATGACCTGCCAGGTCAGGTTCTCCGCAATTTCCCGGTTGCTTCCTCCCACCGCCAGGACCGCCTTAAAGATGGCGTCCGTTATCTTGGTGGGATCAAAGGGGACCAGGCGCCCGTCCCGCTTCCGAATCTCTTTAAAAAACACTTCCCGTTGGCCCATCTCCCTCTCGCTGTGCAGAGCGGTTTCGTCCATGAAAGCATCTCCCTCCCTAATTCTGGCCTCCGCCAGGACCCTTCTCCTTCTGGGCCGTCAGGCGCTCCAGGGCGGCCTTGAAGGCTTCTATATCGGGAAACTGCTGGAAAACGGAGGCAAAACGCACGTAGGCCACCTCGTCGATGTGGCGCAGCTTGTCCAAAACCATGGCTCCGATCTGATCCGTGGGAATCTCCCGGGTCGGCTGGCTCCGCAGTTCCTGCTCTATGCTCTCCACCAGCTGCTCCCAGGTGGAAAGGGGGACATTGCGCTTCTGCCCCGCCAGGAGCAGTCCCCGCATGATCTTTTGGCCGTCGAAAAGTTCCCGGCGCCCGTCCCGCTTGATCACCACCAGGGGCTCCTCCTCCACTCGCTCCATGGTGGTAAAGCGGTTGTTGCAGCGGGTGCACTCCCGCCGGCGGCGGATGGCGGAACCCTCCCGGGCCGCCCGGGAATCGAGGACGCGGCTCTCCAATTCACCGCAGTAAGGACATTTCATAAGCGGCTCCATCAATATATTGTGATTACCAATATTATAAGGCACTATATATTGTGTTGTAAAGCATTTTTTGGGCAAAAAATCGTTTTTCCTGGATCCCTTTCCGAAAGCAGCCAGGAAGCCCGCCCTTCCCTTGCTGGGCCCTTTTAACCTAAGCGCCCCGGCCTTTCCATGCTTCCCCCTTGCCGCCGGGAGGCGGAGGCCTGAAGCCGCAGCCGGCGCCCTCTCCTGTCCGGCATGCGGGATCCCGGATCCAGGCAAATATCTGTAAATAGGAAATCCCTTTGGAGCCGGCTTTCCCGCTCTGGAGCCCATCCCTGCAAAAGCATAAAATATTGTTTTTTTTCTCCAAAATCACCCTGGGGGTGATTATTTTTTAGTCCCGAAGCAGTATGATGCTAGGTAGATGAATTATCGCTTCCCATACTAAGAAAGGAGGTCAGTTCAATGACAGAGCCTCAGTTTAACGGGCAGGCCCCGGGAGGAGGCGCCCAGGCTTTCGACCCGGCGGATATCGAAAAGAACAAGACCGTGGCCGGGCTGGCCTACATCCTCTTTTTCCTGCCGCTGATAGCCTGTCCCGATTCGCCCTACGGCCGATTTCATGCCAACCAGGGGCTGCTGCTGCTGATCCTGTGGGTCGGCGGGGTCTTGATCCTGAGCCTGATCCCGGTAATCGGTCCCGCAATCCTTCTGCCCATTTACGGCATCTTCCTCTTTGCCCTAATGATTATCGGCCTTATCAACGGCTTCAACGGCAAAGCCAAAGAACTCCCCCTTATCGGCAAGTTCAGGCTAATCCATTAGCCGCCGCAGAGCATCGAGAATGGCTAAGGTCAAGATTTCAATAAAAGGAAGGTGAAGAGAAGTTGAAAAAAGCCCTGGTTTTGCTAAGCGTTCTACTCCTCCTGTCGGCCCTGGCGGGCTGCGGCATCAATAAGAAGATCAGCGAGGAGGTTTCAGAGCAGATCGCCGAGGGCATCCTGGGAGAAGCGGGCAAGGGGAAGGTGGATGTTGATATCGAGGACGGCAAAATAAAATTCAAGGGTGAAGACGGCTCGGAAATGACCATCGGCGAAGACAAATGGCCCCAGGGCGGAGCGGCGGATCAGATCCCCGAATTTGCGAAAGGCAAGATTGCTTCCGCAAGCAACTCCGCCAAGGCGGCAATGATTCAAATTGGCGAGGTCGATGAGCAAGAGTACCTGCAATATGTAGAAGAGCTCAAAAAAGCGGGCTTTGACCGGAATGCCTCCTCTTATGCCGACGACCAAAGCAAAATGTACAGCGCTTTCAAGGGGGAAGACGTTTGGGTCATGGTTAATTACGGCGGCGACACCATGATCATCACCGTGGAAATCAAGTCTTAAGCCGGATAAAAAAGGCTCTTAAGGGCGGGCGTCCCAGGAAAAAAGGCCAAGGGCTGCCCGCCGGCTTTTGACAGTTTTCAGTTCCCGGCTCAAGCTTTCCCGAAGAAGGCAAAGGGCTGTCCAAAAGGATAGCCCTTTGCCATATTTTTATAAAATTTAATATTGACGCCGGCCGGGCCCTCTCCCCCACTGAACCTGGCCAAAACGGCCGGATTCTCCATCAAGTTTTCCCCAACAAACAACTGGCCGTCCAACAAAAAAGGTGCCGCCCCCATGGAATTTCGGGCCGTAACTTTTCCGCAGGACTTGCCTCTTCCGCCCAAGCAGAAGAAATTTTGCCCCGCCGGCAGGACGCCGGAAGAAGGCCGGGAGAAAAAGTTTAATCGCCGGCGGAGGGAGGGAGGTCTTCCCGGTAATCCACCAGGATGGTGTCCACCCCGATTTTAATAATTCTCTCCCAGGGAATCACGTAATCCTTGGAGCGAATAATCTTCTTGAAGAGATGGCCGGAAGAAGGAATGATCACCGCCTTGACCCGCCCTTTCTCCAGGTCCAGTTCCAGATCGCCGATAAGGCCCAGGCGGCGCCCGTCGTTTACATTCACCACGTCCCGGTCCCGCAGCTCGCTGATCCTGATCAAAGACTCTCCCCTCCCGGCCCGGATTCTATGTACCTATTATATTATGGCCGGCCCCCCGGTGCCCCGGAGAAGCTTACTGCACGTATTTGCGCAAGTGCCCCAGGGCCGCCTTCTCCAACCGGGACACCTGGGCCTGGGATATCCCGATCTCGTCGGCCACCTCCATCTGGGTTTTGCCGCGATAGAAGCGCATGGTCAGGATCATCTTCTCCCGTTCATTCAGCTTGGTCAGGGCTTCCTTGATGGAGAGGATCTCCAGCCAGCGCTCATCGACATTTTTTTCATCGCTGATCTGGTCCATGACGAAGACGGGGTCGCCTCCATCGTGGTAGATGGGTTCGAAGAAGGAAACGGGCTCCTGGATGGCATCCAGGGCAAAGATCACGTCTTCGCGCTTCAGGTTAAGTTCGGCGGCAATCTCCCCCACCGAGGGCTCCCGGGAAAACTTGTTGGCCATGACGTCCCGCACCTGAAGCACTTTGTAAGCGATATCCCGCAGGGAGCGGCTCACCCGGATGGGATTGTTGTCCCGCAGGTAGCGCCGGATCTCCCCGATAATCATGGGGACGGCATAGGTGGAAAACTTGACATTCTGCCCCAGATCAAAGTTGTCGATGGCCTTAATCAGCCCGATGCACCCTACCTGAAAAAGGTCGTCCACATACTCCCCCCGGTTGTTGAAGCGCTGGATGACGCTGAGTACCAGCCTTAAATTGCCGTGGACCAGCTTCTCCCTGGCCTGCAAGTCGCCTTTCTTCATTTTTTCGAAGAGCCGGCGCATCTCCTTGTTGGTTAAAACGGGAAGCTTGGAGGTATTGACACCGCATATTTCCACTTTGTTCATGAGAGCCTCGCCTCCCCGCCAAGAGATACTAAAAGTATCTCTCCGGGCAGCTTTTTTTATACCCGGCGGCGGCTAGGAGGACTTCGCCCCAAGGAAGACCCCGAAGGCTCCCGGCGGCTTGTTAAAGGCTATTCCATTTTCCGGATCTCCTTCTGCAGGCGCTTGATAATGCGCTTCTCCAGGCGGGAAATGTAGGATTGGGAGATCCCCAGAAGCTCGGCCACCTCCTTCTGGGTCTTCTCCACCCCGTTGGTCAGCCCGAAGCGCAGCTCCATGATGCGCCGCTCCCGGAGGCTCAGCTTCTTCATGGCCAGGTAAAGCAATGAGCGCTCCACCTCTTCTTCAATATTTTTCAAGACCAGGTCGCCCTCCGTCCCCAGGACGTCGGACAGCAGCAGTTCGTTGCCGTCCCAGTCCACGTTCAGGGGCTCGTCAAAGGATATCTCCGCCCGGGCGCGGTTGTTGCGGCGGAGAAACATCAAGATCTCGTTCTCAATGCACTTGGAGGCGTAAGTGGCCAGCTTGATGTTCTTATGAGGATCAAAAGTGTTGACCGCCTTGATCAGGCCGATGGTGCCGATGGAGACCAGGTCATCGATGTTAACCCCCGTGTTCTCAAATTTCCGGGCGATATAGACCACCAGGCGCAGGTTTCTTTCGATGAGCACCGCCCGGACGGCGCCGTCTCCCCGCTTCAGCTTATCCAGCAGGTAAACCTCTTCTTCCAGGGAGAGCGGCGGCGGCAAGGCCTCGCTGCTGCTGACATAGTAAATATACTGCAGGTAATTGGGGCCGCGTCTTTGGACCAGCCGCAGCCGAAAGAGTTTCAACTGCAGCCGCCAGCGCATCCATAATTTAACCAACTGAAGCACCCCGTCTCTTCCGGACTATCCCGCCGGGAGCAGATCCGGTGGAAGCAAGGCCTGGTAGCCGGCCGCCGGCCCGAAACCGGGCCGGCTGATGCCCAGGACTGCCTGCGCCCCCAGCTTCCGGACCTGGCCCCTCCAGTTCACCGCCACTGCATCCGGGCGGAAGCCCAGCATCATCTCCCGGGAACCACCCACGCCTCGAAAAGGAATCAGGGTAAAGTCCCCGGCGAGAACGTAATCCCCCATCTCCTCCAGTACGGTCCAGAGATCCGCTTCCGGGTCCGCCAGGCGCCGGTAGAGAGGATCGGGCAGCAAACCCTCCAGGCTGCGGAAATCGACGATGATTACCGGCCTTTTCCCCACGGGATCCCGGAGCCGGTTTCCCGTGTCCAGGAAAGCGGTTACCGTTTTCCGGCGATCCCGCCAGCTAATAGTCAGCTCCAACTCCCAGAGGCGCAGCCACTTCTTCTCCTCCATGTACGGCTGCAAGCATCCCAGAAGCAGGTAAAGGAGCAGGCAGGCGGCCGCCAGCAGGAGGGCGTCCCCCATGACCGCCGGCTTGGCCACCGGGGTGAAGAGCTGCCCGGCGGCCAGGGCCGCACCGCCCGTCATAAAGGAAACCAGAAAAAATCCGCCCCAGAGCAGCAGAAGCTCCAATCTCCGTACCGGCCAGAAGGCCGCCATCACCATGGCCAGGGGGGCCAGAAGCAGGACGGCCAGGGTCAGCAGGTAATGGAGAGGCCATAAAGCCGCCAGCACCGCCGGCGCTCCCAGAAGAGCCCCGCCGGCCAGCCTCAACAGCCCCGGTCGGTGGCGGAATATTTTGGCGGTAATCAGCAGCAGAAAATAATTGAGCAAAAGATTCAGGATAAGCAGAAGATCCAGGTACATCTTCTCTCCCCGTATGGCGGGGCTCGTTCTTATGTATATGAACCCTCCCCCGCGGATATGTTTTATTATATATTGCTCCCCGGGGGAAATATGTCGTTGCTTGGCAAAGCCTTCAAACAAAAATAACGACAAAACCTTCCCTGGAAACAGGGAAGGTTTTATCAACAGAAAACTTTTTCTAGGCCTTCTAGGCCGGAAGGCTATTTTTTAACCTGCCGGATAAAGGCCGGCGTATCGATATCTTCCCGGCCAAAGTTGTCGTGGCTAAGGACCCGCAGCGTTTCCGACCTGCTCTCCTCCGTATGGAAGCCGGTGGCAATGACGGTGATCCGCACCTGGTCCTTCAGCTCTTCATCGATCACCGCTCCAAAAATAATGGTGGCTTCGGGATCGGCCATGCTGGAGACGATCTCCGCCGCCTCGTTCACCTCAAACAGGCCCAGGTCCGTTCCGCCGGTAATATTGATCAGTATGCCCCGGGCCCCCTGGATGGAGGTCTCCAGCAGGGGGCTGTTGGTAGCCGCCTTGGCCGCCTCCACGGCCCGGTTGTCCCCGCTGCCCTGTCCCACCCCCATCAGGGCGGGGCCGGTTTCCGCCATAATAGTCCGCACATCGGCAAAGTCCAGGTTAATCAAGCCGGGGATGGCAATAAGGTCCGAAATGCCCTGGACCCCCTGGCGCAGGATATCGTCGGCAAAGCGGAAGGCTTCCACGATGGGAGTGCGCTTCTCCACCACCTGCAGCAGCCGGTCATTGGGGATGGTGATCAAGGTGTCCACCTTCTGCTGCAGCACGGCGATCCCCGCCTCCGCCTGCCGGGCCCGCTTGCGCCCTTCAAAGCTGAAGGGCCTGGTTATAACCCCCACGGTGAGGATGCCCAGCTCCTGGGCTATTTCGGCGATGACAGGCATGGCTCCCGTCCCGGTGCCGCCGCCCATTCCCGCCGTAAGGAAGACCATGTCCGCACCCTTGATGACGCTTTCCAGCTCCTCCCGGCTCTCCTCCGCCGCCTGCCTCCCAATCTCGGGATCGGAGCCCGCACCCAGCCCCCGGGTCAACCGCTCCCCGATCTGCAGCTTTACCGGGGCATTGGAAAGCGTCAAGGCCTGGGCATCGGTGTTGACGGCGATAAAGTCAACCCCTTTTAACCCCGCGTCAATCATGCGATTGACAGCGTTGCTGCCCCCGCCGCCTACGCCTACCACTTTTATAGAGGCAAACCGTTCCATTTCCAGATCAAATTCCAAAACTTAAACCTCCTTCGGCCCTCGACTACTCCATAAAGTCGTCCAGCCAGTCTTTAATGCGCTGCCAGAGACTTCTCTGCTCTCTTCTTTGCGCCGGGCGACTGGAAGAAGGAGCGTACTGCTTGGGCTGGTAGCGGTAGATATAATTGATTAATCCCACGGCGGCGGCATAGCCGGGGTTTTGAATGCCGGCATAGTTGATCTCCGCCAGCCGGACCTGCTCTTCCCGGCCCAGGCACTCCCCGGCCAACTCCAAAAGCCCCCTGGTGGCGGAGACCCCGCCTCCCAGGACTACCCCGGCCGGCGGCAGCTGCGGCCAACCCATCTTTATCATCTCTTCCCGGGTAATCTGCAGGATCTCCTGGATCCGGGGTTCGATAAAGCGGGAGATCTCCCTTTCGGAGACCAGCCTCTTCTCCTTCCCCCCGACGGTGTACACTTCTATCTCCTCCGCGTCTCCGGCCTTGTGGGCCGCGGCCCAGCCGTGCTCGATCTTTAAGTTCTCCGCGGCCGCAAAGCTTGTCCGCAATCCCACCGCCAGGTCGTTGGTAATATGATCGCCGCCGATGGGCAGGACCGCCAGGCTCTGCAGCTTCCCTTTCTGGAAAAAGGATATCTCAGTGGTTCCGCCACCCATGTCCACAAGAAAAACACCCAGTTCCTTTTCGTCGGGGGAGAGGGAGGCTTCCGCTGCAGCCAGGGCCTGGAGAATCAAACCCTTGACTTCCAGCCCGGCATTATTGACGCAGCGAACCAGGTTGCGCAATGAAGTGATGGGGCTGCTGATAATCATGGCGTCCACCTCCAGGCGCACGCCCAGCATCCCTATGGGGTCCCGGATATCGCTGTAGCCGTCCACAATATATTCCCGGGGAATTATGTCCACGATCTCCCGGTCCGAGGGAAGAGCGATCACCCGGGCGGCCTGCAAGACCCGTTCCACGTCTTCCGGCCTTATCTCTCGGTCCTCGGAGGAAACCGCCACCACGCCGCGGTTGTTGATCAACTCTATATTTAAACCGGAAAAGCCGACATAGGCAGAATCGATCTTCGTCCCCACCATCCGCTCGGCTTCTTCGGCGGCACTGACTATAGAGTTGACGGTCTTCTCCAGATCGACAATTACCCCCTTTTTCATCCCCTCCGAGGGACTCAGCCCCAAACCGACAACGCTGATGGTACCATCCGGACGAGGTTCGCCAACGATGACTCTTACCTGGTAGGTTCCCACGTCCATTCCGACAATAAAATTGTTGCGTGCCAATGCCATACCCCCTACCCCATTGCGGTTACGTAATTAATTCAACATGGCTTGAAGATTCCCTCTTCCTTTGATCCTATTTTTTCATGATTGTCCTCCGGCAGGAACAAAAACCAGGCGATCTTCCGCCCGCACGTCGATATAGCCCTCCTCCTCGGGGTCCAGGTAAGGAAGGCTTTCATAAAGTAGGACCAGCTTCTCCTTCATGGCCGAGGAATTTCCCAGCAAAACCTGCCATCCTTCGACGGTAAACAGCAGCAGGTTGTCGGGGTCGGCCAGGTTTAACTCGGAAACGTCCAGGCCCGGCACCTGTTCCAGGGCTTCCAGGAAAAGGCGCAGCGCTTCCGCCTGCTTGGGATCCGGCAAGGGCCGGCCCGGGGTCGGCTCTTCCTCCAGGCCCGTCACCACCGGCATCCCCTGCTCCATGGAATCCCGGCGGCTAAAGACAATTCCCTGCCGGTCTGCCGCCCAGCAGCCGCCTCCCACCAGGACCACCGCCGCCGTCTTTCTTTCCTTGACGGATATCTCCAGCACCGGGGGAAAATAGATCTTCTTCACTTCCACCGCCTCCACCAGAGGAAGCTGCGCCAGCCGCCGGGCGATCTTATCCCCGGAGACCAGGAGGAGGTTCTCTCCCTCCCGCACCCCCGCGGCCTGGATTATCTCCCGGGGCTGAAGCTCTTGCAGCCCCACAACCCGGATCTCCCCAATGCCCAGGAGAGCTTGTCCCCCCCAGAGGAGCAAGGCGGCGGCCAGCAGAAAGGGCAAGCCCCACCGCAGCCCCCGGCCTATTTTCCGAAGGATTGCCGCTTTTCTGCTTTCCCTTTTGCTTCCGGGGAAGCGCCTTACCTTCTGTCTTGCCGGCTGATTGGCTAACTGCTTCATGGCAGCGCCTCCCCAGGAGAAGCGGCCGCCGTCACCCGGCGGGAAGCGCCCTCCGCCTCTCCGCCGGAAATATCTTCCGCCACCCGGCTAATCCGGGCTCCCAGCCCGTTCAGCACCAGGTGCAGGTTCTCATAGCCCCGGTCGATATGCTTGATCTGGGTAACCACGGTCTCCCCCCGGGCAGCCAAGCCGGCCAATACCAGGGCGGCACCGGCCCTTAAATCCGTAGCTTCCACCACCGCGCCTTCCAAGCTCTCCACCCCGGCAATCAACGCCTCCTGCCCGCTGACCCGGATGCGAGCCCCCATCTTGTTCAGCTGGGGGACATGCTTAAAGCGCTGTTGAAATACTTTTTCCAGCACCCGGCTCTCCCCCGGGCACAAAGCCAGCAGAGTCATCAACGGCGGCTGCAAGTCCGTGGGGAATCCCGGGTAGGGCTCTATGCTTACCAGCGGGACAGCTTTCAATTGGCCTCCCCGGACCCGGACCCGGCGGGGGCCGGTCTCCACCTCCACTCCCGCCTGCTCCAAAACCTGGAGCAGGGAGGTCATGTGCTCCGGGCAGACCTCCTCCAGGGTAAGGTCTCCCTGGGTAATCGCCGCCGCCACCAGGTAGGTGCCGGCCACAATGCGGTCCGGAAAGACCCGGTAGCAGCCGCCTCCCAGCTCCCGCCCGGAAGGCTCCACCGTTATCGTGGAGGTGCCGGCGCCGGAGATCCGCGCGCCCATCAAATTGAGAAAGTTCTGAAGATCAACAATCTCCGGCTCCCGGGCGGCATTCCTGATTACGGTCCGGCCCAGGGCGGTGACCGCCGCCATCATCAGGTTCTCCGTAGCCCCCACGCTGGGATAATCCAGCAGGACTTCGCCGCCGCGCAGCAATCCCCGGGCTTCGATAAGCCCGCCCTCCTTCTCCTCGATGGCGGCTCCCAGACTCTGGAGACCGCGCAGGTGCAAGTTAACGGGTCTCGGGCCGATGGCACAGCCGCCGGGGCGGCAGAGCCGTACCCGGCCCAGGCGACCCAGCAATGGGCCCATTAAAAAAATGCTGGATCTCATCTCCCGCATCAAGTGCTCGGGAACTTCGCAGCGATCCACCCGGTCGGTCCGCAGGATAATATCCCTCTCCGCGTAGCGGACCGTTGCCCCCAGGCAGGTAAGAATATTTAACATGGAGCGAACATCGTGCAAGTCCGGAACATCTTTTAAGACAATCTCTTCCCGGCTGCAATTCAACAGCGAAGCCGCCAGGACCGGCAAAATTGAGTTTTTGGCCCCATGTACCCTGGTCTTCCCGGCTATTTTCCGGCCCCCCTGAATAATCAACCGATCCACGTGCTCCACTCCCGTTAATTCTCTACCCCGACGATTTTTACCTCCGGGTGTAGCTCAATGTTAAACTTTTTCTTGACCAGCTGTTGAACCTTCCGGATCAGGGCCAGAACATCCTTTGCGGTAGCTCCCCCGGTATTGACGATAAAGTTGGCATGCTGCTCTGAAACCTGGGCCCCTCCCACGCGCAGCCCCTTCCCCCCGGCGGCTTCGATCAAGCGGCCGGCGGGCTGGTCGGGGAGATTGCGGAAGACGCTTCCACAACTGGGCAGCTGGGGATGCTTGCGGCGCCGTTCCTGCAGGTAATGCTCCAGCAGCGCCTCGGAACGGGCCGGATCTCCCTTCTCCAGCTGCAGCAGAGCCTCGGCCACCACCCCCGCCGAGGAGAGGCTGCTGCACCGGTAGCCGAATTCAATTTCCTTCCGGGCCAACTCCAGGACCCGGCCCTGGAAATCCACCACGGTAACGGACTGGACCAGGGAGCCGATGTTGCCGCCGTAAGCCCCGGCGTTCATGATCAGGGCGCCGCCCAGGGTACCGGGTATACCCCCGGCAAACTCCAATCCCGCCAAGCCCTTCCGGACTGCGGCCCGGGCCAGGTCGGGCATCGGCGTCCCGCTGCCGGCCCGGATCCGGTTCCCCTCCTCGCAGCGAATGTAGTGGAAGGGAGAACCGATTTTCATTACCAGCCCCCTGATTCCCCCGTCCAGCACCAGCAAGTTGCTCCCGTTGCCACATACCAGCAGCGGTATCCCATGGAGATGGCTGTAGCGGACCACCCGGGCAATCTCCTCGATATCCACCGGGCAGACCAGGTAGTCCGCCGGCCCCCCGATCCGCCAGGAAGTATGCCGGGACATCGGCTCATCTTTCTTTATCCCGTTTTTAAGTAACGGCCCCAATTCGCGCTCAAGGTTCAACCTGACAACTCCTCCATGAGATCGTTTTATTGTATGCAGATTTCCCGGCAGTTGTGTTTATCCATCTCGCCGGAGGACTTCCTGCAGGCAGCGGTAAACCCGCTCCGCGGAATCCACTATCCCCAGCTTTTTGCTCGCCTCCGCCATCCTGCTGAGCGCCTCCTCCCGGAGCAGATCCTCCAGCTCCCGGCGCAGGCGCCGGGGATTGAATTCGCTTTCCTGGATCAGGCGGGCCGCCCCCGCTTCCGCCAGGAGGCTGGCGTTGTAATGCTGGTGGTTGTTCACCACGTTGGGCGAAGGAACCAGGATGGCCGGCAGCCCCAGGGCGGTAATCTCCGCCAGGGTGGTGGCGCCGCTGCGGGAGATGAGCAGATCCGCCGCCGCCAGGAAAGTGGGCATCTCCTTCAGGTAGGGGTAGAGCTGAACCTGCCCGGGAAGGGGGTCCAGTTCTTCCCTTACCTCCTTATAGTATATCTCTCCCGTGACATAGATCAGCCGGACCCGGGGCGGCAGCCAGCCCGATTTAATAAAACTGACCAGGACCTGATTCAGCTTGGCCGCTCCCCGGCTGCCGCCGTAAGCGATAACCAGCTTGGTATCCGCCTCCAGCTTCAGCCGGCGGCGGGACTCGCTCCGGTCCACAGCGGCTACCTCGCTGGCCCGGGGGTTCCCGGTAACCACCGTCCGGGCCCGGCGGGGAAAATAGGGCCGGGAGGCTTCAAAGGAGAGGCACACCCGGGACGCAAAGGGCGCCAGGTAGCGGTTGACGGCTCCGGGAATGGCGTTCTGCTCGTGGAGAACCACGGGTATCCGGCGCCATATGGAAGCCAGGAGCACCGGGGCGGCTGCGTAGCCCCCGGTACCCAGGACCGCCTGAGGCCGGAAATCCCTGATGATGGACTGCACCCGGGCCAGGCCGGAGGCAAATTCCTTGACTACCGGCCCCAGCTGAGAGAGGCGCCGCGAGTAGCCCCGGGCCGGTATGGCCACAAAAGGTATGCCCGCCTCAGGCACAATCTTGCTCTCCAGCCCGGCGGCGGTGCCCACGTAGAGAAGCTCCGCCCCTTCTTCCCGCTTCAGAATATGCCGGGCCAGGGCCAGGGCGGGATAGATATGACCGCCTGTCCCTCCGCCGCTTAAAATAATTCTCATGCCATAAGCACTCCTACTTCTGGGCATACCTGGAGATGTTCAGCAGCACCCCCAGGCTGCACAGGGTGATAAAGACCGAACTCCCCCCGGCGCTGATTAAAGGCAGGGTAATCCCGGTAACAGGTATGGAGCCGGTGACTACGGCGATATTGGTCAGGGCCTGAATGGCGATCATGGCCGTTATCCCCGCCGCCAGGAGGCTGCCGAAAGTATCCGGGGCGGCCATGGCAATCTTAAGCCCCCTCCATATTAACACAAAAAAGAGGAGCAGCACCGCCGCGGCGCCCACAAAGCCCAGCTCCTCCCCAATCACGGCAAAGATAAAATCGTTCTGGGGCTCCGGCAGGTAGTACAGCTTCTGGCGGCTCCGCCCCAGGCCTACGCCGAAGAGGTGGCCGGGCCCCAGGGCCAGGAGGGACTGGATGATTTGGTACCCAGTCCCGCTGGGATCCGCCCAGGGGTCGAGAAAAGCCATAAGCCGGCGAATTCGGTACTCGGCTTTGAAGATAATGGCCAGCAGGGGCGGCAGGGCCAGCAGGACCAGGGCCGCCAAGTGCTTGATAGGCATCCCCGCCAGCAAAATGATCACCATGGTGCCCGCCACCAAGACCAGGGCCGTGCCCACGTCGGGCTGGGCGGCGACAAAGATAAAATTAATCCCCACCAGGACCAGGGGGATGAAGCTGCTGGACCAGAAATTCTCCAGCCGGACGCTCCGGCTGCTCAGGTAGGCGGCAGTAAAGAGAATAAAGGCCAGCTTGCTGAATTCCGCCGGTTGAACGGTCAGCCCCCCGATGCTTAACCAGCGCCGGGCGTCGGTCCCCAAATCCGTTCCCAGGGGGGTAAAAACCAGGGTTAAGAGGACAAAATTGGCCAGGAGCACAAAGAGGGAGAGCCGCCGGTAGCGCCAGTAGGGAAAGCGGGAAAGGATGAACATGCCCGCCAGGCCCAGACCCACCCAGAGCGCCTGTCTCCTAAGAAAGTAGTAGGGGTCGCCCCGGCTTTCTCCGGCAATAACGTAGCTGGCACTAAAGACCATAATCAGCCCCATGCTAAGCAACAGCAAGATGGCCAGAATCAGTGCAAAATCCGGATCCCGTCGCTGCGGCTTTTTCATGGATGTCTCTGCCCCTTTCTTCCCGGTGCCTACTACGGTTTAATCTGCCGGACCAGTTCCTTGAAACGGTTTCCCCTCTCCTCGTAGCTGCTGAACATATCCCAGCTGGCGCAGGCCGGGGAGAGCAGGACCAGGTCGCCGGCCCTGCTGCGGCGCCAGGCCTCTTCCACCGCCTCCTCCAGGCTGCCCACCTTCCGGTAGGCTCCAAAACCGGCCTCCTCCACCTCCCGGATGATCCGGTCCGCCGTCTCTCCCAGCACCACCAGAAAGTCCACCTCTTCCTTAATAACCCTGGCCAGGTCCCGGAAGTCGCTTCCCTTGTCTTTTCCCCCGGCGATCAAGAGCTTCCTGCGCCCGGGGAAGGCGCGCAGGGCCTTGATGGTTGCCTCGGGGTTGGTCCCCTTGGAGTCGTTGATAAAATCCACGCCCTGAACGGAGGCAACAAATTCCAAACGGTGCTCAATGGCTTTAAAACGGCGCAAGGTCCGGCCGATGGCCTCCGCCTCCGCCCCCGCCGCCCAGGCCGCCGCCGACGCCGCCAGGGCGTTCTCCAGGTTGTGCTCCCCGGGGAGGGCGATCTCTTCCACGGGGCAGACGGCCTGCCGCTCTCCCGTAGGGCTGTACAGGTAAACCCAGCCTTCTTCCACGCCCACCCCCGGCACCCGCTTCCCGCTGCCGAACCAGAGCAGGGGGCCCGGAGCCCGGTACTGCAGCTCCGCCACCGCCCCATCGGCGGCATTCAGGACGGCAAAATCTCCGGGACCCTGGTTTTCCAGGATGCGGGCCTTGGCCGCAAAGTAGTTCTCCAGGCTGCCATGGTAATTGAGATGGTCCTGGGAAAAATTGAGCACCACCGCCACCGCCGGCCTAAAGCTGCGGATGTTCTCCAACTGGAAGCTGCTCAACTCGGCCACCACGATCCCCGTGGCTTCCACTTTTCCCACCAGGTCGCAAAGGGGCCAGCCGATGTTTCCCGCCGCAAATACCTGGTGGAAGCGGGCTTCCTTCAGGATGGCCGCCGTCAAGGCCGTGGTGGTGGTCTTCCCGTTGGTGCCGGTAATCCCCACGATGGGGGCTTTAATAAAAGCATATGCCAGTTCAATTTCCGATAATACCGGAATTTCCATGGAGGCGGCTCTTTGAAGCATCCCCAGGTCAGGAGGAACGCCCGGGCTCTTGATCACCAGGGAGACACCGGGCCCAATCAAGGCGGGGTCATTGCCCCCCAGGACCGGCTCCAGGACGGGGCTTTTGGGCAGCAGCGCCAGCTCTTGGCGCAAGGCTTCGGCAGGCTTGTGATCGTTGACCACCACCCGGGCCGCCCCCAGCTTAACCAGCAGCCGGGCGGCGGCCACGCCGCTTCGGGCCAGGCCCACCACCACCACCTGGCGCCCGCGGATTTCCTCCAGCAGAGAAGAATAGCTGCCTTCATAAACTTTCAAAAAAATCCGCCTCCCAGATCCAGCAGGGCCACTAGGGCCAGGATAAAGGCCAGGGCCCAGAAGCTGGTAACCACTCGCCACTCCGACCAGCCCTTTAATTCAAAGTGGTGATGCAGGGGGGTCATCAAGAAAAGGCGCTTCCCCGTCAGTTGGAAGGAGGCCACCTGCAGAATAACGGCCAGGGTCTCGATGACAAAGACCCCGCCGATAATCAGCAGGTAGAGCTCCGTTTTCGTCAGGATGGCCACCGCCGCCAGGGCTCCGCCCAGGGCCAGGGAGCCCGCATCCCCCATAAAAACCCGGGCCGGGTGAAGATTGTAAACCAGGAAGCCGAAGCAGGCCCCCACCATGACGGCACAGAAGAAGGCCAGCTCGTACTGCCCCTGCATGGCGGAAATATATAAAAAAGTAAGGAAGGAGATAATGGCCGTCCCCGCCGCCAGCCCGTCAATACCGTCCGTCAGGTTAACGGCGTTGGTGGTGCTCAGGATCATCACCACCACCAGGAGGGAGTAGAATTTCCCCAGCTCCAGCTGGATCTCCGTGAAGGGGATGGCCACCGCCGTGGAGTGCCCCGCCTGAAAGAGCAAGGCGGCAAAGAGCCCCGCCAGCAGGAGCTGCCCCAGGATCTTGTTTCGCGCTTTCAAGCCCAGGGAGCGCCCGCGGGATACCTTGGTATAATCGTCCAGCCCACCGATAACGGCGCCTCCCAGGGTGGGGAGAAAGGCCAGGAATACGGCGGCCTGGCGCGGGCCCAGGAGCAGCTGGGTAATTAAGGCCGCCGCCAGGAAGACCACCCCGCCCATGGTGGGCGTCCCCGCCTTGGCCAGGTGGCGGGCCGGACCGTCCTCTCTGATCTGCTGCCCGAATTGAAGCCTCTTCATGTAGCGGATAAAGAAAGGGCCTAGCAGGAGGCTGATCCCAAAAGAGACGACGATGCCGCTAAGCAGTTCCTGGGGCATAATCCCGCTCCTCTCCGCCGTACAGCTCCAAAAGGGCCGCCACGATCTTTTCCATCTGCATCCCCCGAGATCCTTTAACCAGTATATACCACCCGGCCTCCACGGGCAGATCCCTTAAGATCTCCAGAGCCCCGTGGTGGCCGGAGCTTGCCGAAGCCGAAAGCCCTCCTTTCCTGGCTCCTTCCACTATTTCAGGGGCCATCTCTCCCACCGCTACCAGGGCGGCAATTCCGCTGCGGGCGGCCGCCTCCCCCACCTGGTAGTGGAGCGCCGCCGCCGCCGGGCCCAGCTCCAGCATGTCGCCCAGCACCGCCACCCCCCGCTTTCCGGCCAGGTCGGCCAGCACCTGCAGGGAAGCCTTGACGGAACCGGGATTGGCGTTGTAACTGTCGTCAATTATCTTAACCCCGTTGGCCGCCTTCCGGATCTGCAGCCTCCCGCCGGTGATCCGGCTGGCGGAAAGGCCGACCTCCATCTCCCGGGGCTCCAACTGGAAGATCCAGCCAACCGCCAGGGCGGCCAGGGCGTTGCTGACCAGGTGCCGGCCCGGCCAGGAGAGATGGAAGGGGTGTTCTTGTCCATTGGGGAAGCGCACCCGGAAACGACTGCTCTCTCCCTGATAAGACAGCTCCATTCCTTTTATATCTCCCTGCTCCAAGCCGTAAAAGAAAACTTTCCCCGGGAAGCGCTTCCCCATCTGGCGCAGGTAAGGGTCGTCTCCGTTTAGCACCGCCACCCCCGAGGGGCCCACGGCTTCCAGGAGTTCCCCTTTGGCCCGGGCGATATTCTCCACAGAACCCAGATGTTCCAGGTGAGCCTCCCCAATATTGGTAATCACCCCGATGCCGGGGGCGGCGATGCGGGCCAGGGCCGCGATCTCCCCCGGGGCGCTCATTCCCATCTCCAGCACGGCCACCTGGTGCTCCTTCTCCAGCTTCGTCAAACAGAGGGGCAATCCAATCTCGTTGTTTAGATTCCCCTCCGTCTTCAGTACCTTCAGGCGGCTGCTGAGAACGCCGGCAATAAAATCCTTGGTGGTGGTCTTCCCGCTGCTCCCCGTCACCCCCACCACAGGCAGGTCAAAGCGGCGGCGGCAAAATCCCGCCACCTGCTGCAGGGCTTTCAAGGGGTCCCGGACCCCGATAATCAGGCTCTCCCGGGGGATCTCGGCGGGGAGCACCGGGCGGGCATAAAAGGAACCCGCCGCCCCCGCGGCCAGGGCCTGGGGTATATAGCGGTGCCCGTCTTCCCGGCTCCCCCGCAAGGGAACGAAAAAATCACCCGGCTTAACCTGGCGGGAATCAATGCAAAAGCCGGTGATCTCCTTCTCCGGATCCCCCTGCAAGAGCAAGCCGGAACAGGCTTCCATTATTTCCGTACCTTTCAACAGCATGGCTTCAGATCGCTCCTCGTTCCTCTCCCGGCCAGCAGCTCCAGGGCTACCTGCCGGTCGCTAAAGGGAAAAACCTGCCCCTTGATCACCTGGTACTCCTCGTGGCCTTTCCCGGCGATGAGGACCAGGTCTCCCGGGCCCGCCGCCTCCAGGGCCAGCTTGATGGCTTCCCGGCGGTCCAGGACCACCCGGTAGGAGCGGAGAGGACTCCTGGAGAGCCCGGGGAGGATATCCGCCACAATGGCTTCCGGGTCTTCGCCCCGGGGATTGTCGCTGGTTACCACGGCATAATCGCTGTACCTTCCCGCCACCTCGCCCATCAGGGGGCGCTTGCTGCGATCCCTCTCCCCGCCGCAGCCGAAAACGGTGATCAGCCGCCCCCGGGTCAGGCCCCGGGCCGCTTTCAAAACATTTTCCAAGCCGTCGGGGGTATGGGCATAATCGACCACCACCAGGAAATCCTGGCCCCCTTCGATGAGCTCAAAGCGGCCGGGGACGCCGCCAAACCCGGCCAGGGCCTCCCTGATCTCCTCCAGGGAGAAGCCCTCCACCAGGCCGACGGCGATGGCCGCCAGGGCATTGTAGACGTTGAATATCCCCGGCAGCCTCAGCCGGATCCGCTCCCGCCCGGCAAAGCTCAGGCAGCGGAAGGAGAGACCCTGCCGGTCCATCTTGATCTCCGCCGCCGCCACATCGGCCCGGCGCTTAAGGCCGTAGGTGACCACCTGGGCGCTGCAGCGCCTCTGCAGGTACGGGAAGCTCTCGTCGTCGGCATTCAGCACCGCCACCCGCGGCCCTCGGTAATCGTCGAACTCCGTCCCCATCATGGAGAAGAGCCGGGCCTTGGCTTCCCGGTAGGCCTCAAAGGTCCGGTGAAAATCCAGGTGCTCGCTGGTAACATTGGTATTGACCACCACGGCAAAGCGGCACCCGGCCACCCGCTTCTGTTCCAGGGCATGGGAGGAGACCTCCATGGTCAGCCGGCCGGCCCCCAGGGAGACCAGCTTCGCCATCATCTCCTGCAGATCGCTGGCTTCGGGGGTGGTGGCCGGCGAGGGGATGGCCGACGCCCCCAGCCGGTAGCTTATGGTTCCCACCAGCCCTGTCTTCTCCCCCCTGCTCCGAAACAGGTGATCTATGAGGTGGGTGGTGGTGGTTTTGCCGTTGGTTCCCGTGACCCCGATCACCCTCAAGGAGCGGGAAGGATGCCCGTAAAAGCGATCGGCGATTAAGGCCAGGGCCAGGCGGACATCGGGAACCCGGATCAGGGGAACTCCTTCCAGGAGCGCCCGCTCCGGAACCACCGCGGCCACGGCTCCGCTGGCTACCGCCTCCCGGGCGTAGCGCCAGCCTTCCCGGTGCCGCCCGTCCAGGGCAAAGAAGAGGTCTCCCGCCTGGACTTTGGCGCTGTGGTAGGAGAGCCCGGATACCTCTCCTCCCTCCACCCCCTCGATCTTTTTCAACAGCAGCGGTTGCAGCAGGTAATCCAGGGAATGCCTGGGCATGCTCATCCTCTCCCGGAAAGACACTAGAGCGATCTGCTCAATAGTGTATTCTATTATCCGGCGAGAAGAAGTGTTCCCGGACTACTGCTGCAGCGACGAGGAAAAAGTAACCGCCACCGCCGCCCCGCTGACCACCTCCGTCCCCGGATCGGGGCTCTGCTTCACGGCTATTCCCGAGCCCTCCACTTTCAGGTGGAGGCCCAGCCAGCTGAGCACCTCTCCGGCTTCCTTGACCGTCAGGCCCCGCAAGTCCGGGACCTGTATCTTCTCGGGAACCCCTTCCCCGTCATGGAGGTAGATTACCACCTGGGTCTGGGCAGGAACCTGGGCTCCCGCTTTGGGCGTCTGGTTAACAATATAATTCCCTTCTCCTACTATTCTTAACAGGAGGCCTTCCGTATCCACCGCTTCGGCAGCCTGGTCCACGGTCAGTCCCTTGAGATCCGGCACGGAGACCCAACGCCCTTCGGGAAGGGCCGGCCCCTCCTGGGGAGGAATCTTCAGGTAGGCCAGAACATCGTTCATGATTCTCCGGAAAATGGGGGCGCAGACCTGGGAGCCCCACTGCGGCCCCCGGGTGGCCCCGTCCACCGCCACGTAGAGAATGATTTGCGGGTCGTCCACGGGTACAAAGCCGATGAGGGAGAGAATATATTCGCCGGGTATGTACGTCCCTCCCGGCCCGACCTTCTGGGCCGTTCCCGTTTTCGCCCCAATCCGGTACCCCTCGATGGCGGCATTGGTCCCGCTGCCGTTCTCCACCACGCTCTCCATAATGGCGGCCACCCTCCGGGAAGTATCCGCGGAGATCACCTGGCGCACCGTCTCCTCCCGGCCCTCGTAGACCACTTCCCCCTGATCGTTGCGGATCTCCTTGACCAGGTAGGGCTTCTTCAGGTAGCCCCCGTTGGCCATGGCCGATACGGCCATCAACTGCTGCAGGGGAGTAACGGAGACCCCCTGCCCGAAGGAGGTGGTGGCCAGTTCCAGGGGGCCCACCTGGTCCAGGGAAAATACCAGACCGGCACTCTCCCCGGGATAATCGATCCCCGTTTTTTTGCCGAAGCCGAAGGCGTCGATATAAGCAAACAGCTTCTCCTTCCCCAGGCGCTCCCCCAGTTTGATAAAGGCGGGGTTGCAGGAACTCTCCACCGCCTGGAGATAGGTGATGCTGCCATGGCCCCGCCCCGCCGTCCAGCAGCCGATATTGCGGCCGGCTACGGTGGCATGGCCGGTACAGTGAAAATACTCATTTTCGTTAAAAAGACCTTCCTCGATGGCCGCCGCCAGAGTGATCAGCTTAAAGGTGGAGCCGGGTTCAAAAGAGCTGGTCACCGGCAGCAAAGGCCAGTAGTCCGGGTCGTATTCCCCGTAATGGAGGGGATCGAAATCCGGCCGGGAGGCGGCCGCCAGGATCTCCCCCGTGCGGGGGTCGGCGGCCATGGCCATGGCCCTTTTCGGCCGGTACTCCAGCATGGCCCGGTCCAGCTCCCGCTCCACGATATACTGGATGGTCTCGTCGATGGTCAGGTAGAGGTCCATCCCTTCCTTGGGCGGCACAAAGCTCCTGATTTCGTGGGGGATCTGGCGCCCATAGACATCGGAAGGGAAAAGAAGCCTCCCTTCTCTCCCCTGCAGCTGCTCTTCGTAGAGGAGCTCCAGCCCTCCCCAGCCCTGGTCGGTCCCTACAAAACCCAGCAACTGGGAAGCCAGCCTGCCTCCCGGATAATAGCGCTGCCCCTCGGTGGTAAAGGTGATCCCCTCCAGGTCCAGCTCGCGCACCTCTTGGGCCACCTGGGGGTCTACCTTCCGCTTAAGGTAGATGGCGCTGCGATCCATGGTCAGCAGCTCGTAAAGGTCGTCTTCATCCATCTGGAGAACAGGGGCCAGCAGCCTGGCGGTCTCCCGGGGCTCTTCAATCTGGGGCGGTATGGCCACCACCGTCTCCACGGTGCTGCTGCCGGCCAGAAGCTTTCCGTAACGGTCGTAGATGGATCCCCTGGGGGAACGGACGGGGATGCTGCGGTTCCACTGCTCCCAGGCCTTGGTGTACAGTTCATCGGCCCGGACAATCTGGATCCAGGCCAGCCGGCCCAGGAGGGCACAGGAAACAACAAGGAAGCAGATGAATAGCCATAAGAGCCTTTTCCTTACGGCAAGCAGGGTGACTGATCCTTCCGCCAAGGATGCCTTCACTCCCTAAGTCCAGAACCGCTCCCCCCGCTGGCAATGATCACTCTAAGCTGGCTGCTGCTGGGCTCCTGCATTCCCAGTTCGTTCCGGGCCACGGATTCCACCCGGGAGGGAGAACTTAGGCCCATGGCCACCTGTTCCAGTTCCCGGTACTCTTCTTCCAAGGCCTGCAAATCCTTCTTGGCCTGGCTGATCTGGTAGCTGAGGGTCACCATGGAGCAGTACTGGGCGATAACCAGCAGCCCCAGGATAAAACAGCCGGCCAATACCGAAAGCAGCCGCGCCTTCGGGCCAAGCCACCGGCGGGGTTGCACGGAAGGGGCTGCCTTCCGCTGGGGAAGAGAATGCTGTTCTTCCCGGTAAATCCTTCTGGCTTCTAACACTCTATTCACCTGCCTCACTATTTAGAACGCTTCCCGGCACTGAGCCGCCCGCAAGCGGGCGCTCCTGGACCGGGGGTTCCGTTCCAGCTCCTGGGCTGAAGGGCGAACCGCTTTGCGGGTAAGCAGCTTCAGCCGGCCTTCTCCGCTGCAGATGCAGGGGAGCCCCGGGGGACAGGTGCATCCCCCGGACTGCTCCTGAAAAAACCTCTTCACGATCCTGTCTTCCAGGGAGTGGTAGGCAATTACTACCAGGCGCCCCCCTGGATTAAGGCTGCGCAAGGCCTGGGGCAGCACCGCTTCTATATTTTCCAGCTCCCGGTTGACGGCCAGGCGCAGAGCCTGGAAGGTCCTCCGGGCGGGGTGCCCTCCCTTGCGCCGGTGGGCAGCCGGGATGGCTTCCTTGATGATCTCCGCCAGCTGCCCGCTGCTTTCGATGAGTCCCTTTTTCTCCCTGTGTCTGGCAATAAAAGCCGCTATTCTGCCGGCCCACCGCTCCTCCCCGTACTTGAAAATCAGCGCGGCCAGTTCCTCTTCGGGGAGGGTGTTGACCAGGTCTGCCGCCCGGAGGCTCAATCTCCGGTCCATGCGCATATCCAGGGGCTCGTCCCGGTGAAAGGAGAAGCCCCGGGCCGGATCCATCAACTGCCAAGTGGAAACCCCCAGATCCAGAAGCACCCCGTCCACCCGGGGGAAGCCCAGCTCCGGCAGGATCTCCTCCAGCCGGGTATAGCTCTCTTGAACCAGGGTGGCCATCCCTTCGTATTCCGCCAGCCGGCTCCGGGCCCGCTCCACCGCCCCGGCATCCCAATCCAGGCCGATGAGCCGTCCCCCCTTCGCCAGCCGGCTGCAGATGGCCGCCGCATGCCCCCCGTCACCCAGGGTGGCATCCACGTAGACCCCGGGGTTCCGGCCGATCAGGTAGGATAAAACCTCCTCCACCAGCACCGGGATGTGGTAAGCGGTCATGGCCAGCGCCTCCATTAAAGGTCGAATTCCACCAGCTTTTCCGCCACCTCTTCAAAGCTGGCGTCCGCCTCGCGGCTATATTTTCTCCAGACCTCTTCGCTCCATACTTCAACCCGGTTGGAGACGCCGATGATGACGACCTCTTTCTGGATGCCGGCATACTCCCGCAAGTTTTGGGGAATTAAAACCCGGCCCTGCCGGTCCATCTCCACCTCCGCCGCGCCGGAGAAGAAGAGACGGGTGAAAGCCCGGGCGTCCCGCTTGGTAAAGGGGAGTTCTTTCAGTTTTTGCTCGATGCGGCTCCACTCGCCCTGGGGATAAGCAAAGAGGCACTGGTCGAGACCCCGGGTAATTACAAAACGCTCTCCCAGTTCCTCCCGCAGCTTGGAAGGGATGGTCACCCTTCCCTTTTCATCCAGGGCATGTTGATACTCCCCCATGAACATAGGACATCCCCCTAAAACTTGCCGGTTCAAACCACTTTACACCACTTCGCCCCACTTTACTTTAACTATTCGCCCCTTTTTCCTGGATTCCTTCTAAAAAAAAGGCCTTTTTAAAAAAAAAGGAGAAAAATTCTTCCGGATTTATCGCCATGGTGCGACATTGCCCTGCGACGGCCGCCCATAAAAAAGTAAAAAAAAGAGCCCGGTTGTAGAAAAGGCTCTTTTTTGGGTCCCGGCCAGATTCGGCCATAAAAGGAAGCCAACCCCCCTTTCCTCCCTCCCTTCGACAGGAGCCGCCCTGGGGGTAAAAGCGCTACCGGCGGGGGCGGCCCCGCATGGAGAAAGGCCGGTGCGGCCCTGGACGGGGCCGGCAAAGGAGCCGGCGCCAACCGCCGGGCAAAGGCGTGCCTGGCCGGCGATGAGGGGGAAGCCCGGGCTTCGCCAAGAGCCTCCGGGGCGGCGGTGCCCCCTTGGTCGACACCGCCATCATCCCGCGCTGGGATCAACCGGAAGGCCGCTTCCGCCGGCGGCGCCCGGAAAAAGGAGCTTCGAAAAAAGAAGTCCGCTGCGGCCGGAAAAGGCGGCGGCCCCCTGCCCGCCCGGTCCCTCCCCTGGCGGGGCTCCGGATAAAAATGGCAGAAGATTGGGTACCACGCCGCCGCCCGTCTCCATGGGCGGCGGAATAAAGAGGGTCAAAACGACAGCGGTCTGCAGGGTATTTGGGGATCTGCCAAATAAAAAACCCCCGCCATGCCGTGAACCTCCTGTTTTGAACTGGATCCCAACAGGTGGGTGCCCTCTTAACTGCTTTAGAGGACCTCGCCAAGGAGGTGCTACACCACAGTTAAAGTCCAGGCTCCCTCTCAATGTGTGTTAGCTCAAAACTTTTTGGTATCACGAACACAGCAGGGCCGTGTTTCAGGTCAGCAAAACGATCATAGCATAAAAAAAGGGGAAGAGCAAGTTTCTAAAAGGGCTAAAGCAGCAGCTGCCAGATGGTTAGGTCCAGATAGCGGCCAAATTTGCAGCCTACTTCCTTCAAAGTTCCCGCCATGGAAAAGCCGGCGCGGCTAAAGAGGGCGGCGCTGGCGCTATTCTCCCTGGCGATCTGGGCAATGAGCACGTGCAAGCCCGCTGCCCGGGCCCGCCGGATCAACTCCTCCAGGAGAGCGGAACCGGCTCCCTGTCTACGGAAAGCCGCTTCCACGTAGACGGATACTTCCGCCGTGCCGGCGTAGGCGCACCGCTGATTCCAGACGGAAAGGGCGCCCCAGCCCACCACCCGCCCCGAAGGGGCCTGGGCCACCAGCACCGGGTGGCGCCCGCCATGCTCTTTAAACCAGGCCTCCTGCTGGGAGCGGCTCCGGGGCTGGATATAAAAGGAGGAGGTGCTGTGCAGGATGGCTTCGTTGAAGATGGCGGTAATGGCCGGCAGATCCTCCTCGGTGGCTTCCCGGATTAACCACGCTGCCCCCTCAACCCGGCTCAACGGGACCCTCCGGGCCGCTCCGCCGGCGCCTCCCCGTCTCTCTCCACGGCGATGTGGAGCTCTTGCAGCTGGGAGGGGGTTACCGGCGCCGGAGCCCCGGTCATCAGACAGGAAGCCCCGGCGGTCTTGGGGAAGGCGATTACCTGGCGGATATTATCGTCGCCCAGGAGCTGGGCCACCAGCCGGTCCAGCCCCAGGGCCAGGCCGCCGTGGGGCGGCGCCCCGAATTCAAAGGCCTCCAGCAGGAAGCCAAACTTCTCCCGGGCCTCTTCCGGGGAGAGTCCCAGCAGTTGAAAAATCTTCTCCTGCAGGGGGCGCCGGTGAATTCTTATGCTGCCGCCGCCGATCTCCAAGCCGTTCAACACCAGGTCATAAGCCTGGGCCCGGACCTCCAGGGGGCGTTCTTCCAGGAGGGACAAATCCTCCTCCCGCGGAGCGGTAAAGGGATGGTTGACGGAGTGGTAGCGCTTCTCTTCCTGGTTGTACTCCAGCAGGGGGAAGTCCACCACCCAGGCGAAATGGGGCTCCGGCGAGAGTTCTGAAGGGGCCAGGTGCAGCCTCAACTGCCCCAGGATCCGGCAGGCGCTCTCCCAGGGGCCGGCGGCAAAAAGGAGCAGGTCCCCCTTGCCGGCGGAGAGGCGCTCCCCGATGCGCTCCAGGAGCTGCTCCGGAAAAAACTTGGCGATGGGCGAACGCCAGCCCTCCTCTTCCTTAATCAGCCAGGCCAGCCCCCGGGCGCCGAGCTGGACGGCCAGGGCAACCAGGTCATCCAGCTGCTTGCGGCTGAAGGCGCCGCCCCCGGGGACACAGAGGCCCTTGACCACTCCCCCCGCCTCCAGGGCGGACTTGAAGACCCGAAACTCGCTCTCCCCGGCCAGGTCGCTCAGGTCGGCCAGCTCCATCCCAAAGCGAAGATCCGGCTTGTCCGAGCCGAAGCGCTCCATGGCCTCCCGGTACGGCAGCCGGGGAAAGGGCCGGGGAAGCTCATAGTCGTGCAGCTCTTTCCACAAGCGGGCCATAAGGCCCTCCAGGAGCGCAAACAGGTCCTCCTGGTCCACAAAGGAAACCTCCAGGTCCACCTGGGTAAACTCGGGCTGGCGATCCGCCCTCAGGTCCTCATCCCGGAAGCAGCGGGCGATCTGGAAGTAGCGCTCCACCCCGGCCACCATCAGCAGTTGCTTGAACAGCTGGGGAGACTGGGGGAGAGCGTAGAAATTCCCCGGGTGCACCCGGCTGGGAACCAGGTAATCCCTGGCTCCTTCGGGAGTGCTGCGCGTCAGCATCGGCGTCTCCACTTCCAGGAAGCCGGCTTCATCCAGGTAATCCCGGATGATCTTCACCGCCTTGTGCCGCAGGTACAACCGCCGGTACATCTCCGGGCGGCGCAAGTCCAGGTAGCGGTAGCGCAGGCGCAGGTTTTCGTCCACCCGGATTCCGTCTTCGATGTAAAAGGGCGGCGTCCGGGAGCCGTTTAGGAGCTTCAACTCCTGGACCACCACCTCGATCTCCCCCGTAGGCAGGGAGGGGTTGATCCTGTCCTCCAGGCGCTCCACCACTTCGCCCGCCACGGAGATCACGTACTCCGCCCGCAGCCTCTCCGCCTGGCGGAAGACTTCCGCATCCTTCCCGCCGTCAAAAACCAGCTGCACCAGGCCCGTCCGGTCGCGCAGGTCAATAAAGATCAAGCCGCCATGATCCCTGCGCCGCTGAACCCAGCCGGCCAACTCCACCCTCTTCCCGGCATCTTCCCGGCGCAGTTCTCCACACCCGATTCTTTTGAATGCAGGCATCTTCGGCCTCCTATCCTTCCTGTTCTAGCAGTCGCTGCCGGAGCTCCTCCCGGGATACCAAAACCTGGCTGCCGTCAACCATGTCCCGCCAGAGAAAGCGGTCCTGCTCCAGCTCCCGGGAACCGATGATGATTACCCGGGCAAAACCTTTTTTGCCGGCATATTTCATCTGGCTCTTCAGGCTGCGCCCGCCCAGCTCCACTTCGGCGGGCACCCCCAGGGCCCGGATCTCCCGGGCCAGCAGGAGGGCCTCTTCTTCCAGGCCTTCTCCGGCCACGGCCAGGAACACGGGAACAGGCCCCGCCTCCAAACGCTCCTTCCAATCGGCCAGGAGGATGATCCGCTCCAGGCCGAAAGCCACTCCCACGCCGGGGGTGGGCGGGCCGCCGCATTCCTCCACCAGGGCGTCATAGCGCCCCCCGCCGCCCAGGGAGGCCTGGGCGCCCAGTTCCGGGGCTACAAACTCAAAGGCGGTCCTGGTATAGTAGTCCAGCCCCCGGACCAGGCGGGGATTCAAGACGTAGGGAAGCTCCAGGCGCTCCAGCAGCTCCCTCACCCGGGCCAGGTGCCCGGCACATTGGGGACACAGGCTCTGCGTCAGCAGGGGTGCTCCCGCGGAAAGATCCTTGCACTCCGGCTTCTTGCAGTCGAGAACCCGCAAGGGGTTTTCTCTGTACCTTCGGCTGCAGTCCGGGCAGAGCTCTTCCTCCCGAAAGCGGAGGTACTCCCGGAGCCGCTCCCGGTAGCCGGGGCGGCATTCCCGGCAGCCGACGCTGTTCAGTTCCAGCCGGAACTCCGGCAGGGGGAGAGAGCGAAGCATATCGTAGGACAAAGCCATGATCTCCACATCAGCCGAGGGCTGGGGAGAACCGAACAACTCCAGCCCGAACTGGTGAAACTGGCGGTAGCGCCCGGCCTGGGGGCGATCGTAGCGAAACATGGGCCCGAAATAGTACAACTTGACGGGATGGGGCTTCTCGTGCAAACCGTTCTCCAGGTAGGCCCGGACTACCGCCGCCGTCCCCTCGGGACGCAGGGTCAGGCTTCTCCCGCTGCGGTCATGAAAGGTGTACATCTCCTTGCTGACGATGTCGCTGGACTCGCCCACGCTGCGGACAAAGAGCTCGGTATGCTCAAAAATGGGCGTGCGGATCTCCTGAAAACCGTACAAGCGGCAGCGCTCCCGGAAGCTGTTCTCCAGGAACTCCCAGCGGGAGGCTTCGTCAGGCAATATGTCCCGGGTTCCGCGGGGAGCCTTGAAAGCCATCTTTCTCCTCCTCCCTGAAAACATTCTCATTCTAAACAAATCTTACCCGGCTGTCAACGCCGCGCCGTCCCCTACCGGCCACCGGCGCCCCTCCTGGCGCCCGGCTGCGGCTCTCCTTTTTGCTTGCAGCCGCCGGCCCTCTTAGCGCCCGGCCGTCGGCCCTCCGGCCACCGCCGCTGCCAACCATTAGTATATCCTTCCCGGCCCCGCAAGCGGCGCCGGGGCAGCGCCCAGTCCCCCGGCGCCGTTCATTAAGATATCCACTCCGGCCGCCATAATGAAAAACGGGTCCGGGCAAGAGCACTCTGAAATGCACCAGTTTGATTGTTTACATACAATAAAGACGAAAAAGAAGGCAAGGGCAAAAGCACTCGGGACTTTGTAAGCTATATATGTTTACATAAATAATAATATGTAAAACCCGGGGCCTCGCCAGCCCCGGCCTGCTTAAGAGAACTGATGCCTTCGCGCCGGCCCCGGGGCCGGCGTTCCCGCTAAAACCGCTTCCTGCTGTCCAGAAGGATGGTCACCGGTCCGTCGTTGTCCACCCGGACCCGCATGAGGGCCTGAAAGCGGCCGGTAGCCACCTCCACCCCCTGCTTCCGCAGTTCATCGTTAAAGCGTTGGTAGAGCTCCTCCGCCCGCTCCGGAGGGGCGGCCTCGCCGAAACTGGGCCGCCTTCCCTTGCGGCAGTCCCCGTAGAGGGTAAATTGGGAAACGCTCAACACGGCGCCGCCCACCTCCTGGAGAGAGAGGTTCATCCGCCCCGCTTGGTCTTCAAAAATGCGCAGGCCGGCTACCTTCTGGGCCAGGTACAGGGCATCCTCGGGAAGATCCTCCACCCCCACCCCCAGGAAGACCACCAGCCCCCGGCCGATGGAGCCCACCGTCTCTGCTCCCACCTCCACGGAGGCGGAGTGCACTCTCTGGACTACCGCTCTCAAAATGAATGCCTCCTACTTTCCGGAAATGTACCGGTTAACGCTGTACACGTCCCGGATCCGGCGCAGCTTGTTCATGATCTGCTCCAGCTGGGAGCGATCCTTAACCCCTATGGTCAGGTGGATGGTCGCCACGCCGCTTTTGTCGCTGCGTCCGTTCACGGCCGTGATATTCACCTTGTGTTCGCTTATGGAGGCCACCACTTCCGCCAGGAGGTTGGTCCGGTCGTGGGCGGTAACCTCCACCTCAACCGGGTAAAAGCTCTCCTGGACCGCTTCCCAGCTGGCCTCCAGGAAGCGGTCCCCCGGGACATGGCTTAAATTGGGGCAGTCGCGGCGGTGAATGGAGACCCCCCGGCCCCGGGTGATGAAGCCGATAATTTCGTCGCCGGGCACCGGGCTGCAGCAGCGCGCCATCCTGATCAGCAGGTTGTCTACCCCCTGGATGGAGACACCCCGGGCCGCCTCGGGCTGGGCCCGGGCGGGCTTTACCGCCTCTTCGGGCACCAGCTCCCGGGCCTCCTCTTCCTGGCCGAATTCATCCTGCAGGCGAGTAACCACCTGGCTGGCGGAGACCCCCCCGTAGCCCACGGCGGCATAGAGATCTTCCGCCGACAAGAGGTGAAACTTGCGCCCTACTTCTTCCAGGTATTCGTCTTTTAAGAAGGAAGGGGGATCCAGGTTGTTCCGGCGCAGTTCCCGCTCCAGCAGCTCCCGCCCCTTCTCAATATTCTCCTCCCGCCGCTCCTTTTTAAACCAGGCCCGGATCTTGTTCTTGGCCTGGGAGGTTTTCACCATCTTGAGCCAGTCGCGGCTGGGAGAACCTTGCTTGCTGGTTATAATCTCCACGATGTCCCCCGTCTGCAGTTTGTAGCTTAAGGGGACCAGCCGGCCGTTTACCCGGCAGCCCACGCACTGGTGGCCGATATCGGTATGAATGCGGTACGCAAAATCCAGGGGTATGGATCCGGCGGGAAGATCGATGACGTCTCCTCTAGGGGTAAATACAAAGACCTCGTGGGTAAAGAGGTCGATCTTCAGGCTTTCGATAAACTCCCGGGGGTCGCGGTAATCGTGCTGCCACTCCAGGAGCTGGCGGAGCCAGGTCAGCTTCTCTTCAAATTCACTGGGGGTCTTGATCTTCTCCTTGTAGCGCCAGTGGGCGGCGATGCCGTATTCGGCGGTGCGGTGCATCTCCCAGGTGCGGATCTGGATCTCCACCAGTTCATTCTCCGCCCCCACCACGGTGGTGTGCAGGGACTGGTACATGTTGGGCTTGGGCATGGCGATGTAATCCTTGAACCGTCCCGGGATGGGCTTCCAGAGGGTGTGCACAATGCCCAGGGCCGCGTAGCAGTCCTTTACCGTGTTCACGATCACCCGGATGGCGGTAAGGTCGTAAATCTCGTTTAAGTCCTTCCCCTGCTCCTTCATCTTGTTGTGGATGCTGTATAGGTGCTTGGGACGGCCTTGAATCTCCGCTTTAATGCCCACCGCCTCCAGCCGCTCCTTAAGCTGCTCTATGATCCGGTTGATAAAGCTCTCCCGCTCCCGCCTTTTTTTGGCCAGCCTCTCCACCAGCCGGTAATACTCCCCCTGCTGCAGGTAGCGGAAAGCCAGGTCCTCCAGTTCCCACTTAAGCTTGTAGATGCCCAAGCGGTGGGCCAGGGGGGCGTAGATCTCCAGGGTCTCCCGGGCGATCTCTTTCTGCTTGAAGGTATTCAGGTAGCGCAGGGTGCGCAGGTTGTGGGTGCGGTCGGCCAGCTTAATCAGCACCACCCGGATGTCCTTGGCCATGGCGATAAACATCTTGCGCAGGGTCTCCGCCTGCTGCTCCTCCCGGGAGGTGAACTCCATGCGACTCAGCTTGGTCACCCCGTCCACCAGGAGGGCCACCTCGGCACCGAATTCCTTCTCGATGGTCTCCAGGGTTACGTCGGTATCCTCCACTACGTCGTGAAGCAGCCCGGCGCTGATGGTAATCAGGTCCAGCTCCAGATCGGCCAGGATCCGGGCCACCCCCAGGGGATGGGAGATAAAAGACTCCCCGGACTGCCGACGCTGGTTGCTGTGCACCTCCAGGGCAAAGTTGTAGGCTTTCTCCACCAGATCCCAGTCTTCCAGCTCGGGGTAGTAGGCGGTAATTCTCTGCTTTAACTCGTTTAAGCCCTTCTGTTCCTTAACGGTCATGGTCTCCCCCGGCCTCCTGGCCTGGATTATAGATCGCGTTCCAGTAGCGGGCCAGTTCCTCCGGCGCCTCCGCCAGGAGGCGCTCCTGGAAATCAAGGCACTCTTTTCTCAGCCGGCAGGCCTCCCGGTAGCTGCGGGAAGCGGCCAGCCGCTCCGCAGAGAGCTCCCCTTTTCCGGAGAATACCGGTTCGCCGGCGGGAAGCCCCTTTAGGATCCCGGCCTCGTCCAATATTTTCAGACAGCGGCGCCTCAGGCGGCGGACCGGTCTATCCTCCCCCTGCTCCAGGCCGGCGGCGCCCTCTTGCAAGGCCCGGCAAACCTCCTGCAGCGCCTCTTCCGAGGGGAGCGACAGGTCTATCAACTGCCGGTTGAGCTCCCGGTCCGGGGCGCCGTAAAGGAGGTGCACCCGGCACGGCTCCCGGCGCCCTTCAAAAAACGGGCGCAGCAGCTTCTGGTGCAGGGGCAGGTCGAAGAGAACCAGCTCCTTCCGGGAAAGGAGAGATTCCCTATCTCCATTATCGCCCCCGCTGGTCAAGAAAGCAAGATCCGCCTCCCCGGAAAGCTGCTTCTTTATGCTCTCTCCCCGGCTCCGGGTGGCCACGAAGACCGCCAGGGGCTTCCCCTCCGCCGCCAGGCGGCGCAGGCAGGCCAGGCGGTCTCGGCAGCCTCTCCGGTCCACTACCGCCGCCACCAGGCCTCCCCGGGAGCTGGCCCGGAGATCCTTGATCTCCACGTTCAAGATCGGGCGCCCCAGGTAAATACCCTGCTCCAAGGCAAAGGCCAGGTCCACCTCCAGGTCCGGCAGCAGGGAGTCGGCCAGGGAGGCGGCGGAGAAGTAGATGGGCCGCAGCACGCGGTTGTCTTTCCAGAGGGACAGCTTCAGGTGCTTCTGGCCGTTGCCCACCCGGCGCCACGATTTAACTCTCCAGGCGGGGCTGTAAAAAAGGGGCGGCGGGTTCCCCTCCCCAAAGGGCTGGAGCCGGGCCAGCTGCCCGGCCAGCTCCAGCTGGATCTCCTCCGGGCCCAGCTCCCCCTCCAGCTTCAGGGAGGGTATCATCGCCTCCTCCGGGGGCGAAAGGGGAGGGCTGTTCAGCCGCCGGCGCAGCTCGCCGATGTGCCGGGCCTCCATGGTCAGGCCCGCCGCCAGCTGGTGCCCTCCGAATTTATGCAGCAGGTCGGCACAAGCCGCCAGGGCTCCGGTGATATTGAACCCGGGGACGCTGCGCGCCGAGCCGTGGCCGATCCCCTCCCGGTCCACGGCCACCAGGACCGCCGGGCGGTAAAAGCGCTCCACCAGGCGGCTGGCCACGATCCCGATGACGCCCCGGTGCCAGCCTTCTCCGGCCAGGGTGATCACCTTCTCCCCCGCCTCCTCGGGGCGAGCCTCCACCATGGCCACGGCCTCCTCCAGGATCTTCTGCTCCGTGGCGCGCCGGTTCTGGTTTTCCTGCCGCAGGCTCGCGGCCAAAACCCGGGCCTTCTCCTCCTCCCGCTCCAGGAGCAGCTCTACGGCGGGATCCGCCTCCCCCATCCGGCCGGCGGCGTTCAGGGAGGGAGCAATAATGAAAGCCAGGGCTCCGCTCTCCATCTGCTCCGGCTTCAAGGAGCAGGCCTCCATCAAGGCTTTCAAGCCCACCCGGCGGCTGCGGCGCACCTCCTCCAGACCCAGGGCCACCAGCACCCGGTTTTCCTGGAGCAGGGGGACCACGTCGGCAACGGTACCCAGGGCCGCCAGGTCCAGCTGCTCCCAGGGGAACGGGCGGCCGCAGCGCTCCATCAGGGCGGCGGCGATCTTGAAGGCTATGCCCGCCCCGGAGAGGTGCTTGCACGGGTAGGGGCAGCCTTCCTGGAGAGGGTTGATCAGGGCCGCCGCCGGGGGAGGCTCCCCCAGGGGCTGGTGGTGATCGGTGATCACCAGGTCCAGGCCGATCTCCCGGGCAAAGGCGGCTTCCTCCACGGCGTTGATCCCGCAGTCAACGGTGACCAGCAGGGCCTTGCCCCGCTCTTCCCGGATCCTGGAGAGGGCCTCCCGGTGCAGGCCGTACCCTTCTTCGAAGCGGCTGGGCAGGTAAAAGTCCACCTCCCCGCCTAAGCCGGTCAAGGTCTCCACCAGGATCGCTGTGGCGGTAATCCCGTCGGCATCGTAGTCCCCGTAAACCACCACGGGCTCCCCCTGGTCCAGGGCCCGGAGCAGGCGGTCCACCGCCGCCTCCATCCCCTTCATCAGCCAGGGGGAGAGGAGTTGCTCCCGGGAGGGGTGTAAAAAATCCCGGGCTTCTTTAACTGAAGTCAGACCCCGGTTAACCAGGACCCGGGCCAGGGCCGGGGGAATATCCAGCGCCCCGGCCAGCATCTCCACCGCCGGATCCGCCGGCGGAGGCGTCAGCCAGCGCTTGCTGCTCTTGATCATCTCGCGGTCTCTCCCGGGCGGCCCGGCGCCTCCCGCCTCCGGGGGCGCTTCCGCCGGGACCGCCCTCCTCCCTTAGCTTAAATTTATCCACATTCCCGGCTATAAACAAGGTGCCGGCAGCCCTTCCGACGCCGGCACCCCCCCTTCCAGAAATTAAGCCGCCTTGCCCCGGCGGCGAAACTCCCACTCCTTGAAGGTAAACCAGAGGGGGCTGGCCACAAAGATGGAGGAGTAGGTGCCCACCGCCACGCCGATAATGATGGCGATGACAAAAGCAATCAGGTCGAAGCTGCCGATAAAATAGTAGAAGCCCACAAAGAGGGCCACCAGGACCAGCAGGGTGGTCAGCGAGGTGTTAAGGCAGCGCACCAGGCTCTGGCTAATGCTCAGGTCCACCACCCCGGCATATTCCTCCGGCCGCTTGTGCCTTAAATTCTCCCGGATCCGGTCGATGATCACGATGGTATTGTTCACGGAATAGCCGAATACGGTAAGGATGGCGGCCACAAAGGTGCTGTTGACCTCCAGGCGCAGCAGCGAGAATACCCCGGCCACCACGATGATGTCATGGAGCAAGGCCAGGATGGTAGCCAGGGAAAATTTAAACTCGAAGCGGAAGGCGATATAGGCCACCATCAGGACCACGGCCACGGCCAGGGCAAAGAGGGCCTGCTGCACCATCTCCCGGCCCACCACGGCCCCCACGCTCTCCACCCGCACATCCCCGGCGCCCAGGGAGGGGAAGCGCTCCCGAAAAGCGGCGATCACCTTCCGGCGCTCCTCTTCATCCAGATAGGAGGTTTTGATAACTACCCCCTCCCCGGCGGCCTCCCCCCCGGGATCTCTGCCCTGGACCAGCTGGAGGGCCGCTCCGGAGAGCCCCTCCTTCTCCAGGACCTCCTCCACCTCCTCCAGGGTGAACTGCTCCCGGAAATTGAGCTGAAAAATGGTCCCCCCGGCAAAATCGATGCCCAGGTTAAAACCGTTCAGGGCCAGGGAAAGGAGGCTGACGGCCACCAGGAGGGCGGAAAGCAGAAAAGATTTATTCCGGTGACGGGTAAAGCTGATCATGCTGTTTTCACCCCCACGAATCTCCCGCTGCGGATCAGGCCGGCGTCAAAGGTAAGGCGCAGCAGGAAGCGGGTCAGGGTAATGGCGGTAAACATGCTGCTGGCGATGCCGATAAAGAGGGTAACGGCAAAACCGCGCACCGGACCGCTGGTCAGGAAAAAGAGCACCACCGTGGCGATAATGGTGGTGACGTTGGAGTCCAGGATGGTCCGGAAGGCCCGCTGAAAACCGTTTTCGATGGCCGAACGCAGGGTGCGCCCGGAGCGGAGCTCGTCCTTGATCCGTTCAAAGATAATCACGTTGGCGTCCACGGCCATGCCGATGGAGAGGATCAGACCGGCCATCCCCGGCAGGGTCAGGGTGGTGGGCAGCAGGATGAGAATTCCCAGGACCAGGGTCATGTAGAAGATCTGGGCGATGCCGGCAATCAGCCCGGCCAGCCGGTAATAGAGGATCATGAAGAGAATAACGGCCAGCAGCCCGGCTCCCGCCGCCCAGACGCTGATCTCCTCCGTCCGTTCCCCCAGGGTAGGGCCCACCAGCCGGGATTCCAGCTCCCGCAACTCCACAGGCAGGGCGCCGCTGCGCAGGAGCAGGGCCAGCTCCCCGGCCTCCTCCGCGGTAAACTCCCCGGTGATCATCGCGTTCCCGTCGGTAATCACGCTTTGGACCGTAGGAGCGGAGATTACTTCCTCGTCCAAGTAAATGTAGATGGGCCTTCCAAGGTATTGGCCCGTAGCCTTGGCAAAAAGCTCAGCCCCCTCCTGGTCAAACTCGATGCCCACGAAGGGCTCTCCGGTATAGGGGTCTCTATCCATAACCGCCTTTTTCAGGTGGGCGCCGGTCACGATCTCCTTCCCGTCGGGCCCCACGAAGCGCAGCTGGGCCGTCCGCCCGATGATCTCCCGGGCCTGTTCCTCGTCCTCCACCTGGGGCAGTTCGATGCGAATGCGATCCTTTCCCTGGGGGACGATGACCGGTTCGGCGATGCCCAGTTCATCCACGCGCATGCGGATGATGGCCGCCGCCCGTTCAATGGCCCCCTGGTCCACCTCCTGGTCTCCCGTGGGAACCGCCTCCAGGAGCACGTAAAGGCCGCCGGCGATATCCAGTCCGCGCTTAATCCCCTTGTCGGCCTGCCAAACAATAAAAACGCTCGCTCCCAGCAGGGCCAGGCAGATTACAATTAACAGCAGCGTTTTCCAGGGATGCACCTGCCTCCCCATTATCCTCTTTTCCTCCTCCCTTGGCCGGGGGCTCTTTCTCCCTAGAGCAGCTCCGCGTCGTTAATGATCAAGGCGAAGCGGGCTCGGAGAAAAGTAGCCGCCCGGCGGCACATGACCATGCGGGTTAAAAAGATCTCAAAGTACTCCATAACCTGGCTGATGGCGGTATCAATTTGCAGGGAGAGGGTGATTACCCGCCGGGCGGGATCCACCTCCAGCATGGAACTCTCCACGGCGTAGTTGACCCGGTCATGGATGTCGAAGGTGGCAAAATCGGGGTTGCGCACCCGGCCGCGGTGGACGTCGGACTTGTCGGCCAGGATTAGCGCCGCCGACACCCGGTTCACCACTTGCCCCTCATCCTCGTCGTGATTGCCGATGGCGGCAATGATCTCCGCCACCTCCTCCAGGGGCATCCCCAGCTCCCGGAGAATCTGCATGGCAATCATGGCGCCGGCGACATCGTGTTCCCGGCGCCCCATCACGTTGCCGATGTCGTGCAGGTACCCGGCGATGGCGGCCAGCTCCGCCTCCCGGGAGGCGCCGTCCAGCTCCTGCAAAACCTTCCGGGCCCTATTGGCCACCAGCCGGCAGTGGCGAAATTCATGCTCGGTAAAGCCCAGAACGGCCAGGTGTTCGTTGGCCTTCTCAATAAAAACCCGGACCATGGGGTGTTTCTCCACCTGCTCCAGCGTTACCAGCCTTGGACCAGCCATCCTTTCCCGAACAACTCCTTTGCTCCCGTCTCCACTCTCCCCAGTCCACCAATCGGCAACCTATTTTTTTATTATAACAGATCCCGGCTCCTTGTTAACCATACCCCATTATATTTTATTATCTTCCCCGGGAAGCCGTCCTTGCCGGAGGTAGGCGGAGACGGCCTCCTCCAGGAGCTCTCTCTCCGCGGTAAAATAGAAAGTAAAGCGGCCGATGCCCGTGGGCAGAACGAGAGCAAGCTCCTCCCCGCGGCGCTTCTTGTCGTAGGCCAGGGCGGAGAGCACCTCCCCGGTGGTTAAGCCGGGAGGAGGCGCCTTGATGCCGATCCGGTTCAGAAGGGCCTCAATCCGGTCTGCCTCCTGGGCCTCCAGGAGGCCCAGGCGCCGGGCCAGGCCGGTAGCCGCTATCATCCCCACCAGGACCGCCTCCCCATGCAGGTAATGGCGGTAGCCCGCCGCCGCCTCCAGGGCGTGCCCGATGGTATGGCCGAAGTTTAACACCCGGCGGTAGCCCGCCTCCCGCTCATCCTGCTCCACCACCCTCACCTTGGCGCGGACGGCCCTTTCGATAACTCCCGCCAGCAGCTCCCCCCGTTCCCGGGGCAGCGCCTCCAGCCGCCGCTCCAGGAGGGCAAAGAGTTCTGCATCCAAGACAATCCCGTACTTGGCCGTTTCCGCCAGGCCGGCCCGGAACTGCCGCCGCGGCAGGGAAGCCGTAAGCTCCGGGTCCAGAACCACCAGCCGGGGCTGGTAGAAGGCGCCGATCAGATTTTTCCCCCGGGGATGGTTCACCCCTACCTTTCCACCGATGCTGCTGTCCACCTGGGCCAGCAGGGTGGTGGGCACCATCACCAGGGGCACCCCCCGCAGGTAGGTGGCCGCTGCAAAACCGGCCAGATCGCCGACTACCCCGCCCCCCAGGGCCAGGATGGGGTCGTGCCGGTCCAGGCCGGCGGCAACGGCGGCGTTGTACAGGCGCCGGACCCCCGCCAGGCTCTTGGAGCGCTCGCCGGGGGGGATCACCGCCTGAAACACCTTCCACCCCTGCGCCTCCAGGGAGCGGCGGCAGAGTTCCCCATAAAGGGAGTGCACCCGGCTGTCGCTGACCACCAGCAGCCGGGAAGGAGAAATACAGGAGGAGACCAGCTCTCCCAGCCGGTGCAGGGCACCGGCTTCGATGCAGATCCGGCAGCGCCGCTCGCCGCCGGGCAACTGTACTTCCAAATCCTGGGAAGACATGGGCTCCTCCTTCCTCTCTAGCCTGGCTGCCTTTACCCTCGGCTCATTTATTAATCGCTGTTTTGCAGCAAAATCCGGCCCACCTGCCGGCGGTGAAAAGCCACCGCCGCCTCCAGCTCGGCCAGGTAGTCGCCGGGAAACTTCTCCCGGAAAGCCACCGCCAGCTCCCAGGCGATCACCGCCTCCGCCACCACCGCGGCGGCGGGCACGGCACAGACATCGGAGCGCTCCCGGGCCGCCGGCGCCGGGCTGCCGTCCCGCAGGTCCACGGAGGGCAGGGGCTTGCCCAGGGTCGGCAGCGGCTTCATGGCCGCCCGGAGCACCACGGGCTGGCCGTTGGTGATTCCTCCCTCCAGGCCCCCGGCGCGATTGGAAGGGCGCTCCACCCCTTTGCCGGACCGGTAAACCAGGGGATCATGGGCCTGGGAACCGGGGATCCCGGCCCCGGCAAATCCGATGCCGATCTCCACGCCCTTGACCGCCTGGATGCTCATCAAGGCCCCGGCCAGCCGGCCGTCCAGGCGCCGATCCCAGTGCACGTGGCTCCCCAGGCCCGGTATAACCCCCGTGACCACCACTTCGAAAACACCGCCCAGGGTGTCGCCCCGCTCCCGGGCTTCCCGGATGGCTTCCATCATGGCAGCCTCCGCCCGGGGGTCGGAACAGCGCACCGGGGAGTCCTCCACCTGCCGGTAGCGGTCGATCCAACCTTCATCTTCCTCCGCGGCCTTCACCGGCCCGATGGAGAGAACCCGGCTGTAAAAAGCAAACCCGAAATGCTCCAGGAGCACCCGGGCCACGCTGCCCACAGCTACCCGCAGAGCCGTCTCCCGGGCGCTGGCGCGCTCCAGGATGGGCCGCAGGTCTCGCTCCCCGTACTTCATGGCTCCCGCCAGGTCGGCATGCCCCGGGCGGGGGCAGGTTAGCGCGGCCGCTTCCGCCGGCCTCTCTCCCTCGGGAGCCATCACCCGGGACCAGTTCTCCCAGTCCCGGTTGCAAATCTGAAGGGTGAGGGGGCTGCCCAAGGTGCGGTTGAAGCGCAGGCCGGAAAGGAAGCGGACCCGGTCCTGCTCCAGCTTCATCCTCTCGCCCCGGCCGAAGCCCCTCTGGCGCCGGGCCAGGTGCCGGTTAATCTGTTCCGCGGACAGCTCCAGTCCCGCCGGCAAACCTTCCACAATAGCCGTCAGGGAAGGCCCGTGGGATTCGCCGCCGCCCAGGTAGCGCATCTCCTTACCCCCTGTCATGGCCCGGGATCGCTGTCCAAAGCAAGTTTGCTTCCTTCATCTCCCGGTTCTTCCGTTATCAGCCCTTATAGTCGGTACTGATCGCCAACAGTTTGCCGCCTTCTCCATTGGCCAACACCAGGTGCAGATTACATGAAGGCACCAAAAGTATATAGCCTGCCCTCTTCTTTGCTTGGCCGGCACCAGGAGCAGATTGGATGATGGTACTAAAAGTATATGGTTTGCCCGCCGGCAGTGTAACGGGCCGACTCCAGGGCCAGCAGGAACTCCTTCCAGCCGGGAGGGCCGCTGAACCCGCCGGGTTCCCCGCTGCTGCGGATAATACGGTGGCAGGGAACCAGGATGGGATGCCGGTTCCTCTTCAAAGCCTGCCCCACCGCCCGGCAGCCCCGGGGGGAGCCCACTTTTTCCGCCGCCTGGCGGTAGCTGAGAAGCACGCCGTAGGGGACGGTCCGGACCAGGCGCAGCAGGCGGCGAGTAAAATCGCTGTAGCCGCTTTCGTCCAGGGGGTAGCCCTCCCAGGAAACCTTCTCCCCCGCCAGGTAGCGGGGCAGGTCCCGCTTCAGCTCCCTCCAGGGCAGATCCCGCCGCGGCCAGGCCGCCGGCTCCTCCTGCTGGCCGGGAAAAAAGACCCGGTAAATCCCTTTCTCATGAAAGACAATAGTAAAAACGCCCCGGGGCGTCTCCACCGTATCCCAATAGAACATCAAGCTCTCCTCTTTCCGGCTGCCCTTCGGCCTCTCCGGAACGCTCCCCGGCGGCTCTGGAAGGGCAGGCTCTCCTCTTCCCAAGGCTGCGGACGCCTGGCGGTCCTCCCGGCTCCCGCCTCTTCCCGGCGCCGCTTTTTCCCCAAGAAGGCTAAAGGGGAAGGCTTAACCGCTGCCGGCGGGAGAAAACCGCCAGCTCTTTGAAGCCCACTTGGCGCAGCAAGGCCAGGGCCCGGTCGAAATGCCTCCCCACGCTTTCCGGTTCATGGGCGTCGGAGCCCAGGGTAACCCCCACCCCGGCCCGGCATAAAATCTCCAGAAAAGGGCGGCCGGGATAGAACTCTTCCGCCGGGGTATCCAGCCCGGAGGTATTGAGCTCAAAGCAGGTCCCCGTCTCCTTCAGCACGGAAGCGATCTCCACCCAGTACGGCTCCAGGTCCACTTCCGGGCGGTAGCCGAACTTCTTAATAACGTCCGGGTGGCCGATAGTATCGAAGAGACCCGTCCGGCAGGCCTCCCGAACCAGCTGGAAATAGCGGTCGTAAACGGCGACCAGGTCCCTCTTTTCGTACTCCTGGACAAAGAAGGGGTGAGAAAAATCCCAGCCATCCATGAAATGAACGGAACCGATAACGTAATCCCAGGGGTAGCGGCTAAGCTCCCGCTCCAGCCTCTCTTCCGTCCCGGGGATGTAGTCGGCTTCAATCCCCAGCTTCACCCCGGTGGGGCCGGACCGGGAACTCAACCGCAGCACCGATTCCACGTAGCCGGGCAGCTCTTCCGCCTCCATGGTGACCTGGGCTTCCGGCGCAAAGCCCAGCAACTCCAAGGGGAAATGGTCGGCGATACCGATTTCCTTCAAGCCCTTCTGCTCGGCGGCGGCCAGGTATTCCTCCAGGCTGCCCAGGGCATGGCGGCAAAGGGGTGTGTGCAGGTGATAATCAACCACGTTCTTTTCTCCTCCGGGCCAGTTCCGCCCAGATCGCCGCCGGAGGCAGGTCCGCCTCCTCCAGGAGAACCAGCAGGTGAAAGAGCAGGTCCGCCGCCTCCCGGGCCAGCTCCTCCCGGGAACCTTTTAAGTAGGCCAGGAGAGTCTCCAGGGATTCTTCCCCCAGCTTGCGGGCGATCTCTTCCCGGCCACCCTCCAGGAGCCGGGCCACATAAGAGCCCGGGGGCCGCTCCGCCCGCCGCTTTTTGATAACCTCCGCCAACTCCTCCAGGATCTCCGGGGAAGCCTCCCCTTCCCCCGAGGGCTCCCATTGGCCCAGGGGGTTGAAGAAGCAGGAGTAGCTCCCGGTGTGGCAGGCCACCCCCGCCCCGCGGGGGATCACCTTGATCAGCAGCGTATCGGCGTCACAATCGTAATAGACGGCCTTTACCTCCTGGTAGTTGCCCGAGGTCTCCCCCTTCAGCCAGTACTGCTTGCGGCTGCGGCTCCAAAACCAGGTCTTCCCGCTCTCCAGGGTCCTTTTCAGCGCTTCTTGATCCATGTAGGCCACCATGAGGACAGTTCCCGTGCGGAAATCCTGGATCACCGCCGGGATCAAGCCCTCCGCATTGTACTTTAACTGCTCCAATCTCGGCACCTTGCCTTTCTGCTTCTAAAATATATCACGGGGACGGTTCTTCTGATAGATGTCGCTGCATATATCACGGGGGCGGTTCCTCTGCTGTGCAAATGCTAAAGGGGGACGGTTTTGCCTTTGCCAATCAGGAACCGTCCCTCCCCAGCATTTGAATGGCTTCGGGGAGGCTAATCTTCCCGGTGTAGAGGGCCTGCCCCACGATGACGCCGCTTACCCGGGGGGCATAGGGCTTCAGGGCGGCCAGGTCCTCCAGGGAGGAGACCCCTCCGGAGACGATGATCTTCAGCGCCGTGGCTTCCAGGAGTTCCTCCAGCCCCTTCAGGTTGGGGCCGCGAAGGGTGCCGTCCCGCTGGATATCGGTATAGACGATCCCCGTTACCCCCCACGCCTCCACCTGCCGGGCCAGGTCCACGGCCTTCAGCGGCGCCGCCTCCTTCCACCCTTTAACGGCCACCTGCCCCTCCCGGGCGTCGATGCCCACCAGCAGGCGGTAGCCGTATTCCCGGACCAGTTCCCGGGCCAACTCCGGCCGCTCCACGGCCATGGTGCCCAGGATCACCCGGGAAACCCCCGCCTCCAGGGAGCGCTCCACGTCCTCCCGGGTCCGCATCCCGCCCCCCAGCTGGATGGGGATCTCCAGGGAAGCGGCCAGGGAGGCGATAATGCCGCTGTTGCCGGCGCTGCCGGCGAAAGCCCCGTCCAGGTCCACCACGTGCAGAAGCTGCGCCCCCAGCCGCTGCCAGTGCCGGGCCATGGCCAGGGGGTCGTCGCCGAAAACCGTCTCCCGGTTCGGGTCCCCCTGGTAAAGGCGCACGCAGCGCCCTCCCCGCAAGTCTATGGCCGGGATCACCAGCATCTTCTCATCACCTCATTCCAGGGTCCCCTTGGTGGAGAGGACCCCCTCCTGCCCCGGGAGGAAGGAAGAGGCCTCGTTCATGGCCCGTCCGGCGGCCTTAAAGAGCGCTTCCACGATGTGGTGCTTGTTCTCTCCGTGCAGCATCCGGGCATGAAAATTGAAGCGGCCTTCGTTGACGAAAGCCTGCCAAAACTCTTTAAACAGCTCGGGATCCAGGCTGCCCACGGGCCCGGGGGGCAGCTCCACGGAGTAAACCAGGTAGGGGCGCCCCGACAGGTCCACCGCCGCCATGACCAGGGCATCGTCCATGGGAACGGCGCTGAAGCCGTAGCGGCGGATCCCCTCCTTGCCGCCCAAAGCCTGGGACCAGGCCCGGCCCAGGCAGATCCCGATGTCCTCCATCAGGTGGTGGGGCTCCACCTCCAGGTCCCCGCCGGCCTCTATAGCCAAGTCGAAGAAGCCGTGCCGGCACCAGAGGGCCAGCATGTGCTCCAGGAAGGGAATCCCCGTCTTTAAATCGGCTTCTCCCCGCCCGTCCAGGTTCAGTTCCAGGGCAATGCGGGTCTCCAGGGTGGTTCGTTCAATCCGCGCCTTCCTCTTCATCTTCTTCCTCCCTTATGGCAGCCGCCCGGGCATGGGCCGCCAGCCCCTCGGCCTCGGCCAGGCGCCGGATAAAAGGGGCCGCTTCCAAGAGGGCTTCCGCCGTATAGTAAACCACGTTGGTCGTTTTCATGAAATCCGCCACCCCCAGGGGAGAAGCGTAGCGGGCGGCGCCTCCCGTGGGCAAAACGTGATTGGAGCCGGCCCAGTAATCCCCCACCGGCTCCGGGGTATGGGGCCCCAAAAAAATAGCGCCGGCGGATTTGATCCGCTCCAGGTAGCGCCAGGGGTCGGGCAGGTGCAGCTCCAGGTGCTCGGGAGCCACCTGGTTGACTATGGGCCAGGCCTCCTCCAGGTTCTCCACCAGGATTATCGCCCCCTGCTCCTGCAGGGAGCGGAGGGCGATCTCCCGCCGCGGCAGCCGCTCCAGCTGCCGCCGGAGCGCCTCCTTTACCCGGCGGGCCAGCTCGCTGCTGGGGGTAACCAGCAGGGCCCGCGCCAGGGGGTCGTGCTCCGCCTGGGAGAGCATGTCCGCGGCTATGTAGGCGGGATTGGCCTCTTCCGCGGCCACCACCAGGATCTCGCTGGGCCCGGCCAGGAGATCGATCCCCACCCGGCCGAAGACCTCCCGCTTGGCCAGGGTGACATAAAGGTTTCCCGGCCCCACGATCTTGGGCACCGCCGGGATGGTCTCCGTCCCGTAGGCCAGAGCGGCGATGGCCTGGGCCCCCCCGGCTTTAAAAACGGCCGTGGCCCCCGCCTCCCGGGCCGCCGCCAGGGTCAGCGGGTGGATCTCTCCACCGGGGCCGGGAGGCGTGCACAGGTAGATCTGCCGCACCCCGGCCACCCGGGCCGGAATTACCGTCATCAAAACGGAAGAGGGGTAGGCCGCCGTCCCTCCGGGGACGTACACCCCTACCGCTTCCAGGGGAATCCGCCTCTGGCCGGCCACCCATCCCGGGCCCGCCTCCCACCAGGAGCCCTCCAGCTGGCGGCGGTGGAAGCGCTCGATGTTGGCGGCCGCCCTGGCCAGGGCTTCCCGCAGCTCCGGCTCCACCCGGTTCAGCGCCTCCTCCCACTCCTCATCGGCAACGGCCAGGCTTGCCGGCGCGGTACCGTCAAAGCGGGCGGTGTACTCCAGGACCGCCGCATCCCCCTCTTGGCGGACCCGTTCAATGATCCGGACCACCTGCTCCCGCTCTTCCCGGTAATCCTCCAGGCTGCGGAGAGGGCGACGGCGTTTATATTCGGCAAAGGAATAAAGCGGCAGGGGCATGGAGAAACTACCAGCCTTCCTAGATCGTAGTTTATCAGACGTATTTTAACACGCCCCCCCGGGAGTGTCAACGAAACCGGGCTCCCCGCCCAGGCGGCGCAGCGCCTGGAAAAAGCAGGGAAAGGAGACCTTTATGGCCTCCGCTCCCCGGATGATGGTCTTCCCGGCCGCCGCCAGGCCGGCCACCGCCAGGGCCATGGCGATGCGGTGATCCCCGTGGCTCTCCACCACGGCCCCCGTCAGGGGGCGCCCCCCCTGGATGACCATGCCGTCGGGCCGCTCCCGGAGAGAGACCCCCAGGCGGGAGAGTTCCCGGGCCAGGGCGGCCAGCCGGTCCGACTCCTTCACCCGCAGCTCCCCGGCATCGCGGATCTCCGTCCGCCCCCGGGCCAGGGCCGCCGCCACCGCCAGAACCGGCAGCTCGTCGATAAGGCGGGGGACGAGCTCTCCCCCGATCTCCGTACCCCGCAGGGGGGCGCCGCCCCGGACCAGCAGGTCGGCCACGGGCTCCTCCCCGTACCGGCGCCGGTTCAAGATGGCTATCTCCGCCCCCATCTCCTGCAGCACGTCAATCACCCCGCTGCGGGTGGGGTTCACCCCGATCCCGGGCAGGTACACCTCCGCCCCGGGAAGCAGGGCCGCCGCCACCATAAAGAAGGCGGCCGCGGATATATCCCCGGGGATGCGGATGCGCCCCCCCTTCAGGGCACCCCCCCCGGCAATGGCGACCCGGCAGCCGTCCATCTCCACCGGCGCCCCCATCTGCTTCAGCATTAGCTCCGTATGGTTGCGGCTGGGCTGCGGCTCCTCCACCACGGTAACTCCCCGGGCATAAAGCCCCGCCAGCAGCAGGGCGCTCTTGATCTGGGCACTGGCCACGGGGAGCCGGTGCTCAACCCCGTGCAAATCCCCGCCCCGGATGGTTATGGGGAGGCGGCGCCCCTCCCCTTCCACCCGGGCCCCCATGCGGCGCAGGGGCTCCACCACCCGGAGCATGGGCCGGGCGCGCAGGGAGGGATCCCCCGTCACCGTGGCCGGGAAGGGCTGCCCCGCCAGGAGCCCCAGGAGCAGCCGGGCGGTAGTCCCCGAGTTGCCGGCATCCAGGATCCCCTCCGGCTCCCGGAGCCGCTTCCCCCGCCCCCGGATCCGGAGATGCCCCGCTCCCTGCTGCTCCAACGCCACGCCCAGGGCCTCCAGGCAGCAGATGGTGGAGCGGCAGTCTTCCGCTTCCAGGAAGCCTTCCACTTCCGTCTCCCCCTGGGCCAGGGCGCCCAAGATGGCCGCCCGGTGGGAGATGGACTTGTCCCCGGGGATCTCCAGGGTTCCCCGGAACTGTTTTGGCGGGGAAATAGTGGCAATCACCTTGATTCCTCTCTTCCCATGGCCTGAGCCGGAGATCAGGCCGGCCCTGGAATAAAATATGCTATAATAATACAATAACACAAAGATACAGCAAGAGGACGCCGTCTCCGGGGGTGAGCAGCTTGGAAATCTATGCCCTCATCGGAGCCAGCGGAACGGGAAAGAGCCACCACGCCCCGGCGCTGGCCCACCAGCTGAACATCGACTATATTATCGACGACGGGATCCTGATCCGGGGCCACCAGGCCCTGGCCGGGCGCTCCGCCAAGCGGGAGCGAACCCGCTTCGGAGCCGTAAAGCGGGCCATTTTCAGCGACCCGGAGCACGCCCGGGAGATCCGGGAGAAGCTGGCGGAGATCCAGCCCGACAAGCTGCTGATCCTGGCCACCTCCCAGCGCATGGCGGAGACCATTTGCCACCGGCTGGGCCTGCCCTCTCCCGGACGCTACATCTCCATCCAGGAGGTGGCCTCCCCGGAAGCCATCGAGACCGCCCTAAGCATTCGGGAGAAGGAGAACCGCCACGTGGTTCCCCTGCCCACCTTCGCCATCAAGAAAGATTTTCCCGGCTACCTCATCGACCCGCTGCGCTCCTTCTTCAGCCGCCCCAGCCCGCAAAACCCGCGCCTGGAGGTGGAGCGCTCCATCGTCCGGCCCATTTACAGCTCCCTGGGCAACTTCTTTATCGCGGAAAACGTCTTGACCGAACTGGTGGAGCATATCGCCTCCACCGTGCCGGGAGTGTATAAAACGACCAAGGTGGAGGTCCTCTCCAACACCCACAAGGTGATCCTCAATGTAGAGCTGGTTTTGACCCTGGAGAGGGAGCTCCTGCAGACTCTGAAGCAGGCCCAGCAGGAGATCAAGTCCCGGATGGAATTCCTCACCGGCTTCTACCTGGACAAAGTAAACGTAACCGCCCGCAAGCTCCACCTGGAATCGGGGAAAAAAGAGCCGCCGGATTGAGCCGGCCGCGAATAAAAATAATGAAGCTTGCGGCCCAGGTCAACCTTCCGGCTTAATTCTTTCGGGGCAGGCGTATATATTCATGCGCCGCCCGCGGGCAAAGCCGATCAGGGTTATCTGCAGCTTTTCGGCCAACTCTACGCACAGGGAGGTCGGGGCCGCCCGGGAGACCACCACCGGCAGCTGCAGCTTGGCGGCCTTGAGCAGGATCTCGGAGCTGAGGCGGCCGCTGGTAAGCAGGATCTTGTCCTCCAGGGAGATCCCCGCCAGGAGACACTCCCCCACGATCTTGTCCACAGCATTGTGGCGCCCGATATCCTCGCAGAAAAAGAGAACCTGCTCCAGGTCGGCCAGGGCAGCGCTGTGCGTCCCTCCCGTGGCTTTGTACACCGTCGCCAGTTCCTGGAAGCGCTGCATGTGCTCCCGAATTTGCTGGGCGCTCACGGTCGTCTTGCTCCGGACCGGGTTGCTGCGCAGGGAATCCAGAGCATGGTAAAAAACCGTTCCCTTGCCGCAGCCCGAAGTAATGGCGCGCTTTCCGTAAATTCGTTCCGCCAGGGGAGAGCGATCCTTCAGCTCCACTTCCGCGATGCCCTCTTCTTCGCGCACCCGCAGGCTCTCCACCTGCTCCGGGGACTGGAGCAGCCCTTCGGATTTCAGGAAACCCAAGGCCAGCCGGTCCATCTTCTCCGGAGTGCAGAGGAGGGTTACCAGTTCCGACCCGTTTAGGAAAATGGTAAAAGGGGCTTCCAAGACCAGTTTGTCTACGGTTTCCTCCGCCGCCTCCCCCTCCCGCAAAACCAATACTTTTTTCTCTATGGACATTTCCCGCATATCCCGGCCCCCTGATCATAAAGTTTAGGATTGGTAGGAATATATTCCCCCTCCCCTATTTAAATCCTTTCATTATAAATCTATTTTATTAAATCCTTTCATTATTTTGGCCGGCCGTTTTCTTAAAAGCCTTCCAGCCGCCGCCTGCATAAAAAAAGCTCTCTTTTCAAAGATTAAAGCCAGGAGGTGATTATCTTGGCCCTTAACTTGACCCAAAAAGAGAGGTCCCTGCTGGAGGACCAGAAGTCCCACGAGGAGATCTGCATTCAGAAATACACCAGCTACGCCCAGCAGGCCTCCGACCCTGAACTGAAGCAGCTCTTCAGTACTTACGCCGGCCAGGAACAGCAGCACCTGAATACCATCAACCAGATCCTGGCCGGGCAGGAGCCGGCCATGGGCGGGCAGGGGCAGCAGCCCGGAGCGGGGCCGGCTCAAGCCCAAGGCCGCCAGGCGCCGGGGATGGGGCATCTCCAGGCTGCCGGAAGCGGGAACGATGCTGCTCTCTGCCAGGACATGCTGATGACGGAAAAGTATGTCTCGGGAGCCTACGACACCAGTATCTTCGAGATGACCAACAGCAGCGTGCGCCAGGCCTTAAACCACATTCAGAAGGAAGAACAGCAGCACGGCGAAGGGATTTTCCAGTACATGCAGAGCAGGGGCATGTACCAGCCCCAGTAGCAGAGAGTCCTCCTTGCGGCCCGGCTTCCCCGGGCCGTATCCTTTATAACCTGCTTTCCTTCGGGAGCTAGTTGGAAGAAAATTTAAGGGGCGCAAAAACGGGACCGGCGAAACCAAGAGCTCTCCCCCGGCCTCGGAACTTCAGCAAACCGCCGGGGCTCCTCCTAAGGGGTACAGCGGAGGGCAACTTCTTTCAGGTAAGCATCGTCGTGATAGTACGCCTTCCAGAGGCCGGCCTCTTCCTCCTCCAGGCGCCGCAAAAAGGGGAGCTTCAAGCCCGTCTCCTGGCCGGTCATCACGGGAAAGCCAAAGGGCTCGTTCCTGTATTTGAGGCTCCGGCCCTCCTGCCGGCATTTTTTTATGAACGCCAGGTGGTCGGCCACTCTCCGGCGGTTGAGTTCAGCCAGGAGGGAAAACTCCCGCTGCATCCGCTCCCGGATGGTCCGGGAAAAGCTGGCCTCCAGCTCAAAGCCGATGCTGTTTCTCCCGGCGGCCAGGGCGGCCAGGGCCGTGGTCCCCGTCCCCAGGAAAGGATCCAGCACCGTGTCCCCCAGCAGGGAATACATGTTGATGAGCCGGAAAGGGAGCACCAGCGGGTAGGCGGCGCTTCTTTCCCGGACCCCTTCCCCACCCGTGTTCTGCCGGGTCCCCTTAAAATCCCACAGGTCCGAGTACCAGACGTTCCTCTCCTCCCAGAAGAGAGCGCTTTGCCGGCGCCGCTCCTTCTCCTCCGCCGAAGGGAAGGTGCGCCGGGGCCCTTTCCGGAAAATCAGGATGTACTCGTGTTCCAGGGTAACATAAGCTCCGGCGGGGAGCATCCCCGAACCCATGAACTTGTTGGGGGCGTTCACCTGTTTCCGCCATAAGATCAAGGGGAGGGGGTCAAAGCCCAGCCGGGAAAATTTGCTCAGCACCCGGGCATGGTTGGCAAACAACTGAAAGCGGTTCCCTATTCTCCGGGTGGCGTCGCCGATGTTGATGCACACAAAGGAGCCCTTTTTCATCACCCGGGCCAACTCCTCCCAGACCCGGTCCAGCTGCCGGTGCATCAGCTCAAAAGCGGTATCGCCATCACCCTTTTCCAGGCCGAGAGCCACCCGGGCATCGGCCCGGGAAAAGTGCTCGTCCCACATCTGGATCATGGGATAGGGGGGGGAGGTAACCACCAGGTCGATGCTTTCCGCGGCCAGCTCCCGGAGGCGGCCGGCATCCTGAAAAATAAACCGGTGGCTGGTATAGGGAGGGTTTGCCTTCTCCTTCACTGGCCGCTGCACCGCCCTCACCAGGAGCACCTGGACTTGCTCGCCGCCCGGTCCAACTCCTTCTGCAGGAGGGGCAGGTCCCGGTTGGTAATAATCCCGATCAACTCCTCTTCCGGCCGGCCGTGGGCAGTAATTAAAACCGCGTCCAGCTTCTTGCCCTTCGCCTGGTGACCGATGAAGAGATCCAGCACCTGAAAGAGGGAGGCCTCCGCCGCCACCACCCGGAAATTGTCCCGGTCCCCTGTCTGTCTTAAAACCTCCCTGATGGAGGTGCGCTCCAGCAAGTCGGGGGTTGCCGCCGGGCTCCTCCCCAGCCAGTGGACGATCATGTTCGCGGTAAGCATGGCCACCACGGCACCGCCGTCGATTACCGCCAACTGGGTGTAGTTGTGGCGGCTCAGCTCCCGGACAGCCTGGATGACGGGGGCCTCCCCGGGAAGGGCCAGGACCTCCTTGATGAACAGCGGCGCGACCCGGGGCGGCTCCAGGAGCAGCCGGGCGATGGTCTCAATGCTCTCCACCGCCTCGATGGTGGGCTCGGCAATAATCTTCCCGTCGGCGCGGTCGTGAACAATGGCGTTGCGCAGGTCGCCAAATTTTTTCAAGTCGAACTTGTAGCGGCGCAGGACCGGGTTCACCCTGGCTCCCATCTCCACCAACTCGTAAAAGCGGCGCCGCTCCTTAAGATCAAGGATCCTTTGCATCTCGTGCTCGATGGTGGCATAAGCATTTAGAAAGCGTTCAGCGTTGTTCATCTTCCCCGCTCTTCCTCCATTTGCCTCCGCGCCGGCCTCCCGGAGCCGGCCGGCTGCCGGAGCCGGCGGCAGCCTTGGATCAGGCCGATCATAGTCACTATTCACCGCCGCTCGGCCCGTTTCCTGCCCCGGCTACTGCCGGCGGCGAAAGAGAAGCACTCCCAGGCTTAAGAAGACAAGCCCAAAGGCGGAGAGCACCAGGATTGCCGGCGCCACCTGCGCCAGGCCGGCCTGGCGCAAAATTAAGTCGACAAAGCCCTGCATCGCCCAGTAGGAGGGGAAGGCCTTGGCCAGGGACTGCATAAAGCCGGGCAGTATCTCCACCGGCCACCAGGCCCCGCCCAGCATGGAGATCAGGATGACCGAGAGGGTCCCCACCGCCTGAGCCTGCCCCTGGGTGCGGCAGAGGGAAGCCAGCAGCAGCCCCAGGCCGGTGGAGGCAAAGCTAAAGGCGGCGGCCAGGAGGGCCAGGGCGGGCAGGTCCCGGCCCCACTCCACCTGGAAAAGGAGGCGCCCGGCAGCAATCAGCACCGCCATCTGCACCAGGCCGCTGCTCCACAGGCCCAGGGCCTTGCCGGAGAGCAACTGAAAGTAGGTCAGGGGCGCCGCAAGCAGGCGGGCCAGGGTGCCCGCCTGCTTCTCCTGGAGCAGGCTGGTCCCCCCGGCGGCAACCACCGTCATCATCCCGAACATGACCACAAAACCCGGGGAGGTTTGCCGGTGCCCCGTGGGAATCTCCCGCTGGGAAGCCCCGTCGACTCTCTCCTGGACCACTTTTACGGCGGGGGAAGAGCGCCACTTCTCATCGGCCCGATAAAAGATCTCCTCCCAGTTCCCCCGGCCCGCTGCCTCTCCCAGGGCCGCCGCCGCGGCGTTGGCCCGGAGGCGGTTCAGAACGCCTCTCAGCCGCTCCTCTGCCAGGCCGGAGGGATCCTGCCGTTCGCCCCGCACCATCGTCACCGGTAGGGGAGCGCCGCGGCGCAAGCTCTCTTCAAAGCCGGGGGGGATGATCAGCGCGGCGGCGGCCTCCCCGCTGTCAACCCGTTCTCGGGCCTCCCCTTCCGGACAGTGCTCCACCCGGATAGCCTCCGTTTCCAGGGCGGCGGCCAGGTAGCGGGAGAGCCCCGATTGGTCCAGGTCCGCCACGGCCAGGGCCGCCTTCGCCTCTTCACCGGAGCCGGAGATGCCACCCAGGGCCAGGCCTATAACCAGGGTCAAGGCCAGGGGTAGCGCCAGCAACAGGATATAGGCGGCCCGATCCCGGGAGAGAAGCTTCAGGTGGTTTAAAGCAATCCAAAGCACGTGGCTCATCTAGCCCGCCTCCCCTCTAAGGCAATAGGAGGCGGCCAGGCAAAGGACCAGCCCGGCGACGGCAAGCACCGCCGCTTCCAGGGCCACAGACTGAAGATCGCCCCCGGCAAACATCAACTTCATAAAGCCCTGCAGAGCCCAGCTGTTCAAGGTGACCTTGCTTGCCGCCTGCATGAGGGGCGGCATGACAAAAAGAGGATACATGGAGCCGCCCAGGGCCGACATGGTCAGGGTAACGAAGAGCCCCGCCGCATCGGCGGTGGAAGGGGTTCGGGCCAGGGCGGCCACCAGCATCCCGATACCGGCGGCCCCGCAGACCGACGCCGCCGCCAGGAGGGCCACCCCCGGAAGGCTGCCCCAGGAGACCTGGAAGATAACGGCGCTGGCAAGGATGATGACGGCAAACTGCAGCGCTCCCGTCAAGAAAACCCCCATGAATTTGCCCAGGATAATCTGCCGGGGTGTTGCCGGCGCTTGCAGCATGCGGGCCAGGGTCCGGTCCTGCCGCTCCTGGACAAACTTCCCGGCCATGGTGGTGGTGGTCATGAGCAGGTACATCACCCCCATGGCCGCCGCATAGTAATCCATGGCTTCCGGTTCCATGCCGCCGGCGGCGGTGCGCTGAAGCCCGTCTTCAATGCGGGGCTCCAGCTGCAGCGCCTCCAGGAGCCGCTCCGCCCGGGGATAGAACTCCTCCCCGCCCAGTCCCAGCTCCCCAAGGGTTTGGTAAACCACCCGCCGCGAAGAGAGCTCCAGGGCGTACCGCTCCACCACTGCCCGCACCACCTGCGCCCGGACAGAACTCCCCGGATCGCCCCAGACGGAGATCCTGGCTTCTCCCCCTTCCAGAAGCGCGGCGCTGAAACCGGCGGGAATATGAATTAAAGCGGCAGCCTTCCCGCTGCGGACCAACTCCCGGGCGGACTCCAGGTCCCGGGTTTCTTCCAAAGTAAACTTCTCTTTCAGGGCGGGGAGGGCGAATACTTCTTCAAAGAGAAAGGCGCCCCACTGCCCCTGGTCATCGTTGCAATAGAGCACCGGGGAAGGAGCGGCCTTCTCGCTCCAAAAGGAACCGAAAGCCGACCCCAGGACCAGGATCAGCACCAGGGGGGTGGCCAGGAGAGTCAGCAGCGCCTTCTTGTCTTTTAACAGCACCAGCAAATCCTTTAACGCTATGTAGAAGGGGATCAACCCTCTCACCCCCCGTCCCGCAGCCCGCGGCCCGTCAGGTGCAGGAAGACCGCCTCCAGGGAGGGCTTCTCCACCACCACGGAGAGAACCGAGATCCCGCCGGCGGTTACCGCTTCGATTACCGGGGCCAGGTTTTTCCGGCTCTCTTCCACCATCACCCGGGCCCGGTTTTCTTCCACCAGGACCCCTTTAACCCCCGGCACCCCCTCCAGGAGAGCGCCGTTCTCCAGGGGTCGGGCCATCTCCAAGTTGATCACTTCGGTATCCATCACCAGCTGCAGCAGCTCCTCCACCCGCCCCGAGGCGATGATCCGGCCCCGGTCCATGATGGTTACCAGGGAACAGAGCTCCTCCACCTCTTCCATGTAGTGGCTGGTATAGAGCACCGTCAGCCCCTGCCGGTTCAGCTCCTTGATGGTCTCCAGGATGGCCCGCCGGGACTGGGGATCCACCCCCACCGTGGGTTCATCCAGGATCAGCAGGCGCGGGTTGTGCAGGAGCCCGGCGGCAATGTTGATGCGCCGCTTCATCCCCCCCGAGTACTTTTCCAGGGGCTCGTTGGCCCGCTCCCGCAGGCCGACCAGGTCCAGGACCTCCTCCACCCGGCGGGAGAGTTCCCGGCCGCCCAGCCGGTAGAGCCGCCCCCAAAACTTGAGATTCTCCCGGGCGGTCAGGCTGGGATAGAGGGCAATCTCCTGGGGGACGATGCCCATTGCCGCCTTGGCCTGCAAGGGCCGGCGCCAAAGATCAAGGCCCTCGATAGAGATCTCCCCGGCATCAGGCCGGATGAGACCGCTGAGCATGGATACGGTGGTGCTCTTCCCCGCCCCGTTGGGGCCCAGCAAGCCGAAGACAGCCCCCCGGGGGATCTCAAAGGAGATGCCGTCCACCGCCGTCAACCCTTTATAACGCTTGGTTAAGCCGCTGACCTTGACCATGGGAGTCATGGCCCTCACCTCCCTTCGGGGCTCTTTTAGGCCCTTGTTTTATTCTCCAGCTCCCGCCTCCAGATCCAGCTCCAACTCCAGGATCCGGCGGTGATAGGCTGTTTCCAGTTCATAAACGGCGGCAATATCCGCCGCGGCCGGGGAAAAATCGGGCGCCTCCCCCTGGGAGATCTCTTTCAGGGTGTAGGCCAGCTTCTGCCAGGCGCGCCCGGCTTCTTCCATCATTTCGGCGGGGGTCAAGCCCAGGCGGGGAAGATAGTTCACCGCCTCCTTTAGAAAATCGGCATAAAGGAAGCGGAAGCCCCCTCCCCCGGTGCCCCTTCTTTCAATTACCTGGTAGCAGAAGCGGGCGGCCCACCGCCAGTCGGGCAGGCTGCCCCAGCGGCGGATCTCCTCCCCCCACCGGGACAGGGCGGCCATCCCCTGGAAAGAGGCGGAGCTCTCCAACAGCGCGCGGCTGTTGGCCGCAATGGCCCCGGCAATCAAAGGGGCCATATCCTCCGGTTCCGCCAGCCCCTGGGGGGCGTAGAGGTTCCCCTCCAGCTCAAAAAAGGGCCCCCGGCAGAAGCGCGCCCGCCGCATCTGAGCAAAGGAGACTTCCAGGATCTCTTCCCGCTCCGTGTCCGTGACCAGGAAAACCTCCTTCTTCCGGTCGTAGCCCCATATAGTGATGGCATGCCCGGGGAAATGGGTCTTCGAATTAAAATAGGGCAGGTAATAGAGATCCGTCAAGGCCAGGACCGGCAGCCCCCGGTCCAGCAAAGCCAGCAGCTCCTTCTCCCCTTCAGCGGGGTCGGCAAACTTGCGCTGGAGGCCGGGGCAGCCCATCCGCTGGAAAAACTGTTCCTCCAGGGAGGCGCAGCGCACCTGGATAAAGCGGCTGGGGGAAGCTCCCGGGAAATCCATCAGCCAGAAGCCCAGGCCCGCCCCCAGGCCAAAACAAAGGGCCTCGCTCCACCTCAAGCCGTGGTAGTTGACCAGGTTGCGCAAGGCCGTGCTGGCGCAGTGCCGCCCGGGATAATGTTTTATTTTAGCCCTCACAAGCTTCTCCCCTCGGCAATCGTCTCGCGGATCCCGGCCGCCCTGGATATGGAGTTCTCCTTTTCGCCTCTGCTTCCTGCTCCCCAAGGGCCGTGAAAGGCCGGCAGCAAAAAAATTAGGCTGCTCCACCAGGGAGCAGCCTTGGCTTCCCTTCCAGGCAAATAAAGAAGAGAGCCTCCCCGGCATGGGGACCTAGCGGGATATTTTGGAAACGCGCACGGCACAGACCTTGGTCTCCGGTATTTTGGCCACGGGATCTCGGGCTGGACTGGTCAGGGTGTTGGTGGGACATTCGGCAAAATGGAAGCTCATGGAGACCACCCCCGGGCGGCAGGCCCGGGTAACCCTGGCCTTAACCTCTACCCGCCCCCGGCGGGAGACCACCTCCACCAGATCCCCATCAACAATGCCCAGCCGCCGGGCGTCTTCCGGACTCAAGCAGAGCTCCTCCTCCCCCCTCAGATCATCCAGCCCCGGTGAATGCCGGGTCATGGTGCTGTGATAATGGAAAATGCTCCGCTCCGTGGTAAGCACCAGGGGGTATCTCCCATCGGGCGTCTCCGCCGGAGGCCGGTAGCTCAAGGGAACCAGCTTCCCCTTGCCGGAAGGAGTGGCAAATTTCTCCCGGTGCAGGATGGGCGTACCGGGGTGATCTGCTGTCGGGCAGGGCCACTGGATGCCGCCCCGCTCCAGGCGCCGGTAGCTGAGGCCGGCAAAACTGGGGGTCAAAGCGGTTATCTCTCTAAAGATCTCCTCGGGGCTTTGGAAATCAAATCCCCGCCCCCCCATCTCCCGAGCCAGGGCACAGGTGATCCACCAGTCCGGCCGGGACTCGCCCACGGGCTCGATCACCTGGCGCACCCGCTGCACCCGGCGCTCGGTATTGACAAAAGTGCCTTCTTTTTCGGCGAAAGAAGCCGCCGGAAGAACCACATCCGCCAGGGCGGCGGTTTCGTTAAGAAAGATATCCTGGACCACGAAAAATTCCAGCCTCTCCAGAGCCTCCCGAACGTGGCCGGCATTGGCTTCCGTAAGCAGGGGGTTTTCCCCCACCAGGTAGATGGCCTTGATCTTTCCCCCATGGGCGGCATCGAAGATCTCCGTATGGGTCAGCCCCGGGGTCCCCTTTAATGGATAGCCCCAGGCCCGCTGGAATTTTTCCCGGACCGCCGGATCCTCCACCCGCTGGTACCCGGTAAAAACATTGGGCAGCAGGCCCATATCACAGGCGCCCTGGACATTGTTCTGCCCCCGCAGCGGGTTTACCCCGCCGGAAACCCGGCCCAGGTTGCCCGTCAGGAGGGCCAGGTTGCTGATGGCCAGCACATTGTCGGTGCCGTGGCTATGTTGGGTAATCCCCATGCAGTAGAGGATGGTCGCCGGCTTGCTGGTGGCGTAGATGCGCGCCGCCTGGGCAATTTTCTCCCAAGGCAGCCCGGTGGTTCTGGCCACGAATTCAGGGGAGAAAGCCTTCAGGGACTTTTTGAAGGCCTCGAAGTTTTCACAGCGCCGGTCAATATACTCCTGATCCTGCAGCCCCTCTTCCAGGATAACCCGGGCCATGCCCATTAACAGGGCCAGGTCGCTGCCGGGCAAGAGGGGCAAGTGAAGGTCGGCATGGCGGCAGAGGTCCACCTCCTTGGGGTTCACCACGATGAGCCGGGCCCCTTTGCGCACCGCTTCTTTAACCCGGTACCCGATCACCGGGTGGCCGGCGGTGGTGCTGGTCCCCACGGCCAGTATACAGGAGGCCCCCGCTATCTCCGCAATGGTGTTGGTCATGGCACCGCTGCCCAGGGCTGTGGCCAGACCGGCCACGGTGGGCGAGTGTCAGAGACGGGCGCAATGATCGATGTTGTTGGTGCCCAGCACCGCCCGGGCAAATTTCTGCAGCACGTAGTTGTCTTCCACGGTACACTTGGCCGAAGCGATGACGGCCAGCTGTGCTCCGCTATAGCGGCTTAGTCTCTCCGCCACCAGGGAGACGGCCTCCTCCCAGGAGGCTTCCACCAGCTTCCCCCCCCGGCGAATCAGGGGAGTTTTCAGCCGGTCGGGATGATTGACGAAGCCCAGGCCGAAGCGCCCTTTCACGCAAAGGCTGCCGCCGCTGGCCGGGTGGCCGGGGACAGCCCGGGAACTGACAATCCGCCCGCCCCGGGCGCCCACAATAATGCCGCAGCCGCAGCCGCAGAAGGGGCATACGGTCTCCACTTCATAGCTGGGCTCCTCCGCTTTCTTGGGAACCAGGGCTCCCACCGGGCAGCGGGCTACACACTCCCCGCAGGAGACGCAGGTGGACTCGGCAATGGGGCCGTCTCCCATGACGCTGATCTTGGTGCGGATGCCCCGGTAGGCGAAGTCGATACAGCCGTCGCCCTGAATCTCGGCACAGGTGCGCACGCAGATGCCGCAGAGCACGCACTTGTTCATATTTCGGACAAAGAAGGGGTTGGAGTCATCCAGGGGCTGATCCAGGGGCGGCTTGCGCAAGCGATCCATGTCCTCCTGCTGGAGGCCTACATAGCGGGTTACTTCCTGCAGTTTGCAGCGGGTGTTTCGGGCACAGAACTGGCAATTGTAGTCGTGGCTGGCCACCAGCAGCTCCAGGTTAACCCTGCGGGTCCGTTCCAGGTCGGGGGTGGAGGTGTGGACCACCATCCCCTCTTCCACGGGCGTCTTGCAGGAAACCGTGGGCCGCCGCCCTTCTATCTCCACCAGGCAAAGCCGGCAGACCCCCACCGGCTCCAGGTCCGGGTGATCGCAAAGATGGGGGATATAGATGCCGCGCTCCAGCGCCGCCCTCAAGATGGTGGTGCCGGGAGCGGCCTTTACCTCAACTCCGTCGATGGTAAGGGTAATCAGGTCCGGCATCTGCTGTCCTCCTTACATTCGCGAGCTTCCGATACACACTGCACCGCCCGCACCTTCCTGGGGCAGGCTTCGAAACAGGCTCCGCACCGGGTGCACTTCTCCGGATCGATGGCATGGGGCTCCTTCTTCTCCCCCGTTACCGCCCCCACGGGGCAGACCTTGACGCAGCGCTGGCAGCCGATGCACTTCTCCGGATCGATGCGGTACTGAATGAGGTCCTTGCAGACCAGGGCCGGGCAGCGGCCCTCCAGAACGTGAGCTTCGTACTCATGCCGGAAGTAGCGCAGGGTGGTAAGCACCGGGTTCGGCGCCGTCTGCCCCAGGCCGCACATGGAGCCTTTTTTTACCCCCAGGGCCAGCTCCTCCAGCAGGGAGATATCTTCGGGCCGGCCCCGGCCCTGGGTGATATCCTCCAGGATGCTGTACATCTGGGTGATCCCCAGGCGGCAGGGGGTACACTGGCCGCAGGACTCGCTTCGGGTAAAATTTAGGAAGTAGCGGGCCAAGTCCACCATGCAGGTATCCTCGTCCACCACCACCAGCCCTCCGGAACCCATCATCGCCCCGGCGGCAGTAAGGGAGTCGAAATCGATGGGCAAGTCCAGATGCTCCTCGGGGATGCAGCCCCCCGAGGGGCCGCCGATCTGTGCCGCCTTGAACTTCTTTCCCCCGCGGATACCGCCCCCGATGTCGAAGACAATATCGCGGATGGTAACCCCCATGGGCACCTCCACCAGGCCGGTGTTGTTAACCTTGCCGGTCAGGGCAAAAACCTTGGTCCCCTTGCTCCCCTCGGTGCCCACGGAGCTAAACCAGGCGGCGCCGCGGCGCAAAATCAGGGGGACGTTGGCCAGGGTCTCCACATTGTTGATACAGGTGGGCTTTCCCCAGAGCCCTTCCACCGCCGGGAAGGGAGGGCGGTGGCGGGGAACGCCGCGCCGGCCTTCGATGGAGGCCAGCAGGGCGGTCTCCTCACCGCAGACAAAGGCGCCGGCTCCTTCCTTAATTTTGATCCGGAAGTTAAAGCCGGAGTCGAGAATGTTTTCCCCCAGCAGGCCGTACTCCTCCGCCTGGGCAATAGCCGTGCGCAGCCGCTTTACCGCCAGGGGATACTCGGTACGCACGTAAATGTAGCCTTCGCCGGCACCGATGGCCCAGCCGGCAATGAGCATCCCTTCCAATACGGCATGGGGATCCCCTTCCAGGATGCTGCGGTCCATGAAGGCTCCGGGGTCGCCCTCGTCGGCATTGCAAACGATATATTTTGCCTTGCCGGGGCTGCTGTGGGCGAACTGCCATTTCATCCCCGTGGGGAATCCGGCGCCGCCCCTTCCCCGCAAACCCGAGCTTTTTACCTCGTTGATTACCTCCATGGGCGCCAGCTGGAGCGCTCTTTTCAAGCCCCGGTAGCCGCCTCGGATAATATACTCGTCAATATTTTCCGGGTCGATGACTCCACAGTTGCGCAGCGCCTGGCGCCGCTGCTGTTTATAAAACATAATCTGGTTATGGGAAACCACCGTCTCCTGGGAAACGGGATCCCGGTAGAGGAGGCGCTCCACCAGGTTTCCTTTGAGCACGCTCTCTTCCACCAGTTCCGGCACATCCTCCGGCTTAACCCCGCAATAGAAAACGTCGTCAGGATAAACAATAAAAATAGGGCCTTTCTCGCAGAACCCGTGGCATCCGGACATGATGATGCGCACCTTCTCCTGGAGGCCGCGCTTCTTCAACTCGCCGGCCAGGGTCTCCTTTACCTCCAGGGAGCCCGACGAGATGCAGCCCGTTCCGGCACAGATAAGAATATGTTTCTCGTACACCGCGGCATCTCTCCTTTCCTGGATCGCTCCGGAAGCTACTGTTCCCGAAAGCCGGGGCTGTGGGAAACCCTGGCAATAATCGCTTCCCGGGCCGCCCGGCACTCCTGGCTGTCGTGACAAAGCGGTCCGCTTAAGCGGCATTCGATGAAGCGTTCACAGGGGGTCTTCCTGCTGTGGACGCATTCCTCGCAGCAGGCATCGATGAACCTGTTCATTTTAAGCACTCCCCCCTTCACCTTCCCGGACATAGCCCTCCAGGATCTCCTGGGTTTTGTCCGGGGTCAGCTTGCCGTAGGTCGTCTCGTCGATGGTCATTACCGGGGCCAGCCCGCAGGCACCGATACAGGCCACCTGCTCGTATGTAAACTGCAGATCCTTGGTGGTGCGCCCTGCCTCCACCTTCAGCACGTCCATAATCTTATCGGCGATCCTTTGGGCCCCGCGCACATGGCAGGCGGTACCGCAGCACTGGCGGAGGATATGCCTGCCCCGGGGTTCCAGGTGAAACCGGGCATAGAAAGTAGCCACACCGAAAACCTTGCTCTCGGGGAGGCGCAGGAAGCGGGCTACCTCCTTCATTGCTTCCACCGGCAGGTAGCCGAATTCTTCCTGAACCTCCTGCAGAAGAGAGATTAGCTCGTTCTTTTCCCCCTGGAAGGCAGCAAATATGCTTTTTAAGCGTTCCTCCATTTTCTCACTCTCCTACCGCTAGTCTTAGTTGCTCTGGATTAAAACTTCTTTATCCAAGGTGTTCATAAAAGAATTATCCAACCTCCTCGCCAAGTTGTTTGCCTGGTATAGTTAATTCTATTCCGAAAATTCATAATCCTGCCAAAATACTGGGAATTAATTGGGGCAATAGAATTGCCGGGATCTGGGCATTGTGGTGACAAAAAGATTCAAGGAGAAAAGATCGAGGAGAGGAGGAGCATAAGGATAAGAAAAAAAAAGAAGTAGGCAAACAGGGGGGAACCAATAATAGCCGGCCGTGGAAGGAGGGGGAAGAAACCGGGCGCTTCCTCTAGGAAAAGCCTTCCCCCACCAGGGCAGCCATAATATCTCTGGAAAACCCGGCCCCAATGGGGGTATAATGGAGAAAAAGGAAAGGTGGGCCGGGATGATCCCCATCAGAGATTCCGCCCCCAGAAGGGGCTTTCCAATAGTAAATATCGCATTTATAATGGTCAACTTCCTGGTCTTCCTGTACCAGTTGACCCTGACTCCGGGGGAGCTGCAGCATTTTTTCCGCTCCTACGGGACCATTCCCCTGCAGGTGACCACAAGCCTGGGGCTCTTTCTCCGGGGCAGCCTTCCCGCCCCGGAACTGCTCTCCGCCCTCTTCCCCCTGATTAGCGCCAACTTTCTTCACGGGGGCTGGCTGCACCTGCTGGGCAACATGCTCTATCTCTGGGTCTTCGGCGACAATATCGAAGGGCGCCTGGGCCACGGGAGCTACCTGCTGGCCTACCTGCTCATGGGCGCCGGGAGCCAGATGGTACACCTGCTCTCGGACCCCTTATCGCCCGTTCCCCTGGTGGGGGCCAGCGGGGCCATCGCCGGCGTCCTGGGCGCCTACCTGATCCTGTACCCCCGCTCCCAGATCCTTACCCTGGTCCCCCTGGGCTTCTTTATTACCTTTGTCCGCATACCGGCCCTGATATTCCTGCCCATCTGGTTCCTGCTGCAGCTAATCAACGCCACGGGGGCCATCCTTTTTAGCAGCGTGCAGGCGGTAGCCTGGTGGGCTCACGTGGGAGGGTTTATCATCGGCTTCCTGATGGCCCGGCAGGTCAAAAAAGAGCGACCTGTATATTGAATCATCCCTGTCACTTTCCCCCGGTCCTTTTCACTCCCGGATTAAAACCGGCGTAAAATTGACGCCGTCGGCGGCCACAAAGTAATAGTCGATCCCTCTTAAATTTCCCTGAAATACCCCTTCGGGCTCCGTATTGTGTATGTGCCCGTACACACAGGCCTGGACCCCATGCTGCTCCATCAACTCCGTAAAGCCGCTGGGCAGCTGCGGCCGGGAGAAGGGCGGATAATGGAGCGCCACCAGGAGGCCTTTGCCCTCCCTGCCGGCGGCGCTTTCCAGGGAAAGCTTTAAGCGCTGAACTTCCCGGAGGTAGATCTTCTCGTCTCCGGGCTCGGCAAAGCCTTCTTCCCCCGGGCAGAGCCAGCCCCTGGTGCCGCAGATGATCCAGTCCTCCCAGCAGAAATGATCGTTCTGCAGGGCATATACGCCCTGGGGAAGAGACCGGCGCACCTTGCTAATGGAAGACCACCAGTAGTCGTGATTGCCGCGGATCAGAAGCTTCCTCCCCGGCAAGGAGGCCAGCCAGCACAAATCCGCCTCCGCTTCGGGCAGCCCCATGGCCCAGGAAATGTCTCCCGCCACCAGTACCAGGTCTTCCCCCCCGACGTTCCGGCGCCAGTTGACTTCCAGCTTTTGCGGGTGGTTCTCCCAGACGGGACCGAAGACGGACATGCTTTTATCTGCCTGCCCGCCCGGCAGGTGCAGATCACCGATTGCATAGATTGCCATTTCTTCACCCCGGTTTCCATTTGACCGCAGTTCCACCATATCGAGACCCTATTTGGAGAAACCCGGGAGATAACCTAGCCCCCTTTCCGGTAAGCTATCCCCTCCGGGTCTGAGCAGCATTAAATCCCTTTGCCTTTTCCGCCCGTTATTCGTTATGATAGTCGAGATGCCTAAAGGGAAAGGAGTGCTGCCCAATGCTGTTGGAATTGCAGCGCAGGCTACTGCGACGCAAATTCTGGCGGTCAAGAATAATCTTTTTAACCATTGCCTTGACAGCCCTTTGCAGCGGGATCATCTTATGCTGGCCCCTGGCGGCCGCTCCCCTGTTCAACGCGGAGCCGGCGGCAGAGGAGGCCGATCAGGGCCAGGAGAGCAAAAAGCAGTCCAATCCCCCTGAATCCGGCCAAGGCCTGGAGATCGCTCCGGAAGAGAAGGAGCTGCTGGCCCGGGCCGTGTACGGCGAAGCCCGGGGCGAAAGCTTCCAGGGCCAGGTGGCCGTGGCGGCAGTAATCCTGAACCGGGTGGAAGACCCCCGTTTTCCGGACAGCATCGCCGGGGTCATCTTTCAACCCATGGCCTTCACCGCCGTCTCCGACGGCCAGTTCTGGCTGGAGCCGGACCAGGAAGCTTACCGGGCCGTGGAGAAGGCCCTCCAGGGGGAAGATCCCACCGAGGGAGCCCTCTATTACTACAATCCCGCCACGGCTACCAGCTACTGGATATTCAGCCGGCCGGTGCTCACCAGGATCGGCCGGCACCTGTTTGCCGACTGACGCCGGCATCTCTACCTTCCACCGGGCCTGCAAGGCAGGCCCGGTTTTTTAATTAGTTTTTCAATTTTAAAGATAATTAAAGATAATCAATGAGGAAAATAGAATACCTTCATTTAATGTAAATCTTTTTAATTATAAAAGGTTTGCAATTTTTAAATAAAATGGTATAATGTCTGCAAATATGTTTAATGACTCCTTAATTCCCAATTCAAGGAGGGCTCTCGCCTGATGAATAGCGTAACAACCGTTCAGCGAAGACCAAGGCGCTACCTGCGCAGCCGGATCACCAGGAAGCTGATCCTGGATACCGCCATGCAAATCTTCCTGCTGGAGGGCTACACCAAGACCACCATCGCCAGGATCAGCGAACAGGCCAACGTGGGTTATGGAACGGTATACAGCCATTTCAAGGGCAAGGACGATATCTTAAACCGGATCCTGGATCACGTATTAAGCGATCTCTACAACCTCCTGGGCTCCCAGCCGGAACTTTCCCGCCCCCGGGAATACTACAACTTCTTCCAGAAGGTGATGCAAACCCTCTTTCTCCAGGTGGAAGAACACCGCCCAATCATGAACGTATACGGGGAAGCGCTGGTCCATTCCGAAGATATCGCCGCCTACTGGGAAGAGTTGCTCCAGAAATTTACCGATTACATCGAGAGCTACCTGGACCTGGCCCGGCGGAACAACTTCACCCGGAATGTCAACACCCGCAAAAGCGCCCGGGCCTATGCCCTCCTTCTGGACCGCTATACCTGGGAAATCGTCAAGGAAAAGGAGAGTAAGCCGGAAGAGCTGGCCCAGAACTTGACCTCCATCTTCTTCTACGGCATCTTTAAGTCCCAGCCCACCGCCTAGCCGCCGGGGCCGCTCAGCGGCGGCCTACCCGGATGACCCTTTTCTCGGTAACAATCAGGTCCACCGGCCGGTCCCAGGGCTGCACGGGCACCTCGGGGACAATTTGCAGCTCAAAGGCCAGGGCCAGCAGCGGCACTCCCGGCCGGAGCCGGCCAAAAAAACGGTCGTAATAGCCGCCGCCGTAACCCAGGCGCCGGCCGTCTTCGGAGAAGGCCACCCCCGGAACGATGAGCAGATCGATCTGGAGAGGGTCAACGACTCTCAAGGCACTCTCTTTCGGCTCCGGTATACCGTAGGCCCCCGGGGCCAGATCCTCCCGGCAATCCAGCAGGCGGGAGGCGATCATCTCCCGGGAGTCGGGAAGGGCTTTGGGCACCAGCACCTCCTTGCCCCGGGCCAGGCTCTCCTCCACCATGGAGCGGGTATCCACTTCGCTCCGGAAAGAGAGGAAGAACATGATCACCCTGCTCTCCCGGTATTCCGGCAGGTCGTAGAGGCGCCGGGCAATCTGCCGGCTGTACTCCCGAATCTCTTCCGCGCTCAAGCGGTCCCGCCGTTGGAAAATTTGTTTTCTTAACTCTCTCTTGGTCACCACCGGTCTCTCCGCCTTGCCGCCTGCGCCTGCAGGCTCTCTAGTAGGAGCGGGCCCAGTAAACCTGGGCTTTCGCCGGCTTCCCGCAGACCAGGCAGTTATGGCCCGCCGCCTCCTCCTGCTGGAAGGGAATGCAGCGGATGGTGGCCTTGGTGTCCTCCTTGGCTTTCAGTTCGCATTCCGTACGGCCGCACCAGAAGGCCAGGTAGAAGCCCCTTTGGGTCTCCATAACGGAGACAAAATCTTCGTAACTTTCCCCGCGCCGGGTATTCTCCTCCCGGAAAGCCAGAGCTTTTTTAAACAGGTCCGTCTGAACCGCCTCCAGGAGGGCGGGAAGCCGCTGCGGAACCTCTTCCAGGGGAACCGCCTCCCGGGCTCCGCTGTCCCGCCGGACCAGGACGGCCTGCTTATTCTCCAGGTCCCGGGGTCCCAGCTCGATCCGGACGGGCACCCCCTTCATCTCCCACTGGTTGTATTTCCAGCCCGGAGAATACTCCTCCCGGTCATCCAGCTGGAGGCGCACCAGCCCTTTCAGGGAGTCGGCCAGCCTGTTGGCGGCGGAGAGCACCTCCGCCCCGGCTTTCTTGGAGAGAATGGGCACCAGGACGGCCTGGATGGGCGCCACCCGGGGAGGAAGCACCAGGCCGCGATCGTCTCCGTGCACCATGATCAGAGCCCCGATAAGACGGGTGGATACCCCCCAGGAGGTCTGCCAGACGTATTTCAACTGGTCATCCTTGTCCAGGAAGGTGATATTGAATACCTTGGCAAAGTGCTGCCCCAGGTTATGGGAGGTTCCCGCCTGCAGGGCGCGCCGGTCGCTCATCAGCGCCTCGATGGTGTAAGTATGCATCGCCCCGGCAAACTTCTCCTGCTCCGTCTTCCGCCCCGGGATAACGGGTATGGACAGCTCTTCTTCCAGGAATTCGCGGTACACCTCCAGCATCTTCAGGGCCTCTTCCTCCGCCTCTTCCGCGGTGCGGTGGCAGGTATGCCCCTCCTGCCATAAGAATTCCGAGGTGCGCAGGAAGGGGCGGGTGGCCTTTTCCCAGCGCACGATGTTGCACCACTGGTTAATCAGCACCGGCAGGTCGCGCCAGGACTGGATCCAGCGGGAATAGAAGTCGCAGATTATGGCCTCGGAAGTGGGCCGCACCACCAGGGGCTCGCTCAGCTCTTCGCTCCCTCCCTTGGTTACCCAGGCCACCTCCGGGGCAAAGCCCTCCACGTGCTCCGCTTCCTTCTCCAGCAGTCCTTTGGGGATGAACATGGGGAAGTAGGCGTTCACATGCCCCGTCGCCTTGATCCGGCGGTCCAGCAGCTCCTGGATCTTCTCCCAGATGGCGTACCCGTAGGGGCGGATGGCCATGCAGCCCTTTACCGGGGCGTAGTCCATCATCTCCGTCTTTAAAATGACATCTATGTACCACTGGGAATAGTCCTGGTCCCGGGGGGTTATCTCCTTGACAAATTCCTTCTCCCCGGCTCCCGCTCCTGTTTTCCGCTCCATCACGGTCACCCTTTCCGGAAAAATGCTGAACAACATCCTCATTTTAACACAGTTTGCCCCCGGGAAAAAGGCCGGAGCCTGCTTCGCCAGGCTTAAGACCTGATCATGACCAGGAGCATCTTGAACTGTTGGAGGGCGTGCAGGCTGTGGGGCTCATGGGCCGGCATCAACAGCACCTGGCCCGCCTGCAGCCGGCGGCTCTCCCCGGAGATGACCACCTGGGCTTCGCCCTCCAGGGCGTAAACCAGGGCATCGTACGGAGCGGTATGCTCGCTTAAGCCCTGCTCCCGGTCAAAGGCAAAAAGGGTCACCGTTCCCACGGGACGGTGGATAATCGTCCGGCTAACCACCGCTCCCTGCTGGTAGTCTACCAGGCCGGCCAGCTCCAGGGGCCGGCCTGCCGGCAGTTTCCTGTCATTATTTGCCTCCATGGCCGCTCATCCACCTCCTTCCCGGCTCCCGGAGGCCGGGAGAAGCTCCAGGGCCAGAGCCCGAACGGGCGACGCGTCGCCGCCGCCGATCTTCAAGGGAAAACAGCAAATCAGGGGGCGGGGAAAATCCAGCTGCTCCAGGTTGACCAGGTTCTCCACCACGATCCCCCCGTGCCCGGCAATCAACCGGTGGAGGATCAAGGGGGAGGCTCCGGGAGCGTCCAGCCCGGGAGCATCGATTCCAAAACGACGCACCCCCCGCTGCAGCAGGAAGCGGCAGGCCTCTTCCTCCATAAAAGGATGGCGGAAGTACTCCGGCCTTCCCCCTTTCCCGCTCCAGCCGGTATGGAGAAGAACGAAGGCTTCCCCTGACATCCGCTCTTCCAGGCCGGAAAAGTCTTCCCTTTTGATGGGCTCCCCCGCTTTTTTCCCCCGGAGGTCCACCACCAGGCCCTCCCCGGCACAGTTTCCCAGGGGAATCCCATCGACGCTCAGCCCGCGGCAGCAGGTATGCAGGGGAGCGTCCAGGTGGGTGCCGGCATGGGTGGAAAGCTCCAGGCGGTGGACAACAAAGCCTTCCCGGTTAAAAGCGGAGACGGGTTCCATGGAAAAAGGCGGATCCCCCGGATATACCGGGGTGACCCCGTCCAGGCGCATGCTTAAATCTACGACCCGCCCTATTCGCCACATATCCTCCTCCGGAGATCCAGTTTTTTAAAGCAACCACCGGCCGCCGGCGTCATTGCTCCGGCGACCGGTCAAGGCCAGGCCAGGATCCGCCGCTGCGGCCTCAGCCGGGCCGGGGCAGGACCAGGGAGAGGGCGTGCTGCTCCTCCTGCAGCTGCGAGTTCAGGAGCGACTCCACCTCTTCCCGCTTCAACTGCTTCAAGAGGGCGGGCACGGCAAAGAAGTCCGCCCCCCGGAAGCGGTAGGCCAGGTAGTTGTTGGCGATAAATTCCAGGGAGTTGAAGCGGCGGATGTACTCCCCCAGGTGCTGGCGCCGGTGGCGCTCAAAGGTCTCCTGGGGTATCCCCCGGCGCCGCTGCCGGTGGATGGCCTCCATGAGCCGCTGGTAGAGCAGTTCCGGGTCCCGGGTCTCCCCGCCAATCAGGGTAAAAGCATAGGTATTCTCAGCCTCGTACCCGGCATCGAAACGGTCGTCGATTAGCCCTTCCTCGTAGAGCTCCTGGTAGAGAGGCTCGCTGGGGGCAAAAATAATGCTTAGCAGGAGATCCATGGCCAGTTCCCGGCGCAGCAGTTCCTCCCCCGTCAACCCTGCCGCCTCCGCATCCTTGAAACCCAGGTGCAGGATGGGCTGCGAGACCACCATTTCCTGGCTGACCCGGGTCCGGTTGACAGCAGGGGGCTCTTCCGGGTAAAAGCGGCGTATCTCCCCCAGGGGCCGGTAGTTCCGCCGCGCCAGGTTGGCCGCTACCTGCTCCCCCACCTGGCGGGGGTCCACGTCGCCCACCACAAAAAGAGCCATGTTGCTGGGGTGGTAAAAGGTCCGGTAGCAGTCATAGAGCAGTTCCGGGGTGATCCGGGCGATGCTTTCCAGGGAACCGGTGATATCTTTGCGGACCGGGTGAAGGGCGTACAGGGCCTCCAGCAGGTTGAAGAAGACCCGCCACTGAGGATGATCCTGGTACATGCGGATCTCCTGCCCGATGATCCCCTGCTCCTTCTGCACCGTCTCCCGGGTGAAGTAGGGCTCCTGAACAAAGTCCAGCAGCAGCTCCAGGCAGTCGGGGAAATTTTCCGTGCCCGAGAAAAGGTAGGTGGTATGGGTGAAAGTGGTAAAAGCGTTGGGAGAGGCGCCCAGGGCGGCAAACCGCTCCATCACATCCCCCTGTTCATCTTCAAAGAGCTTGTGCTCCAGGAAATGGGCCACCCCGTCGGGAACGTCGATAACCTGGTCCGATCCCTCCACTTGGAAGCGGCTGTCGATGGAACCGAACCGGGTGGAGAAGATGGCATACTTCTTCCGGTAGCCTTTTTTAACCAAAACATATACCTCCAGGCCGGGTTCGATGAGACAGCGGCAAGCTCTCTCCTCCAGCTCAGGGCTTTTCAGTATATCCCAGGATATGCTCATGCCGACGCCTCGCCTCCTTCTTCTCCCCGCAGCAAGTAGACGGTATCCAGTTGGACTTTTCGGGCCACCCGGGCGATCTCCTCCGGCGTGACCCTCTCGATGGCGCGGACCATCTCGTCGACAGTCTCGATGCGGCCCCCTATGGAACCCTCCAGGTGGGCATTGATCAGGGGATAGGGGCTGTCTTCCTGAACCCGCAGGGCGTTGATTAAGCTGCGTCGGGTATTCTCCATCTCCGCCGGGCTAATCTCGCCCCGGGCCATGGCCTCCACTTGCTTTTCAATTATACCCAGGGCCTTCTGGTATTCCCCGGCTTCGATGCCCGCGGCGATAACCATGAGCCCCTTCAGCCGCTCCAGCCGGGAGTAGACGTAGTAGGCCAGGCTGGCCTTCTCCCGCACGTTGACAAAAAGCTTCGAATGGGGAAAGCCCCCCAGGATGCCGTTGTACATCAGCAGGGGATAGTAGTCTTCGCTGTCAAAGGAGGTGCCGGTCCGGTAGCCCAGGACCAGCTTCGACTGCTGGACGGGCATCGACTCTTCGTAATAGCGCACCTTTTCCACCTCCGCCCGCACCTCCGTGGGAGGCAGAGAAGCGCTCAAACCGTCGCGCTGAATCCGGAGCTCCTCCTCCACCAGCCGGAGGACCTTCTCCGGGTCCAGGTCCCCCACCATATATAAGTCGATGGGGCAGCGGGGCACCAGCTCCCGGTAGAATTGCCCCAGGGAGGCGGGGGTTATCTGCTCCAGGTCTTCCAGGCGGCCCAGTTTGTACACCCCGTAGCGCTCCCCCTGGCACATCTTGCTGAGGCACCGTTCCAGGGCATACTGGGCCTTGTCGTTAATCAACCCCTTGATCTCCTGGGCCAGGTGCTCCTTCTCCTGGGCCACATATTCCTCCCGGAAGGAGCCCTTCTCCAGCAGGGGATCCCCGATGATGCCGCCCAGGATGGAGACGCCCCGGCGGAACAGCTCTTCTCCTTCGCCGACAAAGCGGCTGTGGACCATCTCCAGGGTACAGGAGATCAGGTGCCGCTCCCCCTTCTTGTGTATATCGGTGGAAAGCTCGGCCCCGTAAAGCTGCTCCAGCTCCCGGCGCAGAGTCAGGCTGTCCGGGTAGCGCCGGCTGCCCCGCTCCAGCACGGCGGAAAGCAAGGCTGCCCGGGTCGCCAGGTCGGCCCGCAGCTCCAGGTGCAAAAACAGGGCCAGGCTGACCGTCTTAAACTTGTCGGTAGGTATAAAAACAAGGCGCATACCGTCGGCCAGCTGGTAGGTCACGCTCTGCTGTAACAACACCAAACCTCCCCATCGTAAATAATGGCGATCTATTCCATAAAAAGGCCCATAATCCTGCTTCAAGCTGTCAACTTATTCCGGGTCCCCTCCAGGCGCTGCCGGATCATGGCCTCCAAGACCGGGGGGACGCCAAACAAGAGCATGGTGGCCGCCGCCACGACCCCGGAATCGTTGGTCAGCAAGGCGGCAATACTGCCCACCAGGGCCGCGCCCATCCCCAGGAGCAGGTACGGCTGCTCCTGCTTCAAGGACTTCAGCAAGCCCAAGGGATAAAAGAACAGCAGCCCTTGCAGGCCCAGAAAAGTGACAAAAACCCGGCTCCAGATGGAATACCGCACCAGCCTCCAGTTCATGGCCAGCTTCCGGGAGGCCGTCTCCCAGAAAACCTCCAGGCCCCGCTGCTGGAACATCTCCCCGAAGCGCCCCACGTGGGAAGGGTTGGCCTGGGGTGCGCGGATATTTAACGCCCAGAGGAGAGCCAGGGACAGCAGGGCAAAGAGGGAGACGGAGAAGGCGCAAGCCCCCTTCCAGGAGAGGCGGGGCCGGTGGGGGAAGACCAGCTTTACCAGGCCGGCCTGGCTGACGCCGAAAGCCGCCGCCGCCGAGAGGGTTCCCCCCAGGTTGGCCCCCAGTCGGGGAGAAGCCAGGGCAAAGATTACGGCCAAGTAGAACAGGGCCACCCCCGCCAGCAAGGCTGCCATGCCCGGGCGGCAAAAGGAATCTCCTTCCCTCTTCCCGTCAAAAAGGGCCACCAGGGTCACCGTCCCCAGAATGGCGGCCCCGACGAGCACCCCCATGTACTCGTTCCCGATGCCGTAGTAGCGGGAGCCGCCGACGGGATCATAGCCCAGGAAGGAGTACTTCTGCCAGGAGGCGCCGGCCAGGGTATCCAGCAGGATCAGGAAGGCGGTCCCCAGGCCGAGAAGGCTCCAGGACAAATAGCGCCCCTGCTTCTTCAGCAGATGAAGCAGCGCCGCCCCCAGGAGCAGCCCACCCGCCAGCAGCAGGGCCGTATGGTGCAACTGCTCCGGGGGGAAGCGGTCCCAGGCGGGAAGGAGGAGCAGGACTAGGGGAACCAGCATCAACAGCTCCAGGAAGGCGGAAATCCTAAGGGCAAAGGGCAGCTTCAGGGCCAGAGCGGCCAGGGAGGCCAGCAGGGCGGCGATGATTAAAAGCACGTAGCCCTTTAGCACCGCCGGGCGCTGGCGGTAAACGGTTACCGTCCGGCGAAAAAGCTGATCCAGAAAAGAGAGGGGCTTCTCCCGGGAGGCAACGGTCATGGCGGCGCCGAAAGAGGGTCCCGCCCCCTCTTGGAAACCAAAATAATCAAAGATCAGGTGAACCAGATCGGTGTTGGCCACCAGGCCCGGGCGCCGGGTGGTGGGGCTGACCGCCAGCCCCGCCGCTCCCCGGGGCTCCGCCGCCAGCAAAAAGGGAACCAGCTGCTCCGTCCCCCCGTTTATGTTTTGCGGCGGGGAGGGGACCACCAGCATCAGGGCATCCCCCTCCTCCAGCAGGGAAAGCAGGCGCTCCAGGAGGAGATCCAGCCGCGCCATGGTCTCCTTCAAGAGAAGCCGGCGCTGCCGGGGAGCCAGCTCCGGCCAGGACACGTCCAGGCGGCAGAGATCCCCAAAATCGACGATGACCAGCGCCGCCCCTTCCTCCAGAAAGCGGTGCGCCTCCTCCACCAGGGCCGGGATATGGGAGCGCTTGCCGAAGGGGAAGCGGGGATCGGAAAGCAGGATCTCCTCCCCCACCCGCCCCCGAGGGACTTGGCCCCGGTGATCCATGCCGATGAGAACGGCTCCCCTCCCGGGGGCGCCGGCGTCGGCATTCCCCAGCACTGCCACCGTCAAGCCGTGCTCGGCCATGACCCGGCCCAGAAGGCCAACCTGGACGGGATAGTTGAGCGCCTCGTTCTTCTCGTGGAGCAGCGCCGGCAGCAGGCAGAAAACCTCGCCCCCGGGAAGGCAGCCGTTGTAGCGCTGGAAAAGAACTTCCGCTTCCACCCCCTCCGCCGCCTCTCCCCGCTGGTAGGCCCGTCCTCCTTCGCTGCCGGAAACGGCCCGCGCTCCCGTTCCCAGGCTCAAGTAGCCGCTCTCGCTTCCGGAACGGCCGCTGCGGACATTCATCAGGGCCACTGCTCCCTGCTCCGCCAGGGAGGAGAGCACCGGGCCCGCCTCGCCGCTGAACTCGGGGTAGCCCAGGCGGTCAGCCACCAGGAGCAGCAGCCGACGCTCCGGGAGGGACCCTTCTAGGGCTGCCGGCTCTGCGCCGGCTCCAGGAGGGGAAGCCCAGGCAGCGGGCAGCCAGAGCCCCCAGAGGAGCAGCCCCAGGCAGCAAAGCAGGGAGCACCTAAGCATCTCCCGCCAGCTCCCGGTAAACCTCTTCCGTCCGCTGGAGCATGGCGGCGGCGGTAAAGTTCCGGCACACTTCCTGTTGGGCGCTCCTGGCCATCCGGCGTGCCCGGTCCGGGTTGGCCAGCAGGCTGGAGACGGCGGCGGCCAGGGCGGCAGCGTTTCCAGGAGGGACCAGGAGGCCGTTTTCCCCGTCCCTAATTATCTCCGGCACCCCTCCCACCTGGCTGGCCACTACGGGACAGCGGGAGGCCATAGCTTCCAGAATGGTAATGGACTGCCCTTCCGTCAGGGAAGGGAGAAGCAGGACATCCATCCGCGCCAGCTGGCGGGGAAGGTCGGGACAGTACCCCAGAAATTGCAGCCGGGAGTTCAAGCCCAGCCGGGAAGCCAGCTGCTCCAGGCGCCGGCGCTCCGGCCCCTCCCCCACCACCAGGAAGCGGAGGCCGGGATAAGCAGCCGCCAGCAGGGCCGCCGCCTGCAGAAAATAGGGCAGCCCTTTCTGGGGGGCCAGGCGGGCCACGGTGCCCACAATCTTTTCTTCCCCCGTGAAGCGGTCCCGGCTGTCCTTTACAAAAGGAGCCGGATCGATCCCGTTGTAAATAACGGAGATTCGGGAGGGGGGGATCCCCCACCGCTCCAGCCCCCGGGCCAGGGCCCGGGAAACGGCAATAAAATGGGTTTGCTCCCGGTCCTGCAGTCTCATGAGCGGCGGGAGCAGCGCTTTTCCCCGGTGGGCCGGGAAATTGTGCACCGTGACCACCGCCGGCACGCCGGCAATCAACGCCGCCGGCCCGCCGATGAGGGCCGCTTTAAAGCCGTGGATATGCAGCAGGGAGGGCCGCATCCGCCGCAGAAGCCGCACCAGCAAGCCCAGGGAGAGAAGATCCCGGGCCGGGCTCAGCCCCTCCTGCAAGGGCAGGGGGATAATTTCCGCCGCCAGCCCCCGGGCCTCCGCCTCCCAGGCCTGCCGCTCCCCCTCGGACCGGGGAGCGGCCAGGTGGGTGCTGTAGCGGGAGCTGAAGTGCTTAATCAAAAGGCGCAGGTGCTCCCGCATCCCTCCCGCCGCCGGCCGAACCAGGTAGAGCAATTTTTTTTGCTCCCGCTCCATCTTCCCAACACTCCCGTCTTTTTCCTGGGCTCTTGCTGAACACTAGGTTGCCCTGAAACGAGGCGAAAAAAACGGCCCGGCGGGCAAATCTTTAGGCCCCGGGGCCCGGGCGCAAATTTCGGCGGAAAGCCTGCAGGCAAAAAGTTGGCGGAGCGGCCGGCCGGTTGACTTCCTTAAAGGTTAGTGTTATCATATCTGTGCAACAAATCAGGCGCCCGTGGTGAAAGGGATATCACGCAGGCCTCCGGAGCCTGAAGTCGGGGTTCGAATCCCTGCGGGCGCACCAAGGTCAAAAAAAACAGTCCCGGAGGGGCTGTTTAATATTTATTGTCAAGTTATTGACTTAGGAATATACTATTGATGAATAAGTGGGAAGGTGGTGGTACTGTGGACCCCGAGGACCCTAAGCTTTGCTCGAACCACGAACTCTGGCGTACTCACAGACCGTCAAAGGAGGTACCTTCCCATGCCCGTTACAGATCTAAACCTGCTGGAGCTGCTGCGTCAACTTAGAGCCACCGGCGAGCCTCCCGCCCTTCCGGAGCAGGTAAAAGAGCTGCAGCCCTACGACCTTTCTCTGCTCATCCAGGAGCTGGATTTCCAGGACCAGCTACTGCTCTGGTCCATTCTCCCCCCGGAGCTGGCCGCGGAAACCCTGAAGCATTTTGAACCGGACCAGCAGTACCGCTTCCTGGACCACCTGGGGCAGGAGCACATGGCCAAGATCCTCAACGAGATGTCCAGCGACGAACTGGTTCAACTGTTTACCGCCATCCATCCCCGGCGGGCGGAGCAGCTTTTTCAACGCCTGGAGAAGCCCTTCCAGGAGCAGATCCGCAATCTAATGTCCTATCCCGAAAATACCGCCGGAAGCCTGGTCTCCGTGGACTATATCGCCGCCCGCCAGTCCTGGACGGTGGAGGAGACCCTCCAGCACGTGCGCAAGGTCGGCTATGACGCCGAAATCTATAACTACCTGTACGTGCTGGAGGCCACGGGGGAACTGGTAGGGGTCATCTCCCTGCGGGATCTCATCGTGGCGGAGCCCAGTACTCCCGTTGCGGAACTCATGAGCCGCAAGGTAAAATCCGTGCCTGCCCGGCTGGACCAGGAGCAGGCGGCCCGCATGTTGTCCCAGTACGACTTCGTCGCCCTCCCCGTGGTCAGCGATGACGGCAAGATGGTGGGGGTAATCACCGTTGACGACATCCTGGATATCATCCAGGAAGAGGCTACCGAGGATATCCAGCGCCTGGGGGGAAGCCAGCCCCTGGAAAGCCCTTACCTGCACGCCGGCTTCTGGTCTATCTTCCGGAAGCGGATCGGCTGGCTGGCCCTCTTTTTCATTGCCGGAACCTTAACCAGCAACATCCTGAGCCACTACGAGAGTATGCTGACCAGCATGGTGGCCCTCTCCTTCTTCATACCCCTGCTCATCGGTACCGGCGGCAACGCCGGCGCCCAGACCTCCACCCTGGTGATCAGGGCTATGGCCATGGGAGAGATAACCACCAAGGATACCCTGAAAGTGATCGGTAGGGAGATACTCCTGGGCTTGGCCCTGGGTCTGGCCTTGGCGGTCATTACCTTTATCCGGGCCGCAACCCTGGGAGGGCCCAGCAGCTTGGGACTGACCGTTGCGGCCGCCGTTATTGCCGTGGTTGCCTTCAGCTCCTCCATCGGCGCCCTGATGCCCATTATCGGCAAGCGGCTGGGACTGGATCCGGCGGTCTTTTCGGCACCGATGATTACCACCCTGGTGGACGCCTGCGGCCTGATCATCTACTTCCAGTTTGCCCGGCTCATGCTGGGCTTGCACTAAGCCCGGCCCGGGAGGGCTTAGAAAATATTTCCGATCCCGGGTACCTCCATATCCTTCAGGCGCCGGGCCAGCCTCCTGGAGACGGCCAGCTGCAGCAGCAACTCCTCTTTCTGGCGCAGCTCCACCAGGGTGAAGACCCGGGTGAGGGATTCGTCCAGGAGATCCACCTGCCGGTGGTCCATGATGGGGGTCCAGGCGTCGTCCGCCCTGGCCCAGATCTCCTCCAGGCCCCGGACTTCCCGGTCCGCCTGGGACCAGCTCTCCGTCTCCACGGCTTTATACAGCCGATCCAGGCTGTCCTGCAGCTGGCGGTAAAGCATGGAGGTATACCAGTAGAGGCCGCTGGAGGCCAGCAAAATCAGGATTAGCAGCCCCAGGGCGATCCAGACCGTTCTCATTTCTTGCTCTCTTCCTTGGCCTGGTAATAGAGGTTGCCCGCCGTATCCAGGCTGGCAAAGAGCACCTTCCTAATATCCTCCAGTCCGAACTTGGCCAGCTCTTCCCGGAGCCACCCCTCGTCCAGCTGGACCTTCTTTAAATTCTCGTGATTGATGTTGCCGTCGATTACCAGGGGGTAGGAGAGCCCCTCGTAGGAGGTGCTCAGACCCAGGTCCGCGGGGCAGAGAGGGCGGCACTGGGATTTGGGAATAACGCTCAACTCCCCGTTGGTCTCAAAGATGGCGAACTCCACGTCGGAGATATTGGTGTAGCCGGCGATGCGCAGCTGCTCCAGCAGGTCGTTGATATTGATGTGCAGCTCCTTCAACTCCGACTCCACAATCCTTCCATTCTCGATTAAGATGCTGGGGCGGCCGCTGATCAGGGACCTGAACTTCTCATTTTTCTGGGCGATAAAGGAAGCCATAATCTGGAAAACAAAGAGCAGGATAATCGGTATAACGCTGTTTACCAGGGGGATGCCGATATCTTCCATGGGGATGGCCGCCAGAGCGGAAACCATGATGAGCACGGCCAGCTCGTAGGGCTGCAGCTGGCCCACTTGGCGCTTCCCCATCAAGCGGATCACCGTTATAACCAGGGCAAACAGAATCAGGGTGCGCAGCATGACCACAAACATGGCGGCCGGCCTCCAAATAATACAAATGATGAAAACGGTATTGCCCGGCCCGGCGGAAGCCTTTTCCGCGCGAAGCCTCTATGATACAATTCGGGGAACAGTATTAGGTTGGACCATAAAAAGGACTTCATACCTGGAGACGATAAAAAGACCCGGGGAACAATAATATTTTAATTACATTTTTTAAAATTTTGTGTTGACATTTTGTTATTGTTATATTATTGTATAGGCGTATAGATTATTTGGCAGACCGGAAGATACAACTTAATAAATACAGAAGCAAGGATTGGAATCCTGACCGACAAGGGCAAACCTTTCGAAAGAAAGGGGCGCAAAGCCATGGGTCTAAGTTCCCGCGGGAATACGATCGCCAGGCTGCCGAAACAGGATTATTTGTTTTCACTTTTGGCTTAACAAAACGCCTGGAGGAGGTTGAAGGGAAAAAAAGCATCTATCCCGGCCCGGAAATGATCTTTATATAATAGCTGCCGCGAAAGCGGAACCGGACGGGTCGATTTCCCCGCTCAAGCCGGTGCGCCTGCCACACCAGTGCAGCAGAGAGAGCGATTGAGCTGAACCCAGCGGAAAACCCGGCCGAGGAGCAGCAACATTGACGGCACCGGTTTCAGAAGAAAAGGAGGCAGGAGCAAAAGAAAGGGGAACGGGCTTTGAAAGTGACCTTCCAGCGCCCGGCCTTTCCCGTCGACCCAAGCAAAGAAATACCGGCCGCCACCACTCCTCAACCCGTTCCGGTACGAACCAGCAAACCTGCCCGGCCCGATGCCGGTTCCGCTTTCGCGGCAGCTGCCCTTTATCAAGAGCAAGGGCTGTCCCTTGCCGGGACAGCCCTTTTAGATTAATGGTTTCCTCTCCACTTAAAAGCAGGGTCAGTTAAGCCCGCTGCCTTATTCAAACGCTTACCACCGGCGCCGCAGGATAGCAGCCCCGCCGCCCAGCAGCAACGCCATGCCCAAGGCCGCCAGGCTGCCGCCGTCAGTGCGGGGGAGGTTGGTCCCCGGTCCGGGGCTGGTGCCGGGCTTCTCGGGCGGGGTGTCGCTGGTCTTATCATCATCAGGAGTTTTACCGGGATCATCATCGCCGGGTTCCGTGCCCGGGTCTTCCGGATCTACATCCTGGCCGTTGTCATCGCCATTGTCATCGCCGTTGTCATCACCGTTGTCGCCGCCGTTGTCGCCGCCGTTGTCACCGCCGTTGTCGCCGCTGGGAACCGCTTCAAAGATGGCGACCAGATCGTAGTCGGGGGACTTGAAAGGCTGATTCTTACCCGTAAAAGTATATTCGGGTTCGTAGCTGACCGTTCTATAATAAGTATTCCCCAACAAATTCTGCCGCTTCTCTTCCCACCTTACGAACTTGTACCCCTCGTTCGGGGAAGCTTTGACCGTAATTTTGGCCGTAAACAGTTTAAAAGGATTCGGCTTGTAATTGCCGCCGCCGGAGACGGTTCCGCCTTCCGCCGGGCTGGCGGTAACCCTTACGCTGATTTTTTCTCCCAGAAGGTTATCCGATTTTGTCAACTCTATACCATCCAGGTCGCCTATTAAACCTTCCAAGGGATTGGCAGCCGCGGGAGCGGCCATGGCCAATAAGAAGATTACAAACACCAGTATGCTTACCCAATTCCGCTTCCTCATTAAATAACCTCCCTTTTTGTTTGCGTTAATCTAAATGTTGAGGTGAAAACACGCCTTGGCTGTTGGTTGGCGTCTATTTAACTGCAGGAAACAGCCCTTCCCTATATCGCACCACCTCGCTCAAAAATGAGAAATTTAATAAAACATGAGGCCAGGTAAAGCTTTGCTAAACAACAATTATGAAATTATTTCCTCTGCTTCGTCCCAAGACTGAACCGCCATGGATCGGTCCGCCTTGCCCGTTTTCTCCACCGCTTCCTGCATGAGCAGGATCATCTCCAAGGTGCTCCGGAAAAACTTCGTACTCTTGCCCTCCAGCCACTGGATGGAGCCCTGCCAGCTGGCGTTCTGGCAAAAGTGGATGCGAATGAAGAATGTTGGTGCCCCCTGGGATGGTATAAGCTTCCTTCTGCTTTCTACTCCTGCCATGCCATCATTTCTCCTTGTCTGGTAATTATATTTTCTTTTTCCGCTTCCCGCCCGGCCTCCCATGGATTTGCTGGTCCAGGTGCGCAGCTCCACTTCCGCCTGGGGGAACCGGTGGGCCTCCAGTTTCTCCTTGATCAGGAGAATCATCTCCAACAGGCTGCGGAAATCGATTCTGCCTCCCGACAGGGGATGCTCGATTATCCCATCCCAGGATTCCGCACCCGCGTGATGCAGGTGAACCATGAATTCCGACGGCGCCCCCGGGCGCTTCCCCACGGCTTGTTTTTGCTTGACCATGCTGCAATCCCATCCTCAAAGGAATTCCAAACTCCGGGCTAAGTGTGCCACTCTATTTCCAAACTCCGGACTAAGTTTACCACCCCCATATCACATTCTGATCACATGCCGGTCTTAACAAAATATTTTTTTGCAAAAAACCGGGGCTGCCCCCTAAATATGGGGGCAGCCCCGGATCAAGATTATTTTCCAATTTTATAGTACCGCCTTATGCCGGCAGGTGAACGGAACCAAAAAAGCCGGCGCCTTGCCGGCCCAGATCCCAGCTAAGGCTTGTCCCGCAAGGGCTAGACAGATTCTCTCCTCTCCACCCTGGCCCGGGCCATCTCCTTCTGATCTGTCGGGCGCAGGGGCTGCAATTTGAGGCGCAGCACCACTTCATCTCCCTTGTAGCGGCTCCGAAAACGGGTCTGGATGCGCTTCAAAACCGCTTCCCCCTGCTCATAATTCAAGCCGGGCAAGAGAACCAGGTACTGGGCATCGTTCCACCGGGTAATGACATCGCCCTTGCGCAGGCTGCCGATGATCACCTGCTTCAAAATATCCATTACCTCGGCCAGGGTTTTCTGATCGGGGAGACTGTAATTGGGACGGGTCAGAGTGAGCAAGGCCAGGAAAATGGATTGCCCCGTCCGTCCTACCCGGCGCTCCTCCAGCTTGTACAGGTCCTGGAAAACATCGGGATCGCAATAGAAAGCGCCCACCGCCTGCTCCCGGTCTTTCATG
>ERZ773359.100-NODE-100-length-103891-cov-12.439915_pt1 | contig 103891 bp, 87 predicted proteins | sample MGYA00374955_ERZ773359 | MGnify/ENA primary metagenome ERZ773359 (study PRJEB29098, sample SAMN04486028) | biogas fermenter metagenome | study: EMG produced TPA metagenomics assembly of the Biogas fermentation microbial communities from Germany - Plant 4 DNA1... | reverse complement strand
CCCACGGGATCTACCGCCCAGGCGGCTCTGCTTTGAACTCGGGCCAGGTGGGGAGTACCAGGGCGGCACAGTACATTGCTCGGCGTTATCGAGAGGAACCCTTATCGGCTGAGGACCTGCTAGAAGAAGCAAGCGAGCAGATCGCTTCCAAGCTTGAAATGGCCGAGCGTCTACTTGAAAACACCAGTTCTGTGGGCGACCTGCCAGAACTCCGCCGTGAGGTTGGAGAGTTGATAGACCGTTCTGCAGCTTATATTCGCTCTTTAGATGCAGTCCAATCTGCCATCAAACGAGTGGAAGGCATGCTGAAGAATTTCGTCTCACTCAGCCGACTTAAAGGTGTCGAAGACTTGGGATATGCCTTCAAGAATTATGACATTTTCTTGACCGCTTTAGTCTACCTAAAGGCTATCGAGGACTACCTTCAAAAAGGCGGCAAGAGCAGAGGTTCATGCCTGGTCACAGATGCAGATGGAAAACTGCCTCTTCCAGGGCTGCCTGAGATGTTCAGGTTCAGCCTAGCTGGAGATTACCTTTCTGACCAGACTCAGCTGGTGTCTTTCAACCACGGAAGAGTCGAATGCTGGTGGAGGCCCGTCAAGCCCATTCCCCAAGAAGATAACTGGTTTGAAACGGTTTGGGAAGATTTCAGAGAAAACCGCATCATGGATGATTGAGGAGTTGGAACTATTGAATTTCATCCAAAGAACAATACAAAAGTTGGCTGATTACAAACCGGAACTGACTAGACAACCTGATCATTTTGAGTTTTGGGAAGCAAATACCGCCGAATTTGAAGAGCTTGCCTTAAGGGTAGAGCGAAAGCAAGCAAACCTACCCACACTACAGTTTGTTGATTGCTTCGATTTGAGCTATGCAGGCTGTGACGGAACTAGGGTCACTGCTTGGTACCTGGTTCCAAAGACCAATCTGCCCGTCCCGGGGGTAGTTGTATTTCCAGGGTATACCTGTGGGAGGGGCCTTCCCGAAGAACATGTTCTCTGGGCCGCAGCTGGTTTTGCAGTTCTGGCAGTAGACGCTAGGGCGCAAGGTGGTGAGACTGGCAGCAATCAACAGCTCGCCTTTGGTTCCGCAAAAGGCTGGATTACACAGGGGATTCTTGACCCCAGCACGAGTTATCTCAAGTTCCTTATAGGGGACGCGTATCGAGCGGTCAACTGCTTGGCCGCGCAACCTGAGATCGATCCTAACCGTATGGCTGTGGCAGGGTCAAGCCAGGGTGGCGGCTTGGCTCTTTGGGCCACGGCACTAAACCCTAGGGTAAAAGCCTGTGCTGCCAATGTTCCCAACCTATGCCACTTAGACTATTCCATCTTTGCCTCCACAGGATCTGTAACTGAGGCGGCAGACTTTATCAGACGCTTCCCTGAAAAAATGGAACAGGTTCTTAAGAGCTTAAGTTACTTTGACTTCATGAACAGTGCCGAAAAAGTGACAGTGCCTATTCTTATGTCGGTTGGGCTTCAGGATAGAGTATGTCCGCCGGAGGCAGTGTATGCGGCTTACAACCACATTACAAGCCCGAAACACCTTGAAGTCTATCCATTCAGCGGTCATCACGTTGAACCCATTCAGACACGAAAGGTACTCCATTTCTTACAAAAAGAATTAGGTATGTAAACCGTTGGGCCAAATCGGCTCAACGGTTTTGTTTTACAATTTGTTTCAAACTAAGAAGGAATCCAAGCTCAGATGCGGAATAAGGAAAAATGTAAACCTTTGCGTTAAAGGTTTGCGGTACCAAATGTTGAGGTGTTGTAATGGTTACATTAAAAGATATTGCAGAAAAAGCAAATGTGTCCATTGCTACTGTTTCAAGGGTACTGAATAACAAAGCCGGAAGTATCGGAATCAGCGAGAAGACACGGCAGCGTGTGCTTCAGGTTGCCCGCGAGCTTGATTATCAACCGAACAGGCTGGCGCGCAGTTTGCGAATGGGTAAGACACTGAAACACATCTTATTCATCTACGTCATCGGAAGTCAGGACGATTTCTTCCTGCATCCCTTCTACCATCACATGCTCCACGGTGTTCAGCTCGAGGCAGCGAAACAGGGATATTATCTCTCCTATGTGGGGCTGAATGCTGAGACGCAGGACGCTGTCTTGAACCTAATTGATGGCGAAGCAAGCGGCATTATCAGCTGGGGTAAGATTCCTGATGAGGTTGCAGAGCGTATTGCAAGTCAGCGTCTGCCGCTCATTGCGATTGAGCCGTATCGTGAGTTCAAAGATATCGATTATGGCTCAATTTATGTAGATAACGATCTCGCGATCAAGCAGGCCCTAGAGTTCCTAGTGACCTGCGGCCATAGACGAATTGGTTTTCTTTCAGAGGCGGGCCCTGAGCTGGCCCAATTTGAAGAGCGGCGTGTAGCCTTTGAGAAGTGGATTTCCCACTATGGCCTCGAGATTTTCCCTACTCAGCAGCTCCTCGTTGGGTCAACCCCCGAGCCCAACGTCTATTGGCGGGGAGATTTGTCCGGGCTTAAGGCCTGGGCCGATGCTCCGACGGCGCAGCGGCCGACTGCAGTGATCACTAGTAACGACTTGGCCGCGATAAGCGTAGTACGCCATCTCAAGCGCCTGGGGTGGCAGATCCCACGAGATCTTAGCGTTGTAGGTATCGACGATATAGCCCTATCCGTGTTCAATGAACCGCCCCTAACGACCGTGCGAATACCCCAGGAAGAGATTGGTATCCTAGCTGTTTCACTCCTAGACGAAATTTTGCGGAACGGTTGTCTAGACCGTGTTGAGCATCGCGTCAAAACAAAACTCGTTGTTCGCGAAACTGTTAAGGATCTGAACGTGGGAGGATTAGCAGATGCGGATCAGTAGATGTTGCGGAGTCATTCTGGTGCTCTTCTTACTGTGCAGTTCTGGAATGAGCCAGGCCGCGGTTTCCACACAGAGATTGCCGGCCCTTTCACAATACGGTGAAGCTCCCTATGCGGAAGTCTATAGAGATTGGCTGAATCAAGGGTATCAACCAGTCGGGCCCGAGGTGGGCCCCATTACCGTCGCTGGTTCCGACTATGCTGATGTTTCGGATGAGGCATCTTTTTCCACGAGCGAAGATATCCTTTACTGGACTGTTGACGGTGGCTGGGTCGAGTACGAAGTTATCGTTGATAAGGCCGGCCTTTACAACATAGAGGTGGAGTATCTTCCGCTAGGTGAACACATTTTTGATATTGAACGCGGCCTGATGGTTAACGGCGAGTATCCCTTTTGGGAAGCACGCCGCTTCTTACTTGATCGCAAATGGCGGAACAAGCAGTACCCGTTTATGCGCGATTCCTTTGGCAACGAAGTGAGGTCTTTCCAGGAGCAGATCTTCGAGTGGGCTCGGCAGCGCTTGGTCGATGTCAACGGTAGATACGCCCTGCCGTACCAGGTCTTTTTTGAAGAGGGTACCCATCGGATTCGCTTTGTTGGCCTGCGCTCACAGGTCGCACTCCGCAGTGTATCATTGGTTGCGCCAGAAATGCCAGCACCTTACAACACTCCAGCACCAACGAACTCAGTAACCAACTGGAGCCTCTCTATAGAGGCGGAAAACCCGGCGCGCAAATCTCATTCTTCCGTAATGGTGCATGCCAGCGGTGACCCGGCTGTCTCGCCGCGTGAGGATGGTGTAACCATTTACAACATCTTGGGGTGGAGTAAAGGCGGCCAGTGGGCAGAATGGGATTTCTCTGTCCCCGAAGATGGTTACTACAAAATCGGGCTGCGCTTTCGTCAGAATGGCAAGACGAACATGCCCAGCTATCGCAAGATCGAGATTGACGGCAGCGTTCCTTATGAAGAACTGATTGCTTATCCATTCCCCTATGATTTCAACTGGCAGGCGGCCTGGTTGTCTGAACCAAGCGGAACGGAACTGCTCTTTTACCTTCCCAAGGGTGAGCACACTCTGAGGCTGACTGCAGTGAACGAGTTAGTGCAGCCGACAATTCAAACCATTCTCGACGTGATCAGCGAACTGCGGGCCTTATCCTTAACCATCACCATGGCTACAGGTAACAGCGATGATCGATTCAGGGACTGGGACATTGACAGACAGATTCCAGACGCTCCAGATATTATTCTGTCTGCAGCTCAGAGATTGCGTGATGAATACGCCCGCTTGCAGCAAATCGGTGGCAAGGCACCAGATGCTGCCGCAAACCTGATTGTCAGTGCGGAACAGCTCGAGAAGTTAGCAGAAGATATTGACCGGTTACCGCTGCGGTACAAGCAGTTGGCTGTTGACCCTGGGTCCATCACCGAAGTGATCGGAAATACAATTTTGGCCCTACAGGAAGAGCCGCTGCAGATTGATCAGATTTTTGTGGCTTCGGCAGATACACCTCTCCCAGCAGGCAAATCTAGCTTTGCCCATCGTGCCTGGGTAACTCTGAAGAACTTCTTCATCTCCTTCACCCGCGACTACAACTTAGTTGGTGACGATGATGAAGATGCGCTCACGATTTGGGTAGCTCGGGGTAGGGATTTCGTCTCGCTAATGCAGCAGTTAACTGATCAAGAGTTTACTCCAAAAACAGGGATCAAGGTCTCTTACAGTTTGATGCCAAATCCAGAGCAGCAGCTGATTTTGGCTAATTCAAATGGGACTCCCCCAGACATTGCCACCAGTGTCTGGTATACCCTACCCGTTAATCTGGCAAGCCGTGGAGCGCTTGTCGATCTTCGGCAGTTCCCAGATTTTGATGAGGTAGCCAGCCGTTTTCACCCTGGTGCTCTGCTTTCTTATCATTACATCGATGGATTTTATGCTCTGCCCGAGACGCAGAACTTCTGGGTACTGTTTTACCGTAAAGACATTGCTGATGCTTTAGGCATTGAACTGCCCGATACCTGGGATGACGTCATTGACATTCTGCCGACGCTGCAGGAGAACGGCATGAATTTTTACAACCCAGTTTCCGCTGGGACAGGGATCAAGGCTCTGTTTGTGATGGCTCCATTCTTCTATCAGCAGGGTGCCGAGCTCTTCACTTCTGACGGACTGCGTACCACCCTCAATACTCCGGAGGCCTTAGCTGGATTTCGGCTTCTGACTGACCTATATAATGTCTACAGCCTTGATAACTTCGTTGCGTGGTTCTTCCAGAATTTCCGTTCTGGAGACATTCCTCTTGGTGTCTCAGACTATAACACTTATGTGCAGCTGCGTGCGGCAGCACCTGAACTCGAAGGGTTATGGGGTATTAAGCCCATGCCTGGAATTTCTACAAACGGCGAGGTCATCCGGTGGGCCCCAGGGGCGGCACAAGCTACCGTTATGTTTGAGTTAAGTGATAAGAAGGAACAAGCTTGGGAATGGATCAAGTGGTGGACTTCTGCTGAGACTCAAGCGAAATTCGGCAACGAAGTCGAGGCCATGTTTGGTGTGTCGTACCGATGGAACACCGCTAACATGGAAGCAATTCACCAGATCCCCTGGACCCTAGAAGAGCTCGCGGCAATTATGGAACAGTGGCGCTGGCTGAAGGATATTCCTCAGGTTCCCGGTGGATATATGCTCGAACGTGAACTCAGCTTTGCTTGGAATCGAGTTGTCATTGGAACCAGCACTGGTCATCAGAATCCACGCCAAGCGCTGCAGGAAGCTGATCGCAACGTTCGGCGCGAGCTCCTGCGTAAGCAGCGCGAGTTTGGCTTGATAGATGAAAATGAACGGCCTCTCGTGCATCTTAACATTCCGGTAGTAAACGAGCCCTGGGATTGGAAAGGGGTGGATGGGCAGTGAGAACGTTCTTACGGGATATTTGGAGAGATCGTACTTCTTACTTAATGGTGGCGCCCTTTGCGATCTGTTTCTTTATCTTTATTGTACTTCCGGTGCTGGGGGCCATCGGGCTCTCCTTTACGACGTACAACATGGTGCAGGCGCCAAAGTTTGTGGGATTGGCCAACTACGTCACCCTCTTCACTGAAGATGACATTTTTATGACCCACGTTCTGCCCAATACTTTCACTTTTGCCCTGTTGGTGGGCCCAGGCGGGTACATTTTGGCTTTCTTCCTTGCTTGGTTGATCGCTCAGCTGCCCGGGAAGATCCGTACCGTTCTTAGTCTGGCCTTGTACACCCCATCAATGGCAAGTGGTGTTGCCATGTCCGCCATTTGGTTAGTAGTGTTCTCTGGCGACCGTGTTGGTTATCTTAACAGCTTCTTATTGGGCCTTGGCGTCATAAACGAACCGATCAACTGGGTTCACAGTGAACAGTGGCTAATGCCTGTAATGGTGATCGTCACCCTATGGGGAAGCATGGGGGTCGGCTTTTTGGCCATGATGGCTGGTATTTTGAACGTGGACCCGCAGTTATATGAGGCGGGCCGCATTGATGGCGTGAAAAACCGTCTCCAGGAGATTTACTACATTACGATCCCTTCTGTCAAACCCCAAATGCTCTTTGGTGCGGTTATGAGTATTGTCAATACTCTTCAGGCAGGGGCGATCGGTGTAACGCTGTCGGGGCAAAATCCGACACCGCAATATGCAGGCCAGTTAATTCTAAACCATATTGATGATTTCGCGTTTCAGCGATTTGAAATGGGTTATGCAGCTGCCATCTCGGTCGTACTATTGTTCATTGTCTACTTCTCAAGTAAGCTGGCTTGGGCTTTGTTCGGGGAAAGGGAGGATGCTTAGTGTCTAAAATGGATCGGACTCAAATCGTCCTCACGATTATGCTGACGGGACTTGCAGCTTTTATGCTGCTCCCAATCGTGTTCATTTTTATGCAGGCCTTTAAGCCGTTGAGCGAGTTGTTCTTATATCCGCCGCGATTTTATGTCATGAATCCTACGCTGCAGAACTTCACGCAGCTTCTTATGACTGTTGACGCTGCAGTAGTGCCGGCGGTCCGCTATATCTTTAACAGCGTGGTTGTCTCTGTGGTTGCAGTGGCTGTTGTTGTGCTCGTCAGCACATTGGCATCCTATGCTCTCTCGAAACACCAGTTTCGAGGGAGAAATATGCTCTTGGATTTGACGATCATTGCACTGATGTTTGCACCTCAGGCGGTACTGATTCCGCGTTACTTAATCATTCAGCGGCTGAACTTGATTGACACGTACATTGCTCACATTCTCCCTTTCGTAGCCGCACCCGTGAGCGTGTTTTTGTTAAAGCAGTTTATTGACCAAGCTCCCAATGAACTGTTGGATGCGGCGCGGATTGACGGAGCCAATGAATGGGCAATTGTGTTCCGCATCATTATGCCTATTTGCCGGCCGGCGGTAAGTACAGTAGCGCTGCTGACGTTCCAAATGGTGTGGAACAACATGGAACCATCAATTTACTTCATAGAAAACGAAGCGCTGCGCACGCTGCCATTTTTCTTAGGCACACTCACATCTGGTTTGGCCAACAACGTGGCTGGGCAGGGTGCGGCAGCTGCAGCCAGTTTGCTGGTGTTTGTACCGAACCTAATCTTCTTCCTGTTCCAACAGAGCAAAGTCATTCAAACTATGGCCCATTCTGGGATCAAATGAGGTGGATTGTATGAGAAAAGCACTGTGTCAATGGCTCATTACCGCTATGCTGCTCCTAATGGTTTGTGGCCTAGGCACCGCCTCAACACCGTACCCCAGCTATAGTTTTGATGCGTGGGGCAGGAGAGTGGTTTCGCCTGCACCGTATGAGCCAATAGGCCTTGTCAGGGGTTCGGACATTCTCGTCGAAGACCCGTGGTCCATCGATGGTTATGCAGTTGTGCCCCTTAATCAACCCACGGGCTTGGCCGTGGACGAATTTGACCATCTGTGGGTCGCTGATACCGGTAATAACCGTGTTGTACAGTTTGATAGCGAGTTTAACTTTGTCTCGGTTATTGGCGATAGCCGGGGCGATGGACGTTTGAATCGCCCGCGGGGAGTATTCGTTGATCGGCAGGGCTATGTCTATGTTGCAGATACGGGAAACAATCGTATCGCAGTCTTCACTCGGTCAGGTGAATTTGTGCGTGACTACCGGCGGCCAGATTCACCGGTTTTTGGAGCCGACTACCGTTTTGCACCCATTTCAGTAGTGGTTGATCACCGTGGTTCGTTGTTTGTCGCAACAGAAGGTGGTTACCGCGGTCTTGTAAATCTGTCGTCTGAAGGCAAGTTCCTTGGGTTCTTTGGGGGCAACGCTGCCGGATTTGATTTGCTGTGGGTCCTCAAGCAGCTGTTCTTTACCGAGGAACAGCTGCGGCAGGAGGCCAGGAGGCTTCCTACTTCGCCAAGCAGCGTTGCTGTGGATACGAAAGGCATGATTTACACTACTACTACAGCTACCAATTCCGGTCAAATCAAGCGGTTTAACTTAGGGGGTACCAATACCCTACCCGTAAAGGACTATGGTGATCGCTACGCTCGTTCAGGTGTGTCGGTCTTTTCAGCTATTGCAGTAGATGGCCGCGGTTTTATAACAGCGGTTGATGCCAATACGGGCCAGATTTTCCAGTATGGGCCATCGGGTGATATCTTGTTTGTGTTTGGCGGCAAAAGTGCGGCCCTCATCGAACGTATGGGCATCATCAACCAGGCTGCTGGTTTAGCCGTACGTTCCGATGGTACATTACTGGTCTCTGACTCGCGGGCAAACAACGTGCATGTCTTTGAACCGACCGAGTTTACTAGGCTGGTTCATCAAGCTGTCTATCTCTACGAAGACGGCAGATACGAAGAAAGCCATGAGTATTGGCAAGAGGTACTTCGGCTTAATGCTAACTATGATTTGGCGCATCGAGGATTGGGAATGGCCGCCTACCAGCGAGAAGATTGGGATACAGCCATCGAGCACTTCACCATTGCTAATGACCCTGATGGGTACTCCGACGCTTTTTGGTGGGCAAGAAGGGCATGGCTGCTCAAACATTTCAGCACAGTCTTAGTTGTGCTTGTGGTTCTTTGGGTAGGGGGAGCGTTGGTACACAGAGTCTGGAGATCGAAACATCCGCGCAGGGCCCGCCGCGATTGGTCCCAAATCCACTGGTTCTTGGGCGATCTGCAGCATATCAAGACGATGCTGCGGCACCCCATTGATGGGTATTATGCTATTCGATGGGAAGGGAAGGGCTCGCTGGCTTTTGCTTGGTTCTTAGTTATCTTGGCCTTTGCCACCCGGATCTTCTCGCTGTTCTTCACGAGCCCCGTCTTTATGCACATCGATCGGACGCGCATTAATCTGGTTGAGCAAGCGCTGATCTTTTTGCTTCCATTTTTCATCTGGGTACTATCAAATTACCTGATAAGCTCGCTCTACTCAGGTGAGGGAAGGCTGCGTGATATCTTTATCGGCAGTGCTTATGCATTAGTGCCTTACATTATTATCACACTGCCGCTTACTGTAATGTCTAATGGCTTAACGCACTATGAGGGAAGCGTATATACATTCTTTCAATATGCCGCCTGGATATGGTCCTTCATTCTGTTCTACCTGATGGTACAGACAGTCCACAACTATGATGTCTGGGAAGCAGTACCAAACTGTATCCTCAGCCTGTTCACAATGGTTATGACTGGAGCTATCGGAGGACTAGTAATCGCGCTAACCTATAACGTCAGTGAGTTTGTGGTAGCGCTGTATAAAGAGGTGATCTTCCGTGTCCTTTAGAGAGTGTCGGATGACCGTCATTGTTGCCATGATCTTGGCCTGTGTCACTGCCGTGTTCGCAGCTTCAGCCTCTGCTGAGGAGTTTTCGTTGGTAGCAGAAAATGATCATCTGCGCCTTTATGCTCGAGCAAGCGATGGCCAGCTGATAGTTGAGCAAGTTGAGACCGGGCTGCGGTGGACATCTAACCCCGATGTGTCCACATTAGAAAACTATGATTTTCTTTCGGCCACTTGGCAGGACACGCTAGCGTCACCTGTCTACTTTGAGTATTTTGATTCCCGCCGCAATGTGCGGAGCGCCAATATTTACAGTGGCAATCCAGAGATGGCTTATGCAGAAATAGTGGATGGGTTTGAGATGTCCTATTACTTCCCCAGTATTGAGATTGGTTTTACGGTGCAGTATCGCCTTGATCGTGATGCACTTGTTGCCACAATACCGTGGGAAACTGTGTCAGTTGGTGATGAACTGCGTCTCTTGTCCATAAGAGTATTGCCTTTTCTCGGGGCTCAGCCAAGCAGTGACCCTGATGGATATATGGTGGTACCTGACGGCTCTGGGGGCCTGATTCGCTTCAAGAAGCAGGCTTCGCTTCACCAAACCGGATTTCAAGAATGGGTGTACGGCCCTGACCCTGCTTCGGCCCAGACAACCTACGATCCCTATCGTGAGCCCGTTACTCTGCCCATTTTTGGCCTCCATGCCCATGGTCAGGCATTCTTAGGGATAATCGAAGGGGGGCAGGAGACGGCACGCGTCGTTGCTACTCCCGCCGGGGTTATCACCGAACTCAATTGGATTACGGCCGAGTTCTTCTACAGTCAGCCAGTGATGATGCGTACCTCGCGTCAAGGTGGCGGCATCCGCGTGTTCGATGAGAACCCATTTCCTGGCGATCGCTCTGTCCGCTTCTACTTCCTGCGGCCTGAAAAAACGGCCTATGTAGAGATGGCTGAGCGCTACCGCTCATATCTCATGGGCTTTCAAGGAGCCGAACGTTTAGCACACGATGCCAAAACTCCGCCACTGCTAGTCCGTTTTTTTGGTGCTGACTTCGAGTCTGGTTCCTTTGGCAGAGTGATGCAGCCCATGACGACGTTTACACAGGCCGCTGAAATCGTCGAAGTCCTGCAGAAATCAGGCATCGACGAACTCTGGGTAAGCTATATGGGCTGGAACAATTTGGGCATCAATGGGAACCTTCCAAAGCGCCTGCCCGCCGAAAAAGCACTCGGTGGAAATCAGGGGTTGAGGGAGTTAGCAGACTTCTTAGCCAAGAGAGGTATCCCGCTGATCCTAGAAGACAATTACAGCCTTGCCCGAGGAACACGCAATGGATTTCGCTCTACTTCAGAGGCAAGCCGCACAGCGTTTAATGATATCGTTCGCTATATCCGGCCAGGCCAATCAGAAGGCGGAACCACTACTACGTATGTTATCAGCCCTAAGCTGATGCTCAACTATGCCCGGCGCGATATGCCTCAGATCAGTGAACTGGGCATCTCTGGAACCCTCCTGACCAGTCTAGGTCATACGCTATACAGCGATCATAACCCGAGCGGCAAGGTCCAGCGGGCACAATCAAGGAACCACAGCCGTGAGCTTCTGCAGTATGCTGGTGAGCGATTCAGCCTGGTTGGTGTAGAAACAGGAAATGCCTATACCCTTGGATTAGTCGACTTCGTAACGGACGTCTCCCTTGATACAACTAGGGATATCGTAATTGATGAGGCCATTCCCTTCTGGCAGATTGCAGTTCATGGACTTGTAACTTACTACGCTGATCCGGTTAATACAGTGGCAAACCCCGAGCGGCAGCTGTTGAGATCATTGGAGTATGGTGCTCTTCCCAGCTTTATTCTTACAGCCGAGCCCTCGTGGAAGCTCAGATATACCCAATCGAGTCATTTGTACAGCACATTGTATACTGACTGGTTAGCAGAAATCGCTCGCTGTTACCAGACGATTAATCAAAGCTTGGCTGGTGTCCATGGACAGTTTATCGTTGATCACCGCAGGTTGGCAGATAATGTCTATGCTACTACCTATGAAGACGGGACTACAGTAGTGGTTAATTATGGCCGCCGCCTCTACTGGTATGCGGGGCACTTTGTAGAACCCAATTCATTTATTATCGTTGCACAGGAGGGATGACAAGCATGCGTACAAGGCTCACGCTGGGTCAAAAGAGGTCCTTGGAAGGCTTTGGTTTTGTCCTTCCGTGGCTGATTGGTTTCTTGGTGTTTATGGCCTATCCGCTGTTCTATTCTCTGCGTATGAGCTTATCCGAAGTACAGGTTACCGCGACTTCAGTTAATCTCACATACGTGGGTCTAGACAACTACAGATATGCTTTTCTTCAAGATAATGTGTTTCCTGTAGATCTTTCGAATTTCCTGATTGAGTCGCTGATCACAGTGCCTCTAATTGTGGTGTTCTCTCTCTTGGTAGGCTTGATGATCAATGAGGAAGTTCCAGGAAGGGCGTTCTTTAGGGCGATCTTTTTCCTGCCTGTTATCTTCTCGACGAGCGAAGTGGTGATGACTCTGTTCACGCAAGGAGCGGGTGGTGCCTCCTTTGTGGAACGTTTTGAAGTTTTTCAGATGCTCGTTAGAGCACTACCGCAAAGGCTGGCTGATCCGATCAATGCTGTAATGGGCCGCTTCACACTTGTTTTGTGGAACTCTGGTGTGCAGATCCTGGTCATCTTAGCTGCACTAAAGACTATCGGGCGCAATGTCTATGAGGCCGCAGCAATTGATGGCGCTGGCCGGTGGGAAGTTTTCTGGAAGATCATACTTCCGGCGCTGAGGCCATTTATTGTTCTGAATGCGGTTTACACCATAGTTGATTTGTCGCTTTCGCCGTTTAACCCAATTCTGTCTTCTGTTTCTAACCACATGTTCAACGTGCGTACAGGCATGGGATATGCCAGCGCGATTGGCTGGATCTATTTCACCATTGTGCTTATCGCCCTAGCTGTTGTGTATAGTCTTGGCATGCGTAGAGTCAACACCATGTAAAAGGGGAGGGGAAAAGGATTGAGCATACAACGGGATGTGCTAAAAAGGCCTAGCCGGGGTTCTGAGTGGTTTAGGCCCATCAAAACTAGGATTAGGCGTCTGCTGCTCGGTACAGGTATGAAATCGGGGCTTCTGTCAAAGGCAGCTCTGATGCTCTTACTAATAGATGTGGGTTATGTCTACCTATATCCCATTTTGTACATGATTTCTACTATGTTCATGAGTCGGGCCGACTTAATCGATCCGACCATCATCTGGATCCCAAAGGCTCTTTATTGGGAGAATCTCCAGATGGCCTTTGAAGGCCTCAATTACTGGGCTGGATTCCAACAATCGATCCTTATTTCCTCCGCTGCGGCCATTGGGCAGGCATTCTCCTGCGCCTTGGCGGGTTATGGTTTTGCGAGATATGATTTTCCCGGAAAGAACCTGCTCTTTCTTCTTGTTATGCTGACGTTCGTGGTACCTCCACAAACGATCGTGATTCCTCTATTCTTGCTGTTCCGCCAGTTTGGCTGGTTGGACACTTACCTGCCGCTGATTGTGCCTGAGATACTTGGGCTCGGGCTTAAGGGAGCGCTGTTTATAGCGATTTACCGGCAGTTTTTCTTAGGCCTCCCAAGCTCGCTTGAAGAAGCGGCTCGGCTCGATGGGGCAGGCCCTTTAACCGTGTTTACAAGAATTATGCTTCCCCTAGCTAAGCCAGCCATTTTAGTTGTAACCTTGTTTTCCTTTGTGTGGCACTGGAACGATTTCTTTCTTCCTACGATGTTCGTGAGAGATAAGGGGAAATGGACGCTTGTGAGACATCTATCTGGTCTGCAGCAGGCATTGGATACTATCTATGATCTGGATCGGTACGGTTTGAGTAGTGTGACCGAGCCTGTTAAGATGGCAGGAGCGTTTCTTGTGATCGTGCCAATTCTATTGCTGTATTTCTTTGCACAGAGATGGTTTACCGAAGGCATCGAAAGGACTGGTCTGGTTGAATAATTGAGGGAGGAGCAGCTATGGAGACTATTCGGGTTGACAAGTACTTCAGCTATACTGCTGATACTACTGAGAAGGCCAAAATTACAATAGATGCCGGGAAGGCCGGAGAGAGGGTTTCAGAGCGGCTGTTTGGTTTGTTTACTGAGCACTTGGGCCGAAACGTCTACGGTGGGGCATGGGCGCAGATCATCGAAAATGGGGGTTTTGCACGGTACCATCAGAACCATGAGCCCATGGATAAGCATCAGATTCCACCCCTTCTCGAAGTAACCAAACAACGGCTCGAGCGCCTCGCCCGCGAATTTGATATGCCGGCTCTGCCTGAGTATGAGAAGTTAGGGCTAGCGCCCTATTGGGCCCTATCGTCAGAGACTCAAGCGAAATGTAAGGTCCAGACAGATAACAACGGACGGTATTGGCAGGAAGTTGTTGTGGCAGAAGGGGCTGAATGCGCGCTCGAAGCGCCAATCTATCTGCCGCTTCATCGTGTCAGCAGCTATGAGTTTTCGCTTAACCTACAGATTCCTCAGGGAAAAATACCCAGCGCAATCAAGATCCAAGTGTTGACAAAGGGTAAAGAGACGATCGGCGAGGAGTGTATCCGCCTGCATCCTCATGTAAAGGTGGGCAGATGGATTACTCTAAAGTGCATTATGCACGTTAATGGGGCAGGAGTCGTAAAGGGTGAGGAACTGAAGTTTCGTATCTATCTCTTAGAACCGGGTCAATATTGGTTGACTGATGCCTCACTGTTTCCTACCGACAACTTACATGGCTGGGATCCTGATGTTGTACAGCTCCTGAAGGACGGACGTGTTTCGGTATTGCGTTTTCCCGGTGGAAACTTCGCCTCAGGTTATAGCTGGCAGGACGGCATCGGGCCGCGCGAACTGCGTCCAGAAAAACCTAATCCAGCATGGCCAATTTGGGAGTCGAATCAGGTTGGCACAGATGAATGGCTGACTTTGTGCGAACTGATTAACGCAGAACCGCTGATCTGTGTGAATGCAGGTAGTGGTAGTGCAGAGGATGCAGCCAACTGGGTGCGTTACTGCAATGATCCAGTTGATACGGAATGGGGGCAAAAGCGAGCTGCTAACGGTCACCCAGCGCCCTATAATGTCAAGCTCTGGGAAGTAGGTAATGAGCTGTGGGGTGACTTTCAAATCAATTGGGCAACTCCAGAGGAGTATGGGAGGCGTTTTGCTGATTTTTCAGCTGCAATGCTTGCTGCCGACCCAGCAATTGAGTTGATTGCAGTAGGAGGGTCTAACCCAAGCTATGCCGCTTTACCAGAGCACGGTTATTACGCTGGCCACCTAGGTGCTGCGTATGCAGAGCACGCTGTTAGAGCAAGTGGCCCCTCAATCTGGGCAATTGCTGAACACGCTGTCATGGGTGGCTGGTTTTGGGATCTAGCTCCGCAAGAGATCTATGAAGAACTGTTGGCCCAGACACACTACATCGGAAGAATTCTATCTGACAATGTGCATCAGCTCAAGGCTTTGGGCAGCGAGCACATTTTAGTCGCTCAAACCGAGCAGATGGTAGCGGTGCCAGGTGATGACAATCCTTCTGACGAGTCTCTCACAGCCGCGATTGTCTGGGCAGGGTTCATGAACTGGTTCCTGCGGAGTGATGGTTTGGTTCCCCTGTTTACACGTAGTGCGCTGATTAACCACGGTGATTTCCTCAATAAAGTGCGTGAAGTCGTATATCCGTTGCCCGGATACTGGGGACAGTACCTCTACGCAAATCAGCCCGGCAGGCTGCCTGCGGCAGTACACTACACTGGGCCTGTGTTTTCAGTTGGTGGCCGCCGAGTTCAAGCAGCCGAAAACATTCCCTGGCTTGATGTTGTTTCCCTCTTGAGTCCGGACCGAAAGAACATGAGCGTTCTGATCGTAAACCGACATCCGCAGAAGAGCATCGAGACGGAAATAGAGTGTACAGGATTTAACCCAAGCGAGCAGGCTCAAGTACGCATCCTTGCAGGCCCCGAGATTTCATCACACAACAAGTGGTATGAACCGGATCGGATCAAACCCTACACATTTGCGGTGAATGGCAAGCCAGAAGTAGGATATACCTTAAGCATTCCGCCACATGCGATTGCGGTGGTGACATTTTCAACGGCTGAATAGACGAACGAAAAAGGAGCGGTGCCTCATCTTATTCGAGGCGCCGCTCCTTTCTATTGATGATACTGCATGGCTTTACGCACTTACTACTTACCAAGAACTTGGTCAAGAGCTCGTTCGTTGGCTTCGTAGGCTTCTCTCATCAATTGGTTAGCCTGATCATTTACGATGGTTGGGAAGATGTCATCGTATGTTGCCAGTCCCATTCTGTACTGGTCTCTTGCAGGCCCGATAATATCCCATACTTCAGGGATGCCTGGTGTGCTCCGAGCAGGTTCTACCATACCGTTTGGCAGAGTTTCATAGACATGTCTCATGCCTGATGGGACAGCTTCGTTTGCAAAATAGAGTTCCCAAACTTCGTCATCTTCGATGGTGGGCAAGCTGTAAGGCATGGGCTTTTCTACCTGCATACGAGTCTTCCATGCATCCACATCGTAGGTCATCCAGCGTACAAAGGCAAATGCTTCATCTGGATACTTGGTTGTGGACGAAATTCCCATGGAGTCAACAATCAATGGTGTTACTTGTCTAGCTGGCCCCGCTGGATAGGGGATGATATCCCAGTTAAAGGTGAAGTTCTGATGCTGCCAGTTAAACGACCAGCTCCAGTTCATGTGCATCGCGGCTTTGCTTTGGTCAAATGGTGTTACGTTTCCGTAAGCCTCGCGGAATGCATCGTGGTTCCATGGGTCAGGGCGGCTGCCATCTGCCAAGCCAATGCTTACAGCAGCATTGTTCCGCTCAAAGTCGGTTACCCATTTGAAAGCTTCTGCTACCTCTGGATCATCAAAGAGGAAGTGGCTTCCGTCGAGGGCTAGGCCGTCCCAGGTGACCTTCTCGGAAAACGCTGGTGGGAAGTGAGCCCAGAAGATCCATGGGTCTTCCATACCGTAGTAGTTTTCTGATGGGCGATTTAAGCGCTGGCAGAAAGCGTACAGGTCATCTGTCGTCCAGTCTGGAGAGGGCAGACGCAAGCCCATTTGGTGAATCAGGTCGAGGTTTGCGACCAAAAAGCCAGCCTGCAGCTGGAATGGAAGAGAGAAGTAGCGGCCGCGGACATAACCAGGCTCGAGTGTATTACCGAAAAACATGTCCGGATCAAAGGTCGGATCTGCTTCAAGGAATGGTGTCAGATCGCCGAGCCAACCATTGCGGACGTACAACAGATTGTTGTTTACCCAGAGAATGTCAGGCAGGTTACCAGCAGCTGCCCAGGTCATCATCTGTGAATCGTATTCGCCTTGAGGAATAAACTCGTAGGTAACGTGAATATGTGGATACCTCTCCATGAACGCATCGATACGGACCTGCTGATCCTGGGTATCATCGCCGTCATAAGCCCAGCCAACATAACGCAAATGAATAATCTCATCTTCGGCCATGACTGCACTTGAGACTACCAGAAGCAGTGCTATGACCACAGAGAGTAACAAAGACTTCTTTTTCATTTGATCACTCCTCTGCTTTTTTTAGACACCTTGAATAGTTGAGGTGTGCCCACCAAACGACAACATGTAAATACCTCAGCGTTTGCCTGCTCACCCACCACCTTCCGACGAGTAATTTCAAGACTTAAAAAAACATCTGATTTAGTATTCGCTATTTAGGGCAAAACTCCTCTGTTTATATTGGAAAAAGATGATCAAAATTTACAAACGGTTAAGTGCCTCATTACAGCCCAGAGCCGAATACGCGGAAATCTACGACACTAGCTTTTCTCGGTGGAAAACCTGGTTGAGCAGCGGTTACGGTAAGGCGGAAATACCTTGCTTTTACTTGGTTTTGGTCGATATACGCGTAGTACGGTACTCGATCATTAAAGAAATCTGTGCGCTCAGCGTACTTTTCCCACGTATCTCCATCAGCTGAATACTCCAGGATGTACTGATAGAAATGCAGTGCGCTTTCGAAGACAACCTCGGTTCTGGTTATGTCATAAACGGCGCCCAAATCGAGCAGCAGCCATTGGGGCATAGAGGCATCGTTTGCTCGCCATTTTGTCACGAGGTGGCCATCGACGGCTTTAGCGGCACTGAATTCATCGCTTTCCTCGGATGAGGCGGTAACAGGCTTGTTCAGTGATAGGAGTTCGTCATGGAAGTCCTTGTTGATGATCGGCCCATCGGCCTGCCAGGTGAAGCTTGGCCCCTGAAAATCTCGGACCGTTGGCCAACCATCGCGCCATTCGATCTTGTCTATCAGCATTACACGGTGGAGATCCATATTATCTCGATCATATGCGTGATAGACTATCCAATCTTGTCCTGCATCATCTTGAATGATGGCGTTGTGCCCTGGTGCGGTGAATTTTTCATTATGCCTCATAATCGGGTTATGCGGATACTTCTCGAACGGGCCCCAAGGAGAAGTAGCGCGGGCTACCATTACAGCGTAGCGGTCGGGGTAGAACGAATCACCGCTGTAAAACATGTAGTAATAGTCACCCCGCTTGATGACCCACGGTCCCTCAACTAAACCTTCGTGCGGTGGCTGAGGAGGGAGATCAGCGTCCACTATTACAGGCCCTCCTTGCGGGAGCAGGACCGGTTTTGGCTCGCCAATCAATGAGCGGCCATCAGCGGACATTTCTTGCACAAGCAGTGGTTGGCTGGCTGATCCCCAATACATGTATCGTTTTCCGTCATCATCGGTAAACACCATTGGGTCAATGTTCCTAAACCCTGGCCCAACTACAAGTGGTTCATCGTCTGATTGGTATGGCCCCGCAGGATGATCAGCCCAGGCAACACCGATACCATGAGGCCCATCGGTTGCACGCCCCCCACGGGCAACAGCCGAGTAATACACGAAAAATTTGCCATCGTGATAGACCAGGTCTGGCGCCCAAAGATGGGGTTCGGATTGATGTACCCATGCGGGTAGTGCATCGGGAAACACCATTCCTACGAGTTCCCAGTTGACTAGGTCAGGAGAGCGTAGAATGGGCAGGCGCTGCCACTGGCCGTGGTGGAAGCCGTTAGTGGTAATGGCGTAGAAGTAGTCTTCGTGCTTGATGATAGTCGGATCGGGTGCATCATAAGGAAATACCGGATTAATGTACGGTACTTTCACCTGTGCTGCACCGGGCTCAATCGGAACCGAGTCGGCGGGCAGGGAGGCTTGAATTCTAAAGTCTTCTGGATCCAGTTCTTCGATGGAGAAAAACTGAAATCGTGCTTCGACTTCTCTGCCGCTGCCGGGACTGATAGCAAACAGCCCTACAAGTGGGTTCTGTAGTGTGGCGTACACTGATGAGCCAATCTGTTCCCATTGTTCGCCATCAGAACTGTATAAGAATGTGTAGGTTCGGTTCACTTTTCGGATCCGAAGGTAGACACTGTCACCAGCAGGATTGGGCTGCAGCTGGCTGCTGAAAATGGCATTAGCTTCTATTGCGGCTTCAAAACGTTGTTCACCAGCCCAGAGCGACGTCAAGCGAAGGTAGTCGTCGGGGCCATCCCAGACAATAAGCCCAGCTTGCTCAAAGTCTTGCCTAGGTGAGAACTCAAGGTAAGTGGTTATTTGGTAGTCCTCATAGGGCACATCGCGCAAGAAGAAGTTGCGTGGGTTATTGTTCTTTTGGTGGATATCACTGTTTTGCGTCAAGATCGTAAGGAAACCAGGGTTGCTCGTCAGCGACCACTTGTCATCGCGGCGCTGAAATGTGCCAGGCCCTATTGTCCAATGCTCGGCGAGAGTTGGACTATCAAAGACTTCAACAATCGTTTCTGCAGATACGGAACCAGTAAGAACGAGACAAATCGACAGCACAGTAATAAGAGGTAACCAGACTTCACTCATCAGCATCATTCCCTCCCAGCTCATAGTAGCAATCAATAAGTCTTTTCTTACCCTATAACAAAAATCCTCTTTTCTTAAGCGGGAAAAATATCTCAATAGTAAACCACATCATTGCACTATATTTACAAAATCGGCAGGAAAAACTGAAAGAGGGGCGAAGTACAGCTCTAAGACTTTTCTTTAGTCTTAAGAGTTGCGGGAAGGGGTTAGCGATGGAGCCTGTAACTGGGAGTTCACAACTATCAAAACTGATAAACCGGTCTCTCATACTGCATCAAATCAAACAGCACAAAGCAATTTCCCGCACAGAGCTGGCACGGGTAACGGGCTTGACATCAGGTACAGTATCAAATATCACCGGCGAGCTTCTGCAAGAGGGCGTAATAGTTACTCAGGGGACTACGGATTCGACAGGGGGGCGCCCTCAAGTATTGCTCGCGATCAACACTAAGTCCCACCACGTTATGGGGGTCAACATTGGTGGGACCAAAATTATCACAGTGCGCACCAATCTCAATGGCGATATTCTTCAAAGGGTTGACGAGCGCTTTGACGCCCGTTTGCCGGTTGATCAGCAGCTGCAGCTGATTATCGATACCATCGAAGCAGCCATTCCTGATGACAAGGTGCGCAAGAAAATCATTGGGGTAGGGGTCGGTATTCCGGGACTACTGGACAGCGCTTCTGGAATCTCCAAGTTTTCTCCAAACTTAGGCTGGCTCGAACTACCGATCAAGAAAATCCTCCAGGACAAGCTCGGACTGCCAGTTTTCATCGACAACTCGGTCCGTCTCGGGGCCCTGGGTGAGAAGTGGTATGGAGCCGGCAACCTGAAAAAAGATGTGATTGCCTTGTACGTTGGCACGGGTGTGGGTGCAGGGATTATCATCAATGGAGACATTTTCTACGGTTCGCAGGAAGCGGCTGGCGAAATCGGGCATATCGTTGTGGCTGATGATGGTGATTTATGCGGCTGCGGGAAGCGCGGCTGCTTAGAAGCCATGGCATCGGGCCCAGCAATTGTGAGACATGCCCGCAGGCTCATTAATAGTGGGCGAGAATCAAGCTTACGTGAGCTAATAGACCGCGGTGAAGAGCTCACAGGTGAATTAGTCCATCAGGCAGCGCAAGCAGGGGATCCGGTCGGTGTAGAGGTTATGGAAAAGGTTGGCTACTACATCGGTGTTGGGATGTCCATATTGATTAACCTGTTCAATCCCGAACTTCTGGTTTTCAATGGGGGAGTCAGCAATAGCTGGGATGTGACGGGCCCTGTGATTCTCAAAACAGTAGAGAGTCGAGCGATGCCTGGTCAAGCACAAGCTGCACGCATAGTTCAATCGAGGCTTGGCGATGCGGCAGGGCCTTTGGGTGCGAGTTCGTTGATTATTGAGAAGTTCTTTTCAAACCCAAGTGTCCTCGGCATTTAGGGGTGGTTAGATGTATAAGAATCCTGTGCTGAATGTACCGGGCCGGGATCACGGCGATCCTTCCATACTAAGATACGGCGGCCTCTATTACTTGTACCATACAGCCTTTGATGCGGTCCCCGTATATATTTCAAAGGATTTAGTTAACTGGCAGTATCATGGGATTGCACTTGAGGCCAGCAAGAATGCGGAACATTGGGCAGCCGTCCAGTTATGGGCTCCTGAAGTCATATACGCGGATGGCAGGTTTTACATGTACGTTACCGGTACCAAGAAGGTCGATGGACAAGGTGACGATCACAGCCGCCGCATCGGCGTGGCGGTGGCTGACAGCCCCACTGGGCCGTTCATTTTGGCTGATGAACCTCTCACAGATGAGTGGTCCATTGATGCCCACCCGTTTCAGGATAGTGACGGTACTTGGTACATGTTCTACAATGTCAGAAACGAGTACACTAGAGGGCCAAATGATGTAATCGGCTGCGGTAATGTGGTTGACAGAATGATCACTCTTGAGAAGCTCGAAGGCCGCCCAAGCCTAGTGTGTAAGCCCGAGTATGACTATGAGGGTACTCATGAAGGCGATTGGTATTGGAATGAAGGCCCCTTTACCATAAAGATAATGGGAAAATATTACCAGATGTATAGTGGGGGTTGCTTTTTCCAGTCCACGTATCATGTGGCATATGCAGTTTCTGATGTGTGCAGAGGCCCACATGGGATGAAGGACCAGAGCTATGCAAAATGGCCTAATGGTAGGAGTGTACCAATTCTGCAAAGCACAGAAAAGGTGTGGGGCCCCGGCCACCATGTTGTCACTCAGGGCCCTAATGGAGTTGACTTATATGTGGTGTACCATGGCCATGTAGGTAATGAGCAGCCTAGAAAAGCCTTCATTGATCCTCTGTACTGGCATGATGACACCATCTATATCGCAGGCCCGACTATAGATGAACAGCCTGGGCCATACCTACCATCCATATTTAAGCAAGAATGGCACATCACAGAAGAATCCTTTCTCCCACTTGACTTAACCGATTATGTGTGGGAATTATGGACTGGCCTCAAATCTGGCCTCTGTTTCTATTTAGCGTATGGAGATGACTCCAACTACCTGGCTCTTAAGGTACATGGATGCGGCCTCTCAATCATATCCGTCGTTGATGGAGAACCCAATCGTCACGCTTTGGACATCGCGAATTCGCTGCCTAACCATATTCAGTGCTTACGCACCATCAAAAATGGTGCCAGAATTGACCTTTATCTAAACGGTCGGCGGATCTGGAACGGAACATGGTCCGTACGTCCTTCCCGTGTAGGTGCTTCATCTGAGCAGTCACACATTTTGAGGGGAGTCCTTCTTACCAATTTCTTTGCTGATAGTTTTGCCAAGTCTATCGCCGGTAAGGAGAGCAGCAGTTTAATAACCCACACGTTGAAGGACACACTCGAACCGTGGGAGACGCTAGAAGGCAGGTATAAAGTGGAAGACAAAGGAATTAGAGGGTTGGCTGCACACAATGAAATAAGAAGAGTCTTCTCAGCGGATGACTTTCGCTTCAGTGTGGACATTACGCAAGAAGACTGGGCAGCTGTTGAGCTTGCTTCTGATATCAGGGCAGAGATCAACTTCGCTTCTGGGAAGTTGTTTCTGAATGGTATACCTTGTTCAGTTCAAGAGCTCAAGGACAGATCCTGGGTTAACGTAGTAATTGAGCGAGTTGGGACCAGTTTGCGGTTCTACTACAATGGAGCTCAGGTTGTCAATCTGGACGCGTGCGAGAACGAAAAGGTGCGCGAAATTAGGATTTCTAGCGGCATGGGAACCAAGATAAATAACATCACTATAATTGAAATAGTAAATGGAGAGGATGAAGTTTAGTGGTGCTGCGTTCAGAGTATCCCCGCCCTCAGTTTGCACGGGAGAAATGGATCACTCTTAATGGGGAATGGGGCTTCGCTTTCGACGGCGATAATCGAGGCTTACTCGAAGAGTGGTACAAACAAGAGATTAACGAGCATAAGATTATCGTCCCCTTCGCATACCAATCAAGCTTGAGCGGTATTCATACTACTGAGATACATCCGGTCGTGTGGTATCAGAGAGAATTTGCCGTGCCAGAGGATTGGGAGGGCGAGCGTGTTACGATTAACTTCAACGCCGTGGACTACTACTCCATGGTGTGGGTTAACGGCAAGTTCGTTGGCAGCAATAAGGGCGGCTATGTTGGTTTCAAATTTGATATTACTGACTACCTTGTAGCTGGTACTAACAGGGTCACAATTAGGGTTGAAGACTATCCAAGCCCCAAGCAGCCCAGGGGCAAACAGACCGCTCGCAAAGAAGGTTGGGCATGCTGGTACACACCAGTGACAGGTATTTGGCAGTCAGTATGGCTTGAGGCGGTAGGCAAGACGAGTCTGGATCATGTGAAACTTGAGCCAGATATTGACACTAATACTGTGAATGTGCGCTACTGGCTGAATGGCGTAAACTCCCCGGTCGTAATTGAGTGCCGGGTTACAAAGGATGGTAAAGACATCACAACCACACGGGTCGATGTACCGCTGCGGTTTACTAATCACGGTCACGTAATTCCTCGTGACGAGGGCGACTTCGTAATTTCCATTCCTGATGCACAGTGGTGGACTCCTGAAGAGCCTCATCTTTACGACTTGGAGCTCAGGATTATTCACGAGGGAGCGGTCGTGGACCAGGTAAGGACCTATGTGGGGATGCGGAAGTTCAGCGCCAAGGATGGTAAGGTGTATCTGAACAACCGGCCGATTTATCTCCGCATGGTCTTAGACCAGGGCTATTGGCCGGAGGGTATCTATACTCCCAAGGATGTAGATGAGATCAAATATGACGTGGAAATGACCAAGAAGTTTGGTTTCAATGGTGCCCGTAAGCATCAGAAAATCGAGGACCCGTATTACTACTACTTCTGTGACAAGCTTGGGCTCATCACCTGGTGTGAAATGGCGGCTTGTTACGAATACGATGAAGAGGTTTCTTTGAACATAACTGATGAATGGCAGAGACTGGTGCAGGAGCACTATAACTACACCTCGATCATGGCTTGGGTGCCTGTTAACGAGTCATGGGGTGTGGACCAGCTTACGCGTGGAAGCAAGGATCCTCGCTTGGTCAACCACATGAATACGCTCTATTATCTGACAAAATCCATTGATTCTACTAGATTCGTAGTCGGAAATGACGGTTGGCAGCAGGCACTTACTGATCTAATTGCTATTCATGATTACAGTCAGGAGGCCGCTGAGATTAAGCGCCGTTACGAAGCGTTCAAGCAGGATCGCCATGCTGGTGTCTTTAACCACGGGCTGCCAATTCTCTTGGAAGGATATGAATACAAGGGCCAGCCCATCTTGTTCACTGAATTTGGCGGTGTCAAGGTAAAAGAGCAGCAGGCAGAGGGCTGGGGCTACGGGCAGGAGGCAGAAAACTATGAAGAGATGATTGCCCGGATCGATGCCCTTGTAAACGTGCTTGAGGCTGAGCCAGAAATCGTAGGTTACTGTTACACCCAGCTCACCGACGTTGAGCAGGAAGTCAATGGTTTAATGACCTACGACCGCAGGCTTAAGGTGGAACCAGAAGCCTTAGCAAGAATCTTCGGCAGGAAGAGATAACCACTAATGAAACATAAAGAGCTTTGCCCCGCTTGGGAGCAAAGCTCTTTGTACATTTGTGCCTAAGTTATCAGGGGAATAGATCTAAACCGATGTTGATCCCGATTCTAAATGAAGGCTTAAACGCATTGGTCGTGGGGAAGATGGCATCCATGACTGCTTCGATGGGAATCGCCACTCTGTTACCAGGTCGGTATTGGGTTCCCATAGTAAACCGGAACAAGAATCCCTGCTCCTTGGAGATGTCGTCAAAGGGAGTTAGATAACCCACACCGGTCCCGATGAAACCACTGGCAGACCGCTGCACACCGCTAAAGGCAAACAGCAGTTCTCTGGTTGGATCGAAGTCCACATCGATGGTAACTAGCCCATTTGTGAGCAGCGAGCTGAAGAATGAACTGACGAATCCCAGAGGGTTGCTGGTATCAGCTGCTGGAACTTTTTGCTCAATATTGCGCTGCTCAAAAGCCGGGGTAAGCCGGAGCCCAAGACGAATCGGACGCCCCTGGATTCCCTCTCGCTGCGTAACTAGGGTTCCAAGACGCACTCCTAGAGCAGGGGGAATCACCGTGACTGTCATGGTAGCCGGAGAACCAGACCGGGCGCTGCGGCCGATTGCCCGCACGGTAATAGTGGCAGTTCCCGGTTGAAGCGCTCTAATGACGCCATCTGCCGTTACTTCGACCTTTGATTCGTCACTGGTGAAATAAAGAAATTGTGGATCAGATACTGGGCGCCCATTTGAGTCCAGCGCATAGGCTGTTAGCTGATAGGTAGAACCAAGGTTCATCCGCAGCTGGCTGGGAACCGTGAAGACCTGTTCGATGGCAGGCACAATCACCTGAACATCAGATGGGAAGAGCTCAGTCAGTAGTTTGTCAATCAAAGTGGGCGCATCTGCGATGCGGCTTGTGTTGGCCATAGAAGAACCAACTAGAGCAGTCTGCCCATCCAGAGAGACAAAGCGCTGTACGCCTACCACTGCGGTATTCTGCAGCAGTGTGATCGAACCAGTGATTACTTGATCGGCCATCCCTGCTTTGAGAAGTGCTTCTGCCCTTTCATAAGCCGAAGCAGTCTTATCGTAGGGTAGTTCCCCGAAACGGTTGACGAGAGTGACGTTGTCAACAACTTCAAACTCACCGAACTGAACAAGACGCGCGGCGATTCCTTGAGCCATGACACGCGAAAGATTAATCACATCGGCCTGTGCTATTTCTGTTGACTCGATGTATTCTCCCTTTTCATTGAGGGCCAAGAAATCAAGTACAACCGCCCGCTCTATTTCCTGCGCCGCAGCCAAACCGGTGAGAGAAAAGACTACGGCGAAGCACAAGAACAGGTAAGTCCATCTGCGCATGTTATAGGTCCTTTCATTATTTGATGTAAATCTTATTCTCCATCTCATTTATAGGTCCTTCGTAAGTGAAAAAGGAGAAAAGTGGGCAGTTGGCATACTTTACCGATATGCACATTAACTGAGAGGAGTCAGATCGTATGCATCGGCAGGCAGTTCTTTTCCCAGATGTGGTTTTTAGGTTTGCGGCAACCGACGAAAAGACTATTGCGCTCACTTTTGATGATGGCCCTGATCCCATTACCCCACAGCTTTTGGACATTCTCGCTGACGAAACAGTACCAGCTACATTCTATGTTCTTGGCTCTAATGTGAATCAGTTTCCTGATATCGCCAGGCGCATTGTGGCTGATGGGCACGAGATCGCTAACCATTCATGGTCTCACGCTGATTTTATCGGCCTAACAGATGAAGAGATCCTCAAGAATGAGCTCTTGCCGACATCTCAGCTCACCTTTGACGTTACAGGGGTTTACCCGAAGACGATGCGGCCTCCCTACGGAAATCTGCGTGATGAGACAATTCCCTTTTTAGACGAGGAGGGATGGAAGATCATCGGCTGGTCTGTCGATACTGCTGATTGGGACCGTACACGGAATAGCCCTGAGGAGATCATTTCAAGAGCACTAAATGACAGGCATCCTGGAGCGATAGTCCTAATGCACAGTGGGTATGTGATGCAGAACACTGTTCTAGCACTCCCGGAGATCATTCGTGGGCTAAAGGCTGAGGGTTACCGCTTCGCCCGAGTGAGTGAACTGTTGGGATTATAGCTTTCTTAGGAGTGATAAGCTTTGGATAAGCTGAGGCTGCAGGCAGGGGATAAAATAGGGCTCATTGTCTGCGGATAGGTGGTTTTTACGAGTTCTAACAAAGGGGAGCGTTTCATATGAGCAAGATAAGTCGTGAACAGGTACAAGAATGGTTTGCAGCACCGGAGACTGTTTCCTACTATACAAAGGCCGTTGACGAGATCGGCTTGTGGAATTCGGAACGGGCTTTCTTTACTAAGTACCTACCAAAGCAGGGACGGATCCTAGACCTCGGCTGTGGTGCAGGCAGAACCACCTTCGGGCTGCATCGATTAGGATACACCGATCTGGTGGGGGTAGACATTTCACCAGGAATGGTTGAAGCAGCGCAGGGTCATGCCAGACGCCTTGGTTTGAGTATTCCATTTGTTGTGGGTGATGCCTGCAGCCTGCCTTTTGACGAGAATGAATTTGATGGTGCCTTGTTTTCTTTCAACGGTTTGATGCAGATTCCGCGTCGTGAAAACCGGGTAAAGGCGTTCTCAGAAATATGGCGGGTTCTCAAGCCAGGTGCCTTTTTTGTCTTCACTACCCATGATAGAGAGAGCCAGCCGGAGTTTTTCCCATATTGGGAGCAGGAAACCGCATTGTGGGAAGCTGGGGAGCAGGACCCGAGGCTGCACGAATTTGGGGATCGCTTGGTTAAGGAGGGTAATCGGGTTATTTTCATTCATATCCCCACTCGGGCAGAGGTCTTGTCTTGTCTCGAGGAGGCAGGGCTCAAATATGTGGAGGACGCTTGGCGCCCTGATATTTCTGAAGATGATCCGCAGGTGGTGAGATACTTTTCCGGAAGCTGCCGCTTCTGGGCAGTACAGAAATAGCTGAAATGGGGTAGCTAGAATGGAGCAATCAGTCGAACATATTCTGCAAAAGGTGATGGAGGCTGTTCAAGGCGTTCCCGGTGTTGTCGGAGTTGTTTTGGGTGGATCGAGAGCTCGGGGAACGCATAAACCTGATTCAGATGTCGACATCGGCATTTACTATGATGAACGCGCTGGTTTTAGTGTAGAGCATTTGAGTGAGGCCGCGGCAAGACTTGATGATGACGGCCGTAAGAATCTAATAACTCCCCTCGGAGGATGGGGCCCCTGGGTGAATGCGGGTGGCTGGTTGGTGGTGAAAGGATACCACGTAGATCTCATTCTACGGGATCTCAATCGAGTAGCAGAAGAAATCCAAGCGTGCTCTGAGGGGCGGGTGACGATCAACTACCAAACTGGACATCCTCATGGATACCTCAATGCCATGTACATGGGCGAAGTAGCGATTTGCCAGATTCTTCACGATCCTATGGGCCGCATTGCTGCGCTTAAGGCCAAGACTAGGCCATACCCAGAAACGCTAAAGGCAGCTATGGTGGGCTACTTCTTGTTTGAAGCTGAGTTTTCATGTATGTTCGTTCAGAAGAGCATCGACCAAGATGATCTTCCTTATCTGTGTGGCCATTTCTTTAGATCCACATCCTGTCTGAATCAGGTGATATTCGCCCTGAATGAGGAGTACTGCCTTAATGAGAAAAGAGCCGTGGATATAATTGAGACTTTCTCGAACAAGCCGGCCACTTACAAAGCACGTCTTGATCAGGCTTTTTCGCTGCTGTCATCTGACCCTGACAAGAGCCGAAAGGCAGCAGAGATACTCTATGAACTAATTGAGGAGACCAAGACTTTAGTCTCGCCACCTCACCGTTGAGGTGGTTATTTACTAACAAAATCGTTGACTAGGCAACTTTCTTTCGATATAGTCGTGATAGTTGTATCTTGAGGTGTGTATTGTATGCTGCTGATTAGGAACGTTTGGTTATGTATGAAAGGAATACTGCGCGCCGCTCGTCAGATCATCGCGCGCGAGTTAGAGCCGCTGAATCTTTCCACCGCAGAAGGGGATCTACTCTTTCTTCTTTTGACAGGCAGTAATGGGCTGCGGCAAGAAGAAATAGCGGAACAGCTGGATGTGGGGAAGGCAGCCGTCTCGCGAGCAGTTGATTCTCTAGAGACAAAAGGGTATGTTAGGCGGGAGCGGCATCCCGAGGATCGACGCGCCTACAGTATCTGCTTAACAGAACAGGCCTATGCCGTGCAGAAAGAAATCATAGGCATATATGAGCGTCTGTATCAGCGGGTAAGTATGGGTATTCCTGACGAGGAACTTGAGCGAGTGGAGCAGCTCCTCGACAAAGTGGCAGTGAACCTACAGAGTTGGAGGAATAATTGATGTACCATGAGTTTGTCAGGGGATTCAGCCTGTTAATTGGATATTTTGCTGTCTGTGTTGCACTGGTTTTTGTGCTGCGCAAGTTTGTCACTCTGCCCAAGGAAGTGGCTCGCAAGTCGCTGCACATGATTCTGCTGGGTTCAGTTTTCATTTGGGTCTATGGGTTTAACACATGGTGGGTCGCAGCCCTCGCGGCATTGGTGTTCATGGCTTTAGTCTTCCCGATTCTAGCAGTTGCAGAGAAGTGGTCAAAGTATGCAGAGATGCTCGTTGAGCGGAAACCGGGTGAAATCAAGGGCAGTTTGATTGCTGTATGCCTCACGTTTGCTCTTTTGATTTTCATCTGTTGGGGTGCACTTGGCCAGAGGTACTTGGTGATTGCAGCTGTCTTGGGCTGGGGATTGGGTGATGCTGCAGCTGCCTTGGTTGGCAAGCGTTTTGGAAAACACATTATAGAAGGGCCATTCGTAGAAGGGCGCAAGAGTCTTGAGGGAACCCTTGCGATGTTTGCTGTATCGTTCACGGCAGTATTGTTGGTTCTTGTGATTCATGGTGTTCTGCCTTGGTATGCATATGTACCCACAGCTGGATTGACCGCTCTTGTATGCGCTTTAGTTGAACTGTATACGAGAAACGGTATGGATACAGTAACCTGCCCATTGGCGGCAATCAGTGTGCTTATTCCCTTACTCTGTCTGTGGGGAGCGTGATAGAGTGAAGGCGAAGTCCGGTGAGCGCACTCTCCTTGCCTCTGTGTTATTGAGCTCTCCAGGCCCAATTATCTTAGGGGCAGCTTTATTTGCGGGCCGATCGGCGACACAGCTCGCCGACTTTGTCAGACGTACCGCTGAGCTGGTGGCCATGGTGGTATCATTGGTAATATACCGCAGTGTACACGGCGGCGAGCTAGACGTGGTACGTCAAGAACGGTTAGAGCGGGCAGCCGCGCTTGCGGTTGGGGCTGCAATGTGCCTCTCGGGTGCAGTCATGGTCGTTCTCGCTCTCTTTTCTTCGAGTCAGGTACAGGGAAATGTGGTTCCTGGTCTAATTATTGCAATACTAGGCGTATGTACTAATTCGTGGTTCTGGCTGCGTTACCGTAAGCTATCTCGCGTGACACAAGATGTAATCCTATCTGCCCAAAGCAGGCTTTACGCAGCGAAATCGTTGGTTGATGCCTGTGTTACCATTGCACTCGCTTTTGTAGTTATTGCTCCTAATACGCCAGCCGCGAGTCTAATAGACTCAGCGGGTTCAGCCGTTGTAGCGGTTTATCTTGTTGCGGCCGGAGTTTCCACAATCCGGGACAAACAGATGGGAGGGGTATCATGAATACTACTTTGCTGTTCAACGACGGTTGGGAATTTGCCAAGAGCGGCCTAGAAACTGCGGATTGGCGGGGACTTGAGTTTTCGCCGGTTGATCTACCTCATGATTGGCTGATCTATGACACTCTCAACTTGTATGAAAACAGCATCGGGTGGTACCGCAGGATCTACGAGCATACAGGGCCGCATAGAGTATTCCTTAATTTTGATGGAGTCTATATGGACTCTACCCTGTATGTGAACGGTAAAGCGGTAGGAGAATGGAAGTACGGTTATACAGCTTTCGAACATGAACTAACCGAAGCTCTTCAGGAAGGCCCCAATGAAATAGTGATGAAAGTGGTCCACCAAAGCCCGAACAGCCGCTGGTATTCTGGTGCAGGAATCTACCGCAATGTTTGGCTGAAGCTGCGGGGGCCTAATTTTATACCGACAGACGGTGTTTATGTGACGATCCGCCCTGATGGCGGTGCTTGGGCTGTTGATGTAGATACAGAAGTCTCGCACACAGATCCGGTTGAGGTGCGCCATACCATTACTGATAGAAATGGCAGTGTAGTCGCCCAAGCAGCTCGGGTGGCGTCAGGAAGAGGCTTTAGCGTTGATCACCAGGTTATGCGTGTTGTATCACCAAGCCTTTGGAGCCCTGATCAGCCTGTACTTTACAGCCTGACGACGGAGCTGTATGTTTTGGGGCAGGATACACCAGTTAAGGTTGACTCATATACCCAGAATATTGGTTTTCGCACCATTGTAATGGACCCACAGGAGGGTTTGTTTCTAAATGGCAAGCGTGTCAAGCTGAATGGTGTCTGTGAGCACCATGACCTAGGTGCATTGGGAGCAGCGTTTAATAAAGCTGCGCTGCGCAGGCGATTTAGTATTCTCAAGGAGATGGGAGTCAACGCCATTCGTACCGCACACAATCCACCTGCACGAGAATTCATGGATTTAGCTGATGAAATGGGCTTCTTGGTGGTCTCCGAGGCCTTTGACATGTGGGAACTGCCCAAGACCAAATATGACTACGCTCGCTTTTTCAACGAGTGGGCTGAAAGAGACGTGCGCAGTTGGGTGCGGCGGGATCGCAATCATCCCTCCCTCTTGATGTGGAGTATTGGAAATGAGATCTACGATACCCATGCAGGCCCTCGTGGGCAGGAAATAACACGTATGCTCCGCGACTTGGTCCGCGATCACGACCCCCGCAGCAATGCGCCCGTCACCATTGGGTCAAACTATATGCCTTGGGAAGGGGCACAGAAGTGTGCCGATATCCTGAAAGTTGCGGGTTATAATTACGGCGAGAAGTACTACCACGAACATAGAGAGAAGTTCCCTGATTGGATCATGTATGGCAGTGAAACCGGGTCGGTAACGCAGAGCCGCGGGATATATCACTTCCCGCATGCTAAGGCAATCCTTTCAGACGATGATGAGCAGTGCTCGGCTTTGGGCAACAGCAACACGAGCTGGGGAGCGAAATCGCCCGAAGACGCCATCATTAACCATAGGCCCGATTTCATTCTCGGGCAGTTTATCTGGACTGGTTTCGATTATATCGGCGAACCGACACCTTATCATACAAAGAACTCCTACTTTGGCCAGGTTGATACAGCAACCTTCCCCAAAGATCCTTACTATATCTATCAATCGGCCTGGACTAATTATAGGGAAAAACCCATGGTACATATATTCCCCTATTGGGACTTCAATCCGGGCCAGGTTATTGATGTCCGGGTCTGTTCTAACGCGCCACTGGTAGAGCTGCGTCTTAACGACCGCCTGATCGGGACGCACCACTTTGACCATGTGGCTGGCGATAATATCGTGCCAACGTGGAGGGTTCCCTACGAGCCCGGTGTGTTAGAAGCGGTTGCATATGATGAGGACGGCAGGGTAATCGCGAACTGCGTAGGCAGGACCTTCGGTGATCCTGTCAGACTCGTCTTGACCCCTGATAAACACACTTTAACCGCTGATGGACAGGATCTGATTTTCGTGGAAATCAGCGCGGTCGATCGCGATGGCATTCCTGTAGAAAACGCCTCCAACAGAGTAAAGGTGACGGTAACTGGAGCAGGCAGGTTGATCGGATTAGATAACGGTGACAGCACTGATTATGACCAATATAAGGGCCTCAGCCGCAGGCTGTTCAGCGGAAAGCTGATGGCTGTAGTCGCTGCCAAACTCGAACCTGGCCCGATTAGTGTAGAAGTTTCTTCGCCAGGCTTGGAAACTCAGGTCCTCCGGCTCGAAGCGGCCCCCACTGCAGAATCAGTACAGGGATTAACAGCACTTACGGAAAACACAGAAACTGCCATCATCAATGGTGCCGCTGATGAGCTTCCGGTGCGCAAGATAGAACTACACTGCCAGGGCAATCGCGTTCTAACTAACGAAAACCCAGAAGCGGTTATCACGGCTAAGATCTACCCAGAGGGTGCCAGCTATCAAGCGGTGGAATGGAGCGTGGTGGCGGATGGTGGTATTCCCACAAATTTGGCCGAGATCGAATCTGACGGCCACGTCGCTAGAGTAAGGGCTCTGGGTGATGGCGATTTTCGAGTGCGATGTGTTACTAGAAACGGCACTGACAGAATTAACCTCATCTCTGAGTTGGAGTTTAGCGCTCAAGATTTAGGTGTTGCCTATAAGGACCCATACACCTTTGTGTCCGGCGGACTGTATGATTACAGCAAGGGTGACATTGGCCCAGGCAATGAGCGGGGAGTGTCCACAGCCCGTGATGGTGAATCACATGTGGGGTTCCGCAATATTGACTTCGGCCCCTACGGTTCAGATACGATTACCATCCCGATCTTTGCGCTCAATGATGAGGCTTATCGAATTCAGATTTGGGAAGGTATGCCCGGCGAAGCAGGCAGCGAGCTTGTGGGTGATGTGATCTACCAGAAGCCATCGATCTGGAATGTATACCAAGCCGAAACCTATAAGCTTAACAAGCGGCTGAAGGGTGTTACCTCGATCTGTTTTGTGCTGAATGAAAAGGTCCACATTAAGGGCTTTTCTTTTGAGCGGCAGAGTAGGGCGTTCGGCAAGAACCATGCTGTCGACTGTGATCAGATCTATGGAGACAGCTATATCATGAATGAAACCACCATAGAGAGTATCGGAAACAACGTTTCGCTTATCTTTAATGGTCTGGACTTCGGGGAAGTAGAAGGGCTAAAGCTAGTGATCTGCGGCCGGGCACCAGTACATAACACCATTCATGTACAGTTTAGCGGCAGTGATGGTGAGAGCCGCCAGATCATTGAGTTCGAAGAGTCTGATGAGTATGTGGAGCGAGAGTTTGTCTTATGCCCTGTGAAGGGCATTAAGACAGTAAGCTTCATCTTCTTGCCTGGTTCGAACTTCGACTTTGCTTGGTTTCAGTTTCAGGGAGGTAGCTTAAGTTAATGACGGTAAATTTGAGACCACCGCTGAAATGGGCGGGGGGCAAGCGCTGGCTTGTCCCTCATCTCAAACCTCTATGGCAAAAGCATTCCGACAAGAGGCTGGTGGAACCCCTCTGCGGTGGGCTGGCCGTCAGCTTGGGGCTGAGGCCTCAGCGGGCCTTATTGAATGACATTAACCCGCACTTGCTCAATTTCTATCAGTGGCTGAAGCGGGGACTGACAGTCTCAATTCCGATGCACAACGATGAGGTTCTGTACTACAGACATCGCGAGCGTTTCAATCAGTTAATCCGGGAAGGCAGCGCGCAGAGCCGCGAAGCAGCAGAATTGTTCTACTATCTAAACCGCACCGGCTACAACGGTCTATGCCGCTTTAACAAACGAGGTTTTTTTAACGTACCGTATGGGCGCTATGCCCACATCAACTATGCGGAGGATTTTCTCCAGTACAAAACGGCCTTCCAGGACTGGGAGTTTGTCTGTGGAGATTTTATGAAACTTGACCTTGATGCCAATGATTTCATCTACGCGGACCCTCCCTACGATGTGGAATTTACTCAATACTCAGCAGAAGATTTTGCATGGGAAGACCAGATCAGGTTAGCTGAATGGTTGGCCGCCCATCCCGGGCCAGTGGTTTTGTCCAATCAAGCAACCGATCGGATAGTAGAGCTTTACATATCGCTTGGTTTTAGCTTAACATTTTTAGAAGCACCGCGCCGGATATCCTGCACAGGTGACAGAACTCCGGCCCGCGAAGTTCTGGCCGTAAGAAACATAGGTCTAGTCCGATGACCCCGCCATAAGCGGGGTTTTGTAATGCACAAAATTACCAAGATGTTTATTGAAGGGATCGGCAAATCGTTTTGGAATTCATTTTAAGAGTAAAAGAATCAAATAGAACGTAAAGAAAAACTATTGACTTATGGTAAACAGTCGCATATTATATGGGTATACTACCATGGTAGTTTTCCACTAGACCGGAGGTTACATTCTATGGCATCTTTTGCACGATCACTGGCGGCGCGACGCCGCAGCGCCATTAACTATGTGCGACAACACTGGTCGCTCTACCTAATGCTGGTGCTGCCGGTCGCGTTCTTTATTATCTTCAGGTATATTCCCATGACTTACATCCAGATCGCCTTCAAGCGCTACAGTATCGTGCAGAGCGTATGGGAAATGCCGTGGGCGAGGAATAACGGGTTTGAGTACTTCATTAGGGCCTTCTCAAACCGGGATTTTCTGTATGCAGTCCGTAATACTTTCATGCTTAACTTCTTGGACCTCGTAATTGGTTTCCCGGCCCCCATTATTCTAGCTCTGCTCTTGAACGAGCTGCGTCTCAAGCGTTTTAAGCGGTTTACCCAATCTGTAGCTTATCTGCCTCATTTCTTGTCATGGATCATCATCGCCGGGCTCGCTCGGCAGCTCTTTGCCCCCACCAATGGTATGGTGAACATTGTGCTCCGTAGGATGGGTTTTGAGCCTATCCCATTCCTTAATGATCCTACTCACTGGGTGTTCACCTATGTGCTGCTTGGTGTCTGGAAGAACGTTGGTTGGAATACGATCATCTATTTGGCGGCTCTGACAAACATCAACCCAGAGCTCTATGAAGCAGCAGCAATCGATGGAGCGGGACGGTTTCAGAGAATGTGGTATATTACTCTGCCCGGCCTCAAGCCAACCATCGTTACGCTGTTAATCCTGAGTTTGGGACACATTATGAGCAGTGAGTTTGACAGGCCGATGGCGCTTGGTAACGCTCTTGTAAACAATGTATCCAATGTGCTTGCCACCTTTGTCTACACCTATGGTATTCGCGGCCTGCAGTTCTCGTTAACAACGGCCGTAGGCCTATTCCAATCGGTAATTAACGTGATCTTCCTGCTGACTGCCAATGCCCTCGCCAAGAAGTTTGGCGAGCGGGGAATTTGGTAGATCTAGGAGAGGGTAGAAAGGACATCTATCATGGTTAGATCAAAAGGCACAACAATTGGCGACGTGATCATTGTATTCATATGTCTGCTGCTGATCGCCGCTTGTCTGCTGCCCATGCTGAATATAGTCGCTCGTTCCCTCAGCTCTTCACAGGCACTAATCCGCGGTGAAGTTACAATTTGGCCTAAGGGCTGGAACATTGAGGCGTACAAACTGGTGCTGAATGACTCTAAGTACACATGGTCTCTGGCTTGGACTGCTATCCTTACAGTAATCTGTACCATTGTGTCCATGGTCATGACCACTTTGTGTGCCTACCCCTTGACTTATGACAAGCTCAAGGGCCGGAAGTTGATTAACTCCCTTATTCTGTTCACGATGTACTTTAACGCTGGTACCATTCCGCATTACTTGTTGTACAAGAAGATGGGCCTGCTGAACAATCCGCTGGTCCTCATCATTCCTAACTGCTTGAGCGTCTTCTATATGATTATCATGAGGAGCTTCTTCTACGGAATTCCAAAAAGCCTGCGTGAGTCAGCGGAGATTGACGGCGCCAGCCCCATGCGCGTGCTGTTCAGCGTTTATCTGCCATTATCTAAGCCGGTAATTGCAACACTGTCATTGTTTTACGCGGTAGGGCGCTGGAATGGGTTCTCAGATGCACTGATGTATATGAATGAACGCCGCTGGCATCCTATTCAGCTGTTCCTCTACAACATCTTGCAGAGTGTAACCAGCATTGAGGTGGTAACTCAAGAAGGGTTTATGCCTCCTGGGCTGAGCGATACACTACAGGCTGCTACTGTCGTGTTTGCTACCGTCCCGATCCTGATAGTCTATCCCTGGCTGCAGAAGTACTTTATTGCCGGTGCCACTCTAGGTGCGTTGAAAGACTGATTTGGGTTTTAAGGCACGGAAGTGTCGATAACAATAAAACATAAAAGAAAGGGTTGATTGGGTGTGAGGAAGACTCGATTTGCTGTGCTCGTGTGTCTTGCATTAGTCTTTGCACTAGCATTGGGCGCCACAGTATCCGCTGATCCGGATTTTGTGGATGGCCGGTTCAAGACCACCAGGAAGATTACGGTCGAAGTTTATGACCGGAGCAATCCTGGCGGTTCACCTCCTGAGAACAACTTCTATACAAACTGGATTAAAGAAGGGCTTCTCAGGGACCACAACATCGAAGTTGAATTCGTTCCTGTACCTCGCTGGACTGAAGTAGAAGTACTGAACAACCTCTTGGCAGCTGGTGACGCACCAGACATCTGTGTCACCTACAGCTACCCAACCATCCAGACCTATGCCAACATGGGTGGAGTATTGGACCTGGCACCATATCTTGAACAGTATAAAGAGTATCTGCCTGACTTGTGGGACTGGCTCGGTGAAGAGAACCTCTACTGGAACCAAGATCCAGTCACTGGTACCGTATGGGCTATTGAGGCACGGCTGGCTCACAACACACGTATCAATACTTTCGTGCGCGAAGACTGGCTGAAGAAGCTCGGGCTTGACGAGCCAACAACTCTTGAAGAGTTTGAGGCTATGCTCTACGCCTTCAAAGAGAATGCGGAGCTCCTCCTGGGCGCAGACGCAGACAAGATGATTCCTTACACAACTAGCTTTGACATTGGCTGGCGGAACAACTACCTACTCGCCTCCTTTGTTCCAGATGATTTCTCTGACAGAGATAGATACGTCTACGGTTTTGATGACAGACAGCTTTTGTTCCCCGGTATCAAAGAAGGCGTCCGGAAGCTGAACGAATGGTATAACGCAGGCCTGATCTGGAAAGACTTCCCGCTGTACGGTGCTGGTGATCGTACAGAGGACAACCTGATCAAGGCTGGTTACGTCGGTTCTTTCATGCACAACTGGGATTACCCATACCGTGACGGCCCGGAAGGCATCCATGCTCAGCTGCGGAATATTGCTGGCGAAGATGCAGTCTTCATCGCAATTGACCCATTCCAAAATGATGCTGGTGCCTATCGGAAGTTCTTACCTGCTCCGATCGATCGCAAGGTATTCTTCCCAGCAACTAACGACGAACCACTTGCATCGCTCCTCTATCTCAACTGGATCACCAAGTTTGAGAACCGCCGCTTCCTCCAAATTGGCGAAGAAGGCGTAACACATGAGGTGCTTGAAGACGGTGCAGTCAGGGCTCTCGCGGCGACAGGTGATAAGATTATGAACTCGCCGAACAATATCGACTACACCATCACCATCAACGGTCTTGACCTCGGCGATCCTGAGTTGAACGCACGTTCTATCGCTCTGGGCTACCCAGGTGTAGATGCACGGTTCATCACCCGGGCGTATGAGCTTACCAACAGAGATGCTCGCTATGGTCAGAACGTCAGTGTAGGCGAAATCGTAGCTGAAGAAGGCATGGGCCCTGTATTGACTGAGAAACGGGATAACCTCCTGGTGCAGGCTGTAGTAGCTAAGCCAGAAGAGTTCGACTCGGTCTGGGATCGTGGCTTCCAAGACTATCTCCGTTCCGGCGGCCAGGCTATCATTGATGAGCGGGCTGCCAAATACGACAAGTTCTACGGCGACAACTAATCAATAAAAGCCATCCTTACACGCTCAGGAGCCGCTGGAAGAATCAGCGGCTCCTGTGCTGTTTAGTGAGAATTAACGGAAAAGAAAAACAAGTTATATTGCTATTTTCTGTTAAAGGAGTAGGTCATAACGCGCAGAAGATACAAATGGAACACTTAATTGCAATTGCAATGGTCAAGAAAGAGGGAAATCAATGCTGAAGAATTTCAAGTTGTCACACAAACTGACCACCGGATTTGCTATAACGTTGATTCTCAGTACACTTGCTAGCCTTGTGGCCATTATGTACATGGGCCAGATTACGAACTCTACCGAAAGGCTCTATACTGAACCCTATGCCATACATACGGCCTCTCTACGCATCTTAGCTAAGGTAAACAACATCTCGCTTCACATGAAGGATGTATTAAAGAGTACCAATCGGGCAGAGATTACACAGTATGAGGAGTCGATCAATCTCATAGAACAAGATATTCTAGCTGACTTCGCACTTATCTATGAGAATATTAACGGTGACACAACCGTGGTTGATGAAGCACTTGCTGCTTTTAACGATTGGAAACCAATTCGAGACGAAATCTTGCGTCTGCAGAAGCTTGGTAGAATGGTTGATTCAACCATGATTCAGAGGGACGAAGGCGACCCTCAGATCGCTCTGATTGACGAGCGCCTCCAAGCACTCGTAGAACTAGCTGAGCAGCATGCAGCGGATTTCTATGCAGACGTAATGGCAAACGCTTCTGACGCCCGCCAGACAGTATTTGTCTTCTTGGGAGTAGCGTACATAGCTGCTATTGCAGCTGCGGTCTTTATAACGCGAAGTATCACAAAACCAATTGGAAATCTGGTTCAATTTACCCAGGAGATTGCTACGGGTAATCTCGCCACACCGGCCTTGGACGTTAAGGGCCGCGATGAGATCAGTTTCTTGAGCATGGGCCTAAATACGATGCGGGACGGCTTGCGTGCTCTTGCCACCTCTGTTAATGAAGCCGTTGATTCGGTGACTGTTTCTGCAGAACAGATGTCTGCAGCTACACAGGAAACAAGCGCTTCGATTGAAGAATTGGCAAGCGCTGCAAATCAGTTTGCCAATTCGGTGGACAGCCTGAGCAACGATGCTGAAGAAATGGCTACCTCTGCTAAGAGAACCCATGAGCTGGCTGGTCAGGGTGAGGCTGAGATTGCACAGACTATCCAGATGATGAATGAGATCCGTGAAGTGGTCAACGCTCTGGCTACAAGCATCGCTGAGTTAGGCCAGCAGTCCGCTGAGATTGGTAAAATTGTGGTTCTCATCACAGACATTGCTGATCAGACCAATCTCTTAGCTTTGAATGCTGCCATCGAGGCTGCTCGCGCTGGCGAGCAGGGACGCGGCTTTGCGGTGGTGGCTGATGAAGTGCGTCAGCTGGCTGAGCAATCAGCAAGAGCTGCCGGCGAGATTACGCAGCTGGTAAATCACATTCGTTCCGCAGCTCAAGATTCGATCAAGTATGCCGATGCTGGTACTGCGCTGGTTCAGGATGGTACTGAAGTGGCCACTAAGACCGGGCGCTTGTTTGGCGAGATCACAAGCATCATCGATGAGCTGGTAGAAAGAATCAGTGCTGTAGCGACGGCAAGCCAAGGCCTGGCAGCCGGTGCTGTAGAAATGGGTGCAACCACCGAAGAACAGTCGGCTTCGGCTCAGCAGATGGCTTCGTCCGCTGCACAGGTGGCCCAAGCAGCCGCACTGGTCAAACAGGAACTCGCTCGATTCAAGCTATAGAGTATTGCAGACAGCACCAATCACTAGATGGTTGGTGCTGTTTTTGTATGTAATTGGGTGAAAATAAAAACAAATCATTTTGTAAAATTAAGTTAAAGGAATAGTGGGGGCGGGAGAGAAGATATTCATCAGAATTCTTCGTATAGAGGAAAGAGGGAAAGCAATGTTCAAGCGATTTCGGTTATCACACAAACTCACTACAGGATTTGCAATTACCCTGATTATCAGCACACTAGCAAGTCTTGTAGCGATCACGTACATGAATCAGATTACCAGATCGACTGAACGATTGTATAATGAGCCCTACGCTGTCCATACTGCTGTTCTGCGCATAGCGGCTAATGTGAATGACATTTCGCTTCTCATGAAGAACATACTCAAGACGAGCAACCGGGCCTTGATTGAAGAATATGAAGGGAAGATCAATGCTCTAGAGCAGCAGGTGCTGGATGATTTTGCACTTGTCTATGAACAGTTTGACGGCGATACCGCCTTGGTTGATGAAGCTCTTGCAGCAGTGACTGATTGGAAACCAATGCGCGATGAAATTCTTCGTTTGCATAAGATGGGGCGTGTTGTGGATGCCGGCAAACTTGAGGCAGAGACAAGTGATCCGCACACAGAGGTAATCGAGGAGCGTATCGATTTGTTGGTGGAATGGGCCAGTCAAGCTGCTGCTGAGTTTTATGAAAGTGCAATGTCTCAGGCCGAACGAGCTCGGGGGGCGGTGTTTGCTGGCCTAGCTGTAGCGTATGTTGCAGCAATTCTGGCTGCAGTACTGATTGCTCGCAGCATTGCCAAGCCCGTTGGGCACCTGGTAAGCTTCACAGAGAGTATTGCCGAAGGCAACTTGGCAGTCACAACGTTGGAAGTCAAGGGCAATGATGAAATCAGTACTCTCAACCGTGGGCTGAACAAGATGCGTGAACAGCTGCGACTTATGGCCGAGTCTATCAATGCAGCTGTCGATACGGTAACAGTTTCTGCTGAGCAAATGTCAGCTGCAACCCAGGAGACTAGTGCTTCTATTGAAGAGTTAGCCAGCACTGCCAATGAGTTTGCCAGTGCGGTAGAAAACCTGAGCAGTGATGCGGAGGTAATGACTCGCTCCGCACGGCGCACCTATGAACTAGCCGGGCAGGGCGAGGCTGAGATTTCCAGAACTATCGAGATGATGAACGAGATCCGCCAAGTGGTTAATTCGCTGGCTGACAGGATCAACAAGTTGGGTCAGCAGTCTGAACAGATTGAGAGATTCGTGCTCCTCATTACGGAGATTGCCGAACAGACCAATCTCTTGGCACTGAACGCCGCCATCGAAGCCGCCCGGGCTGGTGAGCAGGGCCGCGGCTTTGCTGTGGTGGCAGATGAAGTTCGTCAGCTTGCGGAGCAGTCCGCAAGAGCAGCGGGTGAAATTACCGAGCTTGTTGCCGAGATACGTGAGTCAGCGGAGGATTCGATTCAGTATGCCGGCTCCGGGACATCACTGGTGCAGGAAGGTACTGAAATAGCAGCCAAAACAGGCCGCATGTTTGGTGAGATTACCGCAATCATTAATGAACTTGTAGAACACATCAATGCAGTTGCTTCGGCTAGCCAAGACTTAGCTGCTGGTGCCCAGGAAATGGGAGCAACCACCGAAGAGCAGTCCGCTTCGGCTCAGCAGATAGCTTCTTCGGCGGCTCAAGTGGCTCAGGCTGCGGCTGAAGTCAAGACACTGATGGCTAGGTTCAGACTGTAAGTAGGAGGAAGGTCATGACCGAGACAAAGAGCTTTTTAACTCTTCCTCGCCTGATCAGCGACGGTATGGTTATACAGCGTGAGAGGCCGGTCAAGATTTGGGGCTGGGCTGAGCCAAATAGCTCCGTCTGCGTCAAGTTCTTAGGAAGTGAATATACTACCGAGGCCGGCGCAGAAGGTTCGTGGGAGGCTGAGCTGCCTCCGCTCGGTGCAGGCGGGCCGTTTGAAATGGAGATTCGGTCAGGCGATGAGGCGGTAGTAATCAGAGACATCTTAGTAGGTGACGTCTGGCTGACGGGCGGTCAGAGCAATATGGAGCTTCCTATGTATCGGGTGGACACCATGTTCCCTGATGAGATTGCTAACAGCACTAATCCATCTATTCGGGAATTTCGAGTGCCGCAGCACTACGATTTCAAGGAGCCGCAGAGTGATATCCAGGGAGGGGTTTGGGCTTCAGCTTCTCCAGAGACAGTGCCCCATTTCTCGGCAGTCGGTTATTTCTTTGCCAAAGCTCTTTATCAGGAGTATGGTGTGCCGATCGGCCTGGTCAGCACTGCTATTGGAGGCACTCCTGTCCAAGCTTGGATGAGCCGTGAAGCGCTCGCCCCGTTCTCTACGTATTTGGAGGCAGCGGAGCAGTGTACCGTCGATGGCTATATCGAATCGGTGCAGCAGAAGGAACAGCAGGCACAGGATGAGTGGTACAGTGCACTTAACGAGGCCGATAAGGGCCTCCAGAGTTCACCCCGCTGGTACAGTCAAGCCTACTTGGGTGTGGAGTCTTGGCGTACGCTCAGCATTCCCTGTTCATGGAGTGAAATCGAAGAACTCAGCGGATTGATCGGAGCGGTATGGTTCCGCAGAACCTTCTATATACCTACGAGTCTAGCTGGCAAACCAGCGCGCCTTCTCTTGGGGACCATTGTGGACAGTGATACTGCTTATCTAAACGGGCAAGTAGTCGGAACCACAGGTTATCAGTATCCGCCGCGCAAGTATCAGGTTCCCGCTGGCCTCCTCAAGGAAGGCGAAAACGTGCTCGCAGTACGGGTGATCAGCCATAACGGCAGCGGTGCGTTCGTTAAGGAAAAGCCGTACCAGCTTGAAGTAGACGGTACGATCATTGATCTGTCTGGCGAGTGGCATTATAAAGTTGGAGCAGCTGTAGATACTCCGCTGCCTCCCATGACTTTCTTCCAATACAAGCCTGTGGGGCTGTTTAACGGTATGATCGCACCCATAGTGAAATATGCCCTCAAAGGTGTCATTTGGTATCAAGGTGAATCAAACACCGGGTTCCCTGATGATTACTGTGAGCTCTTTTCGCGCATGATTTCCGATTGGCGCGCAAGGTGGAACCAACCAGAGCTGCCCTTCTTGTATGTGCAGTTGGCTAACTGGCTTCCAGCGGACCGGGAGCCTGGGGAGAGCAACTGGGCGGAACTGCGTCACCAGCAGCTGCTGGCACTGAAAAATCCTCATACAGCGATGGCGGTCATTATCGATGTAGGAGAGTGGAATGACCTTCACCCACTCAACAAACGAGCCGTCGGTGAGCGCCTAGCTCTAGGCGCGCGGGCGCTGGCATATGGTGAGGATATAACCTATTCTGGCCCGATTTATCGCTCGGCGGAAGTTAGAGATGGCAAAGTTTTTATCAGCTTTGACCATGTCGATGGCGGGTTAATGGCGCGCGGTGGGATACCGCTGCGCCACTTCGCCATCGCAGGCTCTGATGGGAAGTTTAGATGGGCGCAAGCAGAGATTGTAGGCGATCAGGTAGCGGTGTGGCATGATGAGGTGCCAGATCCTTCGGTGGTACGCTATGCTTGGGCAGATAACCCGGAGGGCGCTAATCTATACAATAAGGCAGGTTTACCAGCCTCGCCGTTCACGACAGAAAAGACGCCCAGTACGTGATTGTACTGGGCGTTATCCTAATGCGAAACCTCTAGACCAGCCTGGTTGACTGGCTGCTTAGCCCTCTTTTTCATGGCGGTAACTCCGACCAGCATCAAAACTGGGAAGACCATACCTAATAGAAGTCCAGCGCGCAGTCCGATTTGCTCTAAACGAAGCCCTCGTGCAGTGCCCCACTGCTGTATCAAAGCAGAACTCTGACTCCAATCTGAAATAACTCCTGTCAGCCATGGCCCAACAGACGCACCGATATCACCGAAAATCGCCAAGAAAGCAAACATTGCAGTACCGCCCCTAGGGAACTTCGCAGCACTCAAACTCAAGGTCCCCGGCCACATCAAGCTCACTGACACTCCACACAGAGCGGCTCCGAGTAGAGCCAACAGCGGAGCATTTGCAAATACTGCCAAGCCGTAGCAGACAATGCACAGCAGACTGCAGGCTTGGAGAGCGGTCTGCAAGTTGATTTTATCGCCTCGCACACCATAGAATGTGCGCCCTATTGCCATAAAGAGAGCGAAGAGTGCTGGGCCGACCAAGTCACCTACTACCTTGGGAACACCCAACCCCGTCTCAGCAAACAAGCTGGACCACTGAGACATCGTAATCTCCGAAGACCCTGCGCTCATCATGAGGAGAAGCGCCAGGAAAAACACTGGTGAGCGCAGCAGCTCAGAGACGGGCATCGTTTTTCCGTCGGGAACGAGGGGGAGAATGGGGACTCGGGCAAATTTGAACGCATTGTAGAGTGGGATAAGAGCCCACATAATAGGAATATAGTTCCAAATACCTCTACCGAAGAGCCAGATTAACAGAGTGGTTACGACTACTACAGTCATCTGTCCCCAGCAGTAAAAAGAATGGAGCAGGCTCATGTTGGCCGCTTTTCCATCGGTGGGTAGTGACTCCACAATTGGGCTGCCGACAATATCAATGATACCGCCGCCGATTGCTGATAAGAACACGGCAATTATCAGTGCCAAGTTCGTATTAGCCATCAATAGGGGAAGGATTCCTAAGGATGCAAGGCCTACCGTGCACAGCACGTGGGCGGCAACGGCCAAAGTACGGTAGCCAATACGGTCAGCATACCTTATGGATAGAATGTCGACGGCGAGCTGTGTTCCGAAATTAACGAGTACCAACCGGCCCAACATCTCAAAGGAAAGCCCAAATTCTTCATGAAAGATAACAAAAAATAGAGGTGTTAAGTTGTTGTTGATCGCTTGGACAGCAAAGCTGATGTAACTTGCGTAAAGCGTTGGTTTATACTTTTCCGGCAACGATGCTCCTCCTTTTTATCGTCAATTAACACATCATGCCTATAATAGCAGATCTGAATCGGCAAAGAAAGGTCAAAACAAATTCGTTTCCACCAGGCGTCTACTCCGAGCGAAAAATTAACAAAGTGGGGCAAACCACAAAATAAAGAAAAGAATCCACCTTCATTGTTTGACAAATTTATGATATTGTAATTACAAACCGTAAAGATCGCATTGGGAGGAAGGGGGGCTGGCCTAGCGCGCAGCTTGTTAAGTAAGGTGTTGTGTTGGAGCATCTTAGGTCTTCAGAAGAATCCAAACTCGAAAGGAGTAGTATTTTTCCATGAAAAGACTTGTGCTCGTTGCTTTGTTAGTTCTTGTCGTAGCATTTTCCGGTGTTGCCGCAGCTCAGGTTCGCGTAGGTGTAGCAATGCCTACCCAAAGCCTACAGCGCTGGAACCAAGACGGGGCCAACATGAAGGCTATGCTTGAAGAAGCCGGTTATGTTGTTGACCTGCAGTATGCCAACAATAACGTTGCACTTCAGGTTTCCCAGATTGAGAACATGATTCTCAATGGTGCTGACATTCTCGTTATCGCTTCTATCGACGGTTCTTCTCTTGGTACAGTTCTGGAACTGGCTAAGGAAGAGGGCATCGTCGTAATTGCCTATGACCGTCTGATTATGGAAACTGATGCTGTTTCCTACTATGCTACCTTTGACAACTACATGGTTGGTACCATTCAGGGACAGTACCTCGTAGACCGCCTCGGACTGGAAACCCTCGAAGGCACTGTAAATATTGAGCTCGTCGCTGGTTCGCCTGACGACAACAACGCTCGCTACTTCTATCAAGGTGCTTTCGACGTAATTGAGCCTTATATCAACGCTGGCAAAGTTCGCATTCCTTCTGGCCAGATCAAGTTCGAAGAAGTTGCCACACCAACTTGGGCTTCTGAAGTAGCTCAGGCTCGGATGGATAACCTCATTGCTGCCAACTACTCTGATGGCACACCTCTGCACGCAGTACTCTGCTCCAACGACTCTACAGCGCTGGGCGTTACCAACGCTCTGATCAACGCTGGATTTGAAGCAGATAACTGGCCCATCATTACTGGCCAAGACTGCGACATTGCTAACGTAAAGAACATGATCGCTGGCCGTCAGGCAATGTCCGTGTTCAAGGATACTCGGACTCTGGCCGCTAACGTAGTAAAGATGATCCAGGCTATCGTTAATGGTGAAGAAGTACCAGTTAACGATACAGAGACCTACTTCAACGGCGTTTACACTGTACCAACCTATCTCTCGGCTCCAGTATTCGCTGACATCAACAACTACGAAGAGCTGTTGATCGATAGCGGTTACTACACCAGAGATCAGCTGGCTAACTAAACGAGATTGCTGCTGCGGATGGGCAGATCCTGCCCATCCGCTCCTGTAGTGCGGGAGGGTAAAATCTTGGCTAAGAAACTACTGGAAATGCGTTCCATTACCAAGGAATTTCCGGGTGTAAAAGCCTTGGATAATGTGAACCTCACGGTCTACGAGGGGGAAATTCACGCGCTTGTCGGTGAGAATGGTGCGGGCAAGTCTACATTGATGAACGTACTCAGTGGTGTGTACCCCTATGGCTCGTATACGGGGGATATTTATTTTGATGGGCAGGAATGCCGGCATACAAGCATCTCTGATTCGGAACGCCTCGGGATTGTCATCATTCACCAAGAGTTGGCTCTCATACCCTATTTGTCCATAGGCGAAAACATGTTCCTTGGCAATGAACAGCATGTGCGGGGGAAAATCAACTGGAACCTCACTTTTAAGAAGGCTGAAGAATACATGCGCCTCGTTGGCCTTGATGAGGATCCCCGCATGCTCGTAAAAGACCTCAGCGTGGCCAAACAACAACTTCTTGAAGTCGCCAAGGCTCTAGCTAAGAACGTGCGCCTGCTCATCCTAGACGAGCCCACCTCTTCGTTGAACGACGAAGACTCGAAAAAGATCTTAGATCTCCTGCTGCAGCTTCGCAAAGAACGGGGAATTTCGTCGATCATTATTTCTCACAAACTCAATGAGATTTCGTATGTCGCTGACCGCATCACGGTTTTGCGGGATGGCTCAACTATAGAGACTTTGGATAACCGTACCGATGAAGTGAGCGAAGAGCGCATTATTCGAGGAATGGTCGGCCGGGAAATGACTGAGCGTTATCCAGCTCGTTCTGACACTATTCGGCCAGAAGTGGGTTTTGAGGTTCAAAACTGGACGGTCTACCATGAGCTTTATCCTGAACGGAAGGTTGTAGACAATGTCTCGCTGAAGGTGCACAAAGGGGAAGTAGTAGGCGTCTATGGGCTGATCGGTTCTGGCCGAACCGAGCTTGCCATGTCGATCTTCGGGCGTGCTTATGGGAGGAACATCTCCGGGACGCTCTTGAAAGATGGCCAGCCGCTGGAGCTTTCTTCGATACCAGAGGCTATTGCAGCCCGCATCGCCTACGTAACGGAGGACCGTAAAGTAAGCGGATTGGTACTGATGAACAGTATCACGCACAATATAACCCTCAGTCGGATGGAACTTGTCGCGAAGAAGGGACGCATTGATAAAGACCTCGAACGCCATGAGGCGGAATCATTCCGAAAGAGGCTGGATATCCGCACACCCAGTGTTGAGCAAAAAGTAGAAAACCTATCGGGGGGAAATCAGCAGAAGGTCTTGCTTGGCAAATGGATCTTCTCTCAGCCCGACGTGCTGATGCTCGATGAGCCGACCCGGGGCGTGGACGTGGGAGCAAAGTACGAGATCTACCAGATTATCAACAGTCTGGCTGAAGAAGGTAAGTCCATAATTCTGATATCATCAGAGCTCCCTGAAATCTTGGGAATGTGCGACCGTATCTATGTCATGAACCGGGGCCGTATCATCGCTGAACTTCCCAACGACAAGGTCACTCAAGAGGATATTATGAACCGGATTATGCAAGACAGCAAAGGGGAGATCGGAGCATGAGCAGCTTGCGAACCACAGTGCGCAACAGCCTCAGACAGTATATGATGCTCTTGACGCTGTTGGCTATCATTTTGATTTTCCAGGTACTGACTAACGGCGTTTTGCTCAAACCAATGAATGTATCTAATCTAATCTTTCAAAACGCCTATGTCGTAATCCTGGCCGTGGGGATGCTGATGTGTATCCTTACCGGTGGTAACGTTGACCTCTCAGTAGGTTCTCAGGTAGCATTGATCGGTGCTTGTGCAGGAACGTTCATCATCACATGGGGTTGGAACTCTCATTTATCAATCCTGCTCTGCCTGCTGATTGCCATTGCACTTGGAGTGTGGCAGGGATTCTGGATCGCATACGTGCGCATACCTCCTTTTATCGTTACTCTGTCGGGTATGCTGGTATTTAGGGGCCTGACCTTGATTGTACTCAATGGTATGACATTGGCACCTTTCCCAAAGGATTATCTGGCCTATTCAACGGGATATATTCCTGACCTTTTCCCGGAATGGCAGCTCTTTGGCCTACGCAACACTACAGCACTCTTGATCGGAATTATCATTGCAGTTGTCTATGCCCTGGCGCAGATCGGTAGTTACCGCTCACGCCAGAAGAAGGGGTATTCGGTCGAGAGCATGTGGACTCTCCTGATCAAGATCGCTTTGATCAGCTTTGGGATTATCTGGCTGTTCTACACACTCGGAGCATACCGGGGTGTGCCTATGGTACTGATTACGGTGGGGATTGTACTCCTGGTTTACACCTACATCACATCTCAAACTGTGATCGGGCGCCATCTGTACGCCTTGGGTGGAAATGAAAAGGCAGCGCGCCTATCTGGTGTTAAGACACGCTTCTTACTCTTCTTAGCCTACGTGAACATGGCTTTCTTGGCGGGAGTGGCTGGCATTGTATTTGCGGCCCGTCTAAACTCCGCATCACCACAGGCAGGCCAGTCCTTCGAGCTTGATGCCATTGCTGCTTGTTTCATTGGTGGCGCTAGTGCTTACGGCGGAATTGGAACCGTAGGCGGTGCCTTAGTCGGAGCCATGATCATGGGTGTACTCAATAACGGTATGTCCATCATGGGAATTAGCTCCAACGTCCAGCAGGTAGTGAAGGGCTTAGTTCTGCTTGCCGCAGTCGCCTTTGACGTAATCAGCAAGCAGCAGGTTACGCTAAAACTGCCTTTCTTTGAACGCAAAAGCCGCAGTCAGACAAGAAGTGCCTAACGAATAGCAAAAGAGAGCGAGGGTGGCCAGCATCCTCGCTCTATTTCATTTCTGTGCAAGTTCCTTCAGCTTGTCCAAGATAGCACGGGCAGTTGGTGGGCAGCCTGGGACATGATCAGCAAATAACCTTGTACATGTACCGATGCCGAGCCCGGGAGCGGCTTGCTCTCGATACCCCTGCCCGATATGCAGCTCTACGGGAGGTTCTCCTCTAAAGCGGTAGAGGGCGTGCATGAGTGAACCGACGCAAGCTGAGCATGCATTCTTTTCTGTGAAGTGCAGGCGCAGTTGGCTCGCTGTTGGGCTCGGAGCAAAGCTGCTGGCCGTACCTTCGTTAAGTTCTTCCACTTCAAAAGATGTACTTCCCACGCCCAACTCTGCCGCATAGGTGATGTACTCCACATCATTCGGGGTGAGCCCCAATAGCCCGGCGCAGTAGCTGTCTACTGCCACGGGATCATTCCCGACGATAACTCTATGCATGTTAACTGGGGTACCGCCTTCTTCAAACGTAAGATCTCCAACAATACCGTCAACAACGATCAGATTCTGCCTCAGCACCTTGTTGAGGGCCGCGATCGGTCTGTGGAGCCCAAGAGTATGGTAGCGGCGTTTCTCTCGATCTGGAATACAGCCTTTTAGGTTCTTTAGCGCGCAGGTCAGCCGGGTTTGGCAGTGAGCTTTTAAGACCGGAACATTGATGAGGTAGTCTAGCTCAACGACACTTTGGCAGATTTCTAGTTCAAAGGAGCCTTGGCGTACTTTGACAGCCGGGTCTTTTTTTAGATCAATCAGCTCAACATCATAGCGTTCAGCTAGTTCGCGGTAACCGCAGACCGTAAAGGCTCGTTCAGTAGAATCTCCGACCCACGAACTCTCGAGGATGGTGATACGGTGACAACCGTGGTCTTTTAGGTAGGTGATTATGCCTTCTACCACTGCCGGGTCTGTGGTGGCACCGCTCTCTGATGGTTTTGCCACGACTAGGTTTGGCTTGATCCCGTACGACCACTGCGGGTTCAGTTCTTGTTCCCATCGGCGGTGGTTCAAAATCTTCCGAACCATCTCTTTTCCGTTTTGACCGTACATGACAGTAATAGGCATCTTCCGTCCTCCTCTCCTCTTAATTCTAGCATCACGACCGCGGCTTGTCTCTTCTATCCAGACCTACACTTAAGAACAGCTGCCATGATCTTCTTACGGGTAGTTCTGGTTTTTTTGCTTTCTTGAGCAGGAAAATCGGAAATGAGATTGAAGTATTACATACAAAGAGAAGGAACAAAAATGATACTATTGTCTCAGTGTGGTGGAGTGTTATAGTTGAAGAGTGATGTATACCGGACTATCGAACACCTCAAAAGCAGATACAGTACACTCAGTAAGCAGCACAAGGCCATAGCCAGGTTCTTAATGGAGAATCCAAGTGCGGTTTTGTCCATGGGCATTGACGACTTCGCTGCCGCGGTTGGAGTCTCCCGAGCCACTGTTTTCCGGTTCTGTAAGGAGCTCGGGTTCGGCGGTTATACTGAGCTGCAGCGCAACTTCTCGGCACTGCGGCCTATGATTGAAGTGCCGATTGTCAGTTCACATTTCAAATGGGTAGCAACCGCTATGTACGATGCCATCTACTATTCTCTCCAGCATGTCGATCTCGAAGCTTTTCAAAAGGCTGTAGAGCTGATGACAAGAGCCAAGCGTCTTTACTGGTTCGGCGCAGGTGAGTCAGGGATGATGGGGGAGATTGCTAATCATCGCTGTTGGCATCTAGGAATCGATTCGTACGTATTCCGTGAAACACTAGACCTCACGAGATTTAGCATGCTTCGCGATCAAGAGAGTGTATTTATTTTCTTGTCTGTCTCTGGCGAAGGAAGCTATTTAGTCAAGCCATTGGAGATGGTGAAAAGAGAAAATCTCACTGTTATCGCTATTACCAGCAGGCATTTTTCGCCTTTGACTGAGACGGCTGCAGTTGTGCTGCACGCGGCTTCACCCCGTGCGGTACTGGGCGGGAGTGTGATTCCGGTAAAGGCGGGTTTCGAAGCAATCGTGAACGCACTACTGTATGAAACGGCGCAGGCAAGAGGAATTCCGCTGAAACTAACAACAGAGATGTTCTAACACTCTACAGGAGAAGTACCACAAACTAGGAGGACTCTGTAATCTGTGAAACTGATTGGACTAGACTTAGACGGAACACTAATTAATCCAGACGAGAGTATTTCTGAAGCTACGATTTCTTATCTGAAGCATTTAGTCGAAGGCGGACTTTATATTGCCATTGTAACAGGCAGGCCTTATAACGAGGCATGTTATTTATTGGAGAGAAACGGGCTCACCCCCGCACTGGGATTTCCGCACTTCTTGATCTGCGAAGAACGAGATATTTACAGTCTCAAGGATGCGAACCACTATGAGTCCTGGGAACCTCGCAATTCAGAGCTTTTGGCGAAAGAACGCAGCTTGCTTCTGCAGGGCAACGAAGCGGCGGCGAGATTGGCCGAGGAACACCAGTTGCCATTCTTCATAAACAACAAAGTTCTCCAACAGGGCAGAGGCTTCGTAGAAATTACCTTCAGTTCCCGCGAAGCAGCTCAAGAAGGCCTGGAGAAAGTTAGAGATATTGCTCTTGAGTATGGCCTCAATCCCATCCGCAATAACAGGGGATTGGCTTTTCGCCACAAAGAAGTAGGGAAGCTTCACGCTCTACGCTTAGTTGCAGAATACGTCGGAGCTGCCGACCATGAAGTCTTAGCGGTTGGCGATTCTCACAATGATTTAGGTATGCTCACCTCAGGTTTTTATGGAGCGACAACAAATAATGCCGACAGAGATATTAAGGAAGCAGTATTGAGTGTAGGTGGATATGTGAGTTCCAAGAATGCCAGCGAAGGTGTAGCAGATATCTTGAAAGTTAGGTTTGCACTGTAGTATCTCCAACATCTGGGATACTTACAGGAGGTGATACGGAAAAAAGAAACCGGTTGTATAAATCTGGCAGTTCAACATGGATAAAACACAGAAGGAGGATACCCATGAAGCTTAATAGCCGTATGCTTACCCTTGTTTTGGCACTGTTGGTTATCTTTGCTGTTCCGGTTGCGGCCGCAAGTGAATGGCCAAACCTAGCTGGAGAAACTGTCAACGTAATTGCTCTTTGGAGCGGCGACGAACAACGCAGCTTTGAAGCCGTTCTCGCTAGATTCTCTGAGTTAACAGGTGCTCAAGTAGTTTACAGCCCAACTCCTGACAACATGGCAACAGTCCTTGGAACCAGAGTAGAGGGCGGTAACCCCCCGGATATCGCCATTCTGCCTAACCCCGGCCTGGTAAAGCAGTTTGCTCGCCGTGGATTCTTGGTTCCTATCGAAGAAGTAACAGGTGACCTTGTCGACAAGTACTACGCACCCGTTTGGCGTGAATTAGGTTCTGTTGACGGCGAACTGTACGGTGTATGGTACAAAGCCGCTAACAAATCGGTTGTTTGGTACAACACCAACATCTTCGCTGAGGTTGGCCTTGAAGTGCCCACCACTTGGGAAGAGATGATCGAAGCTGCCGAAATGATCGATTTCTTCGGCATTACCCCATTCTCCACTGGTGGCGGCTCTTCTTGGGTTCTGACCGACTGGTTTGAGAATATCTATCTGCGTACCGCTGGTCCTGAAATGTATGACAAGCTCGTTGAGCATGAGATTTCCTGGACCGATCCAAGCGTAATCGAAGCTTTTGAATACCTCAAGCAGGTTCTTGGACGTGCTGATTGGCTCGCTGGCGGCGTTGAGGGTACTCTCGAGGCTACACATCCACAGGGCATCATTAAGCCATTCCTCGATCCGCCTCAGGCTGCAATGGCATACGGTGCTGACTTCTCCGTATCTGCTATCCAGACCGAAACCAGTGCGGTTGTAGGTGTAGACGCCCTGTTCTTCCCCTTCCCATCCATTAAGGGTTCACCAGGGGCAGTAGTTGGTGGTGGAGACGCAGCTGTAATGATGAAGGATACCCCAGGCGCACGTGCCCTGATCCGCTTCCTGGCAACACCAGAAGCAGCAGAAATCTGGGCAGCACGCGGCGGCCTGACCTCTCCAAACCAAGGTGTAGACCTGTCTGTTTACCCGAACGAAATCGCAGCAGCCTCTGCTAAGGCTCTGCAAGAAGCCGAGTGGTTCCGTTTTGACCTCTCTGACTTAGTACCACAAGAGTTCGGTTCCACTGCTGGTACTGGTATGCGCGGTGGGTTCCAAGAGTTCGTACGCAACCCTGATATCGAAGCTATCACCAGCCAGCTCGAAAAGGATGCTCAGAAAGCCTACTAAAAATAGGAGGCTGAATGATGTCAGCTCGAACAAAAGGTATTGCGGCGGCCCAGATGGGCCGCCGCAGTGACCGAAAAAGAAATAGATTAGCTACAATATTGTTCCTAGGCCCCGCGGCACTTATCTTAGGGCTGCTGGTGTACTCAATTGTTTACACGGTAGGACGCAGTCTGTTTGACGCGTACGGCGGCTTTGTCGGGATTGCAAACTATAAACGGGTGTTCACTGAACCGCGTATGCTCGTGGCCGTGCGCAATAACGCCATTTGGGTAGCGATCGTACCCGCAGCCGTGACGTCGCTGGGCTTGATCTTTGCCGTTCTCACAGAACGGATCCGTTGGTCGTCTGCTTTCCGCATGGTAATGTTTATGCCCCTGGTCATTTCGGGACTAGCTGCCGGTGTTACCTTCCGGTTCATGTATGCTGGGGATCCGAATGTGGGCTTTATGAATGCGGTTGTGCAGAAGGCGGTGCATATCGCTAAGCCCCCAGGTTTGTATCCTGGTGCTCGACTTTCGGTTGACGATTTTGCCATCGCTGTTGATGGCGCCTTTGAAAGTAAATCCCCAGTTGCGGTAGGGCAGCAGGCAAACTTCGCAATGGCTGCCATTCGCCCAGCGCTGGTTCCAGAAAACGCTACAGAGCTTTCTGTTCCTGCACCAGTTGCAGACGGGATCAGCGGTGTAGTGTGGCTTGACTTCCTCAGTGGTGGACGTGGAACGCGGGGACAGCCTGATCCCGGCAAGCAGGGGCTGCCTGGGATTAGGGTTGAAGCTGTGAAGGATGGCAAGGTAGTAGGTGCCGCATATACCCAAAATGATGGTACCTATACCATAACAGGACTTGCTCCAGGAGAATACACGATTCGTCTCAGCGAAGCTAGCTTTAGACAGCCTTTTGGTGGTTACTATTGGTTGGGGCGTGACTTCATCATTCCAGCCCTCATCATAGCTTATATCTGGATCAACACAGGATTTTCGTTGATGATGATCGGAGCAGGGTTATCTGCAATCAACCGTGATCTCTTGGAGGCAGCGCGTACTGAAGGAGCAAATGAATGGCAGGTGTTCCGCCATATTACCGTTCCGTCGCTCATGCCGGTGGTAATGGTAGTATTTGTCCGGGCCATCATCAGTGTGCTGAAGATCTTTGACCTGGTTCTGGTCATTGCACCCGAGTCGGTCCAAGCCGATGCAACTGTACTGGCGCTGGAGATGTGGAATGCGGCCTTTGGTGGAATGAACGACCATGGTCTAGGCAGTGCGCTGGCAACAATTCTATTCTTGCTGATCCTGCCAGTTATGCTGTCGAATATCAGGCGATTCCGCCTAGAACAGTAGTGAGGGGGTGGCGAACTGATGATAGCAACAAAACAACAAGGACGAGTCCGGCAAGCACTGCGTTTTGTACAGAAGAGAGCAGTAGACATTATTATGTTGGTAGTAGCCATTATCTGGTTGGTTCCCACAGTCGGACTCTTCGTGCAGTCGCTGCGCAGCGGTGCTGACATCGGACAGAGTGGCTGGTGGACGGCTCTGGCCAACCCCCGGACTCTGACACTCAACTCCTACATTCGGTTGTTGAGTCAACCTACGATGATCAGAGCGCTGAAGAACACATTTATCATCACCATCCCCAGCACGATCTTGGTTGTAGGCGTGGCTGCTCTGGCCGCATATGCCTTATCGTGGATTCCCTTTAAGGGGCGGGAAACCATCTTCTTAGTAATTGTCGGGCTCCAGGTTGTGCCGACCCAGATGGCTTTTATCCCGGCAGCGCAGCTTTTCCGTTTGACAGGGATATTCGGTACAGTGCAGGGTGTAATCGTGTTCCACTTGGCCTTCGGTTTGCCGTTTGCAGTGTTTCTCCTACGTAACTTCATGGGGAACATGCCGCGAGCGCTGTTAGAAGCGGCCCAAATGGATGGGGCAGGGCATTTCTTGATCTTTTCTAAGATCCTTCTGCCACTGACCATGCCCGCGATTGCTTCACTGTCGATTTTCCAGTTCCTGTGGGTATGGAACGACATGATGATTGCGTTGATCTTTGCTGAACCTGCAAATGCGCCATTGACGACGGCTATTTACAGCCAGATGCGCACATTTGCATCGAACGTAGACGTTATCGCTCCCGGTGCCTTCCTGCAGATGCTGGTTCCTTTGGTAATTTTCTTTGTCTTCCAGCGTCAGCTCGTGGACGGAATTATGGGAGGCTCAATAAAAGACTAAGATGGGCATACAAGAAGCGGTGGACCCGAGTATGGTTCCACCGCTTCTTGCTGAGGAGTATGTGTCTGCTGTGCCGTTTTCTTAGAGATATGCCAATACGTCATGCCCGTGGGTTTCAGTACTGACTTTGTCAAACACCTTGACAATAACGCCTTGTTCATCAATGATGAACGTGGAGCGCTTGATGCCTTTATAGACCTTGCCGAACATCTTCTTGTCGCCCCAAGCGCCGAAAGCTTCGGCTACTTTATGGTCCGGATCGCTGCCGAGGTAAAAGGGGAGATTGTGCTGCTTTCGGAAACGCTCATGAGATTCGACACTATCTGGACTGACCCCGATAACTACTGCACCACGAGCAGTAATCTCATCGAAGTGGTTGCGCATACTGATTGCTTCTTTGGTGCAGCCTGTCGTGCCATTCTTGGGGTAGAAGTAAAGCACTACCTTCTTGCCGGCTAGATCACTCAGCTTGATGAATTCGCCGTCTGCGATTTTGATGGAGACGTCCGGTGCTTTTGTGCCTTCGGTCAGCAATCTGAACCCTCCTTATACCCTTGGTAGTCATAGTATACCATTCCGGCTATAAATAGTAAAGGTTATTCTTAGCAACAGCAATATAGCAATACCGTTAGAGGAAAAAGCGATGGCCGCAGAGAAATAACTTGTAATACATTGTTTGGCGGAAAGTTCAGAATTGTTTTTTAGTCTACCCCGCACACGCGGGGATCGACCTCAAGCTATTAATCATGCAGCTACACTTGTCGAGTCTACCCCGCACACGCGGGGATCGACCTTCTTGTACCCCACAACCTGATACCCTCCATAAGTCTACCCCGCACACGCGGGGATCGACCCAGGCTCCCACACGGCAGACTCCCGTAGCTGTCGTCTACCCCGCACACGCGGGGTTTTAATATCTGTGAAATACAGAGCAAATCCAGCTTAATGGGCGTTTTTTGCCAAAAAATGTAGTCCAACTGATTTTTTCTTAGAAAATGAAGGATTTTAGGACAAAGAATCAAATAAGCAAATATATATTGGAAACCTTTGCAGGTGAGACAAAGGAGAAGGCCATGAACTCGCAAAACTTGATCTCGAATGAAGAGCGGGAGATGCTCCTAAAGAAGGATGATCGGCCGTCTGCCAGGAGGGGAAACCGGCTTTTGAAGTGGATGCTGCTTTCCTCAATTAGGGGTGGCCTTTCACAAATGTGGAAGAATGTCGGGGGATGGATGCGCAGCATAATGTCGTGATCCATCGAGGCTAATAGAATATGGCATAGGGGTGTTGTGGGGCAGCTTTTCGGGTGCCCTTTTTTCGTGCCCGGAGCAGTATTCTGGTATAATATAGGGAATAACGGTGGAGGGGAGAATTATATTGGATACCATCTTGTTTGACCTAGACGGAACACTGCTTCCCATGGATATGGACGCCTTTATGCATGCCTATTTCAGCGAATTGTGCAAGAAATGTGCTCCCGCCGGATACGAACCCCGCCGTTTGGTCGATGCGGTTCTCGCGGGCCTCGATGCCATGCAGACTAATGATGGGGAAGCTACTAATGAGGAGCGTTTCATGGCTGCCGCCAGCAAGATCGTGGGAGACAGAATATCTCAGGACAAGCCTCTGTTTCGCGACTTCTATCTTAATGAGTTCTCACGCGTGAAGGGCGCTGTTGAACCTACTCCGTTGGCGTCCAAATGTATCAAAGCTCTAAAGAAAAAGGGTTATCAGCTGGTGCTGGCCACCAATGCTGTTTTTCCCAAAGAAGCAACCCTTGCCCGAATTGAGTGGGCAGGCCTGAATAAAAATGATTTCGTACTTATAACTACCTACGAGGATTTTCACTATGCTAAGCCTAACTTAGGCTATTATGAACAGATCCTAGACCGCATCGGACGGAACGCAACCGACTGCATGATGGTCGGGAATGACGTGCGGGAAGACATGTGTGTGCGCGAGTTGGGGATGGACACGTTCCTCGTAACTGACTGCTTGATTAATAAAGATAAAGTCGACATTTCCCAGTTCAAGCATGGCAGTCTTGCCGAGTTCTATGAATATATACAGTCTCTGCCAGAAGCAGGCAAACGATAAGGAGTGAAACCATGCGTGCATATGAACGGTTGCTGAAGTATGCGCAGTATCCAACAGCTTCGGATGGTGCAAGCCCAAACTGCCCTAGTACAGAAGAACAGTTGGTGCTTGCTCGTGCCTTGGCCGAAGAAATGCAGTCCATGGGAATTGCGGATGCTAGAGTAGATGAACACGGCTATGTCTATGGGACTATACCAGCCAACATCCCTGATTGGCAGGGTGTCACCATCGGTTTTATTGCCCACATGGATGTGGTCCGCGATGTGCCCTTTGAAAACGTAAAGGCTCGGGTCGTGGAAAAATACGATGGTGGCGATATTATCCTCAATGAAGAACTAGGGATCGTCCTCAACCCAGCGGAGTTTCCAATCCTTGCAGATTATGTGGGCGATGATCTGGTAGTTACAGACGGTACCACACTCTTAGGAGCCGATAACAAAGCTGGAATCGCCGAAATTATCACCATGGCTGAGTTTCTGCTGAATAATCCAGACATTAAGCATGGCGACATCAAGATCGCCTTTACTCCCGATGAGGAGATTGGCCGCGGTGCTGATAAATTCGATGTAGAGGGATTTGGTGCTGATTTTGCTTACACCGTGGATGGCGGAGCTTTTGGCGAGGTAGAGTATGAGACCTTTAACGCCGCCACAGCGGTAGTATCGATTAAAGGAAAGAATATCCATCCCGGCACAGCGAAGGGCAAAATGAAGAATGCCAACTTGATTGCCGCAGAGTTTGCCGCACTCCTGCCTTCTGGGGAACGGCCCGAAACAACTTCTGACTATGAAGGTTTCTACCACCTAACCGAGATCGAGAGCACGGTAGAAGAGGGGCAATTAATCTATATTCTGCGGGATCATGATGGAGAGAAACTCGAACAGAAAAAAGAGACTGTTCTGCGGGCCGCTGAATGGCTCAATGCCAAGTACGGTGCAGATACAGTCCGTGTGACAATTACAGATAGCTATCGCAATATGAAGGAAAAGATAGAGCCCCACTGGCATCTGATCGATAACGCCTATTGGGCAGTTCGCGAAGTGGGCGGTGAGCCCATCAGCGTACCGGTTCGCGGTGGCACCGATGGGGCAAGGCTTTCGTTCATGGGGCTTCCATGCCCGAACCTAGGCACAGGCAGCCACAATCATCACAGCACGCTGGAATTCGCCTCAGTACAGGCCATGGACAAGTGCGTTGACGTTCTAGTGAAGCTGGCAGAAAGATACGCCACCTATACGCCCTAGACGAAACTAACGACCCTTCTGCTTAGCTGCAGCTGTGGTCGTACCCCACACACCAGTGATAATCAGAGCTCCTCCCACTACATGATACCAGTGGAGGGGCTCTCTTAAGATTACTACAGCAGCCACTACCGCAATCAAAGTGGTCAGATTGTTGAACACACTCATCTGCGAAGCTTCAATCTTGGACAGCGTGTAGTTAGTAAGGAAAAACGCCCCTACCGATGAGCCTACACCGAGATAAAGAATGGCCATCCACACAGGGGGGAGAGTGAGCGGTGCGAAAAACGTGCTCAACTGACCTTTATAGGCTTGTTCTGCGATTGCGAGGGTTGTAAACACGACGGCACTCAGGTTCATCATCACAAAAGTAATTTCAGCCGGGCGGTAGCGGACGGAGAAGTAGCGCGACAATACCGTGAAGCACGCGGCGCAGATCGGTGCGCCCAAGAGGATGAGTAGCCCTAACAGGTTGCCGCTGGTCTTACCCAGCGCTTCTACAAGTGCAATCAGGATGACACCGCTGACCGACACCGCCGCAAAGGTAAGCCGCAGTGCCGTGGGGCGTTCCTTAAGAAAGAAAATTGCGAAGAAGACAGTGAACACAGGAATGAGCGCAACCACAATACTTGCCTCAGATGCTGATGTAAGGGCAATACCCACTGTTTCAAAAATGAAATACAGCACAGGCTGAATAACGCCCATAACCAGCAGGGGGCCCATCTGTTTAAGGCGAAGTTCTACCTTGATTACGCCCATTGCTCTGAGAATGTGCATCAGAGCCGCCGCAATGACGAAGCGGAATGCAAGCATCTGCATGGCATCCACATGCTGAAGGGCACTGCGGGAAAACGTGAACGAAAGGCCGAACAAACATGATGATAAAAATGCTGCAATGTATGGTTTCACATTGTACCTCCTCATAATTGCTGTCATAAACTTCGACGGTCGTTTTGACCATCCTGCTTAAGGAGGAGACGCTTTGACAAAGGGGCTAAGTGCTTTTCAGTTGAAGGTGATTGCCATTGTTGCGATGCTCATCGACCATATTGCTTGGGCGTTTGTACCACTGGACACATTTCTCGGCCAAGCTATGCACTTTGTGGGGCGCACAACCGCGCCAACCATGTGCTTCTTCATTGCACAGGGCTACAAACACACTCGTTCACTGCCGCGCTACGTAAGGCGGCTCGCTGTATTCGCCCTGATTTCTCAGATTCCATTTTCATATTACAATTTTGGCACCCCAGGGATCTTTCCTTTGAATGTGATCTATACACTCACCCTGGGGCTGTTGGCGATTCACAGCTGGGAAACCATCAGCGATGATAACCGGCGCTGGATGGTAGTGATCCTCCTAACGCTGTTATCTATTCCTGCCGATTGGAGCATGTTCGGTGTTGCGATGTGCCTAATCTTCCATATTTTCGAAGAAGATCATATGCGGCTTAACATTGCCATGGGCACCATGATTATCGTGTTGATGGGTGGTCAGCTGGCCGCCGAGATGAGCTTAGGACTGACCTTTGAGAAAGCTCTGGCCAACAGCTGGTACCACGGCGGACTGCTGCTGGGCTTCATGCTTCCACGATTGTACAATGGCGAGCGGGGTGGTGGAGCGTGGACAAAGTGGCTGTTTTATGGGTTTTATCCCCTACACTTAGTTGTATTAGCACTACTGTGCTGGAGGTAGTCATGCATGAGTCAGAATGAAAGGTTCTTAGCTGGTAAGACAGTCCTCATCACAGGAGGGTCCAGCGGCCTCGGCGAGCAGATCGCATACAAGGCTGCAGAAGCTGGAGCTGTGGTAGTGGTTGCCGCTAGACGCTTGGATAAGCTGCATAAGGTTGCAGTACGATGTGCTGCCTTATCTGGCACTCGGGCTGAGGCAGTGCAGCTTGATGTGGCAGACCCCGATGACATTGCCCGGGTTGTAGATCGGGTCTTAGCAGAATTCGGGCCTATCGATATACTCGTCAACAACGCTGGTTTTGGCTATTTCGCCGAAGCCGTAGATTTGGACATGGAAGTTGCTGAGCGGATGTTTCGTGTCAATGTCCTGGGCTTGATGCATATTACGCAGCGTGTGGCGCGCCACATGAAGGAGCGCGGAAAGGGGCATATCATCAACATCGGCTCGCAGGGAGGCAGGTCGGCAACGCCCAAGTCAACCTGCTATTCGGCCACCAAATTCGCAGTGATCGGGTATTCCAACGCGCTGCGTCTAGAACTGAAACGTTACGGTGTGAATGTTACGACCGTAAACCCTGGGCCCATCAACACAGAGTTTTTTGCAGCCGCTGATCAGAGCGGGGAGTATCTGAAGCGAGTTGGATTTGTGATCCTTGATGCCGAGAAGGTTGCTCGGCGTGTGGTGCGCGCTATGCACCGCCCCTGCAGGGAGATAAATCTTCCCTGGATTATGGAACTCGCGTACCGGTTTTATGTTTTATTCCCGCGTTTAGGTGACTTTTTGGTTCTTAATCTACTTAATTTTAAATAAGAGTTGAATGCTGTGGAGTGGCATATATAGTGGTTTGATCGTGCGTCTATCCCCAATATGTTGCGATTCTGAATAGAAAAACAATGATTTTCCGCAGGGAAAATCGCGCCGAGCAGCGAACTAAAGAGAGGCCCTTCCGAAAAAGGAAGGGTTTTGATTTTGGAAAGGGAGGACATGTGGTGGACACTCTAGTGGATGCAAAACAGTTGATCAGCGAGTACCTAGAGCGATCTGACTGGCGGGTCAATGAGAACAGCAATATGAATTACTCACTGCAAGGGTTGAACAACCATATTATCGCAGCGGTGAGCTCCAAGTATTGGTTAGAAGAGGTATATCCCGCCCAGATTCGTGATGCTCACGTGCAGGGCGACTTTCATATTCACGATTTGGGGCTCTTAGCCCCGTACTGCTGCGGATGGAACCTTGAGGATCTCCTCTTGAAGGGCTTTGCGGGCGTTAACGAAAAGGTGGAAAGCGCACCGGCCCGGCATTTTCGTACAGCTCTTGGGCAAGTGGTCAATTTCTTCTATACCCTGCAGGGCGAAGCAGCTGGAGCCCAGGCCTTTGCAAGTTTTGATACATATCTTGCTCCTTTCATCCGGCATGATGGCTTAAGTTATTCTCAAGTAAAGCAGGCACTGCAGGAGTTCATCTTCAACCTAAATGTACCCACTCGGGTTGGGTTCCAAACTCCCTTTGTGAACATCACGATGGATCTTACACCTTCAGGCCAGTTGGCCCAAAGCCCCGTGATCATCGGCGGGGAGTATCAAGATACCGTTTACGGTGATTACCAGGCAGAAATTGATATGCTCAACATGGCCTTCTGTGAAGTGATGATGGAAGGCGATGCTCGGGGGCGGATCTTCAGCTTCCCTATTCCGACATATAACATCACAAGTGACCTCGATTGGGAATCGCCTGTGTTCTCAAAGGTGCTGGAGATGACCGCCAAATACGGCATTCCGTACTTCACCAATTTCCTAAACTCGGATCTTTCACCTGATGACGTGCGCAGCATGTGCTGTCGGTTGCGGTTGGATGCGCGGGAACTGCGCAAACGGGGAGGCGGGTTGTTTGGGGCTAATCCTCTCACCGGATCCATCGGAGTGGTGACGATCAACCTGCCGCGACTGGGGTACCTGAGCAGCGATAAAGAAGACTTCTTCCAACGACTCGGGCAGCTAATGGAACTTGCCAAAGAGAGCCTGCTCTTGAAACGCGGTGTGCTCGAAGAACTGATGCATAAGGGGCTCTTCCCATATTCGCAGGCTTATCTTGAAGGAGTGTACCAGCGCTTTGGTAAGTACTGGGCCAACCATTTTAACACGATTGGGCTTGTGGGCATGAATGAAGCACTGCTCAACTTTATGGATTGTGACCTGACCTCAGCCCAAGGGCAGCAGTTTGCCCAAGAAGTACTCCATTTCATGCGGGAGCGTTTGGTAGATTTCCAAGAGGAAACAGGGCAGCTGTTTAACCTGGAGGCAACGCCCGCTGAGGGTACTTCGTATCGACTGGCTAAGCTCGATAGAGCTGCTTATCCGCTGATCAAAACAGCTGGTGAGGGCGAAGGTATCTATTACACAAACTCCACCCAGCTGCCCGTCGATTACACTCAAGATCTGTTTGCGGCCCTCGATCTTCAGAACGGCCTGCAGGTGCTTTACACGGGAGGAACCGTCTTTCACGCTTTTTTAGGCGAGCAGATCGATGATGTAGATGCGGTACGCGCAACCCTGCGTACGGTATTTACACAGTATGAGATCCCGTACTTTACGTTGACACCGACTTTCAGCATCTGCGCTGAACATGGGTATCTGCGCGGAGAACAGCCTGTGTGTCCGCACTGTGGTGAAGCTACTGAAGTGTGGAGCCGGGTGGTGGGCTTTTATCGGCCTGTGAAGAACTGGAACGTTGGCAAAAAGGCCGAATTTGGAGAGCGGCAGACGTTCGAAGTAGCGGCAGGTGCGTAAATGAAGTTCGGTGGATTGATACCCTTTACACTGATAGACTTTCCCGGGAGGCCGGCTGCGGTGTTATTCGCCGCCGGCTGCAATTTGCGCTGCCCTTTCTGCCATAACCCCGAACTGGTAATGGGTAGTGGTGATTTGTGTATCGAGGAGGCCCTAGGTTTCTTGCGAACCCGGGTTGGCAAACTTCAGGGTGTATGCGTTTCTGGCGGAGAACCCACACTTATGCCTAACCTGGCTGCTCTGTTGATGGAGATTAAGGCACTGGGTTTTGCCGTCAAACTCGATACCAACGGTGCTGCCCCTCAGATACTGGGCAGCCTCCTCGAGAAGGAATTGGTGGACTATGCAGCCTTAGACGTGAAAACCTCGCCTGCGAAATACTCTGCAGCCTGCGGGCGCAGCATTGACCATGAATTGGTTAGAGAAAGCGTACGGTTGCTGCAGAGCTCTGGCGTGCCTCATGAGCTGCGCACTACGGCTGTTCCTGGGTTGGTGGAGCTGACAGATATTCAAGCGGTGGGAGAGTGGCTCGGGCGCGTCCGACGCTATGTTCTCCAGCAGTTTCGCCCGGGCAAGACTCTAGACCCAGAGTACCGGTGGCGGAACCCCTATGATCAGACGTGGTTCGGCCAAGCGGCTGTACTTGCTCAAAGCTGGGCAGATGAGGTGATCGTTAGGGGAGTTTAGAAGGTATTAACATTATGTTCCTCGAATACCCTTGACAAGTAGGGCTGCTTTGGAGGCATGCTGCGGAGACGCACACTGCCCCATGGTGATGAAAGGAGACGTTCTATGCGTAGCCCAGTCCGCCGCATGCATATCTACCTTTTCTGTGCAGTTACTGCTCTCTTCTGGTTCGCAATGTACACCTACGTACCGATTTTAGCACCATACGTAGAACACCTGGGTGGGAGCCTGTCGATGGCGGGCTTGGTGGTAGGAGCCTATGGGGTTACTCAGATGGTGATCCGCATACCACTAGGATTTACCTCAGATCGTCTTGGCAGGCGAAAACCATTTGTTATTATTGGCCTGTGCCTCACGGTCATGAGCAGCTTGGGCTTAGGGCTGGCGCAGAGACCGGTCACCGCTCTAGTACATCGCGGGTTAGCCGGTTTCGCTGCTGGGACTTGGGTAGCTTTTACCGTATTGTTTACCAGCTACTTTCCTCGAAATGAGACCGCAAGAGCAATGGGGTTAATCATGTTCGCCACGACAATGGGTCAGACCATTGCCACCACTTTAGGCGGAATCTTGATGGACTTCTTCGGATGGGGTGCTCCTTTTTATGTGGGTGCCGCTGCCGGATTGATCGGTTTGGCCCTCAGCTTTGCAGTACAAGAGGGAAAAGCTCTAGAGGCGCGCTCCATGGATTTGAGTGACTTGAGGCGGGTTGGGTCAGAAAAGCTCCTGCTTAGAGTTTCCATCATTGCCGTACTACTGCAGGCCCTTGCCTTCGCCTCTGTATACGGCTTTACCCCGACATATGCCGTCAGCTTAGGAGCGGGTGGTACTGAACTCAGCATACTGGCTTTGGTATCAGCTTTGCCGACGGCGTTGGTCTCGCTCGGATTAGGCCCCCTTTCTGACCGTTTTGGCGAACGGAGGTTGCTGACTGCAGCACTGGCCCTCTTTGCCGCCGCTGTAATGGTAGTTCCATTATGCACTACCCTAGGCGCTTTATACCTCACACAGGCCTTAGGGGCACTTGGGAGAGGCGCAGCTTTTCCTATACTCATGGGTCTGTCTATAAAAGAAGTGGCGGATAAGTATCGCGCCACTGCAATGGGGTTCTTCCAATCAATTTATGCTCTAGGAATGACAGCAGGCCCCGCCCTGATGGGTTTCTTGGGAGATACGGTTGGGCTGCGTCTGGGGTTTGGCATCCTGGGAGCGCTGGGTTTGGGTGCGGCGGTACTTGTACATTTGTGGATTCCCCAGCAGACGCCCGCCGCGCAATCACGACAGAATAAGTTTCAGATTTAGGGCAAAAGATTAAACTGTTCTTTGAGTTCTCGGCGAATTTGATCCGGGGAGAGATATTGTACTGCATGCATTCCTGCCTGCCGCGCACCTTCTACGTTAGCCGGTGCATCATCGATAAAAACGCACTCCCCTGGGATAAGCCCTTGACTGTTCAGGAGGGTCTGATAGATATGTGGTTCGGGTTTAAGTGATTTGGTATCGCAGCTCAGAACAATGCCATCGAAGAGCTGCAGCCAGTCGTATTGAGAATAGATATAGTCGAATGCTGCCCGGTGAAAGTTGGAAATCACATACAAGCCAAAACCCTGTGCCTTGAACGTGTGGACAAGCTTTACCGACGATTGGATAGGCGTCAAGATAGGGAACCAGCTGTCCAGGATGACATTAATCTCATTCGTTCGATGGGGATGCTGGTTGGCTAGGCGTTCTTTCGCTTCATCATAAGTGATAACACCGCGATCGATCATCAGCCATTCGGCACTCTCAAACACGATTCGGTACAGTTCTTCTACATCATCTGGACAAGAAAAAAGCTGTTCGAGTAGCTCTTTAGGTTCGAAGTTTACTAGAACCCTTCCTAGATCAAAAACAACGTTTCGAATCATGGCGTTCCTCCTTCATTTGTGTAATTCTCTATGCGGCAGAGAGATCCTTTAGGGGGTAAATCTATGGCCATTCAGATCCGTTTAGAAACACCTCGACTTGTGCTCATCACTCTCGACGAGAGCTTTGCCCCGCAGGTGCTGGACTTTTTCGTGCGCAACCGCGAGCATCTTCACCCTTGGGAACCAGCGCGGCCTCCCGGGTTCTACCAGTTGGAATTCCAGCGCCGACAGCTTGCCTTTGACCAGTTGAAGATGTCTACTGGGCAGTTATTTAAGGTCTGGCTGTTCAAAAAAGACGATCGGGATCTAGAAAAGGTGATCGGTTCTGTAGTGGTCAGCGAAATCATGCGGGGATGCTTCTTATCTGCTTTTTTGGGATATCGGATGGATAAGGGCCATCAAGGGCAGGGTTTGATGACCGAGGCGGTAGGTGAAGTCGTCCGCTACGCTTTCGACGAACTGGGCCTGCATCGTCTGGAGGCTAATATTATGCCGCGCAACAAGGCTTCGCTGCGTGTTGTAGAAAAGCTCGGTTTTTATGAAGAAGGAGTGGGTATCAAGTATCTGTACATCAATGGACGTTGGGAAGATCATATTCATATGGTAATCCGCAATCCAGCCCTCGAAGAGTAATTTTGCAAGTGTGACAGGGAGTTTGCGTTTTTGGCAGAAGATATTAGGAGGATGTAAATTCGAATTATTAGGGTAAGGAGTCGAGGGCATTGAGCAAAGCAGCGTACGACGTGAATCTGACGGACTCCCGCGATGCGGAACAGACCATCAGAGAACTGCAGGAAGAGCTCAAGAGAGAGCGGCGCCTCCTGCGAGCCATCATCAACAATCTTTCGTCTGCTGTTTACGCGAAGGATTTAGAAGGACGCAAGATCCTGGCCAACAAAGTCGATGTGGCGAACATCGGTTTTGAGAATGAGGAAGACGTTGTAGGCAAGACTGACTTTGACATGTTTCCCCGCCATATTGCCGAGAAGTTCTGGCAGGATGATCTTCGGGTCCTCAAGTACGGTGAAGCAGTAATTGATCGAGAAGAGCTGTTATCTGAAAGCAATGGCGATCAGCGGTGGCTGCGCACATCGAAACTACCCCTCAGGGATGAAGATGGCAGAATAATTGGTTTGATTGGTTTCGGCCACGATATTACGCAGGAGAAGAGATTAGAACAAGAGAACGCTCGGGTTCAGGCCCAGATCAGCGAACAACAAGAAACAGTCGAGCAGATGATGGCCGATTTGGCCGGCATCCCTGAAAAAGTCGGTAAACTAGTAAACGGGATTTCTTACATAGCTAAACAGACCAAGATGCTATCGATTAATGCGGCAATCGAAGCGGCCCGTGTGGGTGAGATGGGCCGAGGCTTCGAAGTTGTTGCCCACGAAGTGGGTCAGCTTTCTGATCGATCCAGCGAGGCCGCTACGCAGGTGCGTGCCGCCATTGCTGAAGTGGAAAAACTTGTGAAGGGGATTATGGAGGCGTGGGAAGCAACTAAGGTTGCTCCCGGCCAAGCAGCGGCATCTGTCGAAAGCCGCAGCAAATAAGAAAAGACTTCCCACCCATTCCTGGGCCTTGCCCGCGGAATGGGTTTTCTTTTTGCCGGGTTTCTGCATACAGTGGCATGCGCAATAGTAGCGGCATGGTAATGAAATAGGTTACAATTATACAGGAAGCAGTGTAACCTATGGGAGGATTGATTATGTGTAAACTAGCCAGCCGAGCTTATAAAGAAGAGGACACTATTGTTCAGGTTGGCAATGTGCTGATAGGCGGAGATGAACCGGTTTTCATCGCCGGCCCCTGTTCGATTGAGTCTGCCGAACAGGTCGGGCAGATCGCACAGGCGGTGAAGGGACATGCTCATATTCTGCGTGGCGGGGCATTTAAGCCGCGCTCTTCACCATACAGTTTTCAAGGGCTGGCTGAAGAGGGGCTGATTCTGCTCCAAAGGGCAGGACAGGAGGCGGGGCTGCCCACCGTGAGTGAGGTCGTCTCTCCCGAGGATGTAGAGCTTGTGGCACAATACGTGGACATGCTGCAGATCGGAGCCCGTAATATGCAGAACTATGCGCTCCTCAAGAAGGTGGGGCGCTGCGGTAAGCCGGTTCTCCTAAAGAGAGGTATCGCCGCTACTATTGAGGAATGGTTGATGTCGGCAGAATACATCATGAGCGAAGGCAATCCCAATGTTGTACTATGTGAGCGGGGTATCCGTACCTTTGAACCTTTGACCCGCAATACTCTTGATATCAGTGCTGTGCCTGTCGTCCACCACCTCAGTCATCTACCAGTATTGGTGGATCCCAGCCATGCAGCTGGGAAATGGGATCTCGTAGAGCCCCTGGCCTTAGCCGCCATGGCAGCAGGTGCCGATGGCCTCATGGTCGAAGTGCACAACCATCCCGACGAAGCGCTCTCTGATGGCCCCCAATCGCTGCTTCCCAAGCGGTACTGTCAGCTGGTGGAGAAGGCAAGGGAGATCAGGGCGCTCGCAAAGAGGAGGAAAACCAATGTTTAGAGGCACGATCCGCGTTCCAGGAGATAAGTCCATTACTCACAGGGCCCTTATCTTAGCTGCACTGGCGGAAGGGACTAGTGAGGTGTTTGGCCCGCTGCGCAGTGATGATTGCCGCAGTACAGTTAACTGTCTGCGCCGTCTGGGAGTGCAGATTGCAGAGTTTCCAGATAAGACAGTAGTAGAAGGGTTAGGCATGACCGGCCTGGTATCACCCGAAGCCCCGTTGGATTGTGGCAACTCGGGAACAACGATGCGCTTGTTGGCAGGTGTGTTGGCCGCTCAGCCCTTTGTCAGCGTCTTGACTGGCGATGATTCGCTGAACACTCGCCCGATGGGGCGTATTGTTGAGCCTCTCAAGCAGATGGGTGCCTTGATTAAAGGGCGCCAGTACGATCAATTTGCACCGTTGGTTATTCGGGGTGGGAGCCTTCCGGGCATTACTTATGAGCTGCCAACGGCTAGTGCCCAGGTAAAGTCGGCAATTCTTTTGGCCGGCCTGAATGCTGAGGGTGAGACAAGGCTGAGGGGGCGCATTGATTCGCGTGACCATAGCGAGCGGATGTTGGCCGTCTTCGGAGCTGACATTGACACCACAGATGAGGAGATCGTCCTTCGCCCTGGCCACTCCCTCAAAGCTCAGACTGTACATATTCCCGGCGATATTTCATCGGCCGCCTTTTTTATTGCCGCCGCAGCTGCCGTGCCTGGGTCTTACCTAGAAGTAGAAGATGTAGGGCTGAATCCGACTCGAACCGGGTTTGTCGACGTACTGCAGGCCATGGGCGCTGACATCGAAGTTCTTTATGAGCATGACTTGGCCGGTGAACCAGTGGGGCGGATCGTTGTCCGTGGACGCGAACTAGAGGGAACAGTAATTGACGGGAAGCTTATTCCCCGCGTTATTGATGAACTACCCATCTTAGCTGTGACTGCAAGTCTCGCACGCGGTACAACTTTGATTAGGGATGCTGCTGAACTCAGAGTGAAGGAAACGGATCGGATTAAAGCTTTAGCCGAGGAGTTGAGTAAGGCTGGAGTAACTGTCGAGGAACTTCCGGACGGGTTGAGCATTACAGGCCCGGCTCGGTTTCATGCAGCTCACCTAGACAGCCGTTGCGATCACCGCATCGCGATGAGCCTATTGGTTTTGGCTGCAGTGGCAGATGCACCAATTACCGTCGAGAATACAGACTGTGTATCGATTTCGTATCCAGACTTTGATGAAACACTCCGCAGTTTACTGGGGGAGGTGCATTGATGCGTTTTCTCACAGCAGGAGAATCCCATGGGCCGTGTTTGGTGGGCATAGTTGAAGGCTTTCCCGCAGGTTTTCGTGTGGATATCGAGGCTATCAATCGGGATTTGGCACGGCGCCAGCAGGGTTACGGACGGGGAGGGCGCATGCAGATTGAAAGAGATGAGGTGCAGATTCTCACCGGTCTTTGGAACGGCGTTACCCTCGGCAGTCCCATTACTTTACAGATCATCAACCGAGACCATGCCAACTGGGCGGAACGAGAGCATCAACCCCTGACCCTCCCCCGCCCAGGACATGCTGATTTTGCCGGCGCCATAAAGTATAGATTTCAAGATGTTCGGCATGTGTTGGAGCGGAGCAGTGCGAGAGAAACGGCAATGCGAGTGGCAGTGGGGAGTTTGGCGAAACAGCTGCTGCAGAGGTTTGGCATCATTTCCGCGGTGCATGTAGTTCGTATTGGAAGGGTATCTCTTACGGGCGGCCCTTGGCCGTTTGCGGAGCTTATCCGAGCTGAGGAGTCACCTGTGCGCTGCATTGATCCAACGGTCTCTGAAACAATGATGCGCGAAATTGACGCAGCTAAGGAACAGGGCGATTCGTTAGGCGGCGTTTTTGAGATTCAGATCAAAGGCGTGCCTGTGGGCCTGGGCAGTTATGTGCATTGGGACAGGCGCTTGGACGGAAAGCTGGCAGGTGCGTTGATGAGCATTCCTGGTATCAAGGGTGTCGAAGTAGGTGCAGGTTTTGCTGCCGCAGAAACACCTGGTTCCAAGATGCATGATGAGCTGTTTTATGAACCAGGACGCGGGTATTACCGCACAACCAATCGGGCTGGTGGGATTGAGGGAGGCATCTCAAATGGCGAGGTGATTGTCCTTCGGGCTGCCATGAAGCCTATACCCACATTGATGAAGCCTCTGCGATCGGTAGATCTAGTGACCAGTAAACCCGGCAGTGCCAGCGTGGAACGGAGCGATACCTGTGCAGTCCCCGCAGCGGCAGTGGTTGGTGAAATGACCGCCCTGACTGTGATTGCCCAAGAGTTTCTCAGGGTCTTTGGTTCAGACACCTTGGAGGAGTTGGAGAAACGATGGTCAGAATTCCAGTCACGCTAGGGCAAAAAAAGTGCGATATTCTCATCGGACGAGACGCATGGCAGCAGCTTGACAAGTACGCGGAGAGGTATGACCGGGTGGTGGTCATTACAGACCGCAATGTCGGCCGCCTCTATGGCGGCAGGATCGCCTTTCCGAAGATCGTAACAGAACCCGGAGAAACTTCTAAGTCCTGGGCTTCAGCTGAAAAGGTCATTCAAGAGATGCTGGCTCTGGGGCTCACCCGTTCCTCAGCCGTGATTGCTCTTGGTGGGGGAGTAGTAGGTGACTTAGCTGGATTCTGCGCTGCCATCTATATGCGGGGGATTCCCTATATCCAGGTTCCGACGACCCTTCTTGCCCAGATCGACAGTGCTATTGGGGGCAAGACAGCCATCGATTTACCGGCAGGGAAGAATTTGGTTGGAGCATTCCATCAGCCTGAGGTAGTGCTGATCAATCCAGAAGTACTGCAGACTCTCTCGCGAGCCGATCTGGTTAGCGGTTTGGGAGAAGTGGTGAAGTATGCAGTCATGGCTGCACCAGAACTGCTGGATATTCTCCGGGCAGGTGGAGAGATGATCTTTACTGCTCCTCATGAAAGCCTAAGCCAGATCATTGTCCGCTGCTGCACCATCAAAGCAGAAATTGTAAGTGCTGATGAGTGGGATCAGGGGCTGCGCAAGCAGTTAAATGCGGGGCATACCATCGGTCATGCTCTCGAGACGGCCACCAGCTTCAGAGCCTTTACGCATGGTGAAGCCGTTCTTTTTGGGTTGGCTGCCGAAGCGCGGCTTTCGTATCGATTAGGCCTCTTAGACAGGCAGCAGTTGGCAGAGATTGAAGGAGCATGTCAACTGATTGGTTTACCGGTGGTTCCATCTGATCTGTCTTTAGCAGAAGTGAAGCAGGCCCTGCTGCGGGATAAAAAGAATCGAGCGGATAGGATTTCCTTCATGCTGCCCCGAGCTATGGGCCAGGTGGAGGAAGTTCTGTTGAGTATCGATGAAGTTGAAAGGCATTTGGAGGCTGTGCTGTATCCGGGAAAGGTGTGAGAGAATGGACCTAAAGGAGCTGCGGGAGCAGATCAGTTTTTGTGATAAAGCCATTGCTGAAGCGTTCCAGAGACGCCTGGAACTGATAGATGAGGTAGCGCGCTACAAGAAGGAGCACAAGATGCCTATCTATGATCCCGCTCGTGAGGCGGAGATTCTAGGCCGGTACAGCGGTGACACCAAGGCTCTGTTCACTGAGATTATGCGCATCAGCCGCGGCCGGCAATCTCGGGCATTGTTCCCGTATAATATTGCTCTGATCGGCTTTATGGGTACAGGAAAATCGACTGTGGCACCACTTCTGGCCAAGGCTTTGGGGCGGGGCTATATTGATTTAGACGAAGAAATCGAACGGCGCCACGGGCGCAGTATTCCTCAAATCTTTGCCGAGGATGGCGAATCGTACTTCCGAACTCTAGAAAGAGAGCTGGTCGAAGAAGTAAGCCAGGCGGATTATCTTGTAATCGCGTGCGGTGGCGGTACCATTCTCCGCGAAGAGAACCGGCAGGCCCTGAAACGAAGTTCACGCCTAGTGCTGTTAACTGCTTCTCCATTAACGATTCTAGAGCGCGTCAAACACCAAGCCCATCGACCTCTTTTGGGCGGCAAACCCACAATCGAAGCCATCGCTTCTCTCTTGGCGCAGCGTGAGCAGCTCTACAATGAGGCTGCCGATGTGCGCGTGTCCACAGATGGGCTTTCGCCAGCAGAAGTTAGTGAAGAGGTTGTGCTGGCACTTCTGCAGAGTATGTAACCTGGCAGAATCCGTCTTAGGGCGGAGACTATTCCCAACTCCAGGCTCTCAACGGATAGGTTCTAGACTTGCTATCATGGGGTTAAGTCTAGGACAGAAAGGTTGAGAGCTTTGCTGCAGAAGCTGTTTATCAATCGTGACTATGGCCTCTTGTTTATGGGCCGGTTGGTATCTCAAGTCGGTGATGGAATCCTCTATTTCGCCCTTACCTGGTTGGTATTGGACTTAACGGGTTCGGGTACGGCCCTTGGTACTCTGCTGCTGGTCTCGTCTATTCCGGGTGTAGTCTTGGCTCCTCTGGCCGGGGTACTCGCTGATATGTGGAACCGCAAGTCGATTGTGGTCATTACTGATATTGTGCGCGGTCTTGTGCTTTTGGCTTTGGGAGCGGTGCATGCTGCGGGGCATCTATCTCTAGCGATGCTGTACGCTGCTACGATTGCCTTTTCTATCTGCGGTGTTCTATTTGGTCCAGCTATTTCCGCTGCCATTCCAGGAATGGTGAAGCGAGAGGAGCTTACCGCTGCCAATGCCCGCAACAACTTCTCCCGTAGTGCGACGGGGATCATCGGCCCTGCGTTAGGTGCTTTACTCTTAGCTTTAGTAGGCTACACGGGTGTTTTCATCATTACCGGCATCTGTTTCCTCCTTTCTGCTCTGTCGGAGATGTTCATTCGCTTTCCCAAGCAGGAGCTTGGTACCTCCCAGCGGGGTTGGGAACAGGTCCGGGCCTATGGGGTCAACTTCAGGGATGGCTTCACCTATGTTTGGCAGAACTCCAGCCTGCGAGGGATGATAGGGTACGCTATCGCGCTGAACTTCATTGCGGCTCCGATCATGAGCATCATCATGCCCTATTTCGGGAAAGAAGTACTGCAGATGTCTGCCGAGCACTATGGCTTAGTGAAGTCGGCTGTGCCTGCCGGCCTCTTAATAGGGACCTTCTTTGTTGGAGCTCTAACTCAGCGGATCAGTAAAGAACGGTTGTTGGTTGGAGGCGTAATTGGCCAGGGTCTAGGTGGAATGCTGATCGGGGTAGCCGCCATGCCGGTGGTTTACCAACAGCTGTCTGAAGTGACACTTCTAGGAAGCCTTTTGGTCCCGGCTTTCCTAATCGGGGTTCTAAATGTATTAGTGAACGTGCCCCTGCAGGTAATGCTGCAGGAGACAATTCCTGATAAGTTCCGCGGAAGGGTATTCGGCTTGATCGATGGCTTAGTGACCATGCTGGTCCCTGTTGCTCTTGGAGCCTTTGGGCCGGCTGTTGACAGGTTTGCACCCCACGTGCTCTTCCTGATATGCTCGGGGGGAATGGCTGCCATCGGCGTACTAATGGATCGCTCTCCCAAACTGGCAGGGCTGTACGATGTAAAGATGCAGGAAAGTCCTCGGCTGTAGCTGCCGAGGTTTTTTATTGTGGTTCTGTCTGTACCTTCAAAAGGGCGGGCTGGAAGAAATACTCGATGATCGCAATCAGTGCTGCCAAGGCGACGAGGGTGGCACCAGTGGTGCGGAACCAGGTAAACAGCGCACCAAACACCCATGCCGAGATAGCTCCTAAGACTCCGTCTGCCACAGAGACGATGGTGTTCCCAGTGCTGGGCCGAAGAATGAGCTCACCTATCAGGACATTAATGATCGCTGCGGCTAGAGACCACCCCAATACCGCGTACCATGTGTTGTCATCAAAGAGGGCGAGGGTAAGCAACCCGCTCACAAATGAAATGGCAAACTTGAAGATCAGTAACCATCCAGTATTGTGCATTTCTGCCACACCTCCCATGGCGTTAGTCTGAGCCAAAATCACCTTCCGAATACTCACGCTTGGTATGAGAACCGCAAAATTCCAGATAATATGGGGAGAAAAACACTCGTAAATGGGGGGTTCTTGATGGGCAGGATTGTAACCATCGATGGTAACGAGGCTGCGGCCCACATAGCCTATGCTTTTACAGAGGTTGCAGCGATTTACCCGATTACACCGTCATCGCCGATGGCAGAACATATCGATGTATGGAGTGCGCAGGGCCGCAAGAACATATTCGGCGAACCGGTCAGGGTAGTAGAAATGCAGTCAGAGGCCGGTGCTGCTGGAGCTGTGCACGGTTCGCTGGCAGTAGGTGCTCTAACAACCACCTTTACTGCATCGCAGGGGCTCCTCCTCATGATTCCCAACATGTACAAAATCGCTGGTGAGCTCTTGCCAGGAGTCTTCCACGTGAGTGCCCGGGCAATCGCGGCACACGCCTTATCCATCTTTGGCGATCATCAAGATGTGATGGCCTGCCGTCAGACAGGCTTTGCCATGCTCGCTTCTTCTAACGTGCAGGAAGTGATGGATTTGGGCTGTATCGCTCATCTCGCGGCAATTAAGTCACGGGTACCATTTCTGCATTTCTTTGACGGCTTTCGCACTAGCCATGAGATCCAAAAGATCGAGAGCCTCGAATACGATGAAGTGGCAAAGCTCATTGACTATGAAGCGCTTGCAGATTTCCGCGCCCGGGGATTGAATCCTGAGCATCCCGTAATTCGGGGAACCGCACAAAACCCGGATATCTACTTCCAGGGCCGAGAAGCGGCAAATCCCTTCTACCTCGCCGTGCCTGGGATTGTGGAATCGTACATGCGTGAGTTCGAGGCCATGACTGGCCGATCTTACAAGCTCTTCGATTACTACGGTGATCCAGAGGCGAAACAGGTTATTGTCGCCATGGGTTCGGTGACTGATACAGCCGAAGAAGTCATCGATTATTTACGCAGCCAGGGCGAGAAGGTAGGCCTTGTGAGAGTACGCCTCTACCGGCCGTTTTCTGACAGCCACTTCCGAGCTGTGCTTCCCAAATCAGTAGAGAAGATAGCCGTACTAGATCGCACGAAGGAGCCTGGCTCTCTGGGTGAGCCGCTCTATCTAGATGTGGTGAAAGCACTGGCCGGCAGCAGTATCTCGGTGATCGTAGGTGGGCGTTATGGCCTTGGTTCCAAAGACACTAGGCCTTCGCAGATTATTGCCGTGTTTAACAATCTCAAGGCCGAGCAGCCAAAGGATCGGTTTACAATCGGAATTGTGGATGATGTGACCGATACCTCTTTGCCTGAAGAAGATATCGTGGAAACCACTCCCGAAGGAACCATCAGCTGCAAGTTCTGGGGTCTGGGCAGTGATGGTACTGTGGGAGCCAATAAGACCGCGATCAAGATTATTGGTGAGAACACACCGCTCCATGTACAAGCCTATTTCTCATATGACAGCAAAAAGTCTGGGGGAACGACTGTCTCGCACCTGCGCTTCGGTAGGAAACCCATCAAGTCGCCCTACCTGGTCTACAACGCAGATTACATTGCCTGCCATAACCCATCATTCGTGTTTAACTATGATCTGTTGAAGGGGATCAAGCGGGGAGGCACGTTTGTACTCAACTGTTCATGGGATATGGACGACTTAGAAGAAAACCTGCCCGCTTCGACCAAGCGAGCTATTGCTGAAAACGATGTGCAGTTCTACACCATCGATGCCCTTTCGATTGCTGGTGAAGTAGGTCTAGGTAACCGCATCAATATGATCATGCAGGCTGTTTTCTTTAGGCTTGCAAAGGTCATACCGGTCGAAGAAGCCATCAAGCAGCTGAAAGATGCGGTTCAGTCCATGTATGGTAAGAAGGGCGAGCGGATTGTGCAGATGAACCTAGCTGCCATCGATGCGGCGGAAGACGCTTTGCGCCGCATTGAAGTTCCTCCAAAGTGGCGTAATGCTCAAGATCCGCCTGAAGGAGTTAAGCATGTACCCGAGTTCGTAGAACGTATTCAGGCCCCTATGGCTCGCCATGAAGGGGACGAACTCCCAGTAAGTGCCTTTAAAGGCATGGAAGACGGTACCTATCCCTTGGGAACCACGGCATATGAAAAACGGGGCATTGCTGTCATGGTGCCGGAATGGCAGATCGAGAAATGTATTCAGTGCAATCAGTGTTCGTATGTCTGCCCCCATGCGACCATTCGCCCGTTTCTGCTTGATGACGCTGAAATGGCAGCCGCACCTGAAGGGTTTAACACGAAGAAGGCTATGGGTAAAGACATATCGCAGTTTGGCTACCGCATACAGGTCAGTCCGCTCGACTGCACTGGCTGCGGAAACTGTGCCGATGTCTGCCCGGCACCGGGCAAAGCGTTGGTCATGCGCCCGGCTGACCAGATGATTGATCAGGAAGCAGATAACTGGGAATATGCCATGACCATCAAGCCCAAGTACCACTATACGAACTGGAAGACCTTGAAGGGCAGCCAGTTCAGGCCGCCGCTCTTTGAGTTCAACGGTGCCTGCCCAGGGTGCGGCGAGACTCCTTACCTGCGCCTGTTGACCCAACTGTTTGGCGAACGTATGATTATTGCCAATGCAACGGGCTGTTCTTCTATTTACACAGCGAGCGCACCGTCCATGGCTTATTCTGTCAACGCGGACGGCCATGGGCCAGCTTGGGCGAATTCCCTGTTCGAGGACAATGCCGAATATGGCTTTGGCATGTGGCTGGGTGTATCGCAGATAAGGGAGCGCCTAGCTTCGTTGATGAGGCAATTGCTAAATTCTGGAGTCGATGAGTCACTGGGAAAGGCTTTTCGCGCATGGCTGGAGAATATGTATGATGGTGAAGGTTCGGTTGAGCCGAGCAACCAGATTGTGGATCTATTGGCCAAAATGGACCTGAAGAGTAATCCCGCGCTCGCCGAGATCTGGGAGAAGAGATCGTATCTTATCAAGAAATCTCAATGGATCATCGGCGGTGACGGTTGGGCATATGATATTGGCTATGGGGGGCTAGATCAGGTTCTCTCGTTAGGCGCCGATGTAAACATCCTAGTTATGGATACTGAAGTGTATTCTAATACTGGCGGACAATCATCCAAATCTACACCGACTGCGGCTGTAGCGAAGTTTGCTTCGGCTGGAAAACGCATCCGCAAGAAAGATTTAGGGCGCATGGCCATGACATACGGGTATGTTTATGTGGCCCAAATTGCACTAGGTGCCAACATGAACCATACCATTCGTACAATACTAGAAGCAGAGGCATATCCGGGCCCATCTCTGATTATTGCATATTCGCCCTGCATTGAGCATGGTATACGCACGGGCATGGGCACCAGTATCCTGCAGGAGAAACGCGCTGTCGAAGCTGGTTACTGGCATCTCTATCGGTACAACCCTCTGCGCAAACAGGCGGGGCAGAACCCCTTTACCCTTGATTCTCCAGAACCGACGGCCTCGTTCCGGGAGTTCCTCGAAAGCGAAGTGCGGTACTTCTCGCTCTTGAAGGCTTTTCCGGACATCGCGGAGGAGCTGTTCGCTCAGGCGGAGGCAGATGCCAAGGACCGCTACGACGAATACCGCCGCTTGGCTGCTATGGAGTATTAAGCAGAAACAGAGCCCCGGTTTGGGGCTCTGTCTACTTTTGGTTCTCTTCTGCCCATTCGCGGGCCAGCTCTACACCAAGGTCGCTGGGTAACCCGACACGGGAGACATCTTTGTGCCCGGCCAGATTGGCCCACGCAGCAGTAGAGTGCTCTTCTACGGGCAGTGAGTAACGCCTGCGCTTCAGTCCCTTAAGTGATTGATCTTTATTCACATATCTCGCCATGGCATACCCCCTTGGTTCTAGTCTGTACTAAACTGCTTAATCTATCCAAGAAAGGTAGTGTTGTCATGCCTATCACGTTTAACGGGAACAGAATGCTTCAGCTGATTAATGAGTTAGTGGCAATTCCGAGCCCCACGGGATACACTGAAGATATCATTTCGCATATTGAAAAAATGCTGCACGAGATGGGGCTTGAGACAGCCCGCACCCGCAAAGGGGCGCTGCTCACCACTCTCCGCGGTAAGAACAATGATGAGCACCGGCTGCTGACCGCTCACGTTGACACCCTGGGTGCCATGGTCAAGGAGATTAAGAGCAATGGCCGGCTCAAGTTGAGTCTGATTGGAGGCAGCAAGTGGCCGCATCTAGAAGGCGAGTACTGCCAAATTATGGCTGGTAATGGAGAAATCTATACAGGAACCATCTTGATGCATCAAACCGCGGTTCATGTGTACAAAGATAGTGCCACTCTCGAGCGCAATCAGGACAATATGGAAGTCCGCCTGGATGAAAAGGTGAAATCGGCAGATGATGTGCGCAAGTTGGGCATTGGTGTTGGTGACTTTGTCGCGTTTGATCCCCGCATCCAGATCACACCCAGCGGCTTTATCAAGGCCCGGCACCTTGACGACAAAGCGGGAGTCGGCATTCTGCTCTACATCCTGCGGGAGATGCAGGAACACGAAATCGTCCCCGCCCATACCACACATATCTTGATTTCCAACTACGAAGAAATCGGATATGGTGGTAATTCTAATATTCCTCCACAAGTAGCTGAATATGTAGCTGTAGATATGGGAGCTTTAGGTGATGGGCAGACTGGCGATGAATACTCTGTATCCATCTGTGCTCAGGATTCATCGGGGCCCTACAACTACCGTCTCCGCAGGCATCTTGAGCAGATCGCACAGAAGAATGGAATTGCGTACAAGGTGGATATATATCCGTACTACGGTTCTGATGCCAGTGCTGCACTTAGAGCGGGCCATGATGTTGTGCACGGCCTCATAGGCCCGGGTATTGACGCCTCGCATGCTTTTGAGCGGACCCACGTGGACTCTGTGATCAATACAGCCCAGTTAATCTATCATTATCTCTTGTCTGATCTGGCGTAGGTTCCCTTTCCCAAAGCGGGAAATGATGGTAAGATGAAAGGGAATGGAGGAATCTACGATGAGTTATCAGCTGATTGTGAGAAGGGCCCAGGATACGCAGCCTGGTAATCTGCTCACTCTACCTTGGGAGGAGTTCCCGGTAAGCACTCCTTTTGTGGATGCTGTCACAGGTAACCCGGCATCCTTTGACACTACTGTCCAAGCCACATGGGATGAAGAATACCTGTATATTCGTTTCATGTGTGAGGACAGAGACATCGTAGCAACGATGGTTAATCGGGATGATCCTCTCTACGAAGAAGAAGTCGTCGAAGTATTTATCGCACCAGAAAATCTCAGTCAGTACTACGAGTTTAACCTGAGCCCAAGAAATGTGGTGTTCGATTCGCTCATCAGCCATGATGGGAAGCAACACCATGGTGATCCTTCTTGGGACTGCTCTGGACTAATTCATCGGGTAATTCGTAAGGAAAACAACGGTGGAGGAGAGTTCGGCAGCTGGGAAGGGCTTCTCGCCATACCATTTTCCTGCCTGGGTGTGAAGCCTGAGCGAGATATGGTTTTGCGGGCAAACTTTTTCCGCATAAAAAGGGCCCCACACGACGAGTATATGGCGTGGAGCCCGACTATGCGTAATCCTGCAAACTTCCATGTTCCACAAGCTTTTGGAGAACTGAAGCTGGTTTAAGAGTATAGGCCAGGAGTGTAGGCACCACTACTGCGGAACTTACGATTCCACATCATCATGGCTCCAGTACCCAGCAGCGCTGTTGCCGCTCCGGCTAAGTACAAGCCTGTGCCGCCCATGCGGTCTAGAAGCGCTCCGCCCCAAATCCCGCCCAAAAAGCGGGGCAGGGTATAGGTAAAGGCGGACTGGAGCGTGAAGCCAGTGGTCCTAAAGGCTGGCTTAACCAGCTCATCTACAAGCAGAACGAAAGCTACTGTCGTTAAGGGGAACGCTAACCCTTCAATGCAGTGGATCAAGACCAGCATCCAGGGATTGGGTGTTATGGCAAATAAGAACATACGCAGAGTCTGAATCAAACCTGCGGCTATTACAAGCTGTTCCGGCCTATAGCGCCGGAGCAGCTTTCTTGTTATCGCGAATACAGGAATCTCTACCAGGGCTGTAAAGCTCCATGCATAACCGACAATCGTCGAGCTGGCGCCCCGTTCAACCAAGACTAGGCTGAGGAAGGGTAGACTGGTACTGTTCCCGAGCTGCAGCAGGAAGGCCGCCCCAAGGAAAAAGAGAAATGGCAGCGAGACAGCCTGTTTAGCTGTTTTGAGGCTGAAGTCGATCTTGTGTCTCTGCGCAGCATTGGCTCTCGGCATACTGAGGCTGGCAAGGATCGCAAGGATACTTGTGAGTACGAATACCCAAAAAATGCTGGTCTGGCTGCGCTCAAAGATGGGCCCCATTAAGAGGGCAATGGTAGCAAAACTGAACGAACCCCACAGCCTTGCCTGGCCAATGCGATCACTACTGCGCTCAAGAGCCTGCACAGCCATAGAATCCAGCATTGCGGTCAGTGGCCCCTGAATCACACCCATCAGCACTGCCAGCGCGAGAAACAGCCCCGAAACAGGCAGAAGGCCGAAAATGGCTACAGTGCCTGCCGTGGCTGCTACAAGTAGAATGTATAGGAGGCGCACGTTACCCCATGCATCACTGACCAACCCCCACAGGGGCTGGGTTAAGAACGCCGCGAGAGGGCCTAAAGCATTAAAAAGGCCGATCTCGAGGCCGCTCCAGCCAGCCGCCTGCAGGTAGATAGTGATGAACGGTGTCCATGAGCCGATAATCATGAAGTATGCCAGGTAGTTGAGGCATACCACGCGAAAGGGTTTGTTAGAATGCATGGTTCCTCCGGGAAACAGCTTCGCCAGGAGCAACGGTTAGTGGCTCTCCGTTATGGTAGATATCTAACGCATCCCCTGACAGTAATTGGTATGTCGTGTACTCTCTTTCGACACGAACAGCCAATTGCCTTCCCTTGAACTTAACTTTGAATGCATAGCTCTCCCATTTGTCTGGCACAATGGGTTGGAACCTCAGAGTGCCGTCATAGGTCCGCATACCACCGAACCCATTCACGATTGACATCCACGATCCTGCCATACATGCTGTGTGCACACCCTGCCATGTGTTTTTGTTGTAGTCATCTAGGTCAAGACGCGCTGTCTGCATAAAGTAATTATAAGCATACTCATGGTAGCCAATTTCTGCAGCTATGATGCTGTAGATCGATGGTGAGAGTGATGAGTCATGCGTTGTCTTTGGCTCGTAGTAGTCGAAGTTGGCCTTCTTTTCTTCTAGTGTGAAGAGATCGCCCAAGAGGAACAGCAGCAGAATGACGTCTGCCTGCTTGATCACCTGGTAGCGCCAGATGGTCAATGGATGCCAGTTGCGTACCAATGGGATTTCCTCCGACGGAATCGAGTCTACATCGATAGGATCCTTATACAGGAATGAATCATCTTGTGGATGGATGCCCAGTTCTTCGTCGTACGGCAGGTACATCAGATCTGCACATTTTTTCCACCGCTCGAATTCTGACTCATCGAGGTTGATACGCGCTTTTAAGTCTGCGTAGTGCTCTGGGAACATCTTGCTGACAATCTCGGCTGCCTTCAGGGCCAGCTCGAGATTGAACTTGGCCATATAGTTGGTGTAGCAGTTATTATTTACACCTGGTTTGTACTCATCGGGCCCGCAGACCTCGTTGATGCAGTATTTTCCTCCCCGAGCTTCGATGAATGCCCCTCGGTGTGCCCAACACCGCGCTGTTTCAAACAAGATCTCTGCACCCATGTCGCGCAAGAACTCCCAGTCTTCGGTTGCCTCCACATATTTGAAGATAGCGTAGGCAATATCCGCGTTGATGTGATACTGCACGGTGGAACCCAAGAAGTTGCCCGATGCCTCATGGCCATTGATGGTTCGCCAGGTGTAGAGAGCACCTTTGTCTTTCATCCGGGCTGCATTCTCCCGTGCTGCATCCAGAATGTGATAGCGGTATTCGAGGAGCTTGCGCACCAAGCCAGGCTGGCTGTACAGGAAGAAGGGGATAATATATGTCTCTGTATCCCAGAAATAATGGCCTTCGTAATATTCACCTGTCAGCCCTTTAGCGGCGACGTTGGTGATTCCATCACGGCCTGTGGAGCCTAGCAGTTGGAAGGCATTGAATCTAAGCCCCTGCTGCAGAGCAGGATCGCCCACGAGCTGGACATCTGTATCCTCCCAGTATTCTTCCATGAAGTTCTTGTGAGCTGCGAACAACTCGTCCCAACCGACCTCCGCCTGCGCTTGGGCATGAGTAGTGACGAACTCTTGGATCTGCTCTGAGTCAGTCTCTCGAGACGTTGTCACAGAGATATACTTCTCGAGAAGGCCAGTTTCGCCTTGGGCGAGATTGTACTCGGCGGTAAACGACAGCTGGTCAGCGGCAGCGCTTCCCATTATGGTTGGCGCGGAGTTTTCTGCAGCTGTCTTGTGGGTTACGCCAACACCAATGAAAAAGCCGGTACGGCGGGTTTTTGAAAGAATGTAACCGCTTTCATTTTTTGCCTCAAAAAAAACCACATCAAGGGCTTGGTTTTTCAGGTGATGATAATTTCGAACATTACCGTCGACTTTCGAAGTAATGGTAACCTTGCCAGAGAAGTTAAGAGGCTTAACGTGACAGCGCATCACCGCTAAGTGTTGGTCTGTCTGCGAAATGAACCGTTCAAAGCAGAGCTCAAGTTTCTTCCCATTAGGGCTCTCCCAAACAACCTCTCTCTTGAGTATGCCGTCCTTCAGGTCAAGCACCCGCTGGTAGTGTTCTACCTTTCCATTCAATAATGAAAAGCTTTCTCCATCAACTGAAACCTCAATGATCCGCCAATCGGTGGTGTTGATCATTGTTTGGTACTCTTCTGGCTGCAGGGCCATGTGTTCGCCGTAGACAATGGGCCATGTCTCATAGATTCCGTTTATATAAATACCCGGAGTAGAGGGGACGTCGCTAGGCAAACCTTCTTCAAATGTACCCCGCATACCCATGTAGCCGTTACCGATTGAGAAAATGGTTTCATTACGGTGATTCAACTCGGGGTTGAACTCGGTTTCCGTAACACGCCACTCCTCTAGGGGATAGATCGGCTGAATATTCCGATGATAAACCCGCATTCGACATTCATCTCCTTTCTGGTTGTGGCTATTTTTCTTAGTATGGGTGTTTTATTGGCTATTCACTGCCCAAATCCTTTTTGAACATCCCTGCAAGAGCTAATAATACCCCACTGTTAAGGGCATGCTTTGTTGAGAAGAGAGATTTAGGTGGTGACGTGCATTGAGGATAATGATGTTGTCTTGGGAGTATCCTCCGAAAGTGATCGGTGGTTTGGCACGTGCTGTGGCAGATCTTTCCGAAGCGCTTGTCGAGAACGGACACGAAGTCAGTGTGGTTACAAGTGATCATCCGGACTCCCCTGATACCGATTATCGTTCGGGGGTCAGGGTTTATCGCGTTAACCAGCACTTCCCGTCGCCCTTGGGCTTTTTGGACAACGTTTTGTACATGAATTACCATCTAATTCAACGGGCCTATCAGCTTTGGCAAGAAGAGTCATTTGACATCATTCACGCCCATGATTGGCTGGTAGCGCCAGCGGCTAAGGTGCTGAAACACACCTTCAAAATCCCTTTGGTTGCTACGATACATGCTACCGAATGGGGCCGCAATGGAGGCCTACATAATGATCTACAGCGGCACATTAGTGATGTGGAGTGGTGGCTGACCTATGAGGCCTATCGGGTGATCTGCTGCAGCCGCTATATGCAGGACGAGCTGCGCCGCATCTTTCACCTACCCGATGACAAGCTGGCAGTAATACCCAATGGCGTTACACTGAAAAACTTCACTGAAGTTCATTCAGATCTAAATGCCTTCCGGAGGCAGTGGGCTCTGCCTGAGGAAAAGATCGTATTTTTCATCGGCAGGCATGTCCACGAAAAAGGCGTGGACGTCCTGTTGGGCGCGGTACCAAAGATCCTTCATCACTGCCCCCAGGCGAAGTTCATCATCGCAGGTACCGGCCCGATGCACGACAGTCTGAAAAGCCAAGCTTACCAGATGGGTATCGCCCACAAGGTGCTGTTTGCTGGCTTTATTGACGATAAGACCCGCAACAGTTTGTATAAGCTGGCGGATGCAGCAGTGTTCCCAAGCCGCTATGAGCCCTTTGGTATCGTAGCTTTGGAGGCCATGGCTGCAGGCGCACCTTGTGTGGTTAGTGACGTCGGGGGACTGCGCGAAATCGTCCGACACGGAGAGACCGGTTTGACGTTTTACGCTGGCAATAGTAACTCCCTAGCCGACAATGTGCTCACGCTTCTCCACGACCGTCATTCCGCCAGCATGATGAAGAAACTAGCTTATCATGAGCTTCTGGAAAAATATGATTGGAGCAAAATCGCCCTCCAGACTGTGGAAGAATACGAACGGGCCATCGGACTGCAAGCAGCACCAGGCCCTGTCCGACGTCTCAAAGATGATCAAACCATCTACGATCGCTATCACCTGACAGGCAACTTCCCAGAAGAAAGGGCTGAGCTTTATGAAAGCAGTAATCATGGCCGGCGGTGAAGGTACCCGTCTGCGGCCGCTGACCTGTGGTGTGCCTAAGCCGATGGTTCCCATTTTGAATAAACCAATGATGGAACACATTTTAAACCTGCTCCGGTCCCATGGGATTAGAGAGATCGCCAGTACACTCTGGTATCTGCCGAAAGATGTCACGGATTATTTTGGTGATGGCTCCGAGTTTGGGGTTACCATGGAATACTTCGTAGAAGAGGAGCCTTTAGGGACCGCCGGCAGTGTTAAGAACGCGGAAGACTTCCTTGATGAAACATTTATCGTGGTGAGCGGTGATTCGCTCACCGATATTGATTTAACTAGGGCCGTCGAGTTTCATCGATCCAAGAATGCTGTCGCGACAATTGTACTCACGCGTGTCTCTAACCCTCTTAGTTACGGCATCGTGATCACAAATGAGGATGGGCGTATCCAACAGTTTCTCGAAAAGCCAAGTTGGAGTGAAGTGTTCAGCGATACCGTCAACACGGGGATTTATGTCCTTGAACCCGAAGTGCTCCAGCTATTTGGCAGAGGCGAAAACTTCGACTTTTCACGGGACCTTTTCCCGAAGCTGCTCAAGCAAAAAGCCCCTTTGTACGGATATGTAGCTGATGGCTATTGGTCGGACGTGGGAAACCTTGATGTTTATCGCCAGGTTCAACAGGATTGCTTGGATGGAAAGGTGCGGATCGTTCTTCCTGAGCCGCGCGCCGAAGGCCTTTTCATAGAGGAGGGGGCGGTGATTGATCCAGACGTAGTAGTCGCCGGCCCGGTGTATATCGGCCGTGGGGCTCGTGTTGAAGCAGGTGTTGAGCTTGGCCAATACACTGTGATTGGCCCTAACTGTCTTGTGAGTGCAGGGGCAAGCATCAAGCGTTCGACTCTATGGGCAGGAGCCCAGGTTGGTTCTGGCAGCGAGCTCAGGGGCTGTGTCTTGGGGCAGAATGCCCGAGTTCAGCAGCGGGTCAAGATCTTTGAAGGGGCTGTAGTTGGCGATAATACTGCGGTTGGATCACATTCTACCATTATGCCTGGTGCCAAGGTATGGCCTTGGAAGCGTATCGCTAGTGGCTCGACCCTCAAGCAATCAATTGTGTGGGGGCATCAAGAGAGGCCTTCACTATTCAGCAAAACTGGCATCACTGGGGACCTGCAGGGTCAGCTTCCCCTAGAGGATATCGTGCGTGTTGGCTTGAGCTATGGAGAGTTCTTGGGCTCAGGTAAGAGAGTCCTGGTGACCTGTGACGGAAGCGCGAATGCGCGTGTAGCCAAACGGGCGTTGATAGCAGGGCTTTTAAACGGCGGCCTCAATGTGCTTGACGCTGGTACAGCGGTCGGGAATATAACTCGCTTCGGAACGCGTCTGTTCCGTACTCAAGGTGCGCTGCACTGCGAAAGCCTATCTGACACATCTGGACTGGTTAATATCCAGTGCTGGAATGAACAGGGATACCTCCTGAGTAAATCTGAACAGCGCAAGCTGGAGAATATCTTTCTGCGCGATGATTATCCTCGCCATGCAGATGGCGAACTCGGTGAGCTTTCATTTGTGCCCGGTCTATCAGACCGCTATCTGGATGCTCTCGCCAAAACATACCAAGCAGCTCGTGGAACCCTCAAGGTAGGTGTGCGCGCTTTATCTGATCGGACACGGGCTCTTGGTGAACTGATCGCTGACTTCCTTGAACGCGCGGGTTATCAGTTGGCAGAAGGGAATCATGAGGGCCAGATTACCGTTGTGGTTGACGATGACGGTTGGTACTTCGAAGATGAGCGCGGGCAGCGGGTTGATGAAGACACTTGGTGGGGGATCTTTGCCCAGGTTTTGAAGAAGCGGGCCCGTCATGCAATCCCTATGCCGGTGCGAGTGTCTGAACATATTTCTAAGCTGGCCCACGATGCAGGCCTAAAGGTTCATTGGACTAGGCTCGAACCCCAGTTCTGGATGGAAGCTGCCACAGAGCTCGGGATCACAACTGGAGACGATGAGGTGGAGTTCTTCCCGTATATCGAGCCCTTGGCATCGATTGGCGAGGTTCTGCATTATATCAGCAGTCAAGATAGTAGGCTTGCTGATCTGGTGAGTGTGCCCGAAACGAGTTCGAGTACCAAGCAGATTCTCTGCCCCTGGAGCGAAAAAGGGCGCGTTATGCGCCAACTAATCGGGCAGACTAACCCGGAAAACACTCTCTATCTTGATGGGATCAAGGAATACACCGATACAGGTTGGGCGCTTGTCGTTCCTGATGGTGATGAGCCGGTCTTTAGGATATACAGTGAAGCGCAGAGCCCAGAAGAAGCCGAAGCGCTCGCTGATTACTATGCCAAACTGATTATGACGCACATCGACGAGGAGTGAAGACATGAACACAATTCCCCAACCAAAAGTAGCTTTCTTCTGTATGGAATATGGCCTAAGCGAGACATTTCCCATATATTCTGGAGGACTGGGCATCTTAGCTGGAGATATTCTTAAGACGGCAAAGGATATGAATTTGCCCATGATCGGCATAGGAATTCTCTGGCGGGAAGGCTACACTGATCAATATTTGGACAAAGACGGATCTCCCCGCGACTATGCTCAGGATTACGATCGCAGTCACTTAGAAGACACAGGTATAACGGTAGACCTGTGGATTCGAGGAGAGAATGTAACCTGTAAGGTGTGGAAGACCGAAGCCTTCGGCAATGTGCCCCTCTATCTTTTGGACAGTGATCTTCCTGGAACGCAGCACGGGTGGATGACCCGCCAGCTGTACCACAGTGCACCGCAGGAGCGGGTGGCTGCGGAAATGATCCTGGGGATTGGTGGAGTACGCCTTATCCGGAAGCTCGGCCTTGATATCGACATCTATCACCTAAATGAAGGCCACGCTGTTTTTGCCGGTTTAGAGCTCATTCGCGAAAAAATGGCTCAAGGCCTAGATTTTGAAGAGGCTTGGGAAGAAACCCGTCAACAGATTGTTTTCACGACTCATACCCCTGTAATGGCCGGTAACGAGGAGCATGGTCATGATCTGCTCAACTACATGGGGGCATGGTGTGGCCTGGAGTATGATCAGGTTGAAAAAATCGGAGGCAATCCTTTCAATATGACTGTTGCAGCCCTGCGGCTGAGCTACATCTCTAACGGCGTTTCGCAGCTGCACGGCATGACTGCACGCTCGATGTGGCGTGGCAATCCTGGTACAGCTCCGATTATCAGTGTAACGAACGGCGTGCATGTCAACACATGGCAGACTCCTCAGATTAGGCAGGTATACAATGTGAATGGCAACCTATGGAAGCCTCACATGCAAAATAAGCGCCGCCTCCTCGACTTAATTGCCAATCGGACGGGAGTCAAATTCGACCAAGATGTGCTCACGATCGGATTCGCGCGCCGCGCAGCAGCCTATAAGCGCAGCGGCCTCATCTTCAACCGCTTGGACATAATCGAGCCGCTTCTTAAGGAGCGCACTCTCCAGCTTGTCTTCTCCGGCAAAGCACATCCGCATGATGAGTGGGGTAAGCGGATTGTAGCCAACATAGTCGAGATGGCGTACCGGTTCCCAAATAGTGTTGTTTTCTTAGAGAACTATGATATGGAGCTGGGACGAGCCTTGACCGCCGGTTGTGATGTCTGGCTTAACACACCTCAGCGGCCGTTAGAAGCATCAGGCACTTCAGGAATGAAGGCAGCTCTAAACGGTGTACTAAACCTAAGTACGCTTGATGGTTGGTGGCCCGAAGGCGTCATTCATGGTGTGAATGGCTGGCATTTCGGTGGTGGTTATGAAGGCCCTGAGCAGACAATGGTAGATGCAGCTTCGCTGTATGATGTTCTGCTGTCCGAGGTCATTCCTACCTATTACGAAAAACGGGATAAGTGGGCCGATATGATGCGGGCCGCTGTGGACATGGCAGTGCACCGCTTCTCTTCCGAACGGATGCTGACCGAGTATTACAATATGCTTTATCAGCCGTCCACAACGCTGCGCCACTTAAAGAATCAGATAAAGCATACGAAGGCGGTTCACTAAGCTTGAACACGTGAGATCTGCGCCAGTCAGCCGTAAGATTGAGCGGACTGTCTGGCGCTTCTCATTAATGTAAGATATAATTCCCATTAGATAGCAACTAGTGGGAGGGTATAGGATGGACAAGAATTTGCTTTATGCTGAATTATGCCGTGATCTCGACGCTCTGATCGGCGATGAACGGGACTGGGTTGCAAATCTGGCCAACGCTTCGGCCTTGCTCAATGAAAGACTCGACCGCATCAACTGGGTCGGCTTTTATATTCTGAAGGGCGATGAGCTGGTACTCGGGCCATTTCAAGGGAAACCAGCCTGTATCAGGATTGGCATGGGGAAAGGCGTCTGTGGAACTGCTGCGGTGCAGCGCAAACCCCAGGTTGTTCCGGATGTCAACGCGTTTCCAGGCCACATTGTCTGTGATCCTGCTTCTAAATCCGAGGTTGTCATCCCCCTAGAGTTTGATGGCAGGCTCTTGGGTGTTTTGGATATCGACAGCCCTGAGTTGTGCCGATTTGATGAGGCAGATGCTGAAGGTCTTTCTCAAGTGGCAGTTATTCTCGCAGAAAGATGTCATTGGGACTAATAACTCTTGCCAAAACCAGAAATAAGCCCCATAATAGATATATGATAACGATTATCAGTATCAAGGGGTTGATTTTGTGGAAGTACGCAAAGGTATTCATTGGGTAGGCGTACTTGATCCTGGATTAGAGATCTTTGACGTTGTTATACCCACTCAGTGGGGCACTACCTATAATTCATATCTCATCGAAGCCGATGAACCCGCTTTGGTGGATACCGTTAAGAAAGAATTCAGTGAAGAGTTTTTCGCCAAACTAGAAGAAAAAATCGATTTAGCTGACCTCAAACATCTAATTGTCAATCACACAGAGCCCGACCATTCTGGTGCCGTAAAAGAACTTCTGCGGAGGGCTCCCCACCTAAAGGTGCATGGTTCTCGGGCTGCAATCCAGTTCCTGCGCGAGCAGGTCAACATGGATTTCGATGCGAATATCGTTCGAGACAACGATGTTCTTGATCTTGGCGGACGCCGATTACGTTTTATCATGGCTCCTTTTCTTCATTGGCCTGATACCATGTTCTCCTATCTAGAAGGAGAAGGCGTAATCTTTACCTGCGACGCTTTTGGATGCCACTATAGCCCGCCAAGCGGTAAGGTGTTTGAGAGCGAACAGGAGGAAGACTTCAGCGAAGCCGTGCGTTACTATTTCGACAGCATCATGAGCCCTTTCAAACCGAAGATTCAGGAAGCTGTCACCAAAATTGCTGATCTGCACATCGATCTAATCGCCACCGGACACGGCCCGATTCTCGATCAGGATCCTTGGCGGGCCATTGACCTTTACCGCCGGTGGAGCACAGAAGATGAAAGAGATACCAAGAGAATCATCGTTGGATATGTCTCGGCCTATGGTCATACCAAACGCATGGCCGAACTGATTGCCCAGGGAGCAAATGAGGTTGGCGGCGTCGATGTTGTGCTTGTCGATGTAGCAATTACTCCCGAACGGATCCTCGATGATATCTTCAAGGACTTCGACGCTTTGATCATAGGTTCTCCCACCATGAACGCAAATGTAGTCCCTCCCGTTTGGCGTGCCTTAGACAAGATCAGTGCGATTACGGCTCGAGGCAAGGCCGCTGCTGTTTTTGGTAACTACGGCTGGAGCGGCGAAGCAGTAGATCTCTTAGAGGAGCGCCTCGAAAAAATGCGCTTAGTTGTTTCGCATCCACCTGTCCGAGTCAGATTCGGCTTAACCCCCGAAGATGAACAGCGCTGCCTCGACCTAGGCCGCCACATGGCGGATGGTCTGCAATAACAGCTTATTCACGGAAACCTGGCCTTTATGCCAGGTTTTTTGCTTTCCTTGAGAGAATTGTGCTGCCGCTGAATTCCCACACTAAGACAAGAACTGAATGGAGGAAGAGACTTGGATGTGCTGCGTAATTTGGCTCGTCAGAAGGGCCGTTCGTTGCTGACTATTGGTGGAGTATTTGTGGGGATTCTGGCCTTAACAGTCCTTGGTGCTATGGTAGAACGCATCAACGCTATGCTGTCTCTTACCGAGCGGTTCTTTGCCGCGCAGATCATGGTAATGCCAAAGCCCCGGGGCGAGGCCATGGGCGGAGGGGTCTTTACTCAGGAGCACCTCAAGAAAATGGCCGAACTCGAAGGGGTTAGGGCTGTGGTTCCCCGGATCAATATCATGCTTGACCTAGATGATGGTTTCGCTTTTACTCTAGGATTGCCCCCCATGATTCAGGCAGTGGATCTGCAATCGGGGCACAATGAGTGGCAGTCTCTTAAGGTTCGCCATGGGAGAATGCTTACAGAAGAAGACGAAAAGGGAACCGTATTAGGGTCGGATCTGGCCAAACGCTTCGAGGCACAAGTGGGCGACACTATTTCTCTGAATGGGGAAGAATTCGAGGTGGTCGGCATTCTAGAAAAAACGCTCTCGGGCCCCGACAACATGGCGCTGATCAACATCGACGCTGGACGCCAGTTAATGGGCGCTGCCGGGAGCAGCCTTGCTACATCGGCCGCGGTGGTTTGGGAACCAGACTTTGACCCTGAAGAACTTGCCCGGGTTCTCCAACAGCAAGTAGCAGATGTGCTTGTTTTATCTCCCAAGGCAGCTCAGGAGATTCTTGATCAAGCTGTTCTTGTCATAAACCTAGTAATCTGGGGCGCAGCAGCAGTGGCGTTAGTGGTAGGTGGCTTGGCGGTTATCAACACAATGATGATGTCTATTTCGGAACGCATACGTGAAATAGGCGTTAAGATGGCGATTGGAGCAAGGCCACGCACGATCGTAAAGGAGTTTCTGCTCGAGTCCGGTACGATTGGACTGGCGGGTGGCGTTCTCGGGTTAGGCATTGGTTCTTTCTTAGTGCGGATCGGAAATCAGCTGACAGCCACTCGAGGCCTGGAGATCTTCTATGTCAGTCCACGATTAATTGTACTTACACTCTTATTCTCTGTACTGCTTGGGGTCTTGGCAGGTATCTATCCTGCTTATCGTGCTGCTCGGCTTGACTGTGTGGAGGCGTTGAGGAGGGAATAAGATGGCAGTCGAAGTTCTTCTGGAGCGGGTCAGTAAGACATACAATCAAGGTGCTGCTGAGGTCAAAGCCCTTGATAACATCACCCTACGGTTTAGTGGCGGAGACTTCAAAGCCATCATGGGGCCATCAGGTTCGGGAAAGTCTACCCTGCTAAACGTCCTGGGCTGTCTAGACAAACCTACTACTGGGATTGTGCGAATTGATGGCGTCGAGGTTCAGGGAATACCCCCCGGGGCCTTGTGGCAGATCCGAGGCACCAAGATCGGCTTTATCTTTCAAAACCACTATTTGATTGAATCGTTGACTGCCCTGGAGAATGTCATGCTGCCACAGCGCTATGCTGGCGTTAAGCGATCCCAGGCTCAGCAAAAGGCGTCAGAACTCCTGGAACAAGTGGGATTGGGCCGTCGGCTGCATCACAGGCCATCGCAGCTTTCGGGAGGCGAAAAGGCCCGGGTAGCAGTTGCCCGGGCCTTAGTCAATGATCCCGCTTTGATCTTGGCAGATGAGCCTACAGGTGCGCTGGACAGTAAGACAGGAATGGTTATCTTAGAGCTGCTGCACAGCTTGCGCAGCCCCGAGCGGATCTGTCTAATTGTCACTCACGATCGCAGCGTCGCTGACACGTGTGATGAGATCATCTCTATGCGAGATGGGCGCATTATTGAGGCTTGATCACCAAATCGTATCCATATATTTCCTTAAACCCTTTGGTTCGTCTGCGCGCGTCCTTGATCTCTAGTTCGGCGTTTGCCTTGCTGACAACAGAGATCTCACAGACACCATCTTTAATTTCTGCCAAAACCTGCATCACTACTCCCGTATGGCTGCGGTCCAAGCTGTGGGTAATCTGCAGAAGGGGGCTCAGCTTGACGATTATTTCTTTATCGCCAGGTAAGAGCGGCCCTCGTTCTACATAATCGTCAAAGTCAGGCAGATAAACCTCATCATGACAGGCTGCCAAGAACGCGGTCATGACGCGTTCTCGCTGCGTCAATCCAATGAAAGGTGTATGGAGAAGCATGTACAGGGTATGTTTCTCGAGGCTTTCCACTGAGATTACCTGCCCAATCTCATGGAGTAGTCCAGCAATGAGAAGCAAACGCCGCGCAGAACTACCCATCTTGTGGATGGGCTGCAGCTGATCGAAAAGCGTTACCGCCAGGTTTGAGACTCGCCGCAGGTGATTCTCATCCAAGCCGTGGTAACGGATCAGGTTTTCCATATGATGGGACAAAACATTAAACAGGATCGGGTCACGCGGCAGGAGATATTTATAGAAGATCCCATCCCTAATGCTGGCAGTGCTGACCGCTACTTTCTCGGCGCCCACTGCTTCCATCAGCTTAACGATCATACCGGTTCCTGCAACAATTAAATCAGCGCGTGCTGGTTCGAGCCCAGGCACTTCGAGGCGCTCAGCGTGGCTCATCCGCGACAGCATCTCATAGATCGCGCGCACCTCTTCTGCCGGAATTTCGATCCCATCGGTGATGTCGGGTAGATAATGCCGCCGGCGGCGATAAATGCGAGCAAGGGAGCGAAATGTACCTCCAATGCCGATCAAGAGCCGATGGCCATTCATGCTTTTTACGCCTTCGAACTTCTGCTCTAGAAATTCCTCCATAGCTTGTAAGTCGGAAGGATCGGGTCTGTCTTTCAAATGGAAACGTTCAGCCATTGTAACGACACCGAACTCAAATACCTTTGTCGCTTGATGGACGCGGTTTTCAAAGGAACACAGCTTGAGGGATCCACCGCCGAAATCTGCCATCAGGCCAGTGGTGATCGGCGATGAGTTGACCAGGCCTATGTAGCCGAGGTATGCTTCTTCGTCGCCAGTTAAGACCTGGATTTTGACGCCGGTTTTTTCATAAATATAGTTGATGAGCTCCTGTCCATTTGGAGCATTGCGAACAGCTGCGGTAGCCACTGCTAGAATGCGGTCTACATTGCGTGCTTGACAGAAACGCACAAAGAGATTGATTGTATCAGCAGCATACTGAAACGCCTCTGTGTTTAGTCTCCCATCTTCGTCAAGGCCGCTGCTTAAGCGTACAGTTTCCTTAATATTCTCAATTTGATGATGGGCGTTTGTGCCATCAACGTGCATGATAATCAGCCGAACTGAGTTGGAACCGAGGTCAATGATTCCCAGGCGCGTCATAATGATCCCCTTCCTTCCTTTAAATACTATTCTATCAGAGTTTCGGGCGAACCTGCAACAGCTCGATGGGCTTACAGAGGCGTTTCCATTCCTTGACAACGGTTATACCGAGACGTATAATTTTTGTAGGTGTAATATACTGGGGTGAATAGTGTGGAAGTCACGAAAAAAACAGAGTATGCTATCAGTGCCCTGATCGAGCTAGCGCTTAATCCGGGAGAGTACATTTCTTCTAAGGAAATAGCGCTGCGGCAGGAAATTCCCGTGAATTTTTTGCCCCAGATTATTGCTCTTCTGGGTACAGAAGGCTGGGTTGAAGGAGTGCGTGGCCCAGGAGGCGGTGTGCGCCTAATAGCGGATCCAGCCACCATTTCCGTTAAGAATGTAATCGAATTAATCGAGGGCCGAGTAGCTATTTCCCGGTGCTTGACGAATGAACTGGGCTGTTCCCGTCTGGGCCGCTGCCCGCTTCATTCGGTATGGCAAGAAGCGCAAGCGGCACTTATGAACGTGTTGGCAAACACCACCATTGCCAAACTGGCAGAGCAGGAAAAAGAACTAATGGCCCAAAAACAGTCGAATTAAGCCAGGCTTCATACCCCCGCAATCGCTTGTCCATGGCGAAAAGATATACTAGTATGCGATGAAGATAACGAAGGAGTGTATGGCTTGATTAAACGTCGCTTTTTGTTATTTGGTCTAACACTTATCTTGCTGGGCTGTCTCGTGGGACATCCTGTTTCTGCCGGGACTATTGGTTATGTTGATTTTGAGTTCCTGTTTAACAATCATCCAGAATATGAGTTGAAGAATGCCGAACTGCAGCAAGAGGCAGAGAGGCTTACTGCTGAGTTCCAGGCCGAAGCAGGTGCACTAGGTGAAGACGCTAACCTAGAGGAACTTGCCGCCAAATATGAAGCGCAGTTAGAAGTGATTGCTGAGGAACTGCGTGTATTTATTATTAGCGCGGTGCAAAAGGTAATTGAGGAAGTTGCAGGGGAATATGGTATAGACGTCGTAATACCTGAAGGAATTGTAATTGCGGGTGGCGTTAATCTCACACCCTTAGTGCTCGAAGCCATGTACAAATCATACGGGATCTCTGTTCCATCCCATCTGAGGATGGATTGAGAATTGGGAAACACCATATAAAAATAATCAAATGAGGTGATCCTATTGGCGAAGTGGGAGTGCACAGTCTGTGGATACATCTATGATCCCGCAGAAGGAGACCCAACACAGAATATCGAGCCTGGAACAGCGTTCGAAGATCTGCCAGATGATTGGGTATGCCCTGACTGCGGTGTAGGTAAGGATCTTTTCGAAAAATTGGACTGATGTGAGGAGGATACACCTTGAATCCAGTAGTAGATCATGATCTCTGCATTGGCTGCGGACTCTGCGCAGAGCTTTGTCCTGAAGTCTTTGAGATGGGTGACGATGATCTGGCCCACGTAATTGATGGTGCCGATTGTGATGCAGCTGGATGCTGCGAAGAAGCTGCTGACTCTTGTCCTGTCGAAGCTATTTCGCTCTAGGTTGACAGTATAACAACATAGAATAGTAGTTTCCATTTCCCCCAGTAGTCTACTTGCTTAGTTCTCCGTCAACGGGGAACATTAAGCTTGCAGGGCGAAAAGGGGGTGAAATGGAGAATGGCACTTGGATCTTCAAGCAGCAATACCAAACTTATTCCCCAGGCCTATCAGGCAATGAATCAATTCAAGTATGAGGTTGCCACAGAACTCGGAATCAACCCCGAGTACAAATCAGGTTATTGGGGCAACATCTCTTCGAGAGAATGTGGTGCTGTGGGAGGACATATGGTACGGCGCATGATTGCCGCTGCTCAGCAGTCGCTCGCTAACCAAGGCGGTGCTGGCGGATTCCGTTTCCCACAGGAACCAGGTGGCAATCAGTAGTAACTGAATAAAAAGGGAGGGCTCACATGTGAGCCCTCTGCTTTTATTTCCCACGTAAGTTTGACTTCCCCCTGGGTAATGATATTGGTGAAGCCTAAGGGGAGGTGACGATATGGCTCGTGGAAGCAGACGGAATCGCATTGTTGTACCGCAGGCAGCACAGGCCATGGACAAGTTTAAATATGAGGTAGCAAGTGAACTGGGAATTAACCCAGAGTACCAAAGCGGTTATTGGGGCAACATCTCCTCGCGTGAGTGCGGTGCTGTTGGCGGGCACATGGTGCGCAAAATGATCGCTGCCGCCGAGCAGTCTCTCATGAATCAGCAAGGTGGTTTTGCTGCCCCGCAGCCTCCTACTCAACAGCAGTAAAGGCTTGAACTGGCCAAACCCCGCTCTGTGCGGGGTTTTACTATTTCTTTACTGATAATTGTTTGAAAAAAGCCGCACCTTTTGGCTATGATCGTACCATGCAGCCGGGAGGTGGATGCGGTGAAATGTCCGTTGAAAGGTATTAATTTCCGGCCCAGCATGTGTTTGACGTGCGAATACTGTGGTGGCTTTATCAACGGTGGTGTGCTCTGCTTCAAAGCAAATCGGAGGTTGGATTACCGCCTAGAACTGGTAACTGAGCAAGAGCACCCAAAAGAAGCACGCGGCTAAAATCACAGATTAAGCCTTGTCTTTCCGAAGAAGCTGTGGTATATTAAGTATTGGCAATGATGGAGCGATGAGCAGTGCATGACAAATACATGCAGGAGGCCATCCGGGAGGCCTATAAAGCCCTAGAAATTGGTGAAGTCCCCATAGGCGCGGTAGTTGTGCGCGATGGGGAGATTATCGGGCGAGGATACAACCAGCGAGAAACTTTAGGTGATCCAACCGCCCATGCTGAGATGCTTGCTATCCGTGAAGCGGCTCAGTATTTGGGTTCGTGGCGCTTGACGGGAACCACCCTGTATGTTACACTAGAACCCTGTCCGATGTGTGCTGGCGCCATCGTTAATGCTCGGATTTCTGAGCTCGTTTACGGAGCTTCTGATCCAAAAGCGGGTGCAGTCTCATCGCTGATGAACCTCGTACAAGACGAGCGTTTGAACCACTCTGTTGGGGAAGTTATCGCAGGCATAAGAGAGCAAGAATGTGCAGAGCTTCTGCGTAGTTTCTTCAAGGCTCTGCGGCAGAGATAAACAAACTTGGAGAGGTGACAGAGTGGCCGAATGTGGCGGTCTCGAAAACCGTTGGGCGTTTATGCGTCCCGTGGGTTCAAATCCCACCCTCTCCGCCATACAGACAAAAACCATATATGATAGACAAACATGGAGAGATGCTGGAGTTGGCTGAACAGGCACGACTGGAAATCGTGTAGGGGTGATAAGCCCCTCGAGGGTTCGAATCCCTCTCTCTCCGCCATAGAAATTGAAGCGGCAATGTCCAGGACATGCCGCTTTTTTACTTAATCCGCTGTTTCTTGACACGGGCAGAAGAGTGGTTTATAATATTCATGTCGTGCTAGACGGGGAGGTAGCGGTGCCCTGTACCCGCAATCCGCTGTAGCGGGGTCGAATTCCTGCCTGAGGGTCAGCTTTGTGGAGTCTGGTTCAGGTAAGTGGTGTTGACGATTGGGTCTCACGCAATAAGAACCTATGAACCCCGTCAGGTCCGGAAGGAAGCAGCGGTAAGTAGGCCCTCTTATGTGCCGTGAGGGTGCCTGATTCGAGCTAACTGCCTGAATATCGTCTGGAAGGCTGTTCTCGACGGCAGGTGCACGGCTTTTTTTATGCCCATTTTTAGGCGGAAGCGCAAGCAGGAATTCGCTCAGCAGATCCCGAAGTGGGTTCTATCATTTGGGAGGGAGGAAACAGCGTGGCCTATCTGGCTTTATACCGCAAGTGGCGACCGCAGACTTTTGCCGATCTAATCGGTCAGGAGCATATCCGCCAGACGCTGCAGAACAGCCTGAAAAACGGCCGCATCTCCCATGCCTATTTATTCTCAGGCCCACGTGGTACAGGTAAGACTACTGTTGCCCGTCTAATGGCGAAAGGCCTGGACTGCGTTGAAGGCCCAACTGACAATCCCTGTGGCAAATGTGATCAATGCATTGCGATCGCAAACGGGAGCTCACTCAACGTGATCGAGATCGATGGAGCTTCGAACCGTGGGATTGAGGAAATTCGTGACCTGCGCGAACAGGTGCGTTTCGCTCCGGTAGGTGCACCTTACAAGGTCTACATAATTGACGAAGTTCATATGCTTACTCCGGAAGCCTTCAATGCGCTGTTGAAGACACTCGAGGAGCCTCCGGCCCATGTGGTCTTTATTTTCGCGACTACAGACCTGCATAAAGTGCCAGCCACCATTCTTTCGCGCTGTCAGCGCTATGAGTTTAAGCGTCTAGCGGTTCCGCACCTTCTCGAGGGGCTGCGCAAGGTCGCAACCGGAGAAGGCATTGACGCTGAAGAAGAGGCCCTCCTCATGATTGCCAAGCACGCTGATGGCGGCATGAGAGACGCCTTGAGTATCCTAGAACAGTGCATTACCTTTGCAGAAGAGCTCACCGTGGAAGCGGCTTCTGCCGTCTTGGGTGTAGCCCCTAACGACGAAATCGAGGCATTTATCGCGAGAATGATGGAGAAGGACCAAAGGTCCTGTCTAGAGCAGATCAACCGTCTGTATGACAGCGGTAAAGATCTGCAGCAGTTTGCTCGTGATGTAGTGGAGCAGCTGCGCACCGAAATGGTGGAGGAAGAAGCCAAATGGCCTCAGACTGATCTGCTGAACGGGATCCGGCAGCTGTCGGCAGCCATTCGAGAAATGCGCTATGCATCTGATGTGCGCATTCCCCTGGAGTTAGCGGTGCTGGAGCTGACTGCAGGCGTTAGGCAGGAACAGGCACTACCTGCAGCGGAGATCAGTAAACTAATGGAGAAACTCAGCGCGTTGGAGCAGCAGGTGCGTAAGTTGTCGGTAAGTAAGCCTTCGGCCACGGAAGAGCCTCAGAAAGACCCGATACCAGTGCAGAAGCGCCCAGTTGGAAAAGACGATGAGGCGCGTACGCAGTTTATTGTCGAGCACTGGGAAGAATATCTGCAGGCGCTTCGTAGTGAGCGTTTGGTGCAGTGTGCCGCATTTTTGCGTGAAGGGCGGCCTGTAGCTATCCGAGGGGGTACAGCAGTGATCAGTTTCCCTCGAGACAGAGGTTTTCACAAAGCGAGTGTAGAACAGCCCAAACACCGCGAAGCGGCTGAACGTGTTCTTTCGAAGTTCGTAGGGACTGTCCTCCAGATAGAATGCGTATTTGACGACGAGGTTACCGAGGATGAACAGCCGGTTTCTACAAGTTCATCAACAACGGCTGAAGGGCCGCCTCCAGTAGAGCAGCCCGTCCAAGGGCAGGCAGCTCGGCCTGAAGAGCAGAATAACCTGGGCGATTTGGGCAATGTGGATGAGACGGTAAAAGCGGCTCTGCGGATTTTTGGTGGCAAGGTCGTGCGTAAGCAGGATTGATGAGGAATACATGAAGAGGTGATTCGGGATGGGTATGAATATGCAGAAGATGATGAAGCAGGTTCAGAAGATGCAGGCCGAACTGGCCCGCGTTCAGGAAGAATTGGGGACAAAGACGGTAGAAGGTTCAGCTGGCGGCGGTGTGGTTACGGTAATTGCCAATGGGCACCAGGAGATTCAACAGATTAAGATCGATCCAGATGTCATCGATCCGGATGATGTAGAAATGCTGGAGGATCTTATTCTGGCAGCGGTAAACGATGCATTGCGCAAGGCTCGTGAGCTCTCGGCAGAGGAAATGCAGCGTGTTACTGGCGGCCTAAATATCCCTGGTATGCCAGGACTGTTCTAAGATGTCTCGCTACCCAAAGCCCATGGCTCGTTTAATTGAAGAGCTGACGCGGCTGCCGGGAGTTGGGCCAAAAACCGCCCAACGCTTATCTTATTTCATGATTGGTATGTCCGAAGAGGAAGTTCACAACCTCGCGACAGCCATCGTTGAGGCCAAACAGCGTATTAAGTTTTGTTCCCAGTGCTTTCAGCTAACCGAAGAAGATCCCTGCCCATTTTGCAGTGATGATCGCCGTGATCGAACCATTATTTGTGTGGTAGAAGAACCGCGAGATGTGCTTGCTATAGAGCGCACGAAGGAGTTTCACGGATTGTACCATGTCCTGCACGGAGCTATTTCACCTCTTGAGGGTATCGGTCCTGAAGACCTGCGCATAACAGAGCTGATGAGCCGCCTCGGGCCTGAAGTGAAGGAAGTGCTGCTGGCGACCGACCCGAATGTGGAAGGCGAAGCAACAGCCATGTATCTAGCTCGATTAATCAAGCCCTTGGGAATCAGAGTGACACGGATGGCTCATGGTATGCCTGTGGGCAGTGATCTAGAATATGTGGATGAAGTAACCTTAGGCAAGGCTTTGGAAGGCCGCAGAGAACTGTAAGGATCGGATTGGAATAAACCACCCTGCTTCGAGTGATACTCATAGTGAGTTTCACGGAAGGGGTGGTTTTTTTGTCTGCCACACTAACTGAGCGGCTGATTGAGTTTGCCCGCAGCTTTTGGGGCGAGGCTGAGAACGATGCAGTTAATCACACTAGAGCGGATATGGAGCTGCTCATCCAAATCGAGGAGGCTCGTCGTGAATGGTTAGATGCCCAATCGTTTTTTGAAAGCGCCGTTGACCCAGCGCTTGTGGATTATGCGGTGCTTTCACTCCAAGCCGCAGAGAAAAAGTACGTTTACTTACTCAATTTAGCGAAGAAGTACAGTCTCACCCACGAAGCATATTCAGCCACCGCTATCCATAGAATTGAGTAGACTAGTTGCCTGTAGAAGGAGTGGTGGCCTTGCTAGATGAGCAAGAACTAGCGCAAGCTGTGGCTCAGGCTAAACAAGAGTGGTTGAGCGCGTTTTCTTATTTCAACAACGCCACAGACCCAGAACTCATAGATCATGCAATTCTTCTCTTAGAAGCCGCAGAACGGAAGTACATGTTTCTACTCAACGAAGCCAAAGACAAGGGCCTGATTGGCGATGTCTTCTAGCTGCTGTCCGGCAAGGGCATGTCATATTCTCGAAGTTACCACATAGGATCTGAATAGGACGAACCTAGAAACGGGGGCCTATTATGGATATCTATGTGGTAATTGCTTATTTCATCGGAGTTATTCTGCTGTATATCATTGGCCGCCTCTTGCTGATCCCAATCCGGATAATCTTCAATCTTATAGTCAACGCAGTTATAGGTGGCGCCATGCTTCTGATAGTAAACCTAATTGGCAGTTTTTGGGGTGTGACAATTGGAATAAACCCAATTACTGCACTCGTTGCCGGGCTCCTCGGAGTTCCTGGGGTGATTCTGCTCTTGGCCCTGCGATTCTTGCTATTCGGAGTGCCGTAGAATACATTCAGGAACATCGTTTCTCGGCGAGTTGACAAGCTTGCTCACTCTGTAGTATTCAAATTCATCTGCAGCGCGGCTGGCGATTTGGTCTACGTCGGCCTGAGTCAGAGTGGTTCCGCTCAACCAGAGTGCTTCATCCGCAGGAGACAGTATCATAGGCATACGGTCATGGATTTCAGCTAGCGAAGGACAAGCTGCCTGAGTGACGATTGTACAGCTGACGATGGTTTGCTGCTTAGTAGGGTCCTGCCACGTGTCCCAGAGGCCTGCCATAGCAAAAGGAGCACTGTTTGGCAGGGTGATGTACATTGGCCATTTTTCTCCGTTTAAGACTTTCCATTCATAATAGCCGTCTGCTAGGATTAGGCAGCGTCGACGGTTTAGTAAGTTCCGAAATGATGGTTTTTCGGTAAGTGTTTCTTGGCGAGCGTTGATCATCCGTGCACCCCAAGAGGTATCTTTCGACCATGACGGGATTAGCCCCCAACGCATGAGGGCAGGCCTACGCTCGTTGTCGTATTCTACTGCGACAAGTATGTCCTGTGTGGGTGCGATGTTGTACCGAGGGAGAACCTCAAAGCTAGGTAAGCTCAGCTGAAAGCGCTCGAGCAGTTCGTCGACGGGGGTTCGCAGAGTGAATCGTCCGCACATTGATGCCCCTCCCTTAGTCCATATTGATGATGCCTTGTTTCAACAGGAAGTCTCTAATAGCCTCCCAAGTCTCGCTATCTTCATAGATACTGTAATGCGTTCCGCCAACCACAACGCGCTGCACCTTCTCTTGAGCCCAGCTTTCCAACAGTCTATATGAACGGTCAGGCCTAATGACTTGATCGGCATCTCCTACGACCGCGAACACAGGGCTCTGCGCCGCTTGAGCGTATTTGACTACGTCGAAACTATTGCGCAAAAGCTTCTTTGTTGGAACAAATGGAATCAAGTCCTGCGCTACACCGCCTGCTATGGCGTCATAAGGAGAGAAGAGCACAACAGCTGCTAAAGGACGGTTAGCCGCTAGATAAACAGCAGGCCCAGTTCCCAGGCTTCCTGCCAGAGCGACAATGCGATTTTTATCAACAAGTCTGTGCTGAGCGAAGTAATCAAATATAGTAACTGCATCGGAAAATAGTGCGTCTTGACTGGGTGCCCCGGTACTCCAGCCATATCCCCGGTAGTTGATGAAAGCCCAAGAAGCCTCAGGAATCTTTTCTGCCATCGGGAAGTATCGAGATGCTTCTCCTCCTTGCCCGTAGAAAAGCAAGACCAACGGAGCCTGAGCGCTGCTTGAAGCGGGGAGGAACCAACCGTGCAGCATGTCTGTTCCTACTTGAATATACACTTCCTCGGCCCTAGGATACTGCTGCTTGACTGCAGCAGCACGGTCGAGGGACAGGCTTCGTGGGCTGAACATCAGATCGTCCTGCAGAGCGTAGATGATAGTGGCAAATAACACCCAGCCCACCATTCCGGGAAGGACAAGCCCGTAGGCCAGAGCCGTTCGTGCGCGACGTCCTTCCTGTTTGGCTTGCCTCAGCGTGAGTCCAAACCCTAGGGAAAACGCAGCCAGCCCAATAAGAGCAGCGTTGAAGCTGCGTTCAGCAAAACCACCTGACAAAGGCACTAAATTCAGCAAGGTTGCACCGAGCAGTAAGAAGACAATCCCTACCGCAGAGAGTATTGCACCGAGCACTCTGCAGATGCGATTTCGCACTTTCGATCATCTCCAGATGTCAAAGAATGGTTCTTTCACGGCTTTCGAGATTAATTCAAGCAACTCCTTGTGTAGACCCCCGCTGTATCGATATTTCTTCACTCTAAAAATTCACCCGTTCCTTGTGTTGACACCGTGCGGTAAACGTGATATTATACCTTTTGCCGGTGGGGCGAGGCACGACAAACGGCGAGCCCAACTGGAAATCAGAACCTTGAAAACTGCACAATGTACAATCATAAGGGTAACATGCAAATCAGGCAA
>ERZ773359.99-NODE-99-length-104312-cov-20.291539_pt1 | contig 104312 bp, 96 predicted proteins | sample MGYA00374955_ERZ773359 | MGnify/ENA primary metagenome ERZ773359 (study PRJEB29098, sample SAMN04486028) | biogas fermenter metagenome | study: EMG produced TPA metagenomics assembly of the Biogas fermentation microbial communities from Germany - Plant 4 DNA1... | reverse complement strand
TTGCATAGTATATCACAAGTCCGCCTCGTTGTCAACTCTTTTTTGTAAGTTTGTGCAATACACACAAGGCGGACATGTGATGATTGTGCACTTTTTGACGTCACCTAAAAGTTTTTCCCGATTTGTCCAGAATATTCATCCGACAAATCGAATACTCAAATGAATTTTTGTCCATTCCCCTGCTGTTTTCGATTGCTCTGACAATATATTCGGGGTTTAGATAGCTGTCGGGCGACGCGGAGAGGACGGCGCGGCACAGCGTGCCATGGCTCTCCGCCTCAAACTTTATGCTTTTTATCATCTTCGAGATGTCAGTGTCGACATCGCCTCTTTTTGTGCGCTTTTGAACTATTACCTGGCCCGAAAACAGCGCCGGATAATCGTCTGAATAAGGTAAATCGAAATAAATTTTATATTCGGCGAAACCTATATCGGAAAACTTGGCTATTGGCTCGTATATCTCGAGTATCTCGAGCTCAGGCACGGTAGCATTACCCAGTTTTTTTGCGGTCTGTGCAAAATCGGGCAGCTCGGTCACCCTGACGTCGAGCAGCTCGCACTCGCTTTCGCAGCCGACCGAAAGGGGGAGCGCTATTGTAATGCGCGGATGGGGGTTATATCCCTCGGTGTACCACAAAGGCAGATTTGCGCGCAGCATTGCCGCCTGCATTGTTCGGCACAGGTCGAGGTGCGAGATAAACTTCAGCTTCCCCCGCTTAGCAAACCTGATTCTCAAGGTATGGGGCAGCACGAGCGCTCACCTCCCAACCTGTTTGCGCCGCAGCCGAGGCAACCCTCGCGACAGTTCTTCGACGGCTCGCTCCGCTTGGCGCGCTCATACTCGCGGTGCAAAAACGACTTGGTCACGCCGATGTCAAATATGTCCCATGGTAGCACTTCGTTCTTGCCGAACTCGCGGTTTGCGTAAAATGAGGGGTCGATTCCCACAGTTTTGAATATGTCCATCCAAACGTCATAGTCAAAAAACTCGTCCCAGCTATCAAAACGCACGCCGCGGCGCCTTGCCTCGATAAGCGCGGCTGAAAGGCGCCTGTCGCCACGCGCAAATACAGCCTCGAGGAAACTAACCTTTGCCTCATGCCAATTATAGCGCACTTTGCGGTTACCCTTGAGTTTATCGGCAAGATACGCCTGCTTTTCGCGTAAGGTTTCGACCGTGTCCTGTGCACACCACTGGAAGGGGGTGAAAGGTTTGGGCACAAAACCGGCCACACTTATCGTGACATTCACATGGCGGCCTTTCACGCGCTCCGGCGTGCGGTAATACTCGTCAACTGCTTTTTGGGCAAGCTCGGCAATGCCGTCTATATCCTCATAGGTTTCGGTCGGAAGCCCAATCATAAAATAGAGTTTTACCGAGGTCTTGCCCGCAGCATAAGCGGTACGGCATGCGGACAGGATTTCCTCCTCAGTAATATTTTTGTTGATTGCATCGCGCAGGCGGGGCGTGCCTGCTTCGGGCGCAAATGTCAAGCCGGACGAGCGGACGCTGGATATGCGCTCCATAAGCTCGTCGGTAAAGCTGTCGGCACGCAGCGAGGGCAGCGACAGGTTTATCTTGCGCTCCTCTGTCCAGGAAAGCAGCCGCTGTGTAAGATCGCGCAGGCAGGAGTAGTCCGAAATCGACAGCGACGAGAGCGATATTTCGCTGTAGCCGGTGTTGTCGCAGAGCACGCGCGCCTGACGGTCGAGCACCTCCGGCGATTTCTCACGAACCGGCCTGTATACCATGCCCGCCTGGCAGAAGCGGCAGCCACGTATGCAGCCGCGGTAAACTTCCAGCATGATACGGTCATGCACCGTTTCTATATAGGGCATGACCACCATATCAGGGAAATAGGATTTATCGAGGTCTAAGACTATGCGTTTTTTTATCTTTGCAGGAGCGCCGTCAAGCGGGGTGACCGACGCGATTGTGCCGTCGTCGCCGTACTCTATCTCGTAAAGTGACGGCACATACCAGCCCTCGAGCTTTGCGGCTTCGCGCAGAAACTCCGACTTGCTCGCACCGGATTTCTTCATATTTATATAAAGGCGTACAAGCTCTGGAAGTGCCTCTTCTCCCTCGCCTATCAAAAACAAATCGAAAAAGTCTGCGACGGGCTCGGCATTATATGCACACGGGCCGCCTCCAATTACTATTGGCGAGGTACCGAGCACTAAGTCGCCTCTCTCCGCGGAGGTGAGCGGAAGCCCGGCAAGCTCGAGCATGTTCAGCACGTTTGTATATGAAAGCTCGTACTGAAGCGTGAAAGCGACAAAATCAAAGCACAAAAGCTCGTCACCGCTCTCAAGTGCGGACAGCCTGATGCCTTTTTTTCGCATCTCGGCCTCCATATCCACCCAAGGAGCAAAGACGCGCTCGCACCAAACGTCGTCCATGGCGTTCAGTACACCGTAAAGAATACGGACGCCGAGGTTGGACATGCCTATTTCATAAGTGTCGGGGAAGCAGAACGCAACGCGCGCTGCCACCCCGTCCTTTGACTTTATGACCTGCCCGAACTCGCCGCCCGTATAGCGACCCGGTTTTTCAACCGAGCGCAGCAGCGAATCGGAATACATTTTTGTCAGTTACAACCTTTCTTTTTGATTATTCGGCAAGCCTCCGTACCGGTATGTATGCGGCGCTGCCATCTCAAGCGTTTGCTTTGTTGGCTTCGGCATATTTCTGCCAAAGCTCGTCGACCGTATAGCCGGTCTTGTTTTTGAAGTAATCGTCAGTATATTTGCCGGCCTTGATTGTATCGTTAAGATCCTTTGGAAGGGTTGGATCGATGTTCTCTTCAATCCAAAGGAAAAACGCGGCCGCAACGCGGTAGCCGTCGGTATATTTTTGCTTGTCGCTGTATTTGGGAAGCTCCCATTTGCCTTCTTTGTTGTAAAGGCCGAATTTTGCTCTGCCATAGTCGGCAAGACCTTCACAAATCCAGAACGGGCACTCGACATCTTTATAGTTCTGGGCAACGTGGATAAGCTCGTGGGTCATGCAGTCTATGTCCCACGGATGCTCCTCGAGCCATTTTGGGTTGAGCACAACCTTGCGCCAAGTGGTGTAGGCGACGCCGTCGTATTCCGGGTCGATTATATACTCAACCGGGCGCAGCTCGCCGTTATTGAACATCTCGCAAATACCCTCGTATACTTTATCAAATGTGTCGATAAGCAGTTTGACATGCTCCTCGGACAGATACTTTTTCGATTCTCCAAATGTCAAATACTTTTCCGAGATTTTTTCGCTCATAGTATTGGTACTCCGTTATATATGAAATATTTTAATTTATAAAAAGCTTTGAGATTATCACCATCGGCAATATCCAGAACAGCTGGAAAAGCGCTACATAAAGCGATATAACACTCGCCGAAAGGCCGAGTGCCAACAAAAATGCCGACAGCAGTATGCCTATCAGAATTGCAAACAGCTTTATGACAATGCCGGTTTTGGTTATATGCTGGACTTTATCGCAAATAGCAAGGGTCTGCAGCAGCGCTTTGACCGAGCTTTTCGACACTATCCCGCTGTCTACGCGGGGCTTTGTCTCGGTGCTTTCGTCGGTAGTTTTACACTTTAATACCTTCACCGGGTATTTGTCCAGCTTGATCCTCAAGCCCAGCATGCGGTCGTCGATGTTGGGGTCGGCAGTCTTGATGCCAACGCACACGCCGGCGCTGTAAAGCTGTTTTAATATAAACTCAAACTCGGGGTCGATATGATACTGCACATATATTTTTGCCGCGACCTCGTCGCCGACGGTCATATACATGATGCAGATTTCGCCGCCGTTTTCTATCTCCTCGTCGTCGGCGTCCCGCAGGGGGACAAAGCTGTTGCGCCTCAGGTACGAGGCACGACCGAGGTAAATGCGCCGGCCTTCGACGGTCGCCTCCAGCCCGTCGGCTTCGACGTCTATAATCTCAACGTCGTCTGAGTGACCGAGGTCGATTGTCGCTATGTCCAATACGTCGGAAAGCGAACCGCCCACATGCGCAAACACACTTGCGGCGATATATATGACCTGATCTATTCGGCTTGAGCCGTACACTTTTACGCTTCGCACCTTGACGCCCGTCGGCGGGAAAACTTCCTTGTCGTCGAATGAAATCGCGCTCGCAGCCGTATATTCGTCGACCGACGCCTCGCCGATTATGGCGCTTTCAAGGTCAAATGCGGTGGCAGACGCCTTGAACATCGGGTAGCTGTAAAGCACAAACACCGATGCCGGCATGCATAGCATAAATGTCAAAAATGCAGTGGTTAGCGCGTCCACCGCGTCTTGGGTAACGTAATAGCCCGCAACGAAAAATATGGCTGAAACAATTACAACCAGCGGTATAACCGCGCCGATTACGGACTTGTTTTTGGAATACGTCCTTGTACGGCGATAGAAACCATCGATAAAATTGGTATGGCTTATGCGGAAAATGGAGGGCGACTCGGGCATATACTCGCCGAACGCCTCGGTTTCGAGCGTCGCCTCCTCGGGCGGAACCTTGTCAATCGCATATTTGATACGTTTGGAGGCCGCTATGTTAAAGCTGTAGATTTCGCGGCGCAGATTGTGGTATTCCGCAACAAGCGCAAGGAATACGCAAAGAATCGCCGGGAAACCGTACAGCTTGATACCGTCCGGCTGCAGTCCGGCAAAACACATCGCTATGTCGTAAACAAGCGTTACCGTCAGCACCGTCCACAGCACCGATGAAGGCAGCGGCTTCAGCTTAAACAGGGCCTGCACACCTTCCACAAGCTGGCGCCAGACAAGCGCACCTGCCAGCACCACAAGCTGAAGGTCAAACATTATATTCGTGACCGGATAAATCTCGGAATTTAGCACCGCGGGCAGCTCGGCACCGAAAACCGAGATGTTCTCATATAAAAACGATGCCACAAGCAAAACAAGACAGCAGAGCACCCGCAGCATCAGCTTGCGATACTCGATTTTATAGCGGCGGAATATACCTTTTGCCTGCTCGCTCGATGTAAACTCGAACTCTTCTTTTTGCGGCTGGCGTTTCGCCGGCTTTTCCGCGTCCTCGAACTGGACTATATCGCGCGCGAGCGCCTCCTCTATTTGGCTTACTTTATCGATTCCGACGGTATTTGCAAGCTCGTCCTCCATGCCGAAGGCAATCATCAGGTTGACGTCGGTTTCGTCAAGCTCGCCTTCGCTCTGTTCATCGGTCTCGCGTGCCGGAGGCTTGTCGGTTATGCTGCGGACATATTCCTCTGCCTCGCGAATGCGCTTTTTTATCTCGTCGCCCTGGTCGTCGCCGGTTTCCGACAGCTCGCGCGTTTCAGCATCAAGCTGCTTTTTGTCGTGTTCCGGGAGCGTGCCGGGCTCCGGCGGAAGGGCAGGCTCCTCCGCCTGCGCCTCTTCAAATTCCGATGTGCTGGGCGGGATTACGCCGCCATGGCGCTTCAGATATTTTTGATACTCCTCTTCGGAGAGGTATTTTTTCATCAGTGCCGCAAGGTCGGCGCTCTGGTCGTCTACAGCATCAAACTGCTTTGTCGGGGCACTGTCGCGCTCAATTTCTGCGGCTTGGGCCTTTTTATCTTTACCGCCCGAGCTTACATAGGTCCCCATGCCGGGCGACGACAGAAGCTCTTTTTTGCTCGTGCGACGGAACCTGTAGACAATCCGACCCGGCCTCTCCTGCGTCGATGAGTCGCTTCGCTTTTCGTAATAATCGCCGGCGCGTCCGCCGCCGCCCAAAAAATCGTCTGGGCGTTCGCCGGAATATCGCGCTCCGGCACCCGGCGCCGACTCCCCGCCATGGCCGGCGTCGGTGTCGCGATAGCCGGCTTTTGCCGGAGACGACTTTTCGGTGCGTCCAGGCGAATCAAACGGACCGCCGAGCTCGTCGAGCTGCATTTTAGCCTCGCTCATCCCGGCGTTCAGCTTGCGCATAAGCGCCTTTGCGGAAACCTGTTTCGCACCGCTTTCTTTGTTTTTATCGGCGTTGTTTGTATTCATCCTGCGGATAAACACGCGGAGCGCGGATTTTGCCGATATTCTCCGCGCCAACTCGCGTTCCTTTCGTAATAATTGCGTTTTATTTTAAGATTTCACTCTTTCTACACACATTGTTATACATGCGGGGCGCCCGGTTTCACATGTCCCTGTTCTGTCTTGCGGCCTCGCAGAGGATAACCGCCGCTGCCGCCGACACGTTGAGAGATGTGACAACCCCATACATGGGGATTGAAACCTGAAAATCGCTGCGCTCGAGCACAAGGCGCGAGATGCCCTCGCCTTCGCTGCCGAACACAAAGGCTGCGGCACCGCGCATGTCGACTTTATAGTATGGGGTACCGCCTGCCTCCGCCGCAAAAATCCAAACGCCGCGCTTTTTCAGCTCGTCTATTGTCTGCGCGATGTTTGTAAACTTTACAATCGGGATATGCTCTATAGCGCCGGCCGACGCTTTGCCGACCACGCTTGTAAGCCCGACAGCATGGCGCTTTCCGATTATCACGCCGTGCGCGCCGGCGCCCTCGGCACAGCGGATAAGCGCGCCCAAGTTGCGCGGGTCTTCTATTCCGTCGACAATTACTATCAGAGGCTTTTCCCCGCGCGAATTTGCCCGGGAAAAAATATCCTCCAAGTCGGAATAACCGACCGCCGCGGCCGATGCCGCGACGCCCTGGTGATTTGCGCCGCCCGTTATCTTGTCGAGTTTGGCGCCCTCTACCTCAATAACAGGTATCCTGCGTTCAATCGCTTTCGCCACAATCACCCGCAGCGAACCGGTGCGCTCACCCCGTTTGACATAGAGCTTGTCTATGTCCCTGTCGGATTTCAGCAGCTCGAGCACTGCGTTGCGCCCTACTATAAGATTTTCTCTTTTTTCACTACTTTCGTCCACAATCGCTCCCGCAAGCATTTAGCTTTGCGTTTAAATTAAGATATATAATATATAGATATATTCCATGTTATTATAGCACAATTCATCCGATTTGTATATACTTTTTTGTGAATTTGGGCGTCAAATCCCTAAAAGCAACACAAAAAAACGCCGCATCGGCGTTTTTTCGTCATTTTTTGACCATATATGGCGCTGTTATTTCCCATCACTGCCTTGTTTTGCACGCGATTTTGCGCGGTGGTGTGCTATAACGCGGTTATATACCGCTATTCCTACCAGCCCCAGCACGCCGGCCAAAACAAACACCAGCGCCGAATAGGCGAAGTTGCCCTCGGATATATTCGAGCCGACATAAGTCGAGCTTATAAGCGACGGAATGCGTGCCATGCTGCTTATTACAATAAACCTTGAAAGCGGAATCCTGGTCAGCGGCGCAAAATAGGTGAGCGCATCCTTTGGTGTGCCGGGTATCAAAAGCAGCAAAAAGAACATCGCATCCCGCTTCAGAGGGTCGCGCAAAAACGAAAGTTTTTTATACATCTCGGAGTCGATAAACGCGTTTATGTATTTTTTGCCGAGCTTATGCGCAAGTGTAAATATCAGCACAGTCCCTGTTGCTATTCCTGCAATGCAAAGCGCGAGCCCGCCGAACGTCCCGTACAAAAAGCCAATAAGCAGCTCGACCGGCTCGCCGGGCAGAAAGGCAATGATTACCTGAAGCACCTGCAAAAGGAACACCGCGACTATCCCTCTCACACCGAGCGCCTTTACCTTGTCGCGCACGGCATCGCGCACTGCCGGCTCGCGCAACGAAACAATTTTGGGTGCAAGGATAACCGTAAGTACGACAAATGCCACCAAAAAAACAGCAGTGGCGACAGTTTTCAGTGTTTTAAAGACTACAGTTCTTCTGTTCTTTAAAGTCATATCTTTTCAATGCTTTTCTGTGCAGGCACGTCAGCCTGTTTTCTTAAAAATCCGCTCCATGGCAGGACTGCAAGAAATACCGCGCTCGGTCACAAACAGTGCGGCAATCTCGTTTTCCTCGCAAAACCGCAATCCCTCCTGCTCGCCCATGACAAACAGCGCTGTTGAGAGAATGTCGCCTTTTATGGCATTTTCGGTCCACACTGCAACGCTCATCACGCCGTTTTGGGGCGGCCGGCCCGTTGCAGGATCGATAATATGGCAGTAGCGGCTGCCGTCGGATATAAAATAGCGCTCGTAGTCGCCCGAAACCGCGACAAATCCGAACTCGATCTCAACATAACCGACAGCACCTGCCTCGTCGCGGGGGTTTTTTATGCCTATCTTCCAGGGCTCGCCCGACGGTTTTTTCCCGAATACTCCGATGTTCCCGCCAAACGACGCAACGCCGTAGCCGCCGCCCCGCGACAGGATTTCGACGGCTTTGCCCAGCATATAGCCTTTCCCCGAGCCGCCGAGGTCAAATTCGGCGTAATCGGCGTGCTTTACGAGTATATTGCCGCGCAGCTCGAAATTCTTATAGTCTGTCTTTGACCTTGCCTCGTCGATTTCGGACTGGGGCGGTACCTTCTCATTGCCTCCCCCGATGTTCCAAAGCTCGGACAGCGGGGCAACAGTCGGGTCATATGCCCCGCGCGTCAAATCTGCCATGTCAAGCGAGGTGGATATAACCTCCGCAAGCTCGTCCGAAAGCTCATACTCGCCCGAGGGCGAGCTGTTGATTTTTGAAAGCTCCGAGCTTTGCAGATGGCAGGACAACACCTGCTCAAGCTCGGCCGTTTTGGCTTCGACCTTCTCGCAAAGCGATGCCGGGTCGGCACCGCCGTACACTTTGAGGCTTATAAAAGTGTCGGCCGCAAAAAAGTCATGGATATACGGCTCGTCCGTCACCACGCCTGCCTTGCAGCAGGTCAGGCACAGCAATACCGCAGCCGCAAGCGCAGCCCAAACGATTTTAAGCGCGCGCTTAATTGTAAGCGTGCCTGCAATCAAGCTATCAGCCCTTCTATCAGTATTTTCAGCCCAATAGCGACAAGCACTATGCCGCCGATAAGGGTTGACAATTGTTTCAATTTGTCCGAGCATTTTGCGCCCAACCAAACCGCTACAATTGACGCTATAAATGTGACCGATCCGACAATGAGTGCGGCGGGCAGAATTTTTACATTTAAGAACGCAAAACTTACTCCCACCGCCGCAGCATCTATGCTGGTGGCGACCGCAAGCGGCAGCATAGCCTTAACTCCTATATCGGCGGCGGTACGCTCGCAGCCCTCGTCGTCAAACGACTCGCGTATCATATTTATGCCTATGATCGCAAGCAGTCCGAACGCCACCCAGTGGTCAATTGACTTTATTAGTGACGTTGCCGCCGAGCCGGCAAAATAGCCGATAACCGGCATTAGTGCCTGAAATCCCCCTAAATACAGCCCCACGACCGATGCGTATGAAAGCTCAAACTTTCCCTTTGCCATTCCCTTGCACACCGCCACAGCGAACGCATCCGCCGCAACACCTATTGCAACAAGCAGGATTTCAAGCAGTGACATTACAAAACCTTCCCGAGTAAAAATAGCAGTCTTATTATATTAATATAATTTGTGCTCTGTGTCAATAAGCAGGCGCATCTCCGCCCTGCTTTCATTGTTTTGGGGCAACTTGTTTTATACAAAATTTAGCTGCCCACTTGTAATCATATAATTCATATAGTATAATTTGTGTTAGTGGAGGTGCTGAATATATGAAAATTTCCACAAAGGGGCGCTATGCGCTTCGCATGATGGTTGACCTTGCCGTTCACAGCCATGGTGAGTGGATTTCACTGAAAGAAATATCCGAACGGCAGAATATATCTATAAAATATCTCGAGCAGATAGTATCAAATCTGATGCGCTCGGGCCTGCTGCTCAGCAGCCGCGGCCCGCAGGGCGGTTATATGCTGGCACGCAAGCCCGAGGATTATACCGTCGGAGAGATTCTGCGCGAAATAGAGGGCAGTCTTGTCCCTGTCGCGTGCATGGAATCCGACCCCAACCACTGCTTGCGGTATAAGCAGTGTCCCACCATCAAGTTTTGGGAGGGGCTTTACAAAGTCGTGACCGACTATGTAAACTCGGTGACGCTGGCAGACCTTGCGCGGCAGGCAAATCCCGATGTGATCGATTATACGATATAAATATTCGGAAAGCGGAGGAACAAAATGTCGGACATAAAAAAAAGCTTTTCAGAGCTTATCGGTGGCACGCCTGTGCTCGAGCTTGCAAGGCTTGCGGATAAACGCTCGCTCAAGGCGCGGATTGTCGCAAAACTTGAATATTTCAACCCGGCGGGCAGCGTCAAAGACCGCATTGCCGCCGCGATGATCGAGGACGCGGAGCGGCGCGGCCTGCTCGGTCCCGGCTCTGTAATTATCGAGCCGACCAGCGGCAACACCGGCATCGGGCTTGCCGCCGTCGCCGCTTCAAAAGGCTATCGGGTCATACTCACCATGCCCGAAACCATGAGCGTAGAGCGCCGCAGGCTGCTCGCCGCTTACGGTGCCGAGCTTGTGCTCACCGAAGGCGGGCTGGGCATGACCGGCGCGATAAAAAAGGCCGAGGAGCTGGCAAAAACTATACCCGGCGCATTTATCCCCGGACAGTTTGAAAATCCTGCCAACCCCGAAATCCACCGCAAGACGACCGGCCCCGAAATTTGGCGTCAGACCGACGGCACCGTTGACATTTTTGTCTCGGGAATTGGCACCGGCGGAACCATAACCGGCGCGGGCGGCTATCTGAAATCGGTAAAACCGTCGGTCAAGGTAGTGGCCGTCGAGCCTGCGGCATCGCCGGTACTCTCGGGCGGCAGCAGCGGCCCGCACAAAATCCAGGGCATCGGCGCGGGATTTGTGCCGAAAGTGCTCGACACCGACATCTACGACGAAATTATAACCGTCACAAACGAGGACGCGTTTTCGGCGGCTCGCGAGGTCGCGCGTACCGAGGGCGTGCTCGTGGGCATCTCGTCGGGCGCGGCGCTTTGGGCGTCGCTGGAGCTTGCTGGCAGGCCGGAAAACGAGGGCAAGACCATAGTCGCTATTTTGCCCGACACCGGCGAGCGATACCTTTCAACCCCGCTGTTTTCGGAATGACATAAAACGCGGCTGTGGCGCACAGAGCGTCGCAGCCGCGCTTTTTATTATGCTTTCCTTTGTTTCAGTGCCTTGTAGCCGGGATATACTGCGCTTGTGCCGAGTGCCTCCTCGATGCGCAGCAGCTCGTTATATTTTGCTACGCGCTCGCTGCGGCAGGGCGCGCCGGTCTTTATCTGGCCGGCGTTGAGCGCAACGGCAAGATGGGCAATAGTTGTGTCCTCTGTCTCGCCCGAACGGTGGGACAACACGGCCGTGTAACCGCTCTTGTGCGCGAGCTCCACTGTGTCGAGCGTTTCGCTCAGCGTGCCAATCTGGTTGACTTTTACGAGCACCGAGTTGCCGACACCTTTCTCGATGCCTTCGTTGAGAATGGCGGGGTTGGTGACGAAAAGGTCGTCTCCGACAAGCTGCACCTTGTCGCCGAGCCTACGCGTCAGCGCCACCCAGCCGTCCCAGTCACCTTCGGCAAGCCCATCTTCAATGGAGACGATGGGGTATTTCTCCAGCCACTCGCCGTATAGCCCGATCATTTCGTCGCTGGTGCGGCTGACTTTCTCGCCGTCAAACACATATTTGCCTTCGTCTTCGCTATACAGCTCGGACGATGCGATGTCAAGCGCGATTGCGATGTCCTCGCCCGGCGTGTATCCCGCCTTTTCGATAGCTTCCATTATGAGGCGCAGCGCATCCTCGTTTGTCGCCAAATCGGGCGCAAATCCGCCTTCGTCGCCGACCGCGGTGCTCATGCCTCCGGCCTTTATGACCGATTTCAGCGTGTGATAGACCTCGGCGCCCATACGCATCGACTCGGCAAAACAGCATGCGCCGACAGGCATTATCATAAACTCCTGAATATCGACGCTGTTGTCGGCATGCTCGCCGCCGTTGAGAATGTTCATCATGGGTATGGGCAACACGCGCGCATTCGGCCCGCCGATGTATCTGTACAGCGGTATGCCGATGCTGTTTGCAGCGGCATGCGCGACTGCAAGCGACACACCGAGCATGGCGTTTGCGCCGAGTTTGGATTTGTCGCGCGTGCCGTCGATATCTATCATTGTGTCGTCGATTCCGCGCTGGTCAAACACGTCGCGCCCTATAAGTTCGGGCGCGATTTTTCTTTTGACATTTTCGACGGCTTTCCTGACGCCTTTGCCGAGATAGCGGTCTTCGCCGTCGCGCAGCTCAAGCGCCTCGCGTGAGCCGGTGGACGCACCCGAGGGGACCGCGGCCCGGCCCCATGCCCCGTCGTCCAGCCTAACGTCAACCTCCACGGTTGGATTGCCGCGAGAGTCGATTATCTCGCGTGCAACAATTGTCTTTATTTTAGGCATAATTTTTATACCTCCGTCCACTTTTATATGTGCATATTATACCACAACGACGCATGCCCTACAACAACAAGCCATAATTTAACCACAGGTGCATAAAAAGGTAATAGTTTGTTTTATAATTTGCGTGCCGGACACAGAAAAGCAAGCAAAAAAGCATCCCCGGCGGGGTGCGCTCGCAATTTGACATTGGCTATATTCAAGCAGATTTGATTTGGCCCGCCAAAACAAAAAAAGCACTCGTTTTGAGTGCTTTTTTGGAGGCGACACCCGGACTCGAACCGGGGATAAAGGTTTTGCAGACCTCTGCCTTACCACTTGGCTATGTCGCCGTATATTTCCGGTATAATTATATGCATCAGGTGCAGCCTTTGGCTGCCAAACCGTTTTATGCTGGAGCGGATTACGGGGCTCGAACCCGCCACCTCGACCTTGGCAAGGTCGCGCTCTACCAGATGAGCTAAATCCGCATAAAAGAAATGGGGGTGCGGTTTTAATATTATTTGCTTTTTTATATGCTTTGCAATACGAGCTTATCGTAAAGCAATATTGCGGCTGTGATACTACAGCCGCAATATTTGGAGCGGATTACGGGGCTCGAACCCGCTACCTCGACCTTGGCAAGGTCGCGCTCTACCAGATGAGCTAAATCCGCAGGCTGAGAATCTATATAAAATTGCCAGATTGTTGCCAAGTAAGTGGTGCCTCCGGTCGGAATCGAACCAACGACACGGGGATTTTCAGTCCCCTGCTCTACCAACTGAGCTACAGAGGCACGTTGCCGGCATGTGTGTTGCCGGTGAAAGAAATGGCGACCCGGATGGGACTCGAACCCACGGCCTCTAGCGTGACAGGCTAGCGTTCTAACCATCTGAACTACCGGGCCTAATATTGAGCAGTTTTTCGGGTAGTGCTGCGGAGCAAGTCCGCAGCCTTCTTTTATCCGTGGTGGGAACAACAGGACTCGAACCTGTGACCCTCTGCTTGTAAGGCAGATGCTCTCCCAGCTGAGCTATATTCCCTTGACCTGTTGGTTTTGCTCGCCGGCGTTCTGCCCTGCGACGTGGTATATTATAACACAACTCTTTGCGTTTGTCAATACCTTTTTTGATTTTTTTCGCGTGTTTTTTAAAGCCAGATATGCAAGAAAAAGCCATGTGTCCTGCATGCCGTTTTTTGCATATTTTCGTGTGCCGCCGCGCACGCCCGGCGTATCGGCGGCACACAATAACTGCGGTTTTACTTCAGCGCGCGGGCTATATAGCAGTGCCGCTCATCGCTTTGCGTTATATTTACATATGGCAGCGCGTCCGCCGTCGCCGCCCGCAATGCGTCCACATCGTATCCGGCGGTTATGGCGCAAAGTTCAAACCCCGTATCGGCGAGCAGAGCGCGGAGTTTGCGGTCGCTCCAATATCGCTCGGTCTGCAGCTCGTCCTGCCGGCGCCACAGCCCGTCCCCTTCATCAGTGAAAAACGATAGGTAAAATCTGCACAATCCCGACCTTGCGCTATACTCGCTGCGCCATGCGCACAACACACCGTCAGCTTCGAGCACAAAGTCGTGGCAGGCATACACCTTTTCGAATTTATATTTGGTGTTGACGTCGAAGATAAACAACCCGCCCGGGTCAAGATAGTTGTGCACAAGCCCAAAGCAGTCGGAAAGCGACTTCGGGTCGGTGAGATAGTTTATGCTGTCGAGTGCGGAGACAATCACCCCGACCGTGCCGTAAAGCTCGAACTCGCGCATGTCCTGCTGCAGCCAGAGTATCTGCGCGCCGTCCGGCGGGCGCTTTGAGGCTGCGACCGCGAGCATTTCCTCCGAGATGTCAATGCCTATCATGTCATACCCGAGCGCGGCAAGCTCGAGCGTCACGCCGCCCGTGCCGCAGGCGAGGTCGAGGGCGAGTCCGGCGTCGGGCAGCCCCCATTTTCGAGCCGCGGCGTCGCAGTATTCCGCTATTGCCCTGTAATCGACGCCGGTGTTCAGTGCGTCGTAATAGGAGGCGAGCACAGTATACTGCTTTGCCGGCTGCGAGCCGTTTGTTGTGCTCACTGGCGGCGGCGCTCCCTCTCCATGCGCTCAAGCACAATGGCATAGCCGTCGCTGCCGTATTTCAGGCAGCGGTTGACGCGACTTATCGTGGCGGTAGAAAGCCCGGTTTCCTGCGCTATATCTGTATAAATGTAGTTTTCGCGCAGCATTCGCGCGGCTTTGAGCCTTTTAGACATTTCTTTTATTTCATTTACGGTGCAGAGGTCTTCAAAAAATCTATAACATTCGTCAAGACTGTCCAGCGTCAGTATGGCGCGGAACAAGAAATCGGTGTTCTCGTCGCGAATTTTATCGCTCATGCTGTTATCACCCCTTAACGGTAGCGCTGGGCACTGTTAACCCTTTAAAGTGATTATAGCATATTGTTTTCATAAAGTAAAGTAATTTTCGGGAAATGTGATAGATTGATTAGCGGATATTCAATTAAATATTGGAAATAGCAGGCGGCGAGTGTGTTTATCGGCAGCGGTGTGTCACCGGGCGCGACGGATGCTGCGCATTCAGCCGATTTGCGTCGGCAAATGCGGCACGGGTTGTGTAGATATTGCAAAAGACAGCGGAAACGAGACTGCACTTGCCAAAAAATCTGCAAACAACACCATTAGATTAATAAGCTTAAATGTTTTACGGGGGAGCTTTAAAGCTCCCCCGTATCCCGCTCCCCTGAAGTCTATAAAGGCAAAAAGCCACTCACCCTCACAATATCAGTGAGGCAATTTCGGCGGGGGTGGCGCCCAATATATAGTCGGACACGCCGTCAAGCGCTTTTATCAGCTCATCGTGCTCAAGCCTCACGCCTCGCAGACGCCGGCACAGCTCGGCCACATCCCGCACACCGAAAAAGTCGCCGCGTATGTTGAGTTCGCATATAACGCCGCAGTCGGAGTCCAGCCCCACCTCGACCGTACCGAACTCGAAATACTTTTTGCGGGTCACCGAATACTGTTTCGAGCTGCCAAACGTATAATCCCACGCCGAATATTTCTCGTCGGCGAGCCTTTGTATTGCTGCCTCGTCCGCCGGCGACAGCTCCACCCGCTCGCCCGGCGTTTCACCCAGCATAAACTCCATAAACCGCACGGCATCCATGCCCCTGTACTCATCCGCAAGGAAGTCCGCAATATTCGCCACGCGCGAGCGCACGCTTTTTATGCCCTTTGCCTTTATTTTGTCCGGGTCAACATTCAGCGCGCCCGCCAGTTTCGACATGTCCGCCGAATACAGCAGCGTACCGTGGTGCATTATACGGTCAACTCCGCCCGCCGCAAAGACTGCCTGCCGCACACACTGCGCATTGCCCGATATTTTGCGCAGCTCGCCCCCGGCACGCACCACAATATCGTTGCGGCCCGATAGTTCGGCAGGCACTCCCAGCTTTCGCAAAGCCTCTATAACCGGCTGCGTAAAACGCTCAAAGTCCAGCGTCTCGGCGCCCTCGCGCGCCACAATATAAGTAAAATTCACGTTGCCAAGGTCATGGAAAACCGCGCCCCCGCCAGTCAGCCTGCGCACGACTTTGATATTGTGCTCGCGGATAAACTCCAGGTTAAGCTCCGCAAATGCGTTTTGGCTGCGCCCGATTATAACCGACGGCTCGTTGCGCCACAGCATGAAAAGCTCGCCCGGCACATTGTCAAGCAGATACTCTTCACAGGCAAGATTGAAATACGGATTGGTGTGATTGTTTACAATTATCTTCATACGCCTTACCAAAAAAGGCGGTTATTTAAACCGCCTAAAAATATCCGATTTTTTGATGAGCATGCACTCGGTGCGCAGCCCCGTCCGTCATTGGACAGGACTGCGCACTCTATTAAATATTTTCTATATTAAACTCCGCGACGCATGCGCTCTATCTTGGCAATGTCGCCCATGTCATGCGTCGGCACATGACCGTCGAGCGGGAGTATCTTCTCGTGGATGCAGTCGATTATCGCATCGGGATAAGGGAAGAAATACTCCTCAAGCTCGTGTGCCGGCGTTATCCAGTTGCGGCTGCCAAGCGCCACAGGCGGAGCGTCGAGGTAGTCGAACGCCAGCTCCGCAATGTTTGCCGCCATGTCTTTCATGACCGAGTTGCGCTCGCAGGCATCGCCGACGATAAGTATGCGGCCGGTCTTTTTCACCGACTCTATCACTTTCGTGTAATCGAACGGCACAATCGAGCGTGCGTCGATTATCTCGGCGGAGAGATTGTATTTTTTCTCGAGTATGTCGGCAGCCTCAAGCGCACGATAAAGCACCGCGCCGATGGTGAGGATGGTTATATCCTTGCCGGGACGCTTGATGTCGGGTTCGCCGATTTTTACCTCGTAATGTCCTTCGGGCACGCCGCCGGGCAAAAAGTCCTCGCCCTTGTCGTAGATGCGCTGCGATTCGAAGAATATAACCGGATCGGTGCCGTTCAGCGCCGCGGTCATAAGCCCCTTGGCGTCGGCAGGAGTTGCGGGGAACACAACCTTGAGGCCGGGGATATGCGCCGCAAGCGCCGTCCAGTCCTGAGAATGCTGCGCGCCGTATTTGGAGCCGACCGACACACGCAGCACAACCGGCATTTTGAGTATGCCCGCGGACATTGCCTGCCACTTGGCCATCTGGTTGAAAATCTCGTCGCCGGCGCAGCCCATAAAGTCGGCATACATAAGCTCGACTATGACGCGGCCGCCGCACATAGCATAGCCGACCGCAGAGCCGACTATCGCCGCCTCCGAGATGGGCGCGTTGAAGAAGCGGTGATAGGGCACAGCCTCCGTCATCTTCTTGTATACGCCAAATGCACCGCCCCAGTCGCGGTTGTCTTCACCGTAGATTATCAGTGTCGGGTCTTCATAGAGCTTGTCTATAATCGGCTCAAATAATCCGTCGCGGATGTTGTAGAGCCTCATTTTGGAAACAGGCTTGCCGTCCTTGTCGACCGACGTGCGAACCTTGTTTTTTATCTCCTTGACACGCGGAACCTCGTCTTTGGGCATGAGCATCTGGGGCTCGCGTGTTGTGTCCATGCTGGGTTTATTCTCATTTGAGAACATCAGTTTTGCTATGGCGTCCGGATCTTTGTCAAGGTCCATGCGCGGCGAAATCTCGTCATTTATCGCCAGCTTCATTACCTCAGTCGTGCGGCGCACTATCGCCTCGTCCATTGCCTCAAACTCGTCAACGGTGGCGATACCGCCGTTCACCAGCTTTTCGCGGAACGCTTTTATCGGGTCGGCATCAATCCACGCATCGATTTCTTCTTGGGTGCGGTAAGTGGACGAGTCCGACGGGCTGTGGCCTGATACGCGATAGGTCACCACGTCGAGCAGCGCCGGGCCTTTGCCTTCGAGCAGCAGCTCTTTCTTGCGCGACACCGCGTCTATAACCGCCAGCGGGTCATAGCCGTTGACGCGCTCGGCATGCATCTGCGTCGGCGTGAAGCCCGCGCCCAGACGCGCCGCATAGCCGAATCCCATGGTTTCGCCCCAGGTCTGGCCGCCCATGCCGTATATGTTGTTGAATATGTTGAAAAGTATGGGAAGTCCGGCGTCCGAATATTTGCCGTCCATACCCCAAAGCTTTGTAAACTGGTCCATAGAGGCGAAGTTCATGGCCTCGAGCACCGAACCGCGGCCGAGCGCGCCGTCGCCGATGTTGGCAATGACAATGCCGGGCTTGTCGTTGCTGCGCTTGTAGAGTGCGCCGCCCAGCGCAATCGGGCCGGAGCCGCCGACGATGGCGTTGTTGGGCATGAGCCCGAACGGGATAAAGAAACAGTGCATCGAGCCGCCCAGTCCGCGGTTGAAGCCGGTCGAACGCGCAAATATCTCGGCAAGCGCACCGTAAAGCAGGAAGTTTTGAGCCAGTGCCTTTACATTATCCGCTGCCGGCATGTACTTTTCGACGACCGAAAGCACCTCTCCGCCAAGGAAGTTTTTCATTATGTTGTAAAGATCGTCTTCACCGAGCTTGTGAATCGCCACAAGCCCCCTTGCGATTATCTCGCCGTGGCTGCGGTGCGAGCCGAACGAAAGATCGTTTATGTCAAGCGGGTATGCCTGTCCGACAGCAGAGGCCTCCTGCCCGATTGAAAGGTGCGCCGGCCCGGGGTTGTTGTACTCAATGCCGTTGTATGCGCCTTTTGTCTTGACTTCGTTGAGCATGTGCTCAAATTCGCGTATCGTGCGCATGTCGTGATAGATGCGCAAAAAGTCGTCTTTTGTGTAAATCTGCTTCTCTTCGTCCAGCGACTTGCTATACTGGCAGACGGGGATATCGCTGAATTTTATAATATCCGGTTTAAACGCCTGCTCCGGAAATATCGGTTGACTTTTAGGCATTGTAATTATCTCCTGTTAATATTATTTTCTGCTGTTATGATACCGGGGCGCTATATCATAAACATAGCATCGCGGATAACCTCGCAGACCGTCGGATGCGGGAACACGAGCTTTTGCACCTGCTCGACACGCATCTCGCGGTCAACCATCATCGCCGCGCCGTATATAATCTCGGAGGCATAGCTGCCTATCATGTGCACTCCTATCACGCGGCGGTGATCTGTGTCGACAATAAGTTTAACAATGCCGTCCCCGCCCTCGTTTTCGGCGACATAACGGCCGCTGTATTTAAGCGTGACCGACTCGACCTTTGCGTCAATCCCCTTCGCTTTGACGCTTTCGCCGGTTTCGCCGACGGAGGCGACTTCGGGGTTTGTGTATATGACCGCCGGGATGGAGCTGTAATTTACCCTGTCCCTGCCGCCACGCATATTGTTTACCGCGACCTCGCCTTCGCGATATGCGGTGTGGGCGAGCATCGATTTACCGTTGACGTCACCTGCCGCCCATACGCCGGAGACACTCGTGCGGCAATATTCATCGGTCACAATTGCGCCGCGCTCGGTGAGCACGCCGATATTCTCAAGTCCGATGCCCTCGGTATTCGGGCGGCGGCCTATTGAGACAAGCACGGCGTCGGCTCCCAACGTCTCGGTTTTGCCGCCGGCCTCATAGCTGACGCTATTTGCGCCAACGGCCGTTACCTTCGCGGACAGAAGGAAGTTAACTCCCTTTTTGACGTAGTTTTTGTATAAAATCTTGGAGATTTCACTGTCGGTTGCGCCGGCAATGTGGTCCAGCATTTCTATAACCGTCACTTTCGAGCCGACGGAATTGAAATACGACGCCATCTCAAGCCCTATAACACCCCCGCCTATGACGACGAGATGCTCGGGGATGCGGCGCAAATCGAGTATCTCGCGGTTTGTCATCGCAAAGCCGGACTCGAGCGCCTCGCGCAGGCCGGGAATCGGGGGCACCGCCGCCGACGAGCCTGTGCATATAAGTAGCTTTTTGCCCGTGTATTCCTTTGCGCCTGCTTTGACGGTAAACCCGTCTTTCGAGCGGCCGAGGATTGTGCCACGCTCAGTTACCACCTCGACGCCTGCCTTTTTGAGCCGCGACGCGACGCCCGTAACGAGCATTTTCACCACGCGCTCTTTGCGGTCGACTACGGCGGCGTGGTCTATGGCGGCGCCGGTGAATTTAACGCCGTACTGTTCGGAATTTTTGGCGTAATCGTATATTTTGGCCGAGTAAAGCAGCGTTTTGGTCGGTATGCAGCCTTCGTTTAGGCAGACACCGCCCAGCGCTCTCTGCTCGATAACAAGGGTTTTCATTCCCGAGTGAGCGGCGCGCTCCGCAGCGTTGTAACCTGCCGGGCCGCCGCCTAAAACTATCAGATCGTACATGTCAGTAACCCTTCTTTACATTATGTAATGTATGGATCGGAGACGCAGGGGCAAACGCCCCGGACCCGATGCCGTTATCTTGCAAGCAGCAGGTCAAAGTTTTCGAGGTTTACGGAGAGGTCACGCAAAAAGCGTGCCGCGGGCGCGCCGTCAAGCGCGCGATGGTCAAACGTAAGCGACAGCCCCATCGCAGGATAAAAGACGTCTTTGCCGTCAGCTTCCTTTACGCGGCGGGTAATGTTGCAGACGCCGAGTATACCCGTCTGCGGCGGGTTAATAACCGGCGTGAAGCTCTCTACGCCCAGCGAGCCGAGGTTTGTGACCGTAAACGAGGCGCCCCGCAAAAGGTCGGGCGCAACCGAGCCTCTCTGCGCCGCCGCGATAAGCTCTTTGGCTTTTGCCGAAAGTTCGGCAAGCGTCAGCTTGTCGGCACCGAAAAGTGTCGGGACAAGCAGCCCGCGCTCGGTATCGACGGCGATTCCGAGATTGACGCCCGTAAACTGGCGTATTACGCCCTCTTCTTCAAGATAATGCGCGTTGAGGTCCGGATGCGCGAGGATGGTACGCGACACCGCAAACAAAATCATATCGTTGAGCGTTATGTTGGGCAGGCCCAGCTTTTCCGCGCGTTCCTTGAGCGCCGCGCGCATCTCAAGCAGCTTTGTCGCGTCAAACGAGGCGTTGAGCGTAAGCTGTGCCATGCTGGAAAGCGACGCGTGCATGGCTTTGGCGATTGTGCGGCGCACCGATGTCAGCTTGACGTCGCGATACTCAACCTGCGCTGCGGCCGATGCCACAGGCTGGGCTGCGGCAGGTACGGGAAGCTCGGCCGGCTCGGCGGACGCCGATTTTGTCAAGCCGAGGTCGAGCAGGCGGTTGATATCTCGCTCGATTACGCGGCCGTTTGGGCCGGTCGGTACAACGCGCGAAAGGTCGGCATCGGTTTTCTCGGCCAGCCTGCGTGCGCGCGGGGAGATTTTGAGAGACGACACGTCAACCGATTTTGCCGCGGGCATGCTTTCGGCTGCAGGAGCCTCTGCCGCTGCAGCATCCTGCGCCGGGGCAGCTTTTTCCGCTTCTTCGGATTTTTCTGCTTCTGGTGCCTGAGCGTCGGCAACAAGCGCCGAGATGTCCTCGCCAGGCTCGCCAATTACACAGACGGGCTGCAGAACCGGAACGTCGTCGCCTTCTTCCGCCAATATCTCAAGCAGTGTGCCCTCGACATTCGCGGCTTCTTCAAAGGATGACTTGTCGGTTTCGTAAGTAAACAGAATGTCGCCCACGGCGACCTTGTCACCTTTATTCTTTTTCCATTCGGTTATAATACACGACTCGACGCTCTGTCCCTGCCGCGGCATTATAACAACTGTAGCCATATTGATTTCCCCCAAACAGTTATTTTAACAGTGTTTGCTTTTGTCACAGACCACTCGGTCTTAAGGCTCCTTATGTCGCAATTTTAATATCCACACCGGCGGCTTCGCACTGGCGGGTTATATCCTCCGGCAGCGGAGCGTCGGTGATAATGGTGTCAAGATCCTCAATGCCGCAGAAAGTATAAGGCAGACTTTTATCAAGCTTCGAGGCATCCATGAGCACTATAACGCGCCTTGCCTTTTGCACAATGAGCTTTTTCAGCTCGCATTCAGAGTAGTTGCCGCTGGTAAGGCCGTTTTTGCTCGAAAAGCCGGACGGCACAATAAAAGCTATGTCTATATTTATAGAATTGAGGAACTCCATCGCGGGCGTGCCCGATATTGAAATGTTGTCGCGGTTAACCATGCCGCCGACCAAATTTATGATAGGTAGTGACTTATTCAAAAGCTCAAGCGCAATGTTCGGGCCGGTGGTGGTAATGGTCAGCCGCTCGTCGGGGAGCAGGTGTGCCATGCGCAGCATTGTCGTGCCCGAATCAAAAAACATCGACCGCCCGGTCTCTATCATCGAAATCGCACAGCGGGCAATCTTGTCTTTTGCGGCGGTGTTTTCGTTTAGGCGCTGTGTGAAGCTGTCTTCCATCGATGTGGTGAGAAACTTCATCGAGCGCGCACCTCCGCGCACCTTAATTGCCTCGCCCTGTTTTTCAAAATACTCAATATCGCGCCGCAAGGTCATGCTGGACACGTCGGGAAAGGCTTTTTCAAGCTCGCGCAGCGAAACAAACGGTTTTGTCTGCAAAAGTTCTCTAATTGCTGCCCTTCTTAACGTATTCATATCGACTGCTCCCGCCGCGATAAAATCACAGGCGGGTTTTCCTTTCTACTACTTGTTTGTGTGCTTGTTTGTGAGGCATCTATTAAAATCTTAAAGCACAAAGTGTTAATTTTCACATTAGTGCTGTCATTATATCACGCAGGCTAACATGTGTCAATGCGGTTCACAATTTATTAACCAAAAATAAAAACCGGAGCAAAACGCTCCGGTTATACGGTTGCCTTGCTATTTTAACGCAGGGTTATACATTCCCCAGCAGCATGTCGCCGACCTTGTAGATGTCGCCGGCACCCATTGTTATGACAGTGTCGCCCGGCTCAAGATTTTCGCGCAAAAACTGCGCGATTTCCCCAAATCCCCCCACATACAGCGCGCCCCGAGTGCGCTCGGCAAGCTGACCGGAGGACACTCCCCATATGTTTTCCTCGCGCGCGGCATAGATATCGGCAAATATCACCCTGTCGTCCGGGCGCAAAGCCTCAAACGCCGCGCAAAATTCATCGAAAAGCCCGGCTGTCCGCGAGTAGGTGTGAGGCTGGTACACTATCCACAACCTGCCGTCGGCAACTTTGAGTGCCGCATCGATAGAGGCGCGTATCTCGGTCGGGTGGTGGGCGTAATCGTCGTAAAGCTCGGCTCCGCAGGCGAGGGTGTCGCGATACTCGAACCGGCGTTTCGCGCCTTTGAAAGTGGCAAGCGCCGCCGCTATTTTATCGGCGCCGATGCCGTGTGCCAGCGCAACAGCCGAGGCTGCGAGCGCATTGTATATGTTGTGCCTGCCGGGCGCGGCAAGGGCCACTCTAACAATTTCGCTGCCCCGCTCGCAAAGCGTAAAGCGCGCCGCGCCGCGCTCGAATGTAATGTCTTCTGCCGTATATATTGCATCCGGCGACTCGAGTCCGTAGGTTATCAGCTCGCCAGTATACTTTTTTGTCGCTCGGCGGACATTTTCGCTGTCAATATTGACAACGGCGCGCTCCGCATACGACAAAAATCGCGTAAACGAGCGCACAATATGCTCTATGCCCGTAAAGTAGTCTATATGGTCAAGCTCGATGTTAAGCGCCACCGCGGTCGTGGGACAAAACGACAAAAACGAGTCCGTATACTCGTCTGCCTCGAATATGAAATACTCGTCGCCCCCGAGCCGGTACGCGCTACCAAGCTCAATGCTCTCGGCGCCGCTGACGATCGTCGGGTTTGTGCCCGCTTCTATGAAGATATGCGAGACCATCGAGGTGCAGGTGCTTTTGCCATGCATGCCGCCGACACCGATGCGGTATTTGTATTCTGACATAAGCGCACCGAGAAACTCGGCACGGCGCACGAGCGGAATACCCTGCCGCTCGGCATCGATCCACTCTTCGTTGTCGGGATGGATTGCCGAGGTATAAACCGCAAGCTCGGCTCCGTAAAACTCACCGGTATGCTCGAACCGCACCTTTATCCCGCGCTCGATGAGCTTGTCGGTTATGGCGGTCGGCGTGCGGTCATATCCGCTGACAATCGCGCCCCGGTCGGCACAGATAAGCGCAAGCGCATGCATGCTTATCCCGCCGATGCCGATAAAAAATATACGGCTCCCGGATGAAATGTATGCGAGAATTTCGCTGTCGGTCATCTCGGTCATTTTCTTGCTTCTCCAATCAATCGTTAATCCAATAAAACACTTGTATTTTTAGACAATTTAATTGCATTATTTATGGCATTTGTATAAAATATGGCACAATTATTTACTTTTTATTGAATTGCTCTTCACAATATTATACTATAATTTCCTTAATCGCGCAAAACAAATCATATGGAGGCAACAAAAATGCAAATTACCGACGTTAAAGTGCGTAAGATTTTCGACGACGATAGCCCCATGAAAGCAATCGTTTCGGTTACGCTCGACAACCAGCTTGCACTGCATGACATTAAGGTTATCCACGCGCGGGAAAAAATGTTCATAGTCATGCCCAGCAGGAAAAATCCTGACAATACCTATCGCGATATTGTCCATCCGCTCAACTCGGCCTTCCGCACCGAGCTTGAACAGGCGATTTTCGCTGCATACCACATGGAACTCGAGCAAAGAAGGCTCGCACAGCAGGCTGCCCCTCAACAGACCGTCGAAGTTCCCGAAGAAAACAGCACAGCCTCCTCGGATATCTCCGACACCATCGCCAACTGACCTCCGGTACAGGGGTGCTCGCAGCCATCTCATCGCAACCGGGCACCGTGCCTCGTTTCAGCACATAAACATAAAAGGACATATCGGCTTTATAGTTCGTAACATTTTGGTCGGCAAAATCGCGGCGCTCGCCTCCGATGTGATAACCGGCGGCGGCACATACGACACCGAAGCGCTTTTGGAGCGCTCGATGCAGCCCTGACATACGGAGAGGTTCACCTTATTATGGACGGAGCGGCACTTGTTCGCGGGTTGAAACTTCACTTCAACACCACGTTCGAGTGCCTTCTCCCAATTATGTCTTTTTCTCACCGACGGACGGCGTGTTCCTTGACGACGCCGCCCAAGGGATGCGTATGCCGTCGCGCAGCACATCTATGAAGATTGTGCGGATGTCATGTCACAGACAACAATTACATGTATGTAAAATTTCCCATTGACACTTTAATTATACGCAATGCACAGGTGCGTCGCGCCCCGAATATCCCGCCAGCCGGCATATTTTTGCGCATTTTGCCCCAATGTAAGCGAAAACGCTTATCGTTGACCGGGCCTACACGAAGCGGCTGAAGCGCATTGCCGACAAGGCAAAGCCGACTACATCCACCGCACCGGCGATATAAGTGTCGACATGGAAGGTGATTTTATTACAAAAAACACTACTTAAGCCCGGCTATAACCGCTCCGCCCATATCCTCGAGTGGGCCGGTCCCAAGCGAAACCAGCCTGACCCCGTGTGAGCGGGCAAACGACTGAAGCTGCTCATAATGCTTGTAAGCGGTTATATCGCCGAAAAACCCGCAGGTATCTTCACCGAGCATAACTCCACTTCCCCCTATAAAGCCGTCGCAGCGCACCGCGTCGCCGACCGGCTTTATTTTTTTGCCCTTTTCATCAAATCCGGAGGGAGCCGCAGCCCGCAAAATTATACCGCCCGGCGGGAGCATCAGCACGCTTGCGCCCTGCGACAGCAGCGCTTTTTCAAGCCCTCGGTCGGCCGTCACCGCAGCGCGCTCGCCGAGCGCGAGCACCGAGCAGCGCGCATAGCCCTGTTTCACGCCTACATGCTTGTTATATGCTGCTTTCACCGTTTTCGACACGCTGTCCAGCCGCCCGTAAAGCACATCGCGCAGCGCCAGCGCGTTCAGCAGCACATCCTGCGGGTATTCGGCGCCCACCGGTTCGTCGGTCAGCGCAAATCGCAGGCCTGTCCGGTCAAACAACTCGCGGTTTTCGCGGTAGTAGTTTTCATGCATCAGCAGCCTGCCGTCGGGCAGCGGGAACAGCAGCGAGTCGGGATGGCAGCATACATACGGCCCAAGTGCCCCAAAAGAAGGCAAGCGTATCACGATGTAACCGAGCAAAGCCAAAGCAAACTCGATTTCATCGGATACGCCCTGATGAACAAATATATATGATTTCATCATTTTTCCTACGCCGGAACGTGTATTTCCGATCGCAGCTTTGCCTTCCGCATATCTCCGTCAAACGGCTCTTGTAACCTTGCCGGATCTCAGGCAACGGCTGCATACCTTAACCGTTTTGTTTGTGCCGTTCATATTGGCGCGCACTTTGCGGATGTTCGGCTTCCAGGTTCTTGATGTCTTGCGGTTGGAGTGGGACACTTTGTTGCCAAACGAGGTTCCCTTTCCGCAAATTTCACACTTTGCCATATTCACTACCCTCCGTTCCCGGTGTATAAAATCACAGATTCAATCAACCACCGCATTATATCATACAAACCGCTCTATTGCAAGAGGTTTTAATAATAATTTTCAACGTCGACAAATTTCAATATATTTTCTGTTGACAAATCAGTTATAATATGGTATCGCTGTCAATACTATGTACGCGGAATAAAAATTTTAAACACTAATTGACGGAGGTAAAGCAATAATGCCGCGTGGAAGAAAACCAAAAAACGCAGTCCGAGCAGTTGAAGAAATCGATGCCGATATTGCGTCGGTCACCGCTCAAATTGCGGAGCTGAGAAAGAGGCTCTCCGCACTGAAAAAGGAGCGCGTGAATGCACTCGCCGCAAAAGAACAGCAGCAGCTGCAGCTGCTTGGCGAAAAGATACGCGAAAGTGGAAAAACCATCGAGGAATGGCTGAAAGAAATCGGTTAATCGCTGCAGTGAGCGGTGCGCCTGTGGCGTGCTGCTCGCTTTTATGCACAACATAATAAGTATGTGTCGCGAAAGCCTTTTAAATGTATCTCTTGTTTATGCTATAAAAAGCTGCCAATAGCGTTAATAGCTCGCAGGTTTTGTTATCAAAATTCTCACTATTGAGGAGCATTGGCGACAGTTATCGTTTTCTTAATTTGTCTTATACTTTGCACAAATATAAACAACTATTAGCCGAAAAAACCGCAGTGCCCGGTGCGCTGCGGTTTTTTTATGTGCGGATAAAAATCAGCGGGACTTTAACCTCAGCCTCGATCAGACCGGCATGCGCTGCGCGCATCTGCTCCTCCGTGCGCTCACGCACCTCAATGGCTACGTTGCCGGTCACCGCGGCTATATAGTCGCCGATGAAGCCAGCTGTGCGCAGATGGGGAGTGCCGGTGCCGAAAAGACCGAGCCGCCTCGCTCTCTCACGCGAAAAGAGCATAAAGCAGTCGCCGAAAGCTAGTCGGGATAGCAAATTCTCATTTTATTTTTATGTTGCAATATAAACTTTTTTATTTACAGGCTCGCGGGTTTAACCAAGCGCGATGTCGAGGACCATCATGAGTGTAAATCCCAGCGCTACACCGATGGTTGCAATATTGCTGTGCTCATCCGTCTGTGCCTGGGGGATAAGCTCCTCGACAACGACGTAAATCATCGCGCCGGCCGCAAACGCAAGAATGTAGGGCAAAAGCGGAGTTATAACAGAGGTAAGCGCAATGGTCAACACAGCGGCAACGGGCTCGACGACGCCCGATATAAAGCCGTATCTGAAGGCTTTGCCTTTTGAAATGCCGCTGCCCACGAGGGGCATGGAAATTATGGCGCCCTCCGGGAAGTTTTGCAGCGCAATACCCACTGACAGCACTATCGCGCTCGCAGCAGTTATTTCGACATTGCCGCTGAGCATGCCCGCAAACACTACACCGACTGCCATGCCCTCCGGTATATTATGTAGTGTCACGGCGAGCACAAGCATCAGCGAGCGGCTTATATTCTCCGATTTCACGCCCTCGGGCTCGTCGGTATCCAAATGCAGGTGAGGGATAAGCGAATCAAGCACGAGCAGAAACAGCATGCCCGACAAAAAACCGGTCGCCGCAGGCAGCCATGCCGGAACACCCACCGTCTCTGCCATGTCGATTGACGGAATTAACAGCGACCACACCGATGCGGCAATCATAACGCCCGACGCAAATCCAAGAAGCGCACCGCGCAGGCGTGCGCTCATCTCTTTTTTGAGGAAGAACACCATCCCCGAGCCGAGCGTTGTACCGATAAGCGGGATAAGAAGACTTATTGCGGTTACCGCAATATCGCTCATAACTTTTTCTCTCCGTTCAAAGTTTTTTTACCTGTATTTTACCACTATCGGGACAGCATGTCAATTGCAGCGCCGGACAAAATCCTGCAAACATTCCTCGGCAATAGAACATATCATATTTAATAAAGGAGGTCTGCCAATGGAGCAATTGCAGCAAAGATATCCATTCGAGGTTGTCCACCTCCCCTATCCCATTGACGGGCTGGAGCCGTACATAAGCACAAAATCGCTGGAAATCCACTACAACAGGCTGTATGCCGGCTATGTCGAAAACCTCAACAAGCTGCTTTCGGAGCATCCCGAGCTGCAGGATTTGACGCTCGAGCAGCTCATCAGCCAAGCCTGCCGGCTGCCGCAAAGCGTCGCTATCCCGCTGTCGAGATATGCCGGAGGCGTGTATAACCATATCCTGTATTTTTACGGCATGATGCCTCAATCGCAAACAAAGCCGCTGCAGGGCCAGCTCAAGCGCGATATTTACCATTTCTTCGGCTCGTTTGACCATTTCCGCCGCAATTTTTCGCAGGCAGCGCAGGCAGTTTTCGGCTCGGGCTATACATGGCTTGTGCACGACAAAAAAGAGCTTGAGATCATAAACATGGCGAACCAGGAAAACCCGCTGCTTATCGGCCTTTTCCCTGTCATGTGCATCGACGTTTGGGAGCATGCATATTATCTCACAAACTATAACAAGCGCGCCGAATACATCGGCGACTGGTGGAACCTTGTAAACTGGAATTTTATCGGCAGCCGCTATGCGCATTACGCCTCGCACAACGGCACACGCCGATAACGGAATGTTTACCGCTGCTTTCACGCCGTATCACCGCCGGGCTTTGCACCGGCGTCTGCGGGCAGATAGCACGCCCGTATCGCTATGCATTGCGGAATTTGCGGCTGCAGATGGGACATGCAAATAAAACCCGCCTTTGCTCAAATGAGCGAAGGCGGTTGTCGTTTGCATGCGCATTTTTCATTTATTGCAGCAACTTGAGAATCGGCGATTTTAGGCGACTGCTGCATGTTTTATTGCAGCGCGCGGTCGGGCATTGCGTACTGCTGCGCTTTTCGACTGCGCCATGTCGCGTTCTTTTGCATCAAAATGGCACAGTGCGGCCTGCACTGTGCCTATATATTTCTCGGAGGTGTGGGGGAGTTTTTTCAAAAAGCTCCCCCGCATCACTTAACACAATCTTATACGTTCATCACAACGGGCAGTATCATGGGCTTGCGGTGGGTTTTGGCATAAAGGAACTTCGACAAATCGTCTTTGACCTTGCTCTTGAGCTGCGACCAGTCGGTGATATTGTTTTCAAGACAATCTTCAAGCGCATCGCGCGCTATCACCCTGATCTGCTCTATCAAATCTTCGGACTCGCGCACATACACAAATCCGCGCGAAACAATGTCCGGCCCCGAGATAAGCTGCAAATCGTCGGTATCGACCGTCGCAACCACTACAATAAGCCCGTCCTGCGACAGGTGCTTGCGGTCGCGCAGCACAATGTTGCCCACATCGCCCACGCCGTAACCGTCGACCAGCACTCTGCCGGACGGCACGGAGCCGTTGAACCGCGCGTTTTCCCCGTCAAGCTCAAGCACCCTGCCAATATCCGGCACGAAAATGCGCCTGTCCTCAATCCCCATAAGCTGTGCAATTTCCTTGTTGCGGATGAGGTGCCGGTACTCGCCGTGTACGGGCATAAAAAACTTCGGCTTGGTCAGCGCGATCATCAGCTTCAGCTCTTCTTGGCATGCGTGACCCGAAACATGAACCTCGACCGCCGGGTCGCGGTAAACCGACGCGCCGCACTTCAAAATCGCGTTTATAATGCGTCCGACCAGCTTTTCGTTGCCGGGTATCGCATGCGCGCTTATAACCACAAGGTCTTTCGGCCCCAGCTCAACCTTGTCGTGGCTGGATATCGCCATTCGGTACAGCGCGGACATAGGCTCGCCCTGTGAACCGGTCGACACTATGGTAATACGCTCGGGCGGGTAGCGTTTGATCTCGCTGATGTCGATAATCGTCCCATCCGGCACCCGCATATAACCGAGCTCGACAGCCGCGCTCACCACGTTGAGCATCGAGCGTCCGGTAATCGCTACCTTGCGCCCATAAGCATGGCTCATATCAATTATCTGTTGCACGCGATGCACGTTCGATGAGAACGTCGTTATTATAATGCGCTTGTCGCTGTTGCGCAGAAAGATGTTGTCCAGCGACTGGCCTACCATGCGCTCGGACGGCGTGTAGCCCGGACGCTCCGAGTTGGTCGACTCGAGCATGAGCAGCAGCACTCCCTGCTTACCCAGCTCGCCCAGCCGCGTTATATCCATTATTTCGCCGTCTATCGGGGTGAGATCGAGTTTAAAGTCCCCCGAGTAAAGCACCACTCCGACAGGCGTGGTTATGGCAAGACAACAGGCGTCGGCTATCGAGTGGTTGACGTGGATAAACTCGACGGTAAAACAACCGAGCTTGATTTTGTCGCCGGCCTTAACATTGTGGAGCTTGGGCTTCTCCTTATAGACATGCTCTGCGAGCTTGTTTTTCAGAATTCCGATAGTGAGCCGCGTTCCGTATACCGGCGGTTTTATCTGCTGCAGCACATAGGGTAACGCACCGATATGGTCTTCGTGTCCGTGTGTGAGAACTATGCCGCGAATTTTTTCCTTGTTTTTTTCAAGATACGATATATCGGGAATTACGAGATCAACACCGAGCATGTCGTCGTCGGGAAATCCCAGCCCGCAGTCGACGACAATGATGTCGTTTTCGTATTCAAGCACGGTTATGTTCTTGCCTACCTCGTTAAGCCCGCCAAGCACAATAACCTTTAGCTTTGAATTCGATGATGTGTTTCCGTTATTTTGTTTTTTTGCCATTAAAAATCCTTTCTGTTCGTTCTGAATTTAAAATCCTTTCCGATCAATATTTTTTGTAAACGAGCGGTTTTTACGCACCAAAATAAAACCTGATCCAACACCCAAATTTGGATCCGGCTTAATCGACAATATTTAATTTATAACACAATCAGAGCAAAGACGCGCCCCGCGGTCGCAAAGGCGTCCGGCGCCGCGGCACCATCGCGTCTCAATAACATGTCAAAACCAACACGCACAAAATCGCTGAAATTATTATACCACGTCCGGGGCTGCGATACAAGCAGTATATTATGAATACAGTGTTAATCATTTTCACGCCTTTGACACGGCCCGCCTGTTTTGTGAATAATAAACACTTCTTTCGCGCAAAATATCCGATGCAGGTATATTCAGGCCGAAAAAGGTTATATTAGGCCGAAAGGAGATTATAATGCCAAAAAAAGTTGACAGAAATAAAAAAAATCACCGCACCAAAGAGGACAGTCTCGCACTTCCTTATGAGACGGCGAGAGCATACAGCGCGACCGGCGACGAAGCCAATCCTCTTGGCGGTTATACCGGCACGCCGGGCACCGAAAAAGCCCGGCAAAACAGAGCCGAGGCCGAGCGCAGGGGCGGAGGTGCCACAAATCAGGTTGACGCAAACCGAAACGCCGGCAACGCCACAAATCGAGCAGAGGCAAACCGTAATATCGGCAACGCCACAAATGAAGCCGACGCAAGCCGTAGGAACGGCGATACCTCGAATGAAGCCGATGCAAGCCGTAGGAATGGCGACACATCAAATCAGGGCGACACATGTTGCGAAAACGGTGACACCCCAAATCAGGGCGAGGCATATCGCAACAGTGGCGATCCCTCAAATCGGAGTGAGGAAAATCGCAGCGAGGGAAGCAATTTAGGCCAGGCTCAGAATATCAGCCTGCCGCCGCATCGTTCGCCGCAGGGGGATATCCATCTGCCCGGGTTCGGCACCACCTTTCCCATCGACGAGCGACCGCAGCCGGGCATACCGGACGGCAAAACCTATCTTAACGTAAAAAACACCGACGCCGAGGCGCCGGTTGAGGATGCCGGCATGCCATTATAACCGGCCATACCCGACAGCAATTCGGGGGACCGCTCGGCGATCCCCCGTAAAACTTGACGGCTTCATAAAAACAATACAATCGCTATGCATATCAGCGCCGCGGTGATTACGCCCGCGACATACCAGCGAAGCAGCATGTAAAGCTCGGGGTCGCCGGAGCGGCGACGCGGTTTCGTGTCCCTTCTCTCGGAGACAATCATATTTTCGGCAATGATACGCGCGGCCTCTCCGACCATATCCTGTTCGGATATCGACGGCGAGCGCACGGCGCTGTCTTTCAGTATAAAATATGCCTCGTCGAACAGGTTCGACCCGGTGTTTTTCATAACAATGATGCGTTTCTGGCAGCCTTTCATTACCATAAACATGCTCTCCTGCTAAATTATTTCGCTTATATTATTCCATCCAGAGCGCCGCCGTATTCACGGCGGCTGATTTATAAATCGGAGGAATTTTGCACGATGAATTTATCCGAGCAAGGAGCCGGCGAAAAGACCGGCGTGCGTGCGGTTATAATGGCCGGCGGGTCGGGTACGCGGCTTCGCCCGCTGACCGACACGTTGCCAAAACCGCTTGTTCCCGTAGCCGGTAAACCCGTAATTTTCCGTATACTTGAGCTGCTCGCCCGCCATGGCATAACGGAGGCGGCGGTGACAACCGGCTATCTCGCCGAAAAGCTGGAAGAGGCTTGCGGCGAGCAGTACGCGGGCGTCAGACTTACCTATTTTAGGGAGGAAAAGCCGCTCGGAACGGCCGGCGGTGTCAAAAACACCCAGCCGTTCCTTGAAGGCGGCGCCGACGAGTTCATAGTCATCAGCGGAGACGCCGCGTGTGAGATCGACCTTGTGGCCGCTCTCAACTTTCACAGAGTCAAGGATGCCGACGCGACGATTGTCACGGTCAGCGTGCCTTCGCCGCTCGAGTACGGCGTGGTTACGATGGCCGAGGACGGGCGGATTACCGGCTTTGTCGAAAAGCCGTCGCTTTCGCAGGCTTATTCCGATGCCGCAAATACCGGCATATATGTGCTGTCCCGCAGGGTGCTCGACCTTGTCCCGCCGGGCGAAGCACGCGACTTCGGGCGCGAAGTTTTCCCGCAGATGCTCGCGTCCGGCATGAGGCTTTACAGCTATATCGACAGCGGATATTGGTGCGACATCGGCGACCTTGACGCCTACTACAACTGCAGCATGAGATATGCCGAGCTTGAGGGCAAGCTGTCGCGCGACGGCAACATTGTGGGCAAGAACTGCTCGCTCGGCGGCTCTACGGTGCGCCGCAGCATAATCTTCGACGGCGTTTCGGTGTCAAGCGGAGCGTATATCGAAGGCTCGATTATTTGCGGCTCGGTAACCATCGGCCGCGGCGTACACATTGCGCCCGGCTGCGTTATCGGCGAAGGCTGTGTGATTGGCGACCGAGCTTCGCTTGGCCCGCAGGTAAAGCTGTCCGCCGGCAAAACGGTAACCGCCGGACAAAACGTCACCGACGGCCAGCCGGTATTTTCGTCCGGCGGCGCTGAGCTGCTCGCCGAGGGCGGGATACAGATTGAAAAGTCGGCATGTGAACCCGGGCTTTTCCTGCGGCTCGGGGCAGCGGCGTCGGCCGCAACCGGTTCAGTTGTGCGCGCTGCGCCGACTGCGGGCAAGCCCGTCGGCATAATGCGGGCCGCGGGCAGCCCTGCCCTCGCGCGCTATGCAAGCCTGCTTGCCATCGGCGCGACCGAGCAAGGCAGCGACGTTTACGATTTCGGCACGGGCTTTCGCGCGCTGGCATCGTTTGCAGCCGAACGGTATGCGGTACCGTTGGTGTTGTTCATTGAGGAGCAGCCGGACGGCGGCGTGTTTATCTCGCTTTTCGACGCTACCGGACTTTGTCCGCCGCGCACCTGTGAGCGCGCGTTTATTGCGGCGCTCGCCGGACAAAACCGCAAGCCCGAGCTGCCGGACTCGGTCGCGCGCGTGATACCTGTTTCGGGTGTGCATGAGCTGTACCGCGCGGCGCTTGCAGGGCAGCTTGAGCCTTGCCCGGGCAAAAAGCCGTTTGAGGGACTGGAGGTGCGGCTTGAGACGCCCGACGGCGAAAAATGCGCGGACGTAGAGGCCATAGCTTTGCTTGCCGATGTTTTACGTGCCGCGGGCGCGTCGGTTGCCTGCACCGGTGAGGAGCATCCGGCAGCCGAGGAGTTTTTAAGGCTGACTATTTCGCCCGACGGGATGTCGGTTTCGGCGTTCGAGCGCACCGCGCTTTACACCTGCGAGCTTGACCCGTGGCATATCATGGCGCTAATACTCTACGCCGAGCTTGAGGACAAGACTTCGCAGGCGTCGGCGCGCAGGACAGTGCAAAATGTAGTTGCACTGCCCTGTTCGGCGCCGCGGGTGCTTGATAGTCTTGCCGCTTCGCAGGGCGTCACTCCGCTGCGGTACTCGTCTCAGCCGTCGGACGACAGCGAACACGGGGCGCGCGTTGTTGCAGGGCGCCAGCGCTATCAGTTTGACGCGCTGTTTGCCGCCGTGAAACTTTGCCGTATTGCGGCGAAAACGGGACTGAAAGCAATAAGTGACAAAATACCGCACTTCTGCCTCGTTTCGGGCGATTTTGACACAGATTTTGCCAACAAAACGCTTGTTATGCGTAAGTTCGGCGTGCCGGCAGGCGACGGAGTTTGCATGGAGTATAACACTGCGGGCGCGACCGGAGGCAAGGCTAAAGAGGGTGCGACGTCAGGTTATTCGTCGCCGTCCCGTGTGCGCATGATACCGAAGCGTCACGGCGGGTTCAGAATTATCGCCGAAGCCGACACGATGGAAGCCGCCGAGGAAATGCTCGCGCTCTCAAAAAAGCGCATAAGCGAAATAATTGCGGAAGCGCAGACGAAATAAACTGCATAGAAAATACGATTTTGAGGGGGAGCTTTCTTCAAAAAAGCTCCCCCTCAAAACTTTCCGGCACAGTGTGGTCTGCACTGTGTCTTTTCTTTTTTCCGCCGGCGTCCATAAAGCGGGCCGCGTAGCATTTTGCTGCATACACCGTGCTATACACCGCACACAGAGTGAAGCGCGGGGGATGCTCCCGGCACAGGCATGCCAACATTCCACGAACGCACAAAATCACCGGTCAATAAATGTAACTTTTGCAAATCGTTGACATGCCAAAAATTGATATGTTATAATGGCCGTACATATTAAATATATTAGCAAGAACAACGGAGGCGGCAAAGTGAAAGCATACGCTGCGCTCGGCGGTGGCGCGCAGGGATTTATAGACATTCCCGAACCCTCGCCATCCGAGTACGAAGCGCTTGTAAAAGTGGAGGCGTGCGGGCTGTGCGCCGGCACCGACGCGAAAATTATCCACGGCAAATTCAAGGGAGTCGAAGACTACCCGGCCGTGCTCGGACACGAGGGCGTCGGCCGCGTCGTGAGCGTCGGCGCGAAGGTAAAGCATTTCAAGCCCGGCGACCTTGTGATGCTCCCTTTCCTCGGCTCTATGCCCGAGGGGATTTACTCGGCTTGGGGCACGCTCGCCGAATACAACACCGTCTGCGACGCAAAAGCGATGGAAGAAGACGGACTCGTCCCGCCCGATTATGCATGGGGGCAAAGCCTTCTCCCCGCGGATTTTGACCCTGTCGACGCGGCAATGACTGTCACCTTCCGCGAGGTGCTCTCGACCATGGAGCTGTTCGGCTTTACGCCAAACAAAAGTCTTGTTGTGCTCGGGCTCGGCCCGGTCGGGCAGAGTTTTGTGCGGTTTGCCAAACTCTGTGGCATGGAGCCGGTTATTGCCGTTGTGCGCAGCGACCCAAAATGCGAGGCTGCCGCGCGCTGCGGCGCAGACTTTATTGTGGACACGCGCACCGACAACATGACAGAAGCGGTGCGCCGCATTGTGCCCGGCGGCGTCGATTTTGCGCTCGATGCGGCGGGCGTAAATTCTTTTGTCGGCGACGCGCTGTCCATGATTGCGCCGGGCGGCAAAATCTGCGTGTACGGCATATCGGCCGACACTAAAATAGAGTTTGACATATCGGCCTGTCCCTATAACTTCACATTACAGTACAATCAGTTCCCGTCAAAGCGCATGGAGGGAGAGGCGCTCTCACGCATACTCGCCTGGATTCGCTTCGGAGCGCTGCGCCCGCGCGATTACATCTCCGACATCCTTCCGTTTGACCGCGTCGGCGAAGGCTATAACCTAATCGAGGAAGGCCGAGCACTCGGGAAAATAGTCATAACCATGCAGTAGCGTGTTGGCATATAGAAGCGAGTTGTGATATTTGACAGCATTTTGTATGCGCCAAAGAAAATTTTGCTTATTAATTTTTGTAATAGTATTGATTAATTTCCTTAATAATGGTATTATGCTTCCATGTTATTCTATCGCATGGAGGCATTGACGTGGAAGGATTTTACCAGATAGCTATTTACACACTGGTGGGTTTTTTTGCACAGATTATTGACGGCTCGCTCGGCATGGCCTATGGTGTCAGCTCCACGACCTTTCTCGTCGCAGCGGGAGTGTCCCCGAAAGCCGCGAGCGCGGGTGTACATACTGCAGAGGTCTTTACCACACTTGTTTCGGGGCTTTCGCACTGGAAGGCCAAAAACGTCGACTGGTCTATCTTCCGCCGGCTTGTTGTTCCCGGCGTTATCGGCGGCGCGCTTGGAGCATATCTGCTTATAAACATCCCGGGCGACGTTATATCACCGTTTGTAAGCGTCTACCTGCTTGTGATGGGCACAGTTGTGCTGGTGCGCGCGTTTCGGGGTGTGAAGAAAAACCTGCTTTCAGGCAAACAGCTTATTCCCGTCGGGCTTGCGGGCGGCTTTCTTGACGCAATAGGCGGCGGAGGCTGGGGGCCGATTGTCACCTCGACGATGGTGGCGTCAGGCCATCCACCGCGCTATACCATCGGCTCTGTCAACACCGCGGAGTTTTTCGTCACCGTTGTGCAGTCGCTGACCTTCTCGGTCTTCCTGGGCATCGGCGACTATTGGCGGGTCATACTCGGACTGGCACTCGGCGGCGTTGTTGCTGCTCCGCTTGCGGCAATTATGTGCAAAAAAGTACCCGAGAAAAAAATGATGGTGGCCGTCGGCGCGCTTATAGTGCTTCTTAATATAAGAAACCTTATAATGCTTTTTATATAAATTCGCCCGGCGGCACCGCGGCGGTTATATGTAAATGGCTCGGCTAAAACTGCAAAGGCAATGCAATCGGCGCTGTAACGATTTTATAGATAGTTGGGAGTGTTTATAATGGCCCGGAAACGTATTGCAGCAATTATTGCGACTGCCCTGTCCCTTTTTGCATGTTTTTCCTGTGCATCGGACGATGCGGCAAAACCTCACGAGACCACCGCGGCACCGACCGAAGAGACGACAATAGACGAGCTTGCAAAATATGCCGACGACCTCGGCGAGCACAACTTCGACGGCGAGGACTTTATTATTGCCGTGTTCCTCAACATCAACGTCAACAACAACATCGATACCGAAGCGGAAACCGGCGATGTGCTCGCCGACGCTATTTACAAGCGCAACAGGTCGCTTGAAGAACGCTTTAATGTCACATTCAAGCAAAGCACACACGAAGACTCGGAGTTCGGCCCCTATGTGCGGCGCTCGATACAGGCAAACGACAAAGCATTTCACATCGCAAACGTGCGCTGCACCGACGGGCTTAATTTGTGGCTGGAAGGCATGATATTGCCAATCGAAAAGGTGCCCTACATAAATCTTGAAAAGCCCTATTGGGACCGGTCGCTCAACGAATCGCTTACGGTAAACAAAGTACAGTACATTGCGCTCGGCCATTTCAACGTCAACGTCGACGACATCACTCATGCGCTGCTTTTCAGCAAAACTCTTATGAGTGACCTCGGGCTTTCTGACATTTACGAAACGGTGCGTGGCGGAAACTGGACGTTTGATGCGATGAACTCCATGATGGTCAATGCAATTGCCGACCTCAACGGTGACGGCGAATATGACGGCAGCGACCGCTGGGGCTATCTCGCAAGTCCGAAGGAAATTTTGCCAAACTTCTGGATTTCTGCCGGCGAGTTCAGCGTGGCAAAAGACGAAAATGATATGCCGACAAGCGGCATCGAAACCGAGCGGTTTTATGACGTTTTCATCCGCACGTTTGAGATGATGTGGGACGACGGCGCATGGTACACCAAGGCACAGCTTGACGCCGACATCCCGACCGAGTGCATCAACATGTTCGCAAACCACCAGTCGCTGTTTCTTGACTCCACCTTCTTTGTCATCGGTAAAATACGCGGGATGGAGGCCGATTTCGGCATTATCCCCTACCCCAAGTTGGACGAAGCGCAAAAGCAATATGTGTCGCGGGTCGAATACTATTTCCCGACTATTGTTCCGATAAACAGCGACAGCCTCGAGATAACCGGCGTCATGCTGGAGGCGCTTCAAAGCGAGTCGGCCAAGACCGTGCGTCCGGCTTATTACGACATCGCGCTGAAAACAAAATACACGCGCGACGACGAGTCGGCCCAGATGCTCGACCTTATTTTCTCCACGCGGGTCGTCGACATGGGCGACACCACGCTTTGCGACAAAATCAGAGACGGCTTTATGGCGCAGATGTTTTCGGCAAATAACCGCAATCTTGCCTCCAGCTCAAAACAAATGGAGAATATAATCAAAAATCTTATAAAAAATATCACCGAAAAGGTACCGGAAACCCAGTAAAGTAAAGGCTAACCGAAAATGAAATATCTTCTTGCACACGACATTGGCACCTCCGGCGATAAGGCCGTGCTCTATGACACAGAGGGCAGGCTTATTGCCTCAAAGCTTGCGGACTACCCTCTCGATTCGCGCCCGGGCGGGTTTGCAGAGCAAAACCCGGTCGACTGGTGGGACGCCGCTGTACACACCACGCGAGCATTGCTCGCCGACGCCGCCCGGCTCGGCATCACCCCGCGCGACATCGCGGCTGTCTCCTTTTCGGGCCAGATGATGGGCTGCGTCTGTGTTGACAAGCAGGGATCTCCTCTGCGCCCGGCGATGATTTGGGCCGATATGCGCGCCTCCGAAGAGGAGGCGGCGCTGCGCGAGAGGATAGACCCACTCGACTACTACAGGCTGACCGGTCACAGGCTGTCGTCGGCATACTCGGCATTCAAGCTCATGTGGCTGAAAAAGCACGAGCCGGACGTTTACGCGCGCACCTACAAAACCCTTTGCGCAAAAGACTATATAATTTTCAAGCTCACCGGGCGTTTTGTGACCGATCACTCGGATGCCTCCGGCACCGGCGTCTGGGATTTGAGGGCCGCGCGCTGGTCGGAAGAGCTAATCGGGCTGTGCGGGCTGGACGGCGACAAATTCCCCGAGGCGCTGCGGTCGGTAGACATCGCGGGCGAGGTGACGCGCGAGGCGGCAGCCGAAACCGGCCTTTGCCCCGGCACGCCGGTGGTATGCGGCGGAGGCGACGGCCCCTGTGCCGCGGTGGGCACCGGCTGTGTGGATGAGGGCGAGGCAAACTCGTGTCTCGGAACCTCGTCGTGGCTCGCGGTAACGACATCCGCGCCGCTGGACGACGACGATATGTGCAGCGTCACCTGGCCGCATCTTGTGCCCGGCATGTATATGCCCTGCGGCGCCATGCAGTGCGGCGGCGGCTCATTCAGATGGGCGACGGAGATATTATCGCCTGACCTCATCGGGGAGTTTCCCGACGACATTCAGGCAGTGTTCGAGCGCGAAAACGAACTTATTGCCTCAGCCCAGCCCGGCTCAAAGGGGCTTTTATACCTGCCGCACCTGCTCGGCGAGCGCAGTCCGCGCTGGAACCCCAAGGCGCGCGGCGCATTTATCGGCCTCACCTATGCCCACACGCGCGCCGAGATGCTGCGCACCGTCATGGAGGGCGTGGCGCTCAACCTTGAGATTATACTCTCCTCGATGCGGCGCGCCGGCTGCAAAATAAACAGCCTTGTGCTGGTCGGCGGAGGTGCGCGCTCGTCCGTATGGCGGCAGATCCTCGCCGACATTTACCGGCTGCCTATACTCAAGCCCGTTGTGACCGGCGAGGCGACCTCCGCCGGCGCGGCGATAGCGGGCGGGGTGGGCACCGGCGTGCTGGCTGATTTTTCCGCCGCAAAGCGATTTGTTTCCATAGAGTCCGAAACACTGCCAAACGAGGAAACAGCGAAAAAATATGACCATATCAAGCCTATATTTGAGCACTGCTATCGCGCGCTCGAGCCTATTTTTGAAGACATAAGCTAAAGGAGCTGCATAAAATGCTTACATCTAAACTGCTTTGCACACTACCCGACTATGTAACCACGCCCGACGGGATGGCTGTCGATTCCGAGGGCAATCTTATACTCGCCTGCCCCAACTTTGGCCCGCCCGCCGACCCGAGCCAACCGTCTCCGCCCGGCTGCATACTCAAAATCGGACCGGACCGCGTGCCCCGCAAGTGGTTTGACGTGCCGCCGAGCCCCGAAACGGGCATTGCTTGCCCGATGGGCATCGCGTTCGGCCCCGACGGCGACCTTTACATCTGCGACAATCAGGGCTGGTCCGGCAAACCGGAGCTGCAAAACAAGGGACGCATCCTGCGTGTGCGGCTGGACGGCGACCGCATTGTATACGCCAAAGAGGTTGCGCGCAACATGGAGCATCCCAACGGTATGAGAATCCGCGACGGTTATGTCTATGTCACCCAAAGCATGCTCTCGGGCGCCAAAGACCCCTCGGGCAAGCTTGTGAGCTGTGTTTACAAATTCCCGCTCGACGCCGAGGGCATCGTGGTTAAAAATTCGCTCGAGGACGAGCACCTGCTTGTGACGTTTGTCACCCAAAACCCCGACTGCCAGTACGGCGCCGACGGCATTGAGTTTGATACAAACGGCGATTTGCTTGTCGGCAACTTTGGCGACGGCACCGTGTGGCGCATAAAGTTTGGCCCGGGCGGCGAGGTCGTCTCCTCCGAGCCGTGGGCATGCGACCCCGAGGAGCTTAAGACCACCGACGGCATGTGCCTTGCGCCTGACGGAAGTCTTTATATCGCCGACTTTTCGGCTAACGCCGTGGTGCGCGTGACACCCGACGGAAAGGTGCGGCGCGTTGCCCAGTCGCCCGACTGCGACGGACTTGACGGCGGACTTGACCAGCCCGGCGAGCCTATAGTCTGGAACGGTTTGCTTGTGGTCTCCTGCTTTGATACCGTGACCGGCCCGCCGCATGTCAACACCGCACACGAGCTGCCCGCAACGCTTGCCTATCTTGAAATTGAGGGTATATGAGCGCCTGTGGGCGGCCAAAACACGCATTTGCGAGGTAAAGACATACAATGAACCAAAAGCTTAAAGAATTTGCCGCTTTATTCGACCACACTCTGCTGCGTCCCGACGCGCTGCCGGCTGATTTTGAAAAACTTTGTGCCGAGGCGGCGCACTGGGGATTTAAGTCGGTGGCAGTCAATCCAGCGGCTGTAAGGCTCTGCCGGCAGCTTTTGTCCGGCACAGGCGTGCTGGTCGGCGCGGCAGTGGCCTTCCCGCTCGGCCAAAACACGCTGCGCGCAAAGCTGTTTGAAACCGAGGACGCAATCTTCGACGGCGCGCAGGAGATTGACTACGTTTGCAATGTCGCGCGCGTCAAGTCATGCGACTTCGGATACATTGAGAAAGAAATGAGCGAAATAGTCAGCCTGTGCCGGGAAGCGGACGTGACGGTGAAGGTTATCTTTGAAAACTGCTTGCTTTCGCGCGACGAGATAAAGCGTCTTGCCGAAATTGCCTCCGTCGTGCGGCCCGATTTTATCAAGACCTCGACGGGCTTTTCCAAAAGCGGCGCGACTGTGGAAGACGTCGAGCTGATGGCGCAGTCTGCACCGGGCATAGGAGTAAAAGCGGCGGGCGGCATCCGCACGCTCGAGTTTACCAAGCGACTTGTCGCTGCCGGCGCCACGCGAATCGGCTCGAGCGCAAGCGTTTCGATTATGGAGGAACTTGCAGCTTGCTGTGACATTTAACGCCGGATTTTTATTTAACGGAGATGAGTATTATGACACTCACCGAAAAAGCCGCGAAAATGAACGCGGAAATACTGGACATGCTGCGCAACAAACCGGTCGAAAGCACGCTCGTCGAGCGCTGGAAGCTCATCGACGAGGCGTCAAAACGCTATGCCCACCTTCCTCAGCCGCTCAGACTGGGGTACGGGCTGACATATATACTCGGCAACTGCTCGCTGCCGGTCAAAGAATACGACATACTGCTCGGCCGCTTCGACGACCATGTCCCCACGCCCGAGGAAGAGGAGTTTGTCTTCGACTTTCACCGGAGGGGCGGCCAGAAAATCTGCGTTGAAGCGGGGCATATCACGCTCGACTGGGCAAAAATTTTCGCCGTCGGGCTCGACGGCTATCTCACGCAGGCGAAAGAGGCGTACAGCCGCTGTCTCGCCGGCGGAGAGCACGGCTCTATGCTGCTGTTTTATCAGGGGTACATACTGATGGTCGAGGCGCTGATAAACTATATCAAGCGCTATGCGCAGGCGGCTCGGGAGGCGGGTCTGTACGATGCCGCCGAGGCTGCCGAAAGCGTCGCCGGCCCGGCGCCGACCACTTTCTACGGCGCGATGATGCTTGTCATGCTGCTGCAAACCGTGTACTACATTTACGCCGGCGACATGAACCCGACGCTGACGCTCGGCAGGCTGGACGACCTGCTGGTTGACCTCTACGAGGCCGATATTGCCGCGGGCAGGCTCGATCGCGAGTCGGCCGCCGCGATAATTGACGATTTCAACGCCAAAACCAACCTTATCCTTGGCCGCGGCGAACACCAGATGAGCGGCGGCAGCGAGCGCGATACCGGCTGGTGGCGCAACAACTCCTATGACGACCCGACCTATGTTGTAATCGGCGGCTACTCGGCGCGCCATCCCGGCCGCGTAAATCCTCTGACCGAGCTTTTCGCCGAGCGCATAAACCCGCGCTATGAAAATCCGGTGTATGTCTTTCGCCACACGCCTGCGGGCGCGCGTAACGAGCGCGCGTGGGAGCATATCGTTCGCCATGCCCGCGACAATGCGTCGATTATCATTTACAACGACGACACCGTCATACCTGCTCTTGTGCGCGCAGGTATTGCGCCCGAGGACGCAATAGAATACACCATGCACGGCTGCAACTGGGTAGATGTGCCCGCAAAGTACTGGATAAACGGGATCGCCGGCGGCTCCGTTGCGGTCTTCCTGGCGCACACGCTCTACGATATGTTGGACAATGAGCATCCAAAACCGCGTGATTTTTCGTCAATCGACGAAATCTACGAGGCGGTCGGCAACCGATTCCGCGAAAGTGTGAGAGGCGCCTTCAATCACTTGCGCAATTTCGTGCGTTCGCCGGAGCAAGTGCCCGAGTACATCTCGATGACGCAGCTTTTCACCGAAGGAGTGCTCGAGCGAGGTCATACCGCACCCTATGCGGTAAAATATCCGTCCTGCTATACGCTTGTCCGCCACATCGGCACCGCAGCCGACATTATGGCTGCAATAGAAGACATTGTCTTTGTCAAAAAGACTGCAACCATGCGCAAACTTCTCTCTGCCGCGCTGTCCGACTGGCAGCATGCGCCCGACCTTTTGGCACAAGCGCTGGCTGCGCCCAAATACGGCACCGACAGCGACGCCGCCGACAAGCACGCCGTGCGGCTGATGGAGCTTTTCACCGACATCGCCGCAGAAGAAGCGCTCGAGCCCGACGGCAGCCGGCTGTTTTACTCGCTCCCCGTCACCATCGCCGACATGTGGCATGTAGGCGAGGGCGCGGCACTGCCCGCAACGCCGGACGGGCGCAGAGCCGGCGCGCCGGTAAGCGAAAACCTCTCCCCCACTCCGGGATATGCACGCAGCGTGACGGCGCTCTTGCGCTCGGTGGCAAAGCTGCCGCTCGATAGGATTTGCTCGGGCGCGCTCAACCTGCGGCTTTCAACCGGCTCGGTGCGCGGCGACGAGGGCGCCGAGCGGCTGAAAATCCTTGCCGATACCTATTTCGAGCTCGGCGGCATGCAGCTTCAGCTCAGCGTGACCGATACCGAGGTGCTGCGCGACGCGCAAGAGCATCCCGAAAAATATCCCGACCTTATGGTGCGCATCACTGGATACAGCGCACTCTTTGTTGACATGTGCCGCGCCGCGCAAAACGAGATAATCCGCCGCGACGAGCTGGGCTGACAATGACAAACTCTTGCGAGCCTGTTAAATAATAAAGCAATGGTGCAAAACGCATCATTGCTTTATGTTTGCTTAAAACGTGTAATAATCACAGTAATACTGGTGCGAGTTTTCTTTTAGGCATCTTAATATATTTGTTTTGCTTCCGGAGACGGTTTGCAATTATATACTCGATCGCGGGGACACAGCCCGCCGAAATCACCGAGCTTGACGACCGGCTCAAAGACAAGCTGCAACGGCGATATAGGATAACTGTTGGCGAAGATGCCATGTTAATTGAGGGCTGCTATGACAATGCTTATCAAGATAATTCAGTACAGCTAAAGCTCAAAGTACCTCGCGAGTCGCTTGGTAAGCTATATGATTATACTGCCTACACAGAGCAAAGCTTGTCAAGCATTGATAGTGAGTTTTTATATCCACCGGTAAAGCGTCTTGAACACAAATACGAACTTTATACCTACATTGACGTTTATGGTACGACGACGAAAACTTTTTCATCTACTTCAAAGGCAGATATTCAAACAAATAAAGGCGAACGGCAAAACCGTTCGCCTATTTGTTATGATGCCAATGTACGGCGCAGGAAGGTGCGCGTGCGCTCCATTTTCGGCCGCTCGAAAATTATCTCGGGCGGACCTTCCTCAACAATGACACCGCCGTCCATGAACACCACCCGGTCGGCCACCTCGCGCGCAAACTGCATCTCGTGTGTGACCACCACCATCGTCATGCCCGAGCTTGCAAGATCGCGCATGACAAGCAGCACCTCGCCCACCATCTCGGGGTCGAGCGCCGAGGTCGGCTCATCGAACAGCAGCGCGTCGGGCTGCATTGAGAGAGCGCGGGCAATTGCGACGCGCTGTTTTTGGCCGCCCGAAAGCTGCTTTGGCTTTGCATTGACAAATGCGCTCATGCCTACCTTTTCCAGATACTCGAGCGCAATTTTATCTGCTTCTTCCTTTGAGCGCTTTACGACGACGGTTTGTCCTATCGTGCAGTTGCGCAGCACATTGTGGTTGTTGAAAAGGTTGAACTGCTGGAACACCATGCCCATGCGCGAGCGATATTCCACTGTGTTGAAATTTCCTTCGAGTATATTTTGACCTTTGTAGAGTATTTCGCCGCCGTCGGGTTTTTCGAGCAGGTTGATACAGCGAAGCAAGGTCGATTTGCCGGAACCGCTGGCTCCTATTATGCACACGACCTCGCCGCGATGCACCGCGAAGTTGATGTCGCGCAGCACGACATTGTTCCCGAACGACTTTGAGAGGTGACGCACCTCAACTATAGCTTCATTACTTAACATTTTTAGCCTCCAGCGCCATAGCTTCGACAACCGCCTCCGCCGACGTTCCGCTATGCAGAATGTCGTATGTCTTTGGCCCGTCCAGCCTGCGCTCTATAAAGCGCAACAGGCGCGTGATTGAAAATGTCAAAATAAAATAAATGGCGGCGATTACAAGATAGGTTTCAAACGCGCGGTAATTGAGCGTGATTATAATCTTGCCGTAATAGAAAAGCTCGGTTACGGTTATGACCATCAAAACCGACGAGTCTTTGATGTTTATGACAAACTCGTTGCCTGTCGCGGGCAGTATATTGCGCACGGCCTGGGGAATGATGACATGCACCATTGTCTGCCAGTGCGTCATGCCTATTGCATGCGCCGCCTCAAACTGCCCCTGGTCTATAGACATTATGCCGCCGCGCACAATCTCGGCCATATACGCGCCGGTATTGATGGATATGATTATAAAGCCGGCAAGCAATCTGTCGACCTCAAAACCTGTCAGCATCGCGATGCCGTAATAGATTACCATTGCCTGCACTATCATCGGCGTGCAGCGGAAAACCTCCACATACACACCAATGAGTGTGTTAACTATCTTCAGCAGCCACCAAAGCGCGTTTTTCTTGTCGGGCATGGGTATCGAGCGCACCACCCCGACAAGCAGGCCGATTGCAAAACCTACAATCGTACCGCTTATCGAGAGCAGCATTGTGTAACCTACACCGCGCAGCAGATACGGCCAGTATTCGACAATGACTTTTATTATAAATTGCAGAGAGTTCATATCTTTTCCCGTTATAAAAAATTAACCGCGCAGCGCAACGATGCGCCGCGCGGCTTTTTGCATTTATCAGCCAACCGGCTGGTTTGCGACGGCGTCGGCCATCATCTGAATACGCTCATCTTCGGTAATCTTTGAGATAATCTCGTTGATTTTCGCAAGGCGCTCTTCGTTGCCTTTTGCGATACCGACGGCGATTGCCACCTGATCTTCGGTAACAGAGAAGCCCTTGCCTTCTTCAAACTCGACGCAGACAAAATCAAGTCCGGCCTTTTCGATGCTGAGCGCCTCGGGCTTTTCGGCGACATAAGCGTCTACAATGCCCGATTCAAGCGCGATGCGCATTGCCGGGAAATCTGCCATGGCTTCTTTATGTATAACGTCCGGTATCTGGTCTATTACCTCGTCATGTACGGTGCCGATTTGTGCGACCACCGTTGCGCCCTCGAAATCGGCTATCGAGGTGGCCGATTCGTATTTGCTGCCTTTTTTGACTATCATCACAAGGTCGGACGTATAGTAGGGTTCCGAAAAGTCAATGTTCTGTTTGCGCTCTGCCGTCGGCGACATGCCGGCAATTATCAAATCGATAACTCCGCTTTCAAGTGAAACAAGCAGCGAGTCAAAATCGATTTTTACTATCTCAAGCTCCATTCCCAGCCCGTCGGCTATACGCTTTGCAACCTCAACGTCATAGCCTCCCGCATAGGTCACGTCGCCCGAAATAGGAACGGCGCCGTTTGAGCCGTCGGTCTGTGTCCAGTTGAACGGCGGGTAGCCACACTCCATTCCGACGCGCAGTGTGCCGCTGCTTTTCTCCGAACAGGACGGCAAAACAATAAAGGATAGTGCCAATGTGGCAAGCAGCAGTATCGTTATAACACGTTTCATATTCGAAGGCTCCTTTAACCTGATAAAATATTAAAACAACAGGTTAAATGATAGCATATAACATCCGATTTTGCAATAGAAAATTAAAGATTCTTTCATTTTCCGACTAAATTATGGCGATTAGCCTTTAATTTTCACGGATTTTCGGCTATAGCCTGCATATCAGGGGTGCGACGACAATTTTAGCGTGCGAACGTCGGTGCCTGTGAACAGCAACGGCCGAAACTCGCCGAAAAGGCGCGAGGTAATCCGGTCGGCATAGCGTCTGCGCAGCTCGTCCCTGCCGAGGTTGGTGTTTATTATGGTCGGCAGGTGTTTGTTTACGCGGGTATTTATTATGTTATAAAGACACGACACCGTAAACTGGTTTGAAAGCTCGGTGCCGAGGTCGTCGACAATAAGCAGCTCGCACTCAAAATATTTGGCAGTGCGCGGCGGCTCGCTCTCGTCGCCGATGCCGTATCCGCGGCCAAAACGCTCGTATTCAAAATCGGCAAGCACATTCTGTGCGGTATCGTATACGACGTCAAAGCCCCGATCTATAACTACTTTTGCTATAGCCGTCGACAGGTGCGTTTTGCCCAATCCGGTCGCGCCTATGAGCAGCAGATTGCAGGATGTCGCCGGGTCAAAAGTCTCGGCATAATTTTTGCAAAACGACAGGTTGAGCTTCATGAGCTCGTAGGATTTCGGGTCGGCGCGCTGGCACGCAGGGTCAAAAGTCTCAAAAGTCTGTGTGCGTATAAGTCCCGCTATGCCCGAGCTTTCGTATCCGGCGAGCACCAGAGCACGCCGAAAGCACGAGCACATCTTTGTGCCGACAAACCCGGTATCCATGCAGGTCCGGCACTCGTATTTAATTTTGTCATAATCGGACGGATAGCCATGCGCCTCAATCAGTGCCGCGCGATCGGCAGCAAGCTGTTCGGTCTCGCGTTCGAGCTTTTTGATTGCCTCCTCAAGCTCCTCTCCCGAAAGTTCCATCGCCAGCCTGAACATGCGCAGCCCGATTTCCGACAACGCGTCGTCCATTCCTTTCAGCTCGGGTATGGCGGCGTGCAGCTCCGCGCGCCTGGTCTCGGCCGCCTGTTCGGCCGCTGCCGACCGCTCTTCAAATTGCTTTTTCAGCCTGATATAATTTTCTTTATTATAACTCATTTTACAGCACCCGAATCGGCATATCGGAAGTTACTTCCCGTCTGTTTTGTCGTGACTCGTTTGCAGGCTGCCATCCATAAGCTCATAACTGCGTTTGAGTGCCAGCTCGAAAAATTCGTCGGTGTCAAAGCTCGGAGGGTTGTCGGTGGAGGCGGCTTTTTCCGCCCTGTACTTTTCCTCTGCGGCTTGGATTTGCTCTATTGAAGTGTAGCCCTTTTCATGCCAGCCGGCAAGTATTTTGTCCATATAAGGCAATGCCGCGCGATCCGTATACTTCACCGTTATCTCGTAGGCGCGTGTGAGAATCTCTATGTCGTATCCCCACTCGTCTATCCAGCGGTGAAAAAACTCCGACTCCTTTTTTGTCGGAGCACGTCCGCCAAATCCCAGCATATCGCGCAGTTTGTATTCGATTGAATTATAGCGCTCCTTGCGCTTTATGTATTCGCCGAGCTTGACCGCGTCGTCGATGCCTTCCTCGACGAGCAGGCAGGCCGTCCGCTCGGCATACCTGACGGAGGTTTTGCCCTTTCCGGCGCAGTATGCGCAGACAAGCAAAACAAATTCAGGCTCCAGCCCCATCGTGTCGCACAGGGCGACGATTTTCGACGTCTCCGAGCCGGTGAAGATGCGGCCGAGCACCCGCTGACATTCGTCGACAAGCAAGCCATATTTGCCGCCGTCGCGTTGGAGCAGCTCGGCAAGCTCCTGGCCTGAGTAGCTCGGCAGCTCGTTTTTGCGCTGTGCGCTTTTTGTTTTGGTCTCGGATTTGCGCGCCGCCGGCCTTGACTGCGCCGAGTCGCCGCCGAACTTCACCGAGCAGGCGAGAAACCCGTCCGCTGCAAGCTCCGTTACATAGCGGTCGAGCTGCTCGCGCTCCATGCCCAGCTCACCGGCGGCTTCGTCCGCATAATCGGAATATGCCTCGCGCAGCCGCTCGTCGCCGGCAAGCCTAACCAGCACACGCAGCCGATCCCCTTCAAGCTCGGTGGCGCGGGCGGGCAGAGTTATCGCCTCGCCGCTCAAGTCAATGGAAATATCGGAAATATTCATTTTATACCCAAACTCCCTGTGGGAGCATCACTTTTATTTTTATCGTCCGCGCCGTTTTGCCGCGCGGCAAAGCACAGTTTGGCCGCCGGGCTCACTCCCAGTCGCCCGAATGCAGGCCAAAGCATAAAATCATAAGCGAATCGCCAAGGCGTGCGTTTATCACGCGGGTCGATGCCGAGCCGCGCAGCTCAAGTTCGGTGAGGTTCCACACGCCGCGGAAGCCGTGGTCGGCAACAAGCCTGTAAAGCTCGGGGGCCTCCTCGTCATCGCAGGCAAGAATGGCTATATCCCGGCTTTTTACACTCTCAAGCTCTGATACCGGCAATACTCTACACCCGTCGGGCAAAACAACACCCTCGCAGACGGTCTTGGGAGACTCGCCCTCGCAGACGATCGTCCGCACTTCTTTTGTATAAAGGACTGCCGTTACGCTCACCCCTCGCCTTGAAAGCAGCGGACCGGACGCGAGCGCAAGCCCGAGCGGGGTTGCGCCGAATATCACAGCCTCAAAATTGTCGCCGGCGCCCAGCCTTGACGCTATCTCGGCATACAGAGTTTTGACGCTGTAGCCGTAGCCCTGCTGGCCGAGGTCGCCGAGCGCCGCAAGGTCGCCCCTCACCTGCGACGCCGAAAGTCCCACAAGACCCGCAAGCTCGTCCGACGAAATGCGCAGCACTTCGTTGTTTATCAGTATGCGCAAACAGCGGAAATAGCGGGGCAGCCGGCCTATTACCGCGCGGGGTAGCTGTTTCATGCCGTTTTACCTCTATCGCTCATAGCCTGCGGGTCGGGGGTGCCGCACAACATCGTTTTAGTGTTCATCGTATTATCCCTCGTCTATGTCGAGGTCGTCGAGATATTCCCTGCCGTGCTCGGCTATATATTTTTTGCGTGCCGCAAGGTTGTCTCCGAGCATTGTATCAAAAACCTCGAAAGTCTCTTTTTCGTCTGCCGGCTTTACCGCAATAAGACGGCGGGTTGCGGGATCCATTGTCGTCAGGCGCATCATTTCGGGCTCGTTTTCACCAAGACCCTTTGAACGCTGTACGGTGTATTTGGCGCTCTCGCCAAACGATTCTATTATCTCCTGTTTTTCTTTATCGCTGTAAGCAAAATATGTCTTGTCGCGGCAGGTTATCTCATACAGAGGTGTTTCTGCAATAAACACCTTGCCCGTCTTTATAAGCGACGGAAGCAGCCTGTAGAACATGGTGAGTAGCAGTGTGCGGATCTGAAATCCGTCTTTGTCGGCGTCGGTACAGATTATAATTTTGCTCCAGCGCAGGTTTTTCGGGTCGAACTCGACAAAATCTCCTTTGACCTTACCCTTCAGCTCGACGCCGCAGCCGATAACTTTAAGCAGGTCGACGATTATATCGTTTTTAAATATCTTGTCATACGACGCCTTGAGGCAGTTGAGCGTTTTACCGCGCACCGGTATTATAGCCTGAAACTCTGCGTCGCGCGCCAATTTTACCGAGGTAAGCGCCGAGTTGCCCTCGACGATGTATAATTCGCGCTTTTCGGGGTCTTTGGAGCGGCAGCCGACAAACCGCTCAACGCGGTTTGAAATGTCCATGGAGCCGGAGAGCTTCTTTCTCAGGTCAAGCCTTGTCGCCTCGGCTCGCTCGCGGCTGCGCTTGTTTACAAGCGCCTGATTGCAAAGTTTTTCCGCCGCTTCGGGATTTTCGGCAAAATAAATTTCAAGATTCTGCCGGAGAAACGAGGTCATCGCCTCGGCGATAAACTTGTTCGTTATAGCCTTTTTGGTCTGGTTTGCATAAGAGGTCTGTGTCGAGTGGCTGCTGGTGACAAGCACGAGGCAGTCCTGTACATCCGCAAATGTTATTTTCGGCTCGTTTTTGTTGTATTTGCCGTTTGCCTTCAGCCAGCGGTCGATTTCAGCCACAAACGCGCTGCGCACAGCGCGGTCGGGCGAGCCGCCGTGCTCCAGGAAACTGGAGTTGTGATAATACTCAATTACATTTACGGGGTTCGCGCAGCAAAAAGCGCACTCGATCTTCAGCTTATAGTCATCTTTGTCGGCGCGGTCGCGACCGACGGTTTCGGTTTGCCAAAATACCGGTTCCGTCAAGGCGGCGTCGCCGGCAATCTCGGCGACATAATCGAAAATTCCGTTTTTATAAAGGAAAGTATACTCGTCAAACTTGTCGCTGCCGGGCTCGGTCTGCCAATACAGCTTAAAAGTCGTGCCGGCATTGACGACAGCCTGTTTTTTGAGCGTTTCGGTGAAATATTCAAGCGGGATGTCTATCGAGGTGAACACCTCAAGATCGGGTTTCCAGCGCTGAATTGTGCCCGTCCGCCTCTCGCTTTTGGGGAGCGGGGTGACGCGCAGCACTTTGTCGAGCTGCTCGCGCGGAGGATTGTCCTCAAGCACAATAGGCTCGCCGTCCGGCCCGATCGGGTAGCCTTTTCTGAAGCTGACCTCATATTTGTTTTCACCATCAAATGAGGCAACTTCAAAATATTCTGAGCTGTACTGCGTTGCGCAGGCGCCGAGGCCGTTGAGCCCGAGTGAAAACACATAAGATGCATTTTCGGCGTTGTTGTCGTATTTCCCGCCGGCGTAAAGCTCGCAGTATATAAGCTCCCAGTTATAGCGACCTTCCTTGTCGTTCCATCCGAGCGGAATGCCGCGTCCCCAGTCTGTTATTTCTATGCTGCGGTCGGAAAACACTCTCATCTCTATCGTGTCGCCGAAGCCCTGACGCGCCTCGTCGACAGAGTTTGAGAGTATCTCGAATACCGAGTGCTCGCAGCCTTCAAGTCCGTCCGAGCCGAAAATGACCGCGGGTCTTTTGCGCACGCGGTCGGGGCCCTTCAGGGCTGTTATGCTTTGATTGTCGTATGTTTTGGTCCTTCTTGCCATCTATCTTTGTAGCCTACCATGGATTATTTTCACTGTCTTGCGGTATAATAAGCGCGGTACCGGAGATACCGCGCAGACTTAATTTTCGTCGCCTCCCAAAGCCTTCAAGTTGCGACCGATAACACTTCTGCCGCGCCATGCAAAGGCGCGCGAGCGAAACTCCTCATCGGTCATCGCCGCAAGCCCGTTCTCTGTGGGAGCCAAAATAAGGTCGCGCCTAAACCACTGTATCGGCGTCTCTTCCGGATTTTCGTTGTAGGGGCAGACAAGCTGACACACGTCACAGCCCCAAACCGTGCCCTCGCGGCGCATAAGCTCCAAAGTCTCCTCGTCCGGGTCTTTTTTCGACTGTGTGAGCGCCGAAAGGCAGCGGTTTTTCTTGTCTGCGACGTCGGTGCACTCGCACGGACAGGCGGCTGTGCAGCGTCCGCAGCCGTCGCATCGCTTTATATCGTAAGTTTTGCCCGGGTTGCCCACTTCTATGTCGGAAATAATCTCACCCAAAAAAACAAAAGAGCCAAAGCGTTTTGTTATAAGAAGTCCGCTTTCGCCTATCATACCGAGCCCGGCTTTCGATGCGGCCGCCACCTCACCAATCGGAGAGTTGTCGGCAAAGCACGCAAACTTTGTGCCGGGATAAAGCGGCGCAAGCCGCTCGCGGAGCTCCGCAAACAGCTCCGAAAAGAAAATGTGATAGTCGCGCGGGACAGCATACAGCGAAAGCGTGCGCCGGCACTGCGCGCTGCCCTCTGCAGCCCGCGAATAATACGGCGCGGCAATCATCATGACGCTGCGCGGCAAAAAATCGAGCGAGTTCAGTTTGTGTGGGGATATAATCTTACACTCCGATAGCGGGATGGGCTCGCCGCAGAGCACCGAGGCCTCCTCGAGCACAGCCCGGGCGGCAGCGTAAAAATCCGGCAAAACTTTGTTTTTCATGCAAATGATTATAACACGCGCGTTTGGCATTGTCAACATCACATCTAAAGCATCGTCAGTGCGATTTATAGCAGGCGAGCACCGCAAAAAGAAAATTTCCGGTTTGCAAATTTAATACTTGCAAAATTGAGCAAACTGTGATATAATAGTGCGCGTACACCGATTTTTGCCGATGTGGCGGAATTGGCAGACGCGACGGTCTCAAAAACCGTTGGGTAAAACCGTACCGGTTCGATCCCGGTCATCGGCACCATTGACAAGCTCAACCTCACTGAATAAGAGTATAGACACTTATTTAGCCGCCTGAACACTGCATCGCTGCGTGTTCATTTTTTTTCGCATTTTACCGAACGCATGTTCGGTGACAACTACTTGCTTAATTCTTGCTTAACTTCTATTATACTGCATTTTATAATCTGAGCAATTCTTGGATATAAACGATTGCGAGCATATCCGGCACCTTTTCGATGGATGTTTGTGTGGTAGCTATTCCATCGGATTATGCCGGTTATGCTCGTTTTCGGGGGCAGTTGCTCCCGCTTTTTGTTTTAAATCAAAATTTGGTTCCTGCGCGGGTTCCTACTTTGTTTGTTTAAAACGGCTTAAATTTGTCAACTGAAATTCTAAAATAACGGAGCACGGGCACTGTTGACAAACAAAATAAAAGAGCCTAACAAGCCGATTTTCGGCTTGTTAGGCTCTTTTATTATTTGGCAGCCGAATAGGGATTCGAACCCCAACAAACAGAGTCAGAGTCTGTCGTGCTACCGTTACACCATTCGGCTTTATTTGCTCTTTTCTCGCAGTATTATAGCACAAACAAAGCCAAATGTCAAGGTTTTTATAAATTTTTTATTTCACTTGCGCGCTTCCTCGCAAAGCTGAGCTATATCGACGCAAACTTTGCCCACCCTCTCGGCAATGGCGCTACCGGCGATTGCATAGCCACAGAACGCCTCTATCATCGGCAGGTCGTTGTAGCTGTCGCCGACAGTGTAAATTGCGTCATCGGATATGCCATGCATTTCTGCAATACGGGAGATGCCGGTTGCTTTGCTGATGCCGCGTTTGACAATATCGACGCAGCGGCCGTTTTGAAATGCGCTTACCTGCGGGAATTTTTCGTTCACCGCCTCGGCATATTTTCGCGCTGCCTCGTCGTCTTTCATGAGTGTGGAAAATTGGCAAAACCCTTCTATATCAACATCGCATCTGGCTCGGCCATAGCGCTCGGCGCCGTGTGCACGCGCTTCTTCTTCAAGCGGCGAGACCAGTTCCTCGGGCGCAGGATAGATTTCTTTCAGCTCGGGTGTGCCGTCAAATATCATCGTGCCGCTTGAGCAAATAATAAAGTCAAGCTCAAGACCGAGGTCGTGCGTCGCATGCTGGGCAAACTCGCCCCCGCGCCCCGTCACGATTCCAAACAGGTTGCCGTCCGCGCGCCATGCCGCGATGGCGTCCCTGTCGCGGTCGGAAATGACCCCGCCTCTGTTCAGCGTTCCGTCAAAATCGCTTGCAATAAGCTTCATGTTCTAATACCCCGCAAAAGATTATGCGCTGATTATATCATATTTGCTCGGAAATGACAACTATAGCGCGAGGCGTGACCGTAGAGAGGGGCAAAAACGAATCGGAGTACGGCTCAAAATGCCGTACTCCGATTTTGTATGCAGTGACGACCTATTTACTTAAATTTTACTTATTTGCTGCGCTTTTTGCTGACTACAACAGCGCCGGCAGCGGTTGCGACAGCCGCAAATACCACGACTGCAAACGTATCGGCAGTCTTCGGAGCGGGCGTTACGGCCGGAGCGTCGTCAGCGGGAGCGGGTTCTTCAACTGCCGGGGGCTCGGTTTCAACAACGGGAGCAGCCTCGAGCGTTACCTGGGCAAAGCTGAAGGCATCCTTACCGAAACCGGTGCAGCCCGATGCGAGCTGGGCATGCAAATACTGGTCGTAGTCGTTTCCGCCTGCCCAAACGATGCAGTATCCGAACACGTCACCTTCTTTGGGAGTAAAGCCAAGGAATGCCTCCCAAGGAGTGCGAGCTTCGTATGTAAGCACATTGTTGGAGTGGGTGACGGTGAAATCTGCGCCAGCTTCAGGCACCCAGCCGATAGCGGCGCCGTCGGATGCGTCAGCCCAAACAAAGCTGATAAGCTCGTTTGTATCGCTGGTGAGACCTATACCGTACTCAAGACGGTTTTCAGGACCCAGAACATCGTCAACTTTCAGAGCAAAGTTATTCTGGATACAGGCAGCTTTCCACATAGAGCCCGGATCTGCTCCATACTCGTTGAAGAACTTGGAAACCTTGTAAACGGTTGCCGTGTAGACATACTTGTCGTCCCACGACATGTAGAGCTTCGGTTCCATGCTCTTCGACAGAGTCTCGGCGTTTTCGTCAATGTCGTTCCATGCATACGAGAGCCATGTGTCTTTCAGCGGGATTTCGTAGTATTCGCCTTCATCGATTACGCCGTCAGCCTTCCATTCTTTGGTGGCCCGCATAATTCCGAACTTAACTTCGCCCACGTCAACCTCTCTCTCTGCGCCGGCGAATACCGGAACAGCCATGAGGCAGATCATGAGAGCTGTGAGCAATAGTGCCAGATGCTTTTTCATTGAAAAGCCCTCCCAATAAAGTTTAAGTTAGTATTTTTGTGGAAGTCACATAAATGATAATACATTATACGGCTAATGTCAATATAAATCGGTATTCCTATTGGTAGAAAAACAGAGGTATGTTTTGTGCAACTTGTACAATCGCGGCAGAAAAATTCCACGGCATTGCCCTGCAAACAAAAAGAGAGCGTACAATTTACCGCTGATTTTTGCGGAAAAATTCCATGGAAATAGCAGGTTATATCTTTGCCATTTTGATTGTTTGTTTGACTATTTAGTAGTTTTAGTAGCACTTTTTAGAGCTTACATTAAATGCAGGCACAGTAAAAACCGACTAAATACGCTTTATTTTGTCATAAGCTATTATGGTGCGTTTTTCTGTTGACAAGTTGCTGGGTTCAAGTTACAATATTAATGCAAATGCATTTAATTCTCATTTGCATTTATCTTCATATTGGATCGGAGATACGATGATTAGAAAACTGATTTTCAAGTTGCCGGCAGTCGCGGCGGTTTTGTTTTTTGCCGCCTTTGTCGTCTCCTGCCAAGATGCCGGGGACAATGCCGGGCTGCCCAAAATTGCAGTCTCAATTGTTCCGCAGGCTACATTTGTAAAGGAGGTCTGCGCAGACGGATTTGAAGTCGTGACGCTTATACCGCCCGGTTACAGTCCGGAAAACTACGAGCCGACAACCGATGTCATAGCCGCACTCGAAGACTCGGCTATTTATTTCACAGTCGGCGTGCCGGCGGAAGATTCGGGGATTTTGCCCGACATAAGCGAAAAAGTGAAGGTAGTCGCGCTTGAGGACGAGGTCGCGAAAGTCTATCCCGACATTACAATCGACGGCGTGGGGCGCGACCCGCATATCTGGCTTTCACCAAAGCGCGTGAAGGTGATGGTATCCGCCATCGCGCGCGAGCTTGGCGAATTTGACCCTGATAACGCCGAAAAATATGTGGCAAACGCAAATGCATATATTGAAAAGCTTGATGCGCTCGACGCGTATCTTGCCGAAACTTTCGGCGCGCTGGAAAACAAGAGTTTTGTCATATTTCATCCCGCGCTCGGCTATCTGGCCGACGACTATGGACTGACGATGTATGCGCTTGAGGAAGAGGGCAAGGAAGCCACCGCCGCCCATCTGCAGAAGGTTATAGACATTGCAAAGGTACAGGGTATAAAGACTGTCTTTTACCAAAGTGAGATAGACAGCCGGCAGGCACAGGCGTTCGCTGACGAGCTGGGCGGTGAGGCTGTCATGCTCGAGCCGCTGGCCGCCGACTATATCCCCAATCTCGAAAAGACAGCGAGACTTTTGGCGGAGGCCATGAAATGACAAACTCTAATCAGCCGGCGCTGCAAATGCAAAATCTCAGCGTTTACTACGGAAACACGCCCGCACTGCATAATGTCAATCTTACGGTTGACCACGGCGAATATCTCGGCATTATCGGGCCGAACGGCGGCGGCAAAACGACGCTTATTCGGGTCATATTGGGGCTGCTTGCGCCCACGACGGGCAGTGTGTTAGTGTACGGAAAGCCCGCCGGCCACACAGACGTTAAAATCGGATATGTACCACAGATTGCGCCGTTGGACAGACGTTTCCCGATAACTGCGTTTGAGGCCGTTTTGACCGGCCGGCTTGGCAGAGGGCTCGTGCCTTTTCACAGATACAGCAAATCCGACCGGCTTGCCGCGTCGGAAGCGCTCGAGCGGGTCGGGATAGCCCAGCTTGCCGAGCGGCGGCTGTCGGCGCTGTCGGGTGGCGAGTTTCAGCGCCTCCTCATTGCGCGCGCTCTGGCGGTGGAGCCGAAGCTGCTGCTGCTCGACGAGCCTACGGCAAACGTCGATGCCGGCTCGCGCGAGAAAATATACACTTTGCTTGCTGAACTTTCCAAAACCATGACCGTGATACTTGTCACACATGACCTTTTGGCTATATCGTCACAGCTGCGCAGCCTGGCATGTCTTTCGGGTCGGCTTGTGTATCACGGCGAGCCGCAGCTCAACACGGATACGGTACGCGCACTTTACGGTTGTCCGGTGGATCTCATCGCTCACGGGGTGCCGCACCGGGTGCTGGGAGACCATCATGAAGAGGGGGACAACTTGGTATGCTGACCGCACTGCTGAAATATCAGTTTCTGCAAAACGCCGTACTCGCGGGGCTGCTTGCAAGCGTGCTCTGCGGCGTGATAGGAGTTATTATAATTGAAAAGAAACTTGTGATGATGAGCGGCGGCATCGCGCACGCCTCGTACGGCGGCGTGGGGCTCGGTTATCTGCTCGGAATCGAGCCCATTTTTGGAGCTATCGGCTTTGCGCTGCTGTCGGCACTGGGCGTCGGTTTTGTCAAACGCAGGGGAGGTGCGAGCGCCGACGTTTTAATCGGCCTGTTTTGGTCGCTCGGCATGGCGCTGGGCATATTTTTTGTCGCGCTGATGCCCGGCTATCCGCCCGACATGAGCTCGTATCTGTTCGGCAACATACTTGCCGTGACGCGGGCCGACCTTTACTTGACCGCGGTGCTGACGGGCGCGGTTGTGCTTGTCGTTGCCGTTTTCTTTGATAGCTGGAAAGCATATCTTTTCGACGACGAGTTCGCCCGGCTTATAGGCCAGCCGACGGCGCTTCTCGAGTACCTTCTGCTCGCTACTATAGCCATGTCGGTCGTCGCTTTGATTCGCGTTGTCGGGATAATACTCGCGCTTGCGATGCTTACGGCGCCTGCGGCGACAGCCTCGCTTTTCACAAAGGGGCTGGGCAGCCGGATGGCCGCATCTGCGGCGCTCGGTGCCGTATTTTGCTTTGCCGGGCTGACCATATCGTATTACACCGGAATATCTTCGGGCGCGACAATTGTCACGCTTTCCGGTGCGGTTTGCCTTTCGTCATACGGTGTGCGCGCTCTGGCAGACGCCCACACGCGAAAACATGCCGCTATGGAGCATAGCCGGGAGGAGGTATCCGAAAAGTGAAAAAGCGGTGCGGCGATATTGCCTCGCTGCTGCGGTCGTGCGGACTTAAATATACCCGCAGCCGCGAGGTTATACTTATCTATTTGAAGTCGGCCGAGCAGCCTGCCCACGCAGAGCAGATTTACACCGAACTGAAGGAAAGAGGATCCTCCGTAAATCTATCGACTGTCTACCGCACGCTCGAGTCGCTTTGTGAGGCAGGGCTTGCTAACAAAGTTGTGTTCGAGGAGAGCGGAAAGGCACTGTACGAGTACAGCGACAGCACGCACCGCCACCATCTCGTGTGCGTCGGCTGCAAAAAAATAACCCCCATCTCGTCCTGCCCGCTCGCCGAATACGAACAGGCGCTTGAAGGCGAGACTGGGTATGAGATAACCGGGCACAGACTCAACGTATACGGCTATTGCCCCGAATGCAGAAAGGATTAACGCCTGCCCGTCCTGGGGATATGTGCCTTGTGCCGCCTATACAGTGCTTTTCATTTGAAACCTTTGCCTCGCTAATCGCTTTTTTGCCTCCCGATATTGCAAAATTCGCAGCGCAGGATTACAATCTTAGCAACACTCCCGAAAAGCGAGGTAGTTTTATGAGCTTCGTTATACCCACACATATCGTTGCGGCGGCAGGCGTGGTGGTCAACGGCGACGGCGATATACTGCTCGTTAAGACCTATAAATCGGGCTGGGGTTTCCCCGGCGGCCAGGTTGAAGTCGGTGAGAACCTTATCGAAGCAGTGAAAAGGGAGATAATGGAGGAGACCGGCGTCGACGTTGAGGTCGGCGAGCTGTTTTGCGTGTCCTCAAACGTTGGTAAATATGCGATAGAAAGCGGCGAGGTGCCCACAAAAGTCATGTTTGACTTTATATGCCGGGTAAAAGACGGCGTGCCGCGTCCGTCCGAGGAAAATTCGGAGTCTGCATTTGTCCCGCGCGACCGGGTACTGGACAGACTGCTCGGCTCGCCCGCGCATGCCGAGCGTTTTAAGGCATTTCTCGAATACAGCAGAAGGCCCACATATCTTGCATACGTTACAAAGCCTGCCTTCGAACTGAAACTTAAATGCCCTATATAGTTGCATTTGTAAGCACTGCAGAAGCAATAACAAATTCAAACTGATATTATAGGCGCAAAACAGCTTTTGCTCGCCGAGTGTTTTCGCCAAGTCTGGTTTTGGTGCAAAAAAGCCGCCCTCGGACTGCTCCGAGAGCGGCTTGTTATCTGTTAAATTTCGGGAATCTCGATTTCTACTTCTCTGCGGAGTTTTGCAGAGCGGTAGATGCCGTCCAATATCGCCTGGTTGTAGAGGATTTCCTCGCACGGAACGGGGGCGGGGCCGTTTGTCTTGACGGCGTCGACAAAGGTGCGCATCTTGCCGTCCCACATGTCGCGCGGGCGCACTGTTGTGTACGCGTCGAAGGGAACGTTAGCTTCGATGTAAGAGTCAAGGTGCTGACCGTTTATGTCGGTGAAGTACATGACGCGCGAGGGGCGTCTGTGCTCGTCAAATCCGTTGAGAATTTTTATCGCGCCCTCGGTGCCCAGCCACAGCGTGTCGCCCAGCGTGTCGGCATGCATTGCCCACGACTGTTTGAATACAAACGTCACGTCACCCTCAAGACGCACGAGCGCAACCGAAAAGTCGTCAACGTCAAACTTATCGGTATCGGGCCAATATTTGGGGTTCTTGCCGAAATAGTCGGTCGCGATTGCCGAAACGGTGAGCGGCTTTGGATAGCCAATAGCATGCATGCACTCGTCAATCGAGTAGCAGCCGATGTCGCCGAGGCAGCCGAAACCCGCTTTGCTGGACTCTATAAAGGTTCCGCCGGGGATGCCTCTGCGGCGCCCGCCGCCGCTCTGCACATAGTAGACCTTCCCTAACGCGCCTGACTGTATAATGCTGTCTACGCGCTGGCGCATAAAGTCGAATCGCGGCTGGAATCCGATAGAGAGGAACTTGCCGGTCTTGTGCGAGGCGCGCACCATCTCGACAGCTTCCTGCAGCGTAAATGACATGGGCTTTTCGCAAAGCACATGTGCGCCCGCCTCCATCAGCGCAATGCTGCACTCGGCGTGAGTGGTGTTATAGGTGCAAACGCTCGCGCCGTCCATCTGCACATGCTTTACCATCTCGTGCACGCTCTCAAAAGCGGGCACATCCGTAAGCCCATATCTGTCAAGGAACGCTCTCGCCTTGCCGGGGACTATGTCGCATGCGCCGACTATCTCGACGTCGTCAAATTTCATATACCTGTCCATGTGAGCGTGAGCGATACCGCCCGTGCCACACAAGCCAATTTTGATTTTCTCACTCATGATTCGCTACCGCCTTTCCCGGATTATTAATATTGTCGTAACACTGTTGTCATTATGCGCTAAATCCGCGGTAAAGTCAACTATACATAATCACAAAATATGCACAGCCCAAACCGATCGGGCTGTGCAATTTTACAATTAGCGTATATTAGGCTGATTTTTTTGACTTTTGCGCAGCTCGGCGGTCATAAAGGCGGTGGAATATCTTGACTATCTCAACAATCGGGATTATAAGGAAGGCGAGACCAAGCGCTATGAAGTATTCACGAGCATCTATAAACTCAAACGAGAAAAGCTCGCGCAGGAAAGGCACATAGATAACCGTCGTCGTCAAAACGAGCGACATTGCCATGGCGCCGAACAGATAGTAGTTGTGCGTGCCGAGCGTGAATATTGAATTTTTATGCGAGCGCATATTGTAAGAGTGAAAGATTTCGGCCATCGACATTGTGAGAAACGCCATTGTCATACCGTCTGCGCTGTTTGCAATCTCCCAAACACCGCTTTCGATATAGTGGCCGACGAAATATGCAACGAGTGTCAGTATCGAAACGGCTATGCCCTGATACATCACGCTTATTCCCACACCGTGCGCAAATATCCCTTCGTTTGAATCGCGGGGCGGGCGGCGCATGATGTCGGGCTCGCTTTTTTCCATTCCAAGCGCAAGCGCCGGCAGCGAGTCTGTGATAAGATTTATAAACAGGATGTGGATGGGCCGGAGAAGCATGAAACCCATCAAAGTGGCGACAAATATTCCTATTACCTCGCTGAGGTTGGACGAAAGCAAAAACTGTATTGCTTTGCGTATGTTGTCATAGACGCGGCGGCCTTCTTCAACGGCGGTGACAATGGTTGCAAAGTTGTCGTCGGCAAGTATCATGTCGGCGACGTTTTTTGTGACGTCGGTGCCGGTGATGCCCATGCCGACGCCTATGTCGGCGCTTTTAATCGAGGGAGCGTCGTTTACGCCGTCACCTGTCATTGCGGTCACCATGCCGCGGGCGCGCCATGCGTTGACTATGCGCACCTTATGCTCGGGCTTGACGCGCGCGTAAACCGAGTAGTGGGTAACAAGTTCCCGGAAGTCCTCGTCGGATATGGCGTCGAGCTCGGTGCCGGTGATAGCCTCGTCGTCATTTGCTATTATGCCAAGCTGCTTTGCTATGGCGGCGGCGGTGTCGCGGTGGTCTCCCGTAATCATTATCGGGCGGATGCCGGCTTCGCGGCAGCGCTGGATAGCGGCGGGCACTTCCTCGCGCACAGGGTCCATCATGCCGACAAGGCCTATGAAGATAAGGTCACGCTCCATCTCCTGCGGCTCGAGCTTTGGGGGCGCCGAAGGCAGCTCGGTATACGATGCGGCGAGCACGCGCAGCGCCTTGCTTGCCATGCGCTTGTTTTCGGATTTAAAGTAGGCGCGCTTTTCCTCCGTCATGGGCATGATTTTCCCGCCCTCAAGATACCGGTTGCAGCGGTCGATTATCACGTCGGGCGCGCCGGTCGTATGCTGTATAACCTTGCCGCCCGATGTTTTGTGGACGGTTGTCATCATCTTGCGCATCGAGTCGAACGGTATCTCGGCCACACGCGGAAACTCGGCTTTCAGCTGCGGTTTGGGCATGCCAAGCGTCATTGCAAAGTTGACACACGCATTCTGTGTGGGGTCGCCTTCGGCTATGCCCTGCTCGTTCAGCTCCGAGTCCGAGCACAGCGCAAGTGATGTGGCAAGCAGCTTTTCATCGGAGGAAACATGCTCGACAACGGTCATTTTATTTTGGGTAAGCGTGCCGGTTTTGTCCGAGCAGATTACCTGCGTACAGCCGAGCGTTTCGACCGCCGTCAGCTTGCGTATAATAGCGTTGCGGCGCGACATTTTGGTCACGCCCATCGACAGCACTATGGTAACGACGGCGGCAAGTCCCTCCGGTATTGCGGCGACGGCCAGCGAAACGGCGAGCATAAACGACTGAAGCATCGAATCGCGCGTAAACCCGCCGGTTTTAAACATTCCAATGACAAATATGAAAAGGCAGATGCCGAGCACGAGATATGTGAGTATTTTGCTTAGTGAGGAAAGTTTCTTTTGCAGCGGCGTGTCGTCCTCGACCGTGCGGGTGAGCACGTCCGCTATCTTGCCCATCTCGGTATTCATGCCGGTCGCGGTGACTACAAAGCGGCCGCGGCCATAAACGACCGTGCTGCCCATATAGACCATGTTGACGCGGTCGCCGAGCGGCACATCGCCGCTTCCCTTCGACTCGAGCGGGTCGGATGTCTTTTCGACCGGCACCGACTCTCCGGTCAGCGCGGCTTCGTCGCATTTCATGCTCGCGCACTCTATTATACGGCCGTCGGCAGGAACCGAGTCGCCGGTGTCGAGCACGACAATGTCTCCTACAACTATCTCCTCGGTTTTTACAACCGTAAGTTTGCCGTCCCGTATTACCTTGGAGGTGGGCGACGCAAGCTCGCGCAGTGCCTCGATAGCCTTTTCAGCCTTGCTTTCCTGCACAACGCCCAGTATGGTGTTGAGCAGCACGACTGCCATGATAACGAAAACGTCGGTCGGAGCTTCTTTTGATATCGCCGACGTCAGCGCCGATATAGCGGCGGCTGCAATAAGCACCAAAACCATGGGGTTGACGAGCTGTTCGATAAAGCGCTGCACGAGTGTGATCTTTTTACCCTCGTCCAGCTTATTGCGGCCGTCGCGGGCGAGCCGCTTTGCCGCCTCCGCAGCCGAAAGTCCTGTGAGCTGCGATTCCAGCTCCGATACCGTATCGGCGGCGGTCCTGAGATAGTGTTTCAAGGTTTAGCTCCCTTTCCTTTTTATGAGTTTATTAAAAAACGAGACATCATGTACAGCAGCTTGCCATACATAAGTCTCGTTTATCGGCACTCTATATAGGGTGCGTGTTTAAAGCCAGACCGGAATAAAGCTTCATTGTTCCGATCATGATGTTGACTTTAAACAACGCGGCGGGTATTCTATTATTGAGCTGCAAAAAATATCGCCGCGCAAACTACTCCCTTATGCTGACAATTATTGTATCATTTTTAATCTGCTTTGTCAATAGATTTTAAAAGACTTTGCGCGACCCGTATTAAATACTGTTGCCGGCGCTGCCCGTACGGTATAAATTATATTGCATGACGGCCGTAATTATACTGCTGGCGCCGCCGACCTGGCAGAGTTCATAAATTGCTCTTTATTAGCTCTTGATTTAATCACCGAATTCATGGTATACTGTTATAATTGTAGCAGCAATGTTAATTAATAAAATTGAAATAAAACTATGCCCGTCGGCTCTGCCGCACGAGGCTGTCAAATAACAGGTAAAGTACACTATGCAGAGATACATCGAAAAAGTCGAGCCGATGACCCTTCCGGTGCTCATACTTGATTCAATAACGGTATTCCCGCTCATACCCATCAGTTTTGAGGTTTCGAGCGAGGCTGCGATATCAGCCTGCGAACGCGCGGAAGCGGCGGACGGCATGCTTTTCGCTGTTCAGCGCCGCCCCATCGAAAGCGAGGAACAGCTTGAGTCGGTGAAAGATGCTCCCGGCGGCGAGACAGAGGGCGACGATGCTTCGAGCATCATAAGTCAGGTCTTTTCGGTCGGAACAGTGGCAAAAATACGCCAGTCCGTCAAGCTGCCCGAGGGTACGCTGCGCGTGTTTCTTGAAGGAACCTCGCGCGCGACGCTCAGCCGCTGCTATGACACGGCTTCCGGCCTCGTTGCCGACGTTATCGCCAAAACCATCAGGGTTGAAGACAACGGCGGTATAAAAGGCGAAGCGCTTATACATGAGATTAACACCGCGTTTGACGAATTTGTAAAATTTTTGCCGCGCCTTTCAAACGAGCTTATCACGGCGGTTAAATCGATACGCAACCCCGGTCTGCTCGCCGATTTTGTGGCAAGCAATGTTCTTATAAATCCACTCGACAAACAACAGGTGCTCGAGGAGTTCAACCCTCTGCGCCGGCTCGAGCTGCTTGCCGTCATAATGGAGCGGGAGCGCGACATTCTTTCGACCGAGCTTGACATCCACCGCCGCGTGCGCCGCCAGATCGAAAGCAACCAACGCGAGTATTATCTTAAAGAGCAGCTAAAGGCTATAAAGAACGAGCTTGGTTACACCGACGACGAGGACGATGAAATCGATGAGTATTACCAGAAAATCGAAGCCGCAAAGCTGCCGAAGGAAATCAACGAAAAGCTGGTGCGCGAGGTAAAAAAGCTTGCCAAAACGCCCTATAACTCGGCTGAGGCGAGCGTGTTGCGCAACTACCTTGATCTTTGCCTCGAGCTGCCGTGGACAAAACTGTCCAAAGAGCGCGCCAATGTTGCCGCTGCACGCAAGGTGCTCGAGCGAGACCACGACGGACTTGAAAAAGTCAAAGAGCGCATCCTCGAATACATCGCAGTAAAGCAGCTCAACCCCGAGCTGCGCAACCAGATACTGTGCCTTGTCGGCCCGCCCGGCACGGGAAAAACGTCCATCGCCGCTTCGATTGCAAAAGCGACGGGGCGCAAGTATGTGCGCGTGTCGCTCGGCGGCATCCGCGACGAAGCCGACATCCGCGGCCACCGCAAGACTTATGTAGGCGCCATGCCCGGCCGGATTATAAACGCTTTGCGTCAGGCCGGCACGCGCAACCCTCTTATACTGCTTGACGAGATTGACAAGCTTACCCGGGATGCGCACGGCGACCCGGCATCGGCGCTGCTCGAAGTGCTGGACGCGGAACAGAACAAAACCTTCCGCGACCATTTTGTCGAGATGCCGATGGATCTTTCCGACTGCCTTTTCATCGCCACAGCAAACACGCTTTCGACCATACCGCGTCCGCTTGTCGACCGTATGGAGGTCATCGAGCTTCAAACCTACACCCGCCACGAAAAGCTGGGGATAGCGAAAAACCATCTTATACCGAAACAGCTGAAGCGTCACGGTTTAAACAAGCGCATGCTGCGCATTTCCGACGACGCCATACTTGAAGTTATAGACTTTTATACCCAAGAAGCCGGTGTTCGCAATCTCGAGCGCGAAATTGCGAAACTTTGCCGCAAGGCCGCGATGGAGATTGTCGAAACAGGTGCTAAATCGGTGAAAATTACCGCAGAAGAAATAAGCAAATACCTCGGGGTACGCAAAGTCAGACCCGAAACCGTCATTGCAAACGACGCGATCGGTGTCGTCAACGGCCTTGCATACACCGAGATGGGCGGCGAGCTTTTGCGTGTCGAGGCAGTTTCCATGCCCGGCACCGGCAAGCTCGAGCTGACGGGCTCGCTCGGCGACGTGATGAAAGAGTCGGCGCGCGCTGCGGTCAGCTACATCCGCGCCAACTCCGAGGCGCTGGGGGTTGATGCCGACTTTTACAAGACCCGGGACATACATATCCATGTCCCGGAAGGCGCAATACCCAAAGACGGCCCCTCTGCAGGGATCACAATAGCAACCGCACTGGTCAGCGAACTTTCAGGCATACCGGTACGCCGCGACGTCGCGATGACCGGCGAGATAACGCTGCGGGGCCATGTGCTACCCGTCGGAGGCCTGCGTGAAAAGTCCATGGCTGCCTATAAAGCAGGCGTAACCGAGGTCTGCATACCCGAGGACAACACGCGCGACCTTGAAGATATTGACCCGACCGTTCGCGAGGCAATCAAATTTGTGCACTGCCGCGAAATAAGCGAGGTGCTGAAAACCGCACTGGTTCGCAGGGACAATCAAGATGCGCAGCCGTAACTTGCGCAGCGCTCTCCGGCGGAAGATGTGACGGCAATTATTTGCTGCGTGCTCGTGCCGCCAAGCCGCATTTTGCCGATAAATAAAGATAGCAGTTTCCAAAGGAGCTGTAATGAAACTTAACTTAAACAATGTCGCATTGTATGTGTCTGCCGGGCGCCCGGATCAGTTTCCGCGCGACGGGCGGCCGCAGATAATATTTTCCGGGCGCTCCAATGTGGGCAAAAGCTCGCTTATAAACACCCTTCTCGGGCGCAAGGGGCTGGCGCGCGTCAGCTCGATGCCTGGCAAGACCATAACCGTCAATTTCTACGATGTCGACGGCAAGCTGTGGTTCGTCGACCTGCCCGGTTACGGATTTGCCAGGCGCTCCCGCGAGGAGCAAAAACGCTGGTCGGCGCTGACCGACGAGTTTCTGCGCTCGCCGTATCCCGGCCCGCGCTTCTTCATTCAGCTTATCGACGCCAAAGCAGGCGCTTCCGCCGACGACCATGCGATGTCGGAATGGATGAATGCCGCGCGCGTTCCCTTTGTATACGCTGCCACCAAAATCGACAAGTTGATTAAAACCGCACGCGAAGCACGGCTTGCCGAGATGAGGTCAGCCGGCGCTACGGTAATTCCCTTTTCCTCGCTGACCGGCGAAGGTCGGGCTGAGCTTTGGGCGGAGATAAATAAATTTTTAGGGTAAGGCAGGTAGGAAGCATTGCAGATTTCAACTCAAACCGAAGTCATGTCCCGCAGGTTCGGTGAAACCGAAGCCATTCGGCTGCTCGCGGAGGCCGGCTGGGACGCACTCGATTATTCGATGTTCGACATTAACCCCACAACATCGGTTCTGACGCGCAGCGACTATCGCGAACACGCGCGACTGCTGCGTGAGACCGCCGAAAAACACGGCGTGCGGTTTAACCAGGCGCACGCCCCGTTCCCCTCGTACAGGCACGGCAACGAAGAATACAATGCCATGATATTCGATCTCATTGTGCGCTCCATGGAGATTGCGGGCATACTCGGTGCCGAAACCATCATTGTGCATCCGATCACGCACGGCGAGACTTACTGCGAGCGCAAAGCGGTCAACATGGCGTTTTACAACCGGCTCAAGCCCTATTGCGAGCAGTTCGGAGTCATTGTTGCCGTTGAAAACATGTTCGGATTCGCAGACGGGCATGTCACGCCCGCGGTCTGCTCCACCGAAGCCGAGTTTGTGGACTACATAGACTCGCTCGATGAAAGATATTTCTGCGCATGCCTCGACATCGGCCACGCCGAACTGAGAGGTGCGGGCGCATTCTCCGCGGTTTCCATGATCCGTGCGCTCGGCGGAAAACGCTTGCGCGCGCTGCATGTCCACGACAATGATAAGACAAGTGACCTGCATACATTGCCCTTCACTCGCTCCATCAGGTGGCGCGAGATAATAGACGCGCTCATAGAGATAGGTTACTCGGGCGTGTTTACGTTTGAAGCTGACAATTTCATATCCGGCTTTCCGCCCGAGCTGTCGTTTGAGGCCTCGAAATTCATGGCGACCGTCGGGCGCTATCTTGTACGCGACATGAAATAAAAAAGGCCGGGCGGGGCGGTCGGTTTTTGCCTTGCGTGCCGCCGCCCGGCATATTTTTACCTAAACTAAAATTGACTTATTTTTCAAGTTCAGGAGAAAACCAGATGATCCAACCCTGTCTTGGTATAAATGCTGACGGCCGGCTTACCGTTGCGGGGCGCGACGCCGTTTCTCTTGCCGAAAAATACGGCACTCCGGCATATTTTATCGACGAGGAAACCGTGCGCCGAAACTGCCGCATCTACAAATCCGCACTCGCAAAATATGCGCCGTCCGGCTCGTTTCCCCTTTACGCCGGCAAGGCACTGTGCTGTGCCTCCATATACAGAATTGTTGCCGAGGAAGGGCTGGGCGCCGACGTGGTGTCGCCCGGCGAGATAGCCACCGCGGTAAAAGCAGGCTTTCCCATGGAGCGTGCCTATTTTCACGGCAACAGTAAAACCGACGCGGATATACGCTATGCTATTGAGGTCGGTGTCGGTACGTTTGTAGTCGATAATTTTGACGAGCTTGAGGCGCTGGACCGCATCGCCGGCGAGCTTGGTGTGCGGCAGCGGATACTTTTGCGCCTGTCGCCCGGCATTGACCCGCAGACCCACCGAAAAATCATAACCGGCAGCGTCGATTCCAAGTTCGGCGTGGCTATCGAGACGGGACAGGCTATCAAGTTTGCTCAACTTGCGCTTGCCAAAAAGAATTTGCAGCTCGACGGACTGCACTGTCACATCGGCTCGCAGATTTTCGAGCCCGACCCGTTCGTCGACGCGGCAGAGATAATGGTTGCGTTTGCTAAAGAGTGTGTGGATACGCTCGGCTGGGCGCCACAGGTGCTCAATCTCGGCGGCGGGTTTGCGGTGCGCTATATAGACGACCATCCGCATATAGATATTGAAGCAAATGTTAAAGCCGTCTGCGAAGCGGTCACCTCGTCGTGTGCCGAGACGGGGCTGCCTGTTCCAAGGATTCTACTCGAACCGGGCCGCTCGATTGTGGCAAACGCGGGCGTGACGCTGTACACCGTGGGCAGTGTAAAACACATTACGGGCTATAAAAGCTATGTTTCGGTGGACGGCGGCATGACAGACAACCCGCGCTATGCGCTTTACTCCTCCCCCTATACGATAATTGTGGCAAACCGCGCGGCCGAGCCCGCCGATTTCGAGTGTACCGTTGCCGGCCGCTGCTGTGAAAGCGGCGACCTGCTCGCGGAAGGCATCAAAATTCAGAGGTGTGAGCGCGGCGACATCCTTGCCGTCTGCTGCACCGGCGCCTATAACTACTCAATGGCGTCAAATTACAACCGTATTCCCCGCCCCCCCATCATTGTGCTTTCGCCAAACGGCGACTATGTGGCGGTCGAGCGCGAGACAAACAGCGATATTGTCAAGCTGGACAACGTTCGCTGAAGGAATTTTTCGCGCGGCGCGCAAAAAAGCGTGTGAAATCCCCGCAGCGCGTCAAAAATCAATAGAGCACCGCGCTCGATTGCGCCCGATTGTATAAGGAAACTCTGCCATGCTTTCAAACATTTTGTCCGGCAACTTGACCGTCCAGGACATACCGCTTCTGCTATTGCGCATACCCATCATTCTCATCGCGCTGACCGTACACGAAACGTCACACGGGCGCGTTGCATTATGGCTGGGCGACACAACCGCACGCGATATGGGGCGCCTGTCGCTCAACCCGCTGCACCATCTTGACCCGCTCGGCGCGATTGTGATGCTGATTTTTGGGTTCGGCTGGGCAAAGCCCGTTCCTATAAACGCGCGCCGGTTCAAAAATCCAAAGATCGGGATGGCGCTGTCGGCGCTCGCGGGGCCGGTGTCAAACCTTTTGCTGGCTTTTTTCGGCCTGCTGCTTTTGCGCATATTGTACTTTTTCCTGCCCGAGTACATCGCGCCGGGGTTTGCGTTTTACCTTGCCGCCTATACCATAATGTTTCTTTATTTGTTTGCTTCGATGAACACGGCGCTGGCGATTTTCAACCTGTTGCCCATGCCCCCTCTCGACGGCTCGAGGATTTTGTTTAGTTTCCTGCCCGACAAACTGTATTTCGGTATAATGAAATACGAGCGCTACATCGCCTTCGGGATAATGATTTTGCTTTTTACCGGACTGCTTGACAGACCGCTGTCCTTTTTGATAAGCCAAACGCTGAATGGCATGGGGACACTGCTCGGTCTGAACGGATTGTGAGGTAAACCGCCGTGAATGCAAGTCACGAGCCGCAAACCCCGAGCTTTAAGCTTGAGGTCTTTGAAGGGCCGCTCGACCTGCTGCTTTCGCTTATTGAAAAAAACAAGGTCGATATTTTCGATATACCCATCGCTCTGATTTTGGAGCAGTATATGGAGTATCTCGACGCAATGCGCGCGCTCGATATGGAGATTGCCAGCGAGTTTATCGTCTGCGCGGCCGAGCTGATGCTGATAAAAAGCCGCATGCTGCTCCCCAAATCGTCTTCGGACGACGAGGAGGACCCCAGAGCGGCGCTTTCGGCTGCGCTTGTGGAGTACCGGCGCGCAAAAGCCGCCGCCACAAAGCTCGCCGAGCTTTACGAAAAGCATGCAGGCAGATATACCCGCGAACCCGACGCGCTCCCACCGAGCGCCGAGCCGCCGGCGGGCCTCGACGTGTCCCTTGTAAGCCGTGCGTTTGCCAGAATTCTCGAGAGGAAGCGCGAGCTTCCCCGGCTTGTGCTGCGCTCGGAACGGACGCTTGAAAAGCTGCTTGCCGGCCGCACTGTTCCGGTAGCCGAGCGCATACTTTGGCTGATGCGCAGGCTGTACGGAGAGCCCGGGACCGACTTCGACGATCTGCTTTACGAGTGCAGGTCGCGGTCGGAGCTGGTGGCGACGTTTTTGGCGCTGCTCGAGCTGTTGCGCGCACAGCGCGTGAGGCTTTGCAACGAGGACGGCGAGCTGCTGCTCACGCTTGATACCACCCACAGGAGCAGGCCGACCTCGGATGAAATAAGCACGGACAGCTAATTTGCAAATTAAGCGTCAGCCTGCATGCAGCCGGCGCCACTCAAAGCCATGATTTAATTTACCGTAAACGGATTTGATAAAAGTGACAGACGACACTCAAAAAAGCCTGGAATTTTCCACGGACACATGCCCGGACAAGACCGCATCGGATACGGCTGTGCAAAGCCATGATAACACCCTCAACAGCCCGAATTTTGAGCCGGGATTCGCCAAACGCGCTATAGAGGCAATTTTATTTGCGGCAGGAACGCCTGTGCCCGTTGGCAAGCTTGCGGATGCGCTCGGGCTGGATATTAATACTGTAGAAAACCTTTGCGACGAGCTTGCCCGCGACTGCGAGACGCGGGGGATTCAGCTTCTGTCGCTCGGCGACCGGCGCCAGCTTTGCACGAAAGAGGAGTTTGAGCCGTATATCAAAGCGGCACTCGGCATGCGAACGCCCGGCGGTCTTTCGCAATCGGCGCTTGAAGTGCTTGCCATCATAGCCTATAATCAGCCCACGACGCGTGTTTTCATTGAACAGGTACGCGGCACCGACAGCTCGTATGCGTTAAACACCCTGATCGAACGCGGGCTTATCGAGTGCGTCGGCAAGCTCGATGTGCCCGGCAAGCCCAATCTATACGCCACGACGCCCGACTTTTTGCGCTGTTTCGGCATATCGTCGCTCGACGAGCTTCCCGACATCGACGCTCTGCGTGTAACGGACGAGGCGGGCTCGCCGGACGAGCCTTTATGACCGCCATGAAAGTATTGATCGCTGTTTTAATCGTTTTTGCCATACTCGCTGCTTTGGCTTTGCTTCTATATTTTACATGGGTACGCCTGCGAGTCGTCTATGATGACGATGAGGGGCTGCGGGTTTGGCTTGAGATTCTCTTTTTCAGGTATCGCATACTGCCCCGCAAAAAGGAAAAAGTTAAACTGCGCGACTATAAAATAAAGCGCTTTCGGCGTCTTGAGCGAAAGCGGGCGAAAAAGGCTGAAAAAGAGCGCCTGAAAAAGGAAAAGCAACAGCTCGAAAAGAAGGAAGAAGGAATTGTTTCCCGGGAGCTTCCGCTTACCCAGAAGATTTCGTTTATAACGCGGCTTGTCGGAAGGATAATCCGCCGCTTTGCGCGTTATCTTCACATCGACGTGTCAAAGCTTTATATAAAAGTTGCATCGGACGACGCTGCCAAAACAGCATACCTTTACTCGGCGACCTCGCAGCTTGTGGCATATCTCACCGAGCTGCTTATGAGCGAGACCAACTTCGATGTGAAAAAGGATGCCGAGTTCGGGGTTTATCCCGATTTCAGCGTCGAGGAGCCCGAGTTTTCCGCCGATTTTACGTTCCGGGTGCGGGTTATAGATATTCCCCGGCTCGGTGATTTCGGCGCCAATCTTTTCACCGGAGGCAAAGCGCCACAGGATTGACACAGCCCGGACTTTATCCTGTAATTTGAATATACGGAGGTCATCGCAATGCCCGAAAGCAAACTCAGCGACATTATAGCCACTTCCCTTTCCAATATTAAAGAGCTTGCCGATACAAACACAATAATCGGCCAGCCGATTGTTGCCGGAAAAACTACAATTATACCCGTTTCCCGCGTTTCGGTCGGCTTTGCGTCCGGCGGAGTCGATTACTTCGGCAAAAACGCAAAAACATCGCAGCAGTCGGCGAACGGAAGCAATAATGGCAGAAACGGAAACGGCAAGCCCCCCCAGCAAAACTTCGGCGGAGGCGGCGGAACCGGGCTGACCGTTACTCCGATCTGCTTTCTTATAATCAAAGAGGACGGTGTGGAGCTTCTCAACATTTCAGAGCCTCATTCGCCCGGCGCCGCCGGTATAATCGAGGCAATAGGCTCGCTTATCGACCGTTCGCCCGAGATTGTGTCAAAGCTGAAAAAAGCGCTGTCCAAAGACGACGATACCACGGACGATCCAGCCGCGTCTATTTAGCCGCACTGTGAATATGCGCCTCTGTGCCCTCATATAAATGCATGTAAGCATTTAATATGAGAGCAAACATCCGGAGGCGTGCTTTGTCAAAACCGGTAACTGTAAATTTGCAGGGCAAACTGAGAAAACTCGGCGTTTTTGCGGTATACATGCTGCTTGCCGTCGCCGCTGCGCTGCCGGCTACCGTATGCGCGCATGCGGAGACTTCTCCGCCGTCGGTTTCGGCAAGATCGGCGATTTTAATTGAGACGTCGACGGGTCGCGTACTGTTTGAAAAAGACGCCGATACCCGCCGTCCCATGGCGTCCACGACCAAGATAATGACAACCGTCGTGGCTCTTGAAAACGGCGACTTAAACGAAAGGGTTGTAATCCCCTCTACCGCGGTGGGAATCGAGGGCTCGTCCATTTATCTTTACACCGACGAGGAGCTCACGCTCGGGGAGCTTCTCTATGCCGTTATGCTCGAAAGCGCAAACGATGCGGCGACCGCTGTTGCAATAGAAATTGCGGGCAGCGTCGCGGCTTTTGCCGAGCTGATGAACAGGAAAGCGGCCGAGCTGGGGATGGCAAACACCTGTTTTGCCAACCCTCACGGGCTCGACCATGAAAACCACTACACAACTGCGCGTGATCTGGCTACACTCACCCGTTACGCGATGCAAAACCCTATCTTTCGCGAGATTTGTGCGACGCGGCGTAAAACCATACCGCTGCGTGACGGGGGCGGAGTGCGGCTGTTGCTCAACCACAACAGGCTGCTGCGGCTTTACCCTTACGCAATAGGTGTTAAAACCGGCTTTACCAAAAGGAGCGGGCGCTGCCTTGTTTCAGCCGCCGAGCGCGACGGGGTCGAGCTTGTCGCGGTGACGCTCAACGCGTCGGACGACTGGAACGACCACACCGCTATGCTCGAGTACGGCTTTTCGCAGCTGGAGTGCGTGACGCTTGCCGAGGCGGGTACACTTTCGTATGCACTGCCCGTTGTGGGCGGCACCTCGCCCTATGTTTTCGTCAACAACCTGCGTACCGTCACAGCCGTACTACCCAAGGAACGCGGCGAGATTACATGTGAGCTGCGACTCAAAAACTTTTATTATGCGCCGGTGCTCAAATCCCAGCCGCTGGGCAAGGCGGTTTGGCACTGTGACGGCAACACTATTGCCGAATGCGAACTTACCGCATCGTTTGACATACCCCGGCAGCGCGAAAAAACCATTTGGGAATGGCTTGCCGGCCTTTTTGCAGGATTTAAACTTCTTATTCAAGGGATGTGATAAAATTGAACCTCGAGGAAAGACTTGACGCTTTAACGGAGAAGATAAAGTCTGCGGACATACCGGTTATAAACATGGCTGTCTACTCGGACGGCGATTTTGCCATGCGCCAGGTAAATTTCAGTGCCGGCGCTTTAAACTGCTATTCCATAACCAAAAATTTCACAGCAACCGCGGTCGGGCTTGCCGTCTGTGACGGCAAACTGCGCTTATCCGACCGCGTTATTGATTTTTTTGGGCGGGACGAGCTGCCGGAAAAAATCTCCGACGGATGGCAGGACGTCACCGTCCACCACATTTTGACGCATACCACCGGTCAGCGCGATGTCACGCTGTTTGAAAGTGACCGTTATGACCCAGCGCGCGAGCGAAACTGGCTCCGGCGCTGCTTTGCCATAAAAATAAAAAAAGAGCCCGGGACACATTATGTTTACAGCAACACAAATTACTATCTCGCCGCGGCGGTCGCGAGCCGCGCAGTCGGCGAGGACGTCGAACTTTATCTGCGCCGGCGGCTGCTTGAGCCGCTCGGGTTCGGTCCCTGCGCGTTCGAACGCAGCCACGCGGGCGATATAATGGGGGCGACCGGCTTATTCACCTATACCCACGACATGTGGAAGCTGGGCTATGTCTATATGAGCGGCGGACTCACCCCAGACGGGCGCCGGCTGCTCGACGAAGAATGGGTGCGAGCCGCAACCTCCGACCAGGTGAAAATTGAGAGTGCTCCGCGCTATGGATACAGCTTCTGGCTGCGTGACCGCGGCTTTGCCTGCACTGGTACAAACGGTCAGATTGTTCGCGTTGTGCCCGAGCGGGACTTTGTGTTTGCGGCACACGGCGCAGGGGAAGTTGACTACAATTCATTGCTTGCCGAATTTTTTGATATATGAAAACCCCGATAAAACTGTTTTTTATTTTTGCGGCTGCGGCCCTGCTATCGGTTTACGCCTGTTCGTTCGGTATGTCACCTGCCGCAAACATTATGGAAATGCGCACGTTTACAGATTCGGCCGGGACAAGCCTGCCATATCGTATATATATCCCGCCCGAGGCGGGAGAAGGCGAAAAGCTGCCGCTGCTGCTTTATCTGCACGGTGCCGGGCACCGCGGCGACGACAACACGACGCAGGTTTACTTCGAGCCGGGGATTCTCTCGCGCGTGCTGCGGTCGGAATACAAAAACTGCATACTCGTCGCACCACAATGTCCCGACGAAATGCAGTGGGTGGACACTCCATGGGAGGCCGGCTCATACAGTTTGGACAGTGTCCCCATGTCGCGCAGTCTCGGCGCAACCTATGAGCTGCTTCTCTCGCTTATTAAAAGCGAGCCTGTCGACTCCGACCGGATATATGTAACCGGCCTGTCGATGGGCGGGTACGGCACATGGGATATTATCCTGCGCCATCCCGAGCTTTTCGCTGCGGCGGTTCCGATTTGCGGCGCGGGCGACCCCTCGAAAGCCGATGTCATTGCAGAGCTTCCGGTGTGGTTTTTCCACGGCTCGCTCGACGAGGTGGTGCCGGTATCAGGCTCGCGCGATATGGCATCGGCACTTGAAAAAGCGGGCGGCAAGGTTTATACTTATACTGAGTATTCCGGCGTCGGGCACAACTGTTGGGACGAGGCCTACTCCGAACCCGACCTGCTCGGCTGGATGTTTTCACAGTCGAAATCGGGCAGCGGCGCGCAGACCGCCTCCGGCGGTTCCGCCGGATTCAAATGGCAATATCTCGCGGCGGTCGCGCTCGTTGCAGCCGGGCTTGGCGCGACCAGGTCGCTTGCGGCTGCACAGCGGCGAAACGAAAAATAAAGGTTTTCATGGGGTATCCGCATAATGAAACGGATTTTGGCGGCAGCAGTTGCCCTGCTGGCACTGATGACAGCACTTGCATCCTGCAACTCGGCTGGCGGCGAGGCGGATTTGGGTCAAACCGAGCCGCTTCCTCCGCTTGCCGAGGGCGGCGTGGCAAATTTCACTATCGTGCGCTCCGACCTTGCGACCTCCGAGCAGGCAAGACCCGCGGTTTTGGTGCGCGAGGCGCTCGAGTCGGTCACCGGCGCGAAATTTGCGATTAAAACCGACTGGGAAAAGCCCATGCCCTCGCAACAGGAGCTGTCTTCGCGCTATGAAATCCTGGTCGGCGACACAAACCGCGCCGAAAGCAAGCAGGCAAAGGAAAAGCTTGTCGGCGATGACGAATTTATAATCGAGACAATCGGCCACAAGCTGGTTATTGCGGCAAACTCCGAGCGCGCGCTGAAATCCGCCGCCGAGCATTTCTGCCTGTATATAGGCTATGACCCGGGCGGCGAAATGAAAGAGGTATCTACGCTTTCGATTGAGCGAGGATATAGTTATAAAGGAGTATACGAAATGGTAGTAACACCTCAAACCCCGGACAGCAGGCCTTGCATTGTGGACACTTTATATCCGTCAGGCGACATTGTCGTTGCCGATAAGATTTTCACGCTCGATTACGGCGCCGACAGCACCGGCGCAGAGGACGTCTCGTCACTGCTGCAAAAAGCGCTCGGCGACCTTGCGTCGGCGGGCGGCGGTACGCTTTGGCTGCCGGCGGGAAAATACCGCATCACAAAGCCTATCACAATTCCCGCATTTGTGACACTGCGCGGCGACTGGCATAGCCCGGATAGTGTCACAGACGGCGAATACGGCACCGTTATTGTTGCGGACGTACCCTCGGTCGACAATCCCACGCCGGCGCTGTTTACTATCAAAGGCAGCGCGGGCGTATACGGGCTTACGGTCTGGTATCCCCAGCAGGACATAAGCGATGTCAAGCCTTATCCCTACACCTTCTATATAGACGGCCAGGGCGACGGCTACATGCTGCAGACTATAATGAACGTCACTGTGCTCAACGGCTACCGCGGTATCGGCGCGTGCGTTGTCGAGGAAAACGCGCACGAGATGATGACCATCGAAAGCGTTTACGGCACATTCCTCTATTGCGCCGCGACGGCATACAACCAAGCCGATGTCGGCACATGGAAGAACTTTTTTATCAGCCCCGAATACTGGGCAAACGCCACGCCCGCATACAATGCGCCAAGCTATGACGATATAAAAGCATACACGAGCACGCACGGCGAGGGCCTTATTTTGGGCGATCTCGAGTGGACGCAGTTTGCTAATATCCGCGTGAAAGACTACAAGGTAGGCGTACATATCGTCAAAGGCAAGCGTATTGAGTTCGCCGGCGCACTGTACGACTTTTACATCGAAAACTGTGAAACCGGCATACAAATTGACTCCATCGACAGCCGCTGGGGCATGGTCGTGGCGCGCAGCAGCATCACCGGCTGCGAGATTCCGGTGAAAAACGGCTCGAAAGGCATTGTAAAACTCACCGGAGTAAATTACACCGGCAATCTTGCGGGCGACGGCGAGTATATGGTGGACGAATCCGACCTTTCGGCATACAGCCTCAACTACAATGCCGCGCCGCCCAAGCCTGCCGCACGCCGGCTTTTCGTGTTTGAGGGCGACAACACAGGCGCGACAGACGTGTCGGCTGAGCTTGCAAAGTTCATTTTGGCGGCACAAAAGCAGGGTGGAGGCATTGTATATCTCCCCGCAGGGCTCTACAGGCTCGACTCGCCCATAGTTGTGCCCGACGGCATGGAGCTGCGCGGCGTCGGCTCGGTGCCCGTACGCGACCAGCATGTAAGCAGCCTCGGCACCGCGCTTCTCTCGTACTACGGCATGGGCGCATCCGATCCGCTATACGACCAGGCGCTTATAACTCTCGGCCGCAGCAGCGGCGTGCGCAACATTCGCGTGCTTTATCCTGAAAACAAGTCGGGCACAGGCAACCCCGAATGCGCGTTTGCTATCCGCTCGACCGACGACGGCGCCTATGTCGTCAACTGCGCAGTTGTGGGTGCATACGGAGGTGTCGATTTCAACGGCGCAAACGGCCACTATGTGAAAAAGCTCATCGCCTACTGCTATAAATACGCCGTGCGCGCCGCAAACTGCGAGGGCGGCATCATAGAGGGCTGCCTGCAAAACGGCACGGTTGCAGCGCGCAACGCGATGGCCGGTTACGATTTCTCGGCGTGGCCGGATGTCAACGGCTACACGCAATTGCGCACAACTCTTTTCTACTTCTACAACACCCGAAACCAAATACTCTTTAACAGCTTCGCCTACGGGGTTCGCACATTTGTCGAGGCGGCGGAATGTAAAAATCTTCTCGTTGCCAACGTCGGCTCCGACAACATCGGTGGGCCGCAGACAATTGTCCAGTCTGGTGAGTGCGTGCTTATAAACGCACTGCGCTACAACGGCAGGTCGTATTTTGCCGGCGAGGAAGGTGTGCGGCTTTCCATGTTCAACCGCCTGACCATCGGCAACAAGCACGAGCCGAACGTCGCGGGATAAAAGACAGCAGCAGATTGAGCAGGTCATGATTTGGCCTGCTCTTTTTTTGTGCCCCATGCCCAGGATTTCGCCCGTTTTGGCGGGCGGCAACGCCGTTTTTTGAAAAAAGGAATTTTTTAAACCGTCATGCCGATTTTACAGATCCAGGAGGCTGATATTTTGCTGCGACCCCGCGGGCAAAGATGGGACAAACTCGGGACGACTCCCCGGTTTTTTTGTGCTATTATGGTATCATGCAATATTGCTGTGGAGGTGCAAAAATGCATGGACAATAGCAGCATGGATATTGATGAACGAAAGATTGTCGACGAGTTTAAAAGGATTGCGTTCTCCGGCGAAAAGGACTCCGAACGCATGCGGGCGCTCGAGTGGCTGGCCGCCAGGCTGGAGCGCAAAAATTCCGAAGACGCAGTGCTGCGCAAGCTCGATGAAGTGCTTGCCGAGCTGAGGAAGTAGCCGTGCCGCTTACCGAAAAGCAGCGCGAGTTCATCGCGAGGGCAAATCACCGCTGGAACGTCAAGGTCGGCGCTGTGCGCTCGGGCAAAACCTACGGCGACTATTTTCTCATACCCCACCGAATCCGCGACCCGGCGCGTACATCGTCCGGCGGCATCGTGCTGCTGGTCGGCGCGACAACGGCGACGGTGGCGCGCAACATACTCGACCCCATGCGCAAAATCTGGGGCGAGGCGCTCGTGGGCAGGCCGTCGTCCGACGGCGGCTCCGTCACAATGTTCGGCGAAAAGTGCGTTATTGTCGGCGCGTCAAACAGCGGGCAGGTGGCGAAAATTCAGGGCGCAAGCGTCAAATACTGCTACGGCGACGAGGTCACGACCTGGTCGCCCGATTTATTTTCAATGCTCCAGTCGCGGCTTGACCGCCCTTGCTCGGTGTTCGACGGTACCTGCAACCCCGCCGGCCCACGTCACTGGTTCAAAAAGTTCCTCGACAGCGGCGGCGATATATACTGTCAAACCTATACCATTGACGACAATCCCATGCTGCCGCCCGAGTTTGTGCGCGCGCTCAAAGAGGAGTATGCAGGCACAGTGTGGTATGACCGCTATATCCTCGGTCGCTGGGTCGCGGCAGAAGGCGCAATTTACCGTCGGTTTGCCGACAGCCCCGGGGACTACACCCTGCCCGCCGGCTATGATCCGTCCGCTGTTTCGCGCATAGCGGTCGGTGTGGACTTTGGCGGAAACCGCTCGGCGACCGCCTTTGTCGCCGTCGGCGAAGAAATACTCGAGCCGTATTTGCCGGACGGTGCCGAGAAAGCCAACTCGGGCGGCAGACGCTTGCTTGTGCTTGCCTCCGAGCGGCACTCCGGCGAGCTTGACAGCGGCGAGCTTAGCGCGCGGTTCTGCGAGTTCTGCGCGAGGCTCGAGCACTATGGATGTGAGATAACGGCATACTGCGACAATGCCGAGCCGGTGCTGATGCGCTCGCTTAAAGCCGCGGCGCGCGAGGCGGCTCCGTTTGTATCGGTGCGACCGGCGCTCAAGCTGCCGGTGACCGACCGCATACGCTTTACGCTGCGGCTGCTTGCCTCGGGCAGGCTAATGCTTACCGAGCACGCCGACACGGTCTCCGAAGCGCTTTGCGACGCGCGCTGGAGCGACAAAACCGACGCGGGGCGCGATGTTCGGCTGGACGACGGCTCAAGCGACATCGACACCCTCGACGCGCTCGAGTACGCCATCGAACGAGAGATGAGCCGGTATGTGTAAGGGTGCTGTAGATATTTTGGAATGTGATAGAGCCCCCCCACGCAGACTTTGCCTTTATGGCGTCTGTATTGCACCGAGAGCTTGTAGTGTCACTTATGAATACCCCTTATTCCGCCGCATATTTGGGCGCCCTTTACCCAAACATGCGGCTGCCTTAATTTTGCATGCACCTTTGCCGCTGCTTTACACGTTCAGGCACTCAAGCAAATCCGTAGCATAAAACTGCTTTTTTGCCCAATACCCGCCGCGCAACAGCGCGACGGGAAAATGAATAAAAAGGAGAAAAACTATGGCAGAACTCAACTACGCAAAAGTTTACGGTTCGGCGCTTGTAGAGTCGTTTCCGACTTCGCTGCATTTCGGCGCGCTCTACGCATCGCCCAACAACGGCCGCTACCGCTTCACCGGCGGCAGGACTGTCGAGCTGCCCACTCTGGAGGTCGGCGGGCGCGTGGATGTAAACCGCGACGGTATCGATACCGTCACGCGCAACTTTGAAAACGCGTGGGAGGAGAAAACACTCTCAAACCAGCGCTGCTGGAGCACGCTCGTGCATCCCAAAGACATCGACGAGACCAACCTCGCCGCCTCAATCGCAAACATCACTGCGGTTTACAACAGCGAGCAGAAGTTTCCCGAAATGGACGCATATACCGTCTCGAAAATTTACGCAGACTGGACGGCAGAAGGCAAATCGCCCGTCGAGTCAGCCGTCACCTCCGAAAATGTGCTGGCTGTTTTCGACTCGCTGATGCAGCAGATGAGCGAGGCGCGTGTGCCCGCGGCCGGCCGAGTGCTGTATGTGACGCCCGCGGTCATGACGGCGCTGAAAACTGTGGAGGACATGACACGCACGCTGTCTGTTCACTCCGCAAGCTCGTCACTTAACCGCACCGTTACGGTGCTCGACGGGGTTTCGGTTGTCGAGGTGCCGTCGCTTCTCATGAAAACCAAATACAATTTTACCGAGGGCTGGAGCGTCGCCGGCGACGCAAAGCAGATTCACATGCTGCTCATTCATCCTGAGGCGGTTGTCACGCCGGTAAGCTATCAGTTCGCGCGGCTTGACCCGCCGTCAGCCATTACTGGCGGCAAATATGTCTATTACGAGGAGAGCTTCGAGGACGTTTTCATTCTGAAAAAGAAAATAGACGGCATTGCGTTTGTAGTTGAGCCGTAAAAGGCAAGCATACCTGCGCTCCGTACCTCTGCGGTACGGGGCGCAGGCCGTTTTGGAGGTTCCAATGCCAATATACACATACCGGACTGCCGCTGCTTTGCTCGATTATATAAACGACTGGCCGGATCGGCCGGCACAGGCGCGGCTCGGCAGCTACGGCGAGGGGCTGCCCGCGCTGCGGCTTTTGCCTTCATCGGGCGCACAGGTGCTGAAACGCTATGCCGACGGGACGGTTATATTAAGCCTCCCGTTTACGGTTTCGCTGAGAGCGCGGGGCGGATCTCCGATTGCATCGCTCGACGCACTTGCGGGATATATACAAAAAACCGGGCCGCCTTATCTTGGCGAAGGATTGTGCGCGCTTGCTGTTGAGCTTTGCGAGCCGCCGCAGCGTACCGGCTCGGACGTGTCGGGGCTAGCCGAGTACTCGCTGCCGCTGTCACTTATATACGCCATCTCGCCACGGTTCGAGTGAAGGAGGTGGGCGACATTTTCACTTTCAATCCTTCAAAGTCAGGTGACCTGCTGCTGTATCTGGGCACGCCCGGCGGGATAACACTGTTGCGGGGCATATCGTCGCTGAAAATCGAATTTTCACCGGTCGAACATGTCCGCCGCTATTTTGACGAGGTCGAGGCTACGGCCGACCTTGTGGGCATCCATTCCCGCATCGAGTGCGAAATTGAGCTTCTTTCGGGGGAGCCGGCGCATGAATATCTTTTAGGCATGATAAAAAGCGGCTCTGCGGGTGACGCGGTGGAGGTTGAGCTTTATATTGTCGACATATCGGCCGGCTCCTCTCCCTATCCCTGCCGGCGGCGGCAGTATTCGTTTATACCGCGGACGCTGTGCGCAGGAAGCATGGGCGCCGGCCTTCCCGCCTATACGCTTGCCTGTGAGTTTAAAGCACGGAGCCTGGCGGAGTGCGGAGCCGCCGCCCTCTCGCCGGACGGGCAAACGATGAATTTTTACGGCGCGCCCGACAGTTAGAGAGAGGGCTTTAGCTTTACCCGGCGAAAGTATCGGTTTTAAATGTAGCCGGACTGCGGGTGCTTTGTCTTTAGTACGTCACCAATACTACGAAAGGAATCGCGGCAACGAAGCCGCGGTGATGCACTGTTATGTACGAAACCGAAAAACTTGAAGCCATGGAGTGGCTGCGGCTGTACGGCGGGGAGCGCACGTTTGCAGGTTATGCGCCCTGGCAGCAGGCCGGCAGCGAGCGCGGCTCGCCGTCGCTCGAGCTTCCCTCCGCCATTTGCGCAGAATTTGCGCGTCTTGTCGCCGCGGAAGCCGAGTTTAAACTTGTTCCCTCCGGTAGCGGGCTTGTTTGCGGCTATGACGGCGGGCGCGCCGAGTTTTTAGCCGCCGCGCTTGACCCATTTTTTGCGCGGTTTAAAAATGTCTCGGAGCTGGCATTCGCATGTGGCGGTGTCATGCTCAAACCGGCGACGACTGAATCAGGAAAAATTGTCGTCGAGACCTTTCTGCCCGGCGATTTTGAAATCACGGCAGCCGAAGGCGGCGAAATAGCCGGAGCTGAGTTTGTCACGCGCTGCCGGCGAGGCTCGGCACTTTATTTCCGCCGCGAGCTCCACGAGAAGACCGGCTGGGGCTGGCGCATATCAAACCGCTATTGTCGGGCAACCTCGCACTATGATACCGGCAGGGAGATTTCGCAGGACGAGGCCGCGTCGGCAGTGCCCGAGTGGGCACATCTTTCGGGCAGCGTGACTATAAGCGGGCTGCAAGCTCCACTTTTTTCTTATTACCGCGTCGGCACGCGCGAGCGGTCGCCTTATGGCGTCTCTGTGTTTGCGCGTGCCGTCGGTTTGATACGGGAAGCCGATGCGCAGTTTGGGCGGCTTTTATGGGAGTTTGAGGGCGGCGAACTCGCCATTGACGCAAGTGAGGATGCGTTTTTACTCGACCGGCACGGCAAGCCGATACTTCCCGCCGGAAGAGAGCGGCTGTTCCGCCCCAACAAGCTCGACTACACATACGGCTCGTCAACCGACCCGTTGCGCACATTCTCGCCCGCTCTGCGTGACAAGTCACTTATAAACGGGCTTAATCAGATTATCATGCGCATTGAAGACACCGTGGGGCTGGCGCGCGGCACTTTCTCCGACCCGCAACTGACGGCTCGCACCGCAACCGAAATCAAAATGATGCGCCAGCGCACCTACGCGGCTGTGCGTGACCTGCAAAACTGCGCAAAAACCGCGCTCGAGGGTCTAACCTGCGCGGCAGATGCACTATGCACTCTCTATGGGCTTGCGCCGGCGGGCGAGGTGAAGCTGGTTTGCAATTTCGGGGACAGCGTGCTTTCCGACAGCGAAAGCTCGCGCGCTCTTGATCTTGAGGACGTGAAGGCGGGGTTGCTTACGCCGGACGAATACCGCGCAAAATGGCACGCCTGTGCAGTAAACGGAAAGGAACAGAGTATATGAAACGCGATTTTCTTGAAAATCTTGGGCTTGACAGCCGGGCTATCGAGCTGATTTTAGTCGAATGTGAGCGCCGCCAGCAGGAACTTGCCGCCGAGCGTGAGGAGCTGGCCGCAAAACTCGAGGACGCGAGCAAGCGCTGTGCACTGCTTGAAAACGAGATTGAAAAGCTGAAAACCGAAGGCGGGTTTGACATTGCAAAAAAGGCGTTCGATATGGCGCTTGAAGCTCTATTAGCCGAATACGAGCGGTCGCTTGCTCGCCGGAAGTCCGAGTTTGACGAATCGCTTAAAGCTGTGGAGGCAAAACTGCAGAAAAAGCGCGAGGAAGAAAAAGCCCGGTTTGAAAAAGCGCTTGCGGAAGCCGAGCAGGAGGCACAAAAAAGGCTCGATGAAGCGCTTGCCGCCCAAAAAGCCGAGTTTGAAAAAGAAAGGCTGCGCGCGCAAATCGAGCATATTTTTACAAAGGCGGGTTTCGGCAGCACACTTGCGCTGGAGGCTGCCGTCGAACGTTTCATCGCGGATGGCGGCACGCCGGAGACCGCCGGCGAGTGGCTCACAAAACTGCGCGAAATCGAACCTTCGGTCTTCATGCAGCACAGCCCGCCCAAAGATATGCCGCATTTTACGGTCGAGACGCCGCCGTCCGAAGACGGCGATTTGCCGGGCGGCGGGCTGCTTTCCTCCATGCTGAAAAAGCTGCGGTAAGGGGTGACGGGCATGGCTTATGTAGACAAAAACTACTATGACACAGAGTTTGGCGGCGAGCCAATCGATGAGGCGGAGTTTAAAATGCTGGCGCGCGCGGCAAGCGACCTGTGCGACGCCATTGTCACAGTGCCGATAAAAACCGTCACCGAAAACATCAAACGTGCGGTTTGCTATCAAATCGAGCTTTTTCACCGGCAGGGCGGGGTCGAGGCTTACACAGGGCTGGCAATCACGACGCCGGGCGTGGTTGAAAGGGTCGGCGACCTGCTATATTCAAACTCACCTTATTCGGCGAGCTCAACGCGCATGTTCAGCTATGGCGGGTTACCGGTCTCGTCTGTCACATACGCACTATTGCGCGCCGAAGGGCTGACCTGCCGAGCGGTTTATAGCAGGGGGGAGGCGCCGTGAGCGGAGTTGGTTTTCTTGACGATACCGTAACGCTTTTTATCCCCGTCCTCGACGGCGGGTTTGAGGTGCGGCTGCTCTCGGGCGTGATGTTTTCGGCTTCGCTCGGCATTTCCGGCGGTGACGCTGCGCCCATGCGGCGCGGGATTTTGTACTTTTTCGATGCGCGCTCGCGCTGCACCGGCAAAGAAGGGCGCATCTGCGGCTACCTTCCCCCTGACGAGTGGGAAAGCCTGCAAAACCGCGAGGAGTTTTTCACATTTGACGCTTCGGGCGGATGCTTTGTATGCGAGGGCGACGCGCGGGGCTTTACCGCACCGCCGGACAGCGCATATCGGATTACATCCGTGGAGCGACCGAGCGGCGGCAGGCGGCTCTTGCGCCACTTCAAGGTTACCCTTCAATGACCGGCGGCAGTGTCAAAATGCGCATAAACGGCACTTTATTTGAAGTGGCAATCTGCCCCGAACGCGACGAGGCGGTGCGCTTTCTCGCGTCGGGGCAGGCGTTTGCCCGCGCAGGCCGTCTCCACAATGCTGTGGATTCCGTTTTGGGGGAAGGCGCATTTGAGCGCATCAAAAAAGGGCGCAGGGTTGATATTTTCGATTTGATAACGCTGGCGGTTTACATCTGCGCAAAGTATGCAAAGGCAAAAGAAGCCGAAAATTAGGGGGGTTTTTTGAAACCTGCGGGTGCGCCTCATCGCGTGGCACTGCAATGTCAAAGGGCAAATTCGCGGGGACCAGAGCGCCGGCAGCTCTCCCTGCGGAAGCTTTTAGCCCAGCAAAATCACCACACCATGCCGAAATAATAAAAAGGGCTGCGGGAAATTCCCCGCAAAATATGGAGTTTACATAGCGCCAATAAATACAAACAGGTAACAGTGTACATGAAAAACGAATTTTCCATTGAAATGCAGCTTGGCGGCCACAGTTTTTATGTCGGCAGGGGCGGTGACTTCAGGCTGATTTCAGTCTCGGGGCTGGAGGTGGCCGAATATAAGCTGACCGTCGCCGACGAGAGTACATTCGACGGCGGCTATGTGGCGGGAGTGCGATTCGGGCCGCGGGAGATTACGCTCGAGATTGAGCCGGTGGGCGATGCGGAGGCGTCCCGCGCCGCGCTTATATCGGCGCTCTCGCCTAAAAATACCGGTACCCTGCTCGTTACACGGCGCGGGGTCAAGCGCAAAATCTCGTTTGTGCTCGCCTCCGCCCAGTTTGTGCAACCGAACCTCTTTACACCCGCCAAAATCAGGCTGACCCTTCTCTGCCCAGACCCGTTCTTCACCGATCCTGAGGAGACAAGCGTTGTATTCCGCAAAACCGCGCCGCTGCTCACCTTCCCTTTTAACTCGTTTAAGGGTGCCGGCATCTCGTCCGGTATCTGGCGCATATCTGACACCGCAAAAATCGTCAACACCGGCGACACCGATATCGGCATCGTCTGCACCATAAAAGCCTCGGGCGGTACGGTCATAAACCCCTCCGTCGAGCTTGCCGGCTCGGGCTTTGTAAAGCTCTATACCGTGCTTGAGGATGGCGGCGAGGTTACCATTAACACGCGCCGCGGCGAAAAGTCGGTTACGGTAAACGGTGAAAAGCGCTTTATTTTCGACCGGCGCAGCGTGTTTTTCCAGCTTCCGCCGGGCGAAAACACCATAACCGTATCTGCCGACGCCGGCAAAACCTATGCAAACGCTTCATTTTCGTATCTGTTGAGGTATAACGGGATATGACAGCCACATCCGACCTTATTTTGCTTGACAAAGACTTTCAGATTTGCGGCATCTTGGAGGATTACTCCGAGCTGCGCTGGGTGCGGCGCTATTTTGCGTGCGGCGAGTTTTTGCTCACCTTACCACCCGGGAGCAGGGAGCTTGCGGCCGGCGCACGGTACATTTATAACCCGTCAAACGGCGAGACGGCGGTAATCGAGGAGCTGAAAATAACAGTCGACGCCGCCGGCTCCCGCTCGCTCGTGCTCTCGGGCAGGATGCTCGAGTCGCTGCTTTTTTTGCGCGTTATATACGGCACCGCGAACATTGGCGGCAACGCCGAAGCTGCGGCTCGCTCGCTTGTCGCCGCCCATGCGACTGTGGGAGAGCGCGCTATACCTAAGCTCATGCTCGGCGAGGCAAAAGGACACCCCGAGGAGGTGGCGGTTCAGTACTCCGGCATCAGCCTCGGGGACGCGATTTACAGTATGCTCGGCAGCGTCGGGCTGTCACCCAAGCTGACCTATGACTACGAAAGCTCGGCGCTTATATTCACGGTTGAAAGCGGGCTTGACAGGACGCAGCAACAAAACGAAAACTCATGGGCTATTTTCTCGTCCGAATTTGAAAACGTGCGCTCATCGCTGTACTGGCGCTGTGACCGCGACCTGCGCAACTTCTTCTACATTGCGGGCGAGATTGAGGACGACGACTCCCGCAAAATCGTAACGCTTGACCTGTCGGACGGTGGCGAGCGGCGCGAGCTGTTCGTCGACGCGCGATCGGTTCGCCGCAGATACAAGGACGAAAACGGAGTAACACATGTTGCCACCGAATTTGAATACGCCGAGATGCTTCGGGGCCGGGGGCGCGAAGTCGCCGCTGAACATGCCGCCATTGAGCTTACCGTCGGCACCGTCGCGGACGGCGTGCCGCCCGTTTACCGCGAGGACTATGACCTCGGCGACCTGTGCGATTACACCGACACCTCGCTTGGCATTCAGCGCTCCATGCGCATCGCAGAGATTACCGAGCTGCGCTCGGGCGGCATGTTTTCGGTTCACCTCAAGCTTTCGGACAAGCGGTATTTGACATATTAAATGCAAGGAGAGTACACGCTATGGCAATGAGATCTGGACTTTTCGACTCGACCGAGACGGTCGAGATGGTAGGCGGCTTTCCGCGCGGCGACAAAGCGGAAACGGCCGACTTTTTTGCCGCGTATTTTGCGAGTTTTGTCGGCAACGGCATCTATCTTAACCCGCCCACCTGCTTTCAGGTATTGCCCCAGTCGGGCCTTACAGTGCGGGTCAGGCCGGGAAAGTGTTTTATAAACGGCTATTTCGCGTTCGACGATGAGCCGGAGGACAAAACCTTCCCTTTTGACACCCAGCCCCACGAGTACTGGCTTGTACTGCGGCTCGACCTTGCCGACGGCTCCATCAAAAAAGTATGGGTAACCGATCCTGCGCCTGGCGAGCTTCCGGTACGCGGCTCGGTTATATACGACCTTGTCGTCGCACGCGTCTCGGTCGGCGCGGGCGTGTCAACCATAACCGACACAATGATAACCGACCTGCGCGCCGACCCGTTTTACTGCGGGCGCGTAAAGTCGCTTGTGGACGGCATAGGCCAAAATGTAGCCTATGCAGATGTTGCCGGCACGCTTGCGGAAGGCACACTGGCGCAGCTTATACAGCGCACCGGCGGTACGATGACTGGCCCGCTGACGCTGCACGGCGACCCGACCGACGGGCTGCACGCCGCGCCAAAACAATATGTAGACAGCCGAGCGCCACAGCTTGTTGAGCTTGTGCGTTTTACAAGCTCCGGCACGTTCAACCCTGCCGATTATCCGTCGGCGGGCAACCGCTATCTTATCATGATACTCGGCGCCGGCGGCGGCAGCTATAAATCCGATACTTCCACAGACTATTTTGCTTCAGGAGGCGCCGGCGCAATGCAGTTTATAGACCTCTACTTACCGCCGAACTCTCCCGTGACTTCATTTCCCGTCGTAATCGGCGCGGCGTCACTTAACTCGGACGGCGGCACTACATCTTTCTGGTGCTGGCAGGCACCCGGCGGCAAAAAAGCGACGAGCTATGCTCAGTATGGACAAGGAGGTCAGGCAGGCTCGTTTACCGGCGAACGCGGGACAGGTGACTATGGCGGCAATACGCTGTATGGCAGGGGCGCGTCGTCAAGCTCAAGCGCCGGTCGCGGCGGAGGCTCTTGGAGGGACAAGGTCGGCGGCGGCGGCTTATGCGTCATATACGGTTATGTCGAATAAGGGGGCGGTAGCATGATTGTTGCGGTCATAGTTGACGGGAAAGTGACAAACCTTATTGTATGTGAAAGCGTGGAGATAGCGCAGCAGCTTTTGCCGGATGCCGTTTGCATAGACGGCGAGGGGCTGGCGATTGGCGATACCGTAGAGATACAACAGCCCGAATCCGAAGAATAGAAAAATGCGGGGGCAGCAGGCCGGAGTAGCAGAGCCTGCCTGTCCCCGCTTTTGTTTATGCAGCCGGATTATTCGCTGCCGAAAGTCTGGGCCGTCGCCTGCGGAAAATCGATATAATCCTCAGGGTTGACACAGACTCCGTCAACGGTCAGCTCGAAATGCAGGTGCGATGAGTCGGCAATCTCCACTGCCGCCGTTTCACCCACCGTTCCGATGATCTGACCGGCTGTCACAGCCATTCCCTCTTTAATACCCGGGGCAAGTTCGGGTGCGAGGTTTTTGTAAAAAGACACATATCCGTTGCTGTGAGATATGGCAACACTGACGCCCATAAAGGGGTCTTCGGTTATCTGCGAGACAACACCGTCGGCGCAGCTGTATACCGGGTCACCGAGATTGGCTTCAATGTCCACTCCGAGGTGCACCCTGTAGTCACCCATCGTAAGCGAGTAGACGGCGATATTCTCGTCATGCCCTTTGAGTATAGCACCATGGACCGGCGCGTTGAAAACCGGTGTCGAATCCTTTTTGACCGGTTCGGCCGGCTCTGCGCCGACCTCCGACGCTTCGCCTTCATTTTCGTCGTTCGCTACGACTTCTTCAGCGGGCGCCTCCGCGTCGGCCGAAGCCTCTGCCTCATCATTGTCTGCCGAGGCCTCCTTGGCGTCGGGCGCATCGTCCGCACCGCTCAAGATGTTGCCGGGGTTAGGGGCTTCTGCGCCCTGTCCACCGCTGCCGGTGGAGGGAGTTACGCTTTCGGGCGACGTGTTGCCGAGTATCGGCATCGTCTCGTTAGAGCCCTGTCTTACGATATCGGATACCGCGCCGCCACCTCCCTCATCGGCTCCGGTAACATCGCCCCAGATGCGCTTGCCCATGTTTACGAGGGTTACAACAGTTACGCCTATCAGCACAACAACGACTATGCCCAGTATAATCAGCGCCGACCTGCTGACGTCGCGGCGATTGCCACGTCCGGCGCCGCCTTTTTCCTTATCCATTAAATATTCCCATCCTTCCTAATTCCTGCTGAATATATAATGCTCAACCAAAACACGTTTTATTCAGTAAAAAATACAAAAACGCATAAAAATTCCTCCGTTCGAATACATATCCGAACGGAGGAATTCGATTTGAATTGGTGCCTGCAGCAGCAGCATAAGCGTCCCATCATAAGCTTTGCATACGGCATCAAAAAAGGCGCAATTTTACAGTTGCGCCCACCGTTATGTATATCCAGGAATCTTACACCATCGTGCTGCGCAAACTTTCCAGGCATTCACGGCAGATAAGTTTTCCGCGGAAAAACGTGACATTGTCCGCATTGCCGCAGAAAATACAAGCCGGCTCGTATTTCTTCAATATTATTTTATCATCGTCGGTGAAAATCTCAATAGCGTCGCGTGCCTTGATGTCCATAGTATTGCGAATCTCAATTGGAAGAACGATACGGCCAAGCTCGTCAATCTTCCTGACTATTCCGGTGGATTTCATTAATTGCTTTCTCCTTTAGATGTTTACAGTAAATTTCGACAGTAATTTATGCAATTTTTCTACACAATTCATGCTTTTCCAATTCTACCATTTATTTGGATTTTAGTCAAGCAATAACGCTGTTTTTTTATATATATTTTACAATTTTAATATATAATTCACATTTGGACGGTAATTTGTAACATGTTAAGTAAAGTTTTCGGCGTGCTTTGTGTGTTGTCTTTTATCTGCGCGGCGGCGACAGGCAGAATAGCAGAGCTCGGCGCGGCAGTGGCGACCGGTGCCTCATCGGCCGTTACCGTATCGCTGGGACTGCTCGGCACGATGGCGCTCTGGAATGGGATTATTCGCGTGCTCGACGCGGCGGGCGCAACTCGAGCGCTCGGTGCGCTCGCGGCACCTTTGTTACGGCTTGTCTTCCCCGACGCTTATCGCAAGCAAAACGGCATATCCGAGATCACTGCGGCGGTAACTGCCAATATGCTGGGGCTTGGCAACGCCGCTACACCGCTTTCCATCGCGGCGGTGAAAGCGCTTGCGAAAAACGGCGGTGAGGAGTTTGCCGCAAGCGGTCGGGCAACCGACGAAATGGTGACATTTGCCGTACTTTCAACCGCTTCGCTTGACATTATTCCGACAACCCTGCTTGCACTGCGCACGGCTGCCGGGTCTGCAGCTCCCGACGAGATTCTTGTGCCCGTTTGGATTTGTTCGGGCATTTGCGCCGTCGCGGCAGTGCTTTTTGCACGCTTGCCGACAATATTGGAAAAGCATATTAATAAAATGAAAGAAACGCTATCCGGTAAAAAAAGCGGAAATGTTGCCACGGCAAAATTTGCCGCAGCAAACGGAGCTGCACCGCCAAACAAATCGGGCGCGGCCACTATGGCTGCCGCGGCGGACAGTACCGCCAAATCAAACGGCACTGACGCGGCAAACATATTTGGCGCGGCGCGCGATGCGGGTATGCCCGGCGGCTATACCAATGCGCGAGCAAAACGGAGTGCCAAACCATGAATTTTGCGGCAGGAGTTGTAGTTCCGCTTGTATTTGCGGGGGTAGGGGCACTTTTGCTTTTCTCCAGGCGCGAAAAGTCACAGCTTTACTTTGATGCGTTTGTCTCGGGTGCGCGCGAAGGTATCGAGACCGCTGTAAAGCTGTTTCCCACACTCGTAGCCCTGTTGTGCGCGGTGGCAATGTTCAATGCAAGCGGCGCGACCGAACTGCTTGCAAAGATAGCGACGCCGGTGCTTTCCGCACTCGGCATACCTTCCGAGCTTGCGACATTGCTTTTGGTCAGGCCGGTATCGGGCAGCGCGTCGTCTGCGCTTGCCGCTGAACTGCTGTCGCGCGTGTCGCCTGACAGCTATGCGGGACGCTGTGCTTCAGTGATTTTGGGCAGCTCGGATACGGCAGTTTACATTGTCGCGCTTTATTTCTCCGCGGTGGGGGCAAAAAAGGCGCGACACGCATTGCCTGCCGCCCTTTGTGTGACCGCGCTGTGTGCGGTGCTTGCCTGCGCCATTGTGCGCTGGCTGATGACGTAGACAGAGAGCAGATTGTAGTAGCCGCGGTTTGCGGCCGCTCCCTTGCCTTGTCGCCAACCGGCGCTTTGTTTGGGGTTTTATACCGCTGCGCCGGGCCGGTTTACTTGCCCGTGCCATAAAACTCCGCTTTTCACCGTTTGCGCCGCCCATTCGTTTTAAATCGACGAACAGGCGGCTGCAAGTCACGCGCGATATATTATATCATTTGATTATTTTGGAAATATAAAGTTTTTTTGAATTTTTTTAGAAAACTCATGAAAAAAATGCAACAAAAACTAAACTCGCTTAAGTTTGGCGTAAGTTGCCATCAGTTTTTTCGTGCCGAAGTTGTCAAATGCTATCTCGTACAGCAAATCGGCGCCCATCTCCTGCACTGATATAACAGTGCCGTGACCGAACGTCAGGTGCTGCACTTCGTCGCCCGCCTCGAACCTTTCGATGGATGACGCACGACCTATGCCGCCGGCAACCGCTGTTTTGCGGAAAAATTCCTTTGAGATGACATTTTTTCGCTGGCGTGAGGAGGTCGGCTGCTCGTTTGCTTTCTCGACCACATCGGGCGGTGTCTCGCGGTCGACAACCTCATCCGGCATCTCCGAAATGAACCGCGAGGGCTGGTTATATTGGGTATGACCGTATAAAAGCCTTTCCTTAACATGCAGGCAAAACAGCTTTTCACGCGCGCGGGTGATCGCCACATAAGCCAGCCGGCGCTCTTCCTCCAGCTCCTCGGGATTGGTAATCGACTGGATTCCGGGGAATATCCCCTCCTCGAACCCGGGTATGAACACGACCGGAAACTCCAATCCTTTTGCGCTGTGGATTGTCATGAGCACCACGGCGTCCGCATCTTTATCATAGTTGTCGATGTCCGCAACCAGCGCTGTTTCCTCGAGGAAACCGGAAAGGGTCGGCTCGTCGTGCGACTGCTCGTAGGCAATGACGTTCGAGATAAGCTCTTTGACGTTCTCAAGCCGCTCGGCTTCCGCTTCGCCGCCGGCTTCGAGCATGGCGCGATAGCCTGTTACCTCTACCGTCTGCTCGACAAGCTCGTGCAGCGGCACTTCTCCCTCGAGCGTCTGCAGCTTTCTAATCATCTCCACAAAATCGCGCAGCTTGTATGCCGATTTTGAAATCTGCGGATATTCCGACGCATTTTCCATGATCTCGAACATCGGGACCCTGTGTATGTCGGCAAGCTCCATTAAATGATTTACGGTGGTCTCGCCTATCTTGCGTTTCGGCTCGTTTATAATCCGGCGCAAGCGCAAATCGTCGCTGGTATTATTTATAACACTGAGATATGCTATGATGTCCTTTATCTCTTTGCGCTCGTAAAACCGCGTGCCGCCTATCATGCGATAGGCAACGCCGCTGCGCGCAAACACCTGTTCAAGGCTGTTCGACTGTGCGTTCACGCGGTAAAGCACCGCAAAATCGCTGAATTTCCGCTTTTCGCGGATAACCAGCTCCATGATTTTGTTTATAATAAATTTCGCCTCATCGACCTGGTTTGACAGTTTACGGACCACAATCGGGTCGCCTGAGCCCGCATCCGTCCACAGCTCTTTCCCGCGGCGGCCGATGTTGTTGCGAATCACAGCGTTTGCAGCCGTCAATATGTTCTGTGTCGAACGGTAATTCTGCTCAAGTTTAACGACCTTTGCGTCCGGAAACTGCGAGTCGAACGTCAATATATTTTCAATCGTCGCGCCCCTGAACTTGTAGATGCTTTGGTCGTCGTCGCCGACAACCATGAGATTGCGGTGCTTGCCCGCCAAAAGCAGGACAAGCTCAAGCTGGGCGACGTTTGTGTCCTGATATTCGTCTACACATATATACCGGAATTTGTTTTGATAATACTCGCGCGCCTCATCACAGTTTCTGAGCAGCATTACGGTGCTCATTATGATGTCGTCGAAGTCAAGCAGGTTAGACTCGAGCAGTTTGCGCTGGTAAAGCGTATAAAGCGCCGCCATTTGGCGCATCCTATGGTCATTTCCTGCCTGAGCCGCAAATTCTGCCGGTGTTATCAGCTTGTCCTTTGCGCGACTTACAGTATTTTGCACCGTTTTGATGGGGAGCAGCTTTTCGTCTATATTCAGCTCCTTAAAGCACTGCGAAAAGACGCGTTTCGAGTCTTCCGTATCGCATATCGTAAACCCGGGTTTATAGCCGGCCTGCTCGGTATATTTGCGCAGCATGCGCAGGCAGACAGAGTGAAACGTTCCGGTCCACAAATCGGAAGCAATATCTTCGCCCAGCTGCCCCGCAAGCCGTTCTTTCATCTCGCCCGCGGCTTTGTTTGTGAATGTAATCGCCAAAACTGACCACGGCGGGCATGGATTTTCGATGTACTCGCTGAGCACGGCTTCCATGCCCTCTCGGTCGTACGAAAGCGCGGTCTGAAGGCGCTCGACATCGGCTTGTGAAAGACTTGCGGGCAAACGGTCGGAAAAATACGAGTTTCCGTACTTTATCATGTATGCAATGCGCTGAACAAGCACTGTCGTCTTTCCGCTGCCAGCGCCTGCCAGCACAAGCAGAGGCCCGTTTACGGTGAAAACCGCTTCCCGCTGTCTTTCGTTCAGCGACTCATAAAGTTTGTCGAAAAGTTTTCGTTTAAAGGCAAGAAACCTCTGTCCGAGCCCGCCCAAATCCGTTAAATTCTCGGTTTTATCCATGTTCCGCTCCCTATCCGTCAAAGCAGAAGAACGCCGCGTACGGCATTCTTCACATGCACATTTTTTAAGCGCAAAAATAGCCATTGTAACGTTTATATTAACATTATAACACAACGCCGGACCCAAGTCAAGCAAGCTGAATGTCTTTTAAGGCGGCATTTTGCTTGACCGCAACATCACGGAGATGGTATAATCGCTGTAAAATGTCGTTTTTCGGAGCGTAAACTATGAAAAACCCGGAAAAGCCCGTCATATCGGATACCACGCTGCATCCACCGTCGGAGGCGGGCATAGTCGCGCGGCTCTGCGCGCCCGCGGCAGAGTTTTACTCCGTCGAGTGCGTCGGTGTGGTTGACTCTACAAATACGATAGCCAAACGCATGGCGGCGGAAGGCTGTGCCGCCGGTAAAGTGATTGTCGCCGACGGACAAACCGCGGGGAGAGGGCGGCTCGGACGGGCGTTTCATTCCCCGCGCGGTACGGGGCTTTATCTCAGCGTTGTGCTGCGCCCACAGGACGAGCTTGCAAAGCCAGAGTTTATCACCACCGCGGCGGCGGTAGCGGTTTGCCGCGCCATTGAAAGCACAGCTGCAACCCGTCCCGCCATAAAGTGGGTAAACGATGTGCTGATAGGCGACCGAAAAGTCTGCGGCATACTCACCGAAGGGTCGGCCTCGCGGGCGGGCGGTCTGGATTTTGCGGTGCTCGGGATCGGCATTAACCTTGTCTGGCCTAAGGGCGGCTTTCCCGCCGATATCGCCGGCACCGCCGGCGCGCTTTTTAAAGGCGAGGTGCCGCCTGCCGACCTGCCTGACCGCGTCGCAGCCGCGGTTCTGAGCAACTTTGCAAAGCTTTATGTGCTGCCCTCTGCCGACCCCTCCGAGATTGTGCGGCTGTATAAATCGTATTGCACCACACCGGGCAAGCACATAACGGTTATTTGCGGCAGCAGTCGCAGGCCGGCACTGGCGCTGGGGCTGGACGACTCGCTGCATCTTCTGGTGCGCTATGACGACGGCGAGGAAGAGGCGCTCGCCTTCGGCGAAATCAGCATCCGACCGGACGACAAACAGACAGATACCGAAAGCAAATAACCCCTGTCGAGCATAAACTCGACAGGGGTTATTCTCCTGAAGCGGAGGGTCTCCGCTCTGTCCGTGACTTTTTATCCGCTGCTAATCCAGCCTTTCGGTCGGCCGCGGGGTCGCGCCGCCAATCCGAGAGCGCAGCATGCTTTCAAACGATTCGCTGCATTCAAGCCTTATCTCAACGAGCTTGTCGTTGAACTCGAATAGGGCGCATACGACCCGCGCGCCGAACAGGTTGCGCTTGAAATTATAGACCATCGCCGGCTTACCGTGTTTTTTCTCGGCTTCCTCGCGCGATTTTTTGTCGCCGGCATACACGTCAATGAGTGTCGTGCAGGACAGGCTGCAAACCGTTTTGCGGCGCATGCCCTGAACGCGCACGACCGAAAAATCGTATCTTCCGTCAAACGGCTGCTCGTCCGCTCCGGCCGCTACGGCTATGCCATCGTTATGGTATGTGCCGCTACCCGGCACACTGCGGGTTAGCAGCTCGTATTCAAAGTATGTTAAAACAAAGCGCTGCGTAATTTGTATGCCCGCAACGGCAAAACCTACTGCAAATATATGAAGTATTCCGCGCGGCATATTCGGCGTGCCCGCAAGCAGCAGGCAGACGGCTGTCGAAAAAACAAGCAGACCCGACAGCACACCGGCGGAATTGTTTAGTTTCGGTGGTATATATCTCATAAAAACCTTTATATTTGTATTCTGCCGATTTTCTGCAAGAAAAGGGCGTTTTTCAAAAAATTCGTGTCACTGTAGCCGATTTTTTCACCCTATCGGCACTGCGGCATAAACTGATAACAAACAATCCGTAACCGGGAGGCGTGGCGATGAGAGCAAAAAATCTGTGCCGGGCGGCGGGTGTGGTGGTAATAGCATTCGGCGGCGGGATACTTCTCACTTTCTTTCTGCCCGTACATCTGCTTATAATTGTGGAATCGGCAGCTTTGGTCGCGGCTGGGCTTTTGATCTTTCTTTTTCGCTGACAGGCAATAAGCAATTTACCTTCCAAACAACTGCGCGGCAACCTGCCGCAGAAAGCGAGCGTACATAGCGCCATGAAAATTATAGTTTTGAAATCACCGAGAATTTTAAGGCCGCTTCTCCGCAGACTTTTTATGCGGAAAAAGAAGTAGATGTCGCCGGGCCGCGCCCTCTTATACCGCGGCTTTGGGCATCTGCATGTATTTTAGGCAAATGCCGCAAAACTATTCCCGTCGCACCACAGCGCACGGCAAACCTTTGTCTATCAAAGAACTTTCAGCCGCGGACGAGCGACCGGCACGCTCACATCCGCGGTTTATTTCCACGGTTTTTTGGACTTCAGCTCGGCGTACAGCGTCACATAGCTTTCGTGGCGCGTGCGCGCGACTTTGCCCTCCTCGATCGCTTCGATAATGACGCAGCCCTCCTCTTTCGTGTGCGAGCAGTCGTTGTATCGGCACCGGCCGAGATAGGGCTGAAACTCGCGGAAGGCATAAGCCAAGTCATCCACTTCCATGAAATCGTAACGGATAAAATCCAGCAGACTGAAGCCGGGCGTATCGGCTATATATCCGCCGCCTTCGATTTCATAAAGGGTGACGGTGCGCGTCGTATGCCTTCCCCTGCCCAGTTTGCGGCTGACCTCGCCGACCTCGGGCGCAAAATGCGGATAGATATGACCGAGCACCGTGGATTTGCCCGCGCCGGAAACCCCCGCAAACGCCGATATTTTGCCCGCGCCGTCGTTTTTGACAAAATTGTGGAGAGCGTCAATATCGCCGCTGCCTTCGGTAACCGACACCGCAAAAGCCGTGTAGCCCGCGAGCCTGTATATGGCGGCAAGCTCGTCCGCCCGCTCGGGCGCAAGGTCACGCTTTGTCACTATTATCACCGGCTCGATTCCGTTGTGTTCGGCGACACAGGTCATTTTGTCGATGCTGATCGGCTGGGGATCGGGCTTTGCGGCCGCCGCGGTAATATAGAGCAGGTCGATGTTTGCGACCGGCGGCCTGACCAGCTCCGACCGGCGGGGATGAACTGCGGCAATAAACCCGTCGGACGCCGAACCGCGCGTGGCCGCTGTGCTTTTTTCCGCGACGCGCTTTTCGGCCAAACTCGCGGGGTCATATTCGACCGTCACCCTGTCGCCGACCAGCGGTGTGACGCCCTGATGCCTGAATACGCCTCTTGCCGGACAACGCAGCACCTCTCCGTCGTCACAGCGTACAGTGTAAAGACCGCCGACGGCGGCGGTTATAATTCCGTCAATTTGCTTCATAAAACGACAGTATTTATCACTTCTCTCCCTTCCTGCTTATATCTAATTGCACCGCTCCGCTACCTCTGCAAGGTCGGAGCCGGAAATGTTCTGGTATATCCGCAGCCCAAACTGCGGGATTACCGTTATAACATGCTCAAATATTTCCGATTGGATGTCCTCGAACCTGTCAAAATTAGTGGCGGCGGCAAAAGCATATATTTCAAGCGGGATGCCGTGCTCTGTCGGGTCGAGATACCTGACTTTTAGGAGCATGTCGCCCCGTATATCGGGGTTATTTTGCAGAAATCCGGTAAGATAGGCGCGCAGCGCGCCGAGATTTGTCGGCGGCGGCCCGCCCTGCGAGCCCGCTACGCTTAAGTACTCTTTGACATACGGCATTTTCCCGAGCCGCACAGCCAGCTCGTCGTCCACAAATCGCACGCTGCGCATGTCGATATTTACGGCGCGCTTGATTCGCCGGCCGCCTATCTCCCACATGCCGCGCCAGTTGTGAAACGACTCGCTCATAAGCGCGTGTGTAGGAACCGTGGTGATAGATTTGTCCCAGTTTTGCACCTTGACGGTGTGCAGGGATATATCGACAACAAACCCGTTTGCGTCCCGGGTCGGCATCTCTATCCAGTCGCCGATATGCAGCATGTCGTTTTCGGTAAGCTGAATGCTTGCGACAAAACCTAAAATGGTGTTTTGAAATATCAGCATCAGCACTGCGGTCGCCGCACCTATTCCGCCGAGTATCCACGCCGGCGACTTGTCGAGCAGCGCGCTTATACCGAGCACCGCGGCAATTATATATGAGGCGATTTTGATAACCTGAAGATAGCCTTTAATCGGGCGCAGCTTTGACATTTCATAGGTGCGATAGATGTCGTCTACCGCGTCGAGCAGCCGCCCGAAGGCAAGCAGCGACGCAAGCACGCAAACGAAGCCCGCAAGTCCGCGCACAAATGCCTCGCCCGGCCCGAAAGCCGGCGAAAAGAAATACAGCATCAGCGCCGGTATAAGCAGCACCAGCCGGTCGAAAACGCCGCGTGCATGAAATACGCCGGCCCACTTGACTTTGCTTTTCTTTGTTGCGGTGCCAATCAACATGAGCAGAGGCTTTTTTACGACAAAATAAGCCAGCGCGCAGCATAATATCGCAGCAAAAGCAACACCGGCACCTGCCAAACCCGCTGCCGCGGTTTCATCCATACCGGTACCTGCCAAAAAATTCGTAACTGTTTGGGTCAATCCTGTTTGCTCCACTTTTAAACCCTTTTGGGAAACGGCTATATTAATGTTTCAAGGTGTGTTATGCGTGACGTAGAGTATAACCGCGATGCAGCGGTCAGTTATGCCCATACCTGGGCATACAAGCGCAATCCCCGCTATGCCGATTTTGCCGGTATGGGGGGCGACTGCACAAATTTTGTGTCCCAGGCACTATATGCAGGCTCGGGCATAATGAACTACACGCCGACCTTCGGCTGGTATTATCGCAATATAAACGACCGAGCGCCGGCCTGGACGGGCGTGCAGTATCTTTATAATTTTCTAACAACAAACAAAGGCGTCGGGCCGGTCGCCGTCACCGCAGACCTCGGCACTGTCGAGCCCGGCGACGTGGTGCAGCTTTCGTTTGACGGCAGCCGCTTCGCGCACACCGCCATAATCGTGGCTGTGTCAGGCAGCCCGCCCACACCGGGCACGGTGCTTGTCGCCGCTCACGAGATAGACTGCGACTACCGTCCGCTCGACACATATATTTACCAGCGGGTGCGCTTTTTGCACATCACGCATGTCCGAAAATGGTAGCCTGCTATCCAGCTTCCTATAATATTATACCATTTTACCGCTTGCAGCGCAAGTCGGTACTTTAATTTCCTGCACCGCGATTTATGTGCCCGCGCTCGTTGACAAGTTTGCGCTGCAGTGTTATAATTATGCGACAATATCGGACAAGCAATCACTGCACAAAACAATAAACAGGCTCAAGGAGATAAAAATGGCTGATTTTGCAAGTTCGAGCGCAACGCTTGCCGAGGTGTGCGAGGCTACGGGCCTTTCGTACCGCGACATGGCGTATGCGACCTATGACGCATTTATAGCTGAATACTATCGGGACGGCGAGTTTACAAACGCCGATTTTTGGGACAACGCCGAAATTTTTGAAACAGTGGTCGACGCGTTTGAGCGCACCGGTGACGAGAAATTTCTCGCTCACATTCGCGAGATTTCGGCAGCCACGATAAAGAAAAACGGCAATAACTGGGCGCACAACATCTACAACGATGATATTATGTGGCTGGTTATCGCCTATACGCGTGCCTATATGCTCACCGGCATAGGCGAATTCCTCGATTATGCCAAAGAGAATTTTCACGTTGCGTGGGAGCGCTCCTATGACGACGCACTCGGCGGCGGGCTGTGGTGGCGCACCGACCGGCAGTGCAAAAACGCCTGCATCTGCGGCCCCGGCTCGATTGCGGCTTGCCTGCTCGGCAAAGTGACCGGCGACGAGCGGTATTTCGAGGGTGCAGCGTCGGTCATGGACTGGGTGTTCAAAACCCTGTTTGAACCCGACACCGGCCGGGTGTACGACTGCATCAACATCGACGGCTCGATAAACAGGTGGGCCTCGACCTACAACCAAGGTACATTCATCGGTGCATGCACTCTGCTCTGGGAGCATACCGGCGACGAAAAATACCTAAATTACGCAAAGAAAGCCGCCGATTTCGCGCTAAACGAGATGTATGCGGGCGGTGTCATGAACAACGAGACGGCCGGCGGCGACCTCATCGGTTTCAAGGGAATACTTACCCGCTGGCTGCGCAAGTTTGCGCTAAAGACCGACAGTCACGAGTATATCGACTGGCTGCGGCTCAACGCGGCGGCGGCCTGGTCGAACCGCAACAAAGACGGTCTTATATGGACGGCATGGGGCGACAAGACGAGCGACGATATTTCTGAGTATGACGTGTTCGGCATGAGCACCGCGGTCGCGCTCATGTTCAATTGCATAAAATAAGCAAAAATCCAAAGTCGGAGTACACATTTTCGTGCACTCCGACTTTTTTGTTTTACGATGTGCGGTTTTACGGCTCGTCACTGAGCATATCTGCGCTGCGCCTCCAAATTTTCAGTCCGGCAGCACAGACGGCGGCGCCCGAAAGCGACACTGCCATAAACGAGATTACGGTTACAGTCCAGCCGAACGATGACGAAATCAGCCCGATTGTCACACCAGAAAGTGAGGCAGCCGCATACGAGCAGAAGTTTAAAAATCCCGTCACCGACGAGGAGCGGTTGAGCCGGGCGAACCTGAACGGGATAAAGGTCAACAGCATCGAGTTTATACCCAGCATCGTCCCGCTGGTTATCGAAATCAAAAGCACCGCAAATATAGCGGGCACTATGCCGCGCACACCGGCTAGCGAGATGAACACAAGAGGGATAAACGAAATTGCGCTGATACCGAACAGCAGGGCGCAGGTGCCAAGCTCGTTGCGTATATAGCGCACGTTTATCATGCGCGCGAAATAAATGCCGGTTATATTTACTATGGGAAGCACGGTCGAAAGCGCCGCCACAGCCGCATCGTCCATGCCGAAATACTCGCTTATATATGATGGAACCCAAAGGTCGAGCCCGTCCTTGAGTATCCCGTTAAAAAGAATACCACCGATTGCAAAACAAAGACCCGTATAGAGTATTAATACCGGTAGACTTGCTTTTTTAAGCTTTGCAAGATGTTCGGGAAGCGGGGCGCTCTGCACCGCGTCCGGTGTATCAGTACGCTCGGGCGTACTTTGCGCGCCCTCGGTCGCTTTTTGGCGCGAAAGCGCGGTCATATTGATATAAAATATAGTTGACGCGGCGGCAAGAATAACGCCGCAGCCGAAAAAGGCGGCGCGCCAATCGGCAAATCCGAGCACGGCGGCACAAACCAAATATGACAGCACAGTACCGGTCGGTATAGAGACCGAGATTGCGACCCCGCCCGACTGACGCTCCTTTTCGCTTAACCCTTCCGAAAGGATGCGTATAGTCGGCGCCCATATCATCGAACAGAAAAACCCGTTTATACCCCATATTATCGGGAAGAATGCGGGCGTGCTGTTTGCACCCATGGCTATATTGGCGGCGGCGGCGCCCATCAGTCCGCCGGCTATCATATATTTGGGGTTTATGCGGTCGCCGAGCAGCCCGTTTATAAGCTGGCCGCAAGCGTAAGCCGCAAGGAATGCCGTCCCCGTCGTGCCGCCGAGCACCTTGTCGATTACCCCCGCCTCTATCATGCCCGGCATGCAGACCGAAAAGTTTTTACGCCCGATGTATATTGCCGAGTAAGCAAAAAAACAGAGCAAAAACAGTCGCCGGGATTCCCTGGAAAACACCGGTTTTCTCATAAAAGCTCCTGTCTGGGCGCTCGGTTTAACACAAAATTTGCCACCGGAAAAGTCGGAATATTACAGCGTCGGGCATCCGCGCGAGACTGCGCTGCTTTGTTTTTGTCTGTCATTTTACAGCTCCGCTTTGCAATTTGGGTTGATTAATATATTATGCAATAATTTGCCGGCAAATTCAAGGGGGAGTAAAAGAAAAGTCCCCGCGTGGGGGACGCTATTTCAATCTATCTCAACGCGATAGAGGCAACAAGAGACACCATGGAAAACAACAAAATTTTATATTAAAATACATTATCAAATGCAAATAGGCATAATCAATCAACTGGAAGTTTATACATATCTGATACGGGATCATTTAATGAAATTTCAATTACATCCTCGTTACTTTGTGGACTAATCATAAACTTTAACTCATAAAATCCGTCATTGTCAATGTCAGGCTTGGGAACTCCTTCATATTGGAAATCGCTAATCGATAATGTTGCATACAGCGTTTCCCCAGGCCTTATCATATTTGTATAATGTTCAACAGCCCATCCGTTTTCTTCGAGATCTTTTTTGTATTTTGTCTGATCAATTCCGCCAAATCCTGCATACTGCAATATTTCATAAGTCCCATCAACTTTAGTACCAATGACCATACATGTTACTCTAACAATACTTTCGCTATTGTTTGTTACTTTAAAGATGTCATTTGAATACAGAAATGTTACTTCGCCTACTTGAAAGAAACCATTATCCTTAATAACATCTCCTGATTGCAGCAAATATGGAGTAATACTTTTTTCATTGGTTTCATTATCACTTGTTTTTTCATTGTTGTTTGTTTTTTGATTGATATCTAAATAAAAGCTCGGCAATTTTTCAGGAAAAACAACTATTCTACACGAAGTATGTAATGAAACATTAAATAAAATTATTAAAATCGCAATTATCTTTTTATGCATTGTAACATCCTCCGAAAATATTTCCCCTATCCCACGTCCCCCGTGTGGGGGACGACACGTGCCTGCTGGTACTTTTTCCGATGGCGTAATAATTT